>Ga0070706_100000445_pt1 | contig 49819 bp, 30 predicted proteins | sample KBSK5501metaG_FD_65476 | JGI IMG/M metagenome (GOLD analysis project Ga0070706, IMG submission 65476) | Corn, switchgrass and miscanthus rhizosphere microbial communities from Kellogg Biological Station, Michigan, USA - KBS K5-50-1 metaG | ecosystem: Host-associated > Plants > Roots >... | reverse complement strand
GGTTCTGTGGAAAAACCAAAGAACGGTTTTTCCACAGAACCTTGAACCTTCGGTTCACAGTTCCCACAACGCCGGCTGCTGCTGGATCTTTCCTTAAACACAACTTTCCTTCTACTCCCGCCGGTAGTTGCGGCCTGGCAGTAGTGCTGAGGAGTGGGCGAGAGATCGCGGTGAGCGCAGGCTTTGATTCGGCCACGCTGCAGCGTCTGGTGCAAGTGTTGGAGACGATGTAGCGTGTTTGGCTTCGGTCCGGCGACGCGGATTTATTTAGCGGTGGGCGCGACCGACATGCGCAAGGGATTCGAAGGCCTCTATGGTTTGGTGCGCGACCGATTGCAGTGCGAACCCCTGAGTGGCCACGTATTTCTGTTTTGTAACGCGGAGAGGAATCGGCTGAAATTGATTCTCTGGGACGGTAGCGGATTGTGGATCTGTGCCAAGAAATTATGGAAGGGCCGCTTCCGTTGGCCCGAGCCGCAGGCCGGAGAAGTCAAGGTCGTACTGAGCCATGAAGAACTGACGATGCTGCTGGGTGGGATTGATCTTCCCATATCGGCCTCAGCAGGTCGATCATTGCGAACATTAGAAATGGCAATCCCATCACGAGCATCGAAAATGCCGGCGACAGTGTGCGAGGACGTTTTCGGCACCTCAATGCCGGCCGTACACATGTAAGTCATCAAGAAAAGCGCAACCCCCAAGAAAAGAATCCCAGGGAAGATCGTCTCGGGAATGGCCGCGATCGCGGCACGTCGAACGTCCGCCACGCCGCTCCAAAGCGGACTTTCTCCGGCGTGCAACTCCGATTGGGCTCTGGATTTGCGCCAGCACCGAGGTCAAGGGGCCGGCCTCCACGATAGCATTTTTCACCGCCTGATCTTGAGGCATACTTTGGTCCCCAAACTCAGTGCAGTAGCGGAAAGCTAAAGCGTTGATTGATATTGTCGCGGTCAACGGTGGGCCGCTGGAAGCCGCCGGTCATAAGTGCAACTCTCAGTGAAACAAAAGCTTCCAACTCGTCAATTGAAATCTTGCCGTCCTGGTTGGCGTCAGCCTGATTTGACGCGAGCGCTTCAAGGATCTCGTGGGTAAAGAAACCATTCTGAATCTTCGGCGACTCGAAGGACATTTCGCCTGCGTGCGACGCTGAAAAGATGATCGAACCGGTGCGCCTTGCAAGGTCGTTGTAGATGTAACGATCCCGCTCATAGAGAAACACCCTTTTAGGTTCACCGGAGTGCGCCTGCTGGAAAACCGGACTGGTGCGAGCGGCCAATCCTGCATCTCGGATTTTTGCCGTCAATTCGGCTCGCGTAGTCTCGTCCATTTCACCTGATTCGCAAGTGTCCAACAGCAATAATTTGCGACGGGGTGCAATATCGCCTAACAGCGATTCGATCTCGTCGAAACTCACGGCAGTTGCGGCAAGATTCTTGATGTCGATGTTGTAAGTCCCATAGTAGTAGGTCGCGTCCTTGGAGAGATCGTAGGCTCCATGCCCAGAGACCAAAATCACCACGGTGTCGTCCACGCCGGCGTTCTTCAGCAGCTCTGCTGCCTTCAGGAGGTTGTCGCGAGTGACCGCATCGTCGATGTATGTCTTTGCAATGACATGCCGAAAAGAACCCGTGTAGCGCTCGAAAGCTGCTCCGAGATCAAGGACGTCTTTATGCGCGAATTGCAGATTGAGGGCAGGATTCCGGTAATGCGAGACTCCGAAGCCGATGTAGTACAGGTCGCCCTTCGGGGCTTGCGAGTCTGGGCGATAAATCGTAGACCAGTGGGCGCGCAGTGCTTCGCCCCCCTGGCTGTTGAACGCACTGATCTCAATCTTGTTGTCTCCCTGGCCAAGCTCAATGCGCTCGCTTACCCTTGTGTCTAGGCCAGTGACCGGCTTCCCTTGTCCTCGAAAAATGGGAACGTTGTTCACGTAGATCTGATAGCTCTGCAGCGGATAGTGCTGATCGATGAGCTGCGCCGCGACCTGCGCAAATTTTCCCTCCTGTTTTGCCTCCACAAGATGAACTTCGGGAGTCTCTAGCGCCAGTCCGGGCGCGCTTAAGTGAAATCCGCTGCGTTCAAGTCGACGTTGATATCTGGAGCGTAGGTGCTCGATGAACTCCGCCGAACCAATCCCCATGCGGCTCAGAATGAGGTCCGGACGGTTGAGCTGAAGGGCAAATTGATCGACGCCAAAGGTGTCGAGACCTCGCGTGATGGCAACAAGGTCGCCGCCATAGTGCGACCCATCAAAATAGCCGTCCGGAGTGTAGACGATCCAATCTCCACCGTGCGCCAACAGGGCCATCGAATAGCCGTTGTCGAGCCGCCACACCCGGGTGGTTGCGTCATGCCCAGCGGTGACAAGATGCTGCTCATCCGGGGTGAAGCTGAGTCCTTCAATGAAGTCGCCGTGCCCCTTGAGAACGCGGACGAGCTTGCGCGACGGCCAGTCCCACACAATGACAGTATTGTTCGAAGTCGTTGCGAGCCAACGGCCAGACTTCGAGAAGGCAATCGCCCCGCCCCAATGAGAATTGGGTACCTTGATGGCTTCCAGTGGTTGAGCTTTGAGATCGAACACTTGCAAGCTTTTCTCTGGGTTTGTGGTTGCGGCGACGAGCTTGTCTCCTTCCGGGGAAAAAGCCAGAGAGTAGGCTGGGCCAATGGGGCGAACGACCTTCGGGTCGAATCGGCTTTCACCTTGCAGCTTCCCCTCGAAATTCCAGATACGGACTTCTTCGCGGGCACTGCCAGTTGCAAAGTATTTTCCCGAGGGATCGATAGCCAGCGCGGTGACCCGACCGTCGTGCGCTTTCAGATGTCGGACGGATTTCTGCTGCAAGTCGTAGATGTGAACCAAGCCTCCACCATCGCCGCAGAACAAGAAACGGCTGTCTGGCGAAAAGGCGAGTGCACCGGCACTGTTTCGGAAGCCTGTGAACTCGTCAAGTTTCTGGCCGAACCGGCTCCAGAGAATGACTTCATCGCCTCCACTGGCGAAGTACATTCCATTGGGTGCGTATGCAAGCCCGGTTGAATACTGTTTGTGACCCGGCAGGCTGGCGGTCAGCCGGCCGGTCAGCGACCAGATTCGCACCAGGCGATCTGCCGACAGGGTGACGATGAAGTTTCCATCGGGCGATGTGGCGACATTCGTCATTGGTCCGCTCAATCCAAGCAGATTGCGTTCGAACACGCCGTCAATGTTCCATAGTTCGAGTCCCGGCGGATCAATATTGTCATCGGCGGTTATCAACGTGCGTCCGTCGGGAGCGAGCGCGATGAGATAAGGCGAGCGACGATCCCCGGTGCCAACCGTGATTGTGCGTAACAGCTCGCCCGATCTCCGGTAAATGTTCACCCGATTGTCGGAGCGTCCACCACTTACGAGACTTGTGCCATCCGCACTGAACCGCAGGCACTGGGTGAACTGGGAGGAGAACTGTCCCTGAGGATTGCCCTCGAGATCCCACAACTTCGTGACCGGTTTAAGATTCTTGGGGATTTCAGCAAAGAAATAGGGAGTGCCCGCCGTCGCTAGCGTCTTACCATCTGGACTGAGCGCCAGCGTCTTGATCGGATATTCCTGCGCCGCAACGGTTCGGAGCAGCTTTCCTTCGTCGGTCCAGAAACGGAGCTTACCATCTGGATGCCCGCTGATCAGGCTTCCCTCCCGCGTGTACAGCACACTTTCAACTTCAGAAGCATCGCCTACTGGTTGCAGTCGCGTTTCCACTGTACCTTCGAGGCGGTAAAGAACGAGTCCTTTGGTTGTAGCGATCGCAACTTGGCGGTTGTCATCGGACAAGGCAACCGCGGAGATAAACCCTTCCCTCATAGGTAGATCGGGAAATCTGTGGATCACTCGCCCATCGAGCGATAGCAGAAAGATGTTGCCCGTTCGCGAGGCTGCCAGGAGCAGTTGGCTGTCGCGGGAAAGGGCAAGATAATTGACCCAGAAACCCGCGCGAATCGTTCGTATCAATGCGCCTCCCGGAGACCAGAGCTTGATCGTGGAATCTTTGCCGGCGCTAACGAAGAACTTCCCATTCGCTGCGTACTCGAGGCCTTGAATCTCCGCGGTGTGCCCGGTTTGCACGGTGAACTCGACGGCGGGGACCGCTGGGGACGCAGGCTCCTGGTTCGCCGCTCCGCTCCGAGCAGGCAATGCCAGAAACGAAATCGACAACAGCAGAATGTGCCATGTTCGCCGGCCCCAAAGAGTACAGCTCAACTTCTCTTTGACGGTTGCCAGCTTCTTCCCTATGCTTCCCGTGCGCCCGAGTGGGCGAACAACGCCCAATCCAAGATCAGACCTCATATTCCCCATTCGTTCCACAGCGCCTCCAGCCAAAAGCTTTTCATGCACGAACGGTGAGGACTAGGCGTATCGCTAGTCCCTTGCACTCGTCGCCGATGTTGCCTGTTACCGACGAAAGAACGCATTGACTACGCAGTTTCGGAGGCGAGAAACCGACAAGTTCCATTCTAGGGAAGGCGACGGCATTGCTGAACGTGACCTTGGTACTTGGCTAACTGGTTTGTCGCTGGCCCGTTATTTCTGACGTTTGCGCTTGGGAAATTAAGAACTCTGCTCTCCAGGCCTTCCCGTTCCTTCCGACTCCCCCTCGTTCCCTGCCGTACCAGCTGGCCGTGCCGTGACTGGGCAGCAACGACGTGCAACTTATTGGATTTCAACGGTACTGACAGCCCGTTCATGATCCGCTAAGGAAGTCTTTAACCTTTGTTTATCAGACCTTTATAGGACCCAGATTGGCTGGGGATTGAGCGTTGCGGATTCCATGCCTTTCGCCATGGCAATGCAACCGCCATGGATCAGGAGCAGGTACCGATTGCCACTCGCCAGAACCGGCTGGGGCAGTCTGACGCACGCACCACAATGGGATACAGGCACGCCATGTCGCAAGACGGTCGCGTCTTTGCGGCACGCTTCGGGCAGATGCTGACAGCAGGCAATGCCTGAATTTTGGACTCAATTGGACCTAGATTATTTAAGGGGGGGGAAGCTAAGTGATTGGAAAGATAACGAATGGTTGGTTGCGGGGGCCTGCAACCATCCGAATTTGCTAGTCCTCCCATTCAGTTTGAAGCTGATTCGGGCCGCGGCATAAGCTTCTTTCATGATCGAGCCTGCATAGCCGCGGTTAACGAGAACCGCTTGACTTCGCCAAGCTAAGAGCCTTCTCCAGCACTGGATCGCGACCCGAGATGACGTCTGCCGCGTGAACATCAACTTCAATATCCGGTGCAATCCCTACTCCCTCAAAAGGGGATCCATCGGGCATGGATTCCCGCTTCGCGCTTAACCCGAAGACCATACCGTTTTCAAATCGATGCTGATAAGGCTGGCCGCTACTGCCGGCTGTTCGCTCGCCAATAATCGTTGCTCGGTGATTGTCCTTGAACCCGACGACAAAGTCTTCGCAAGCGGAAAAACAGCCACCATCCGTCAGCAAATAGAGAGATCCTTTGTACAGTACGTCGGTTGGTTCCTCTATACCTCCGAACCAGCGTAGGTCAGTGTGTGTTCCCATGCTACCGTACAGCTGGAAACTTCCGATACGCGCAGGAGTAGACTCTGAAAACCAACGATAGGGACGATCCATCAGGGCAGCAATGAGCGTTTGAGGAGTGGAACCTCCATGATTGCCACGTACATCGATAATGACCGCCTTCGCGGAACTAGCGTTTCTCAGAGCTTCCACAGCATCTGCCTCCAAGTTGGCTGTATGAAAACCGGGGATGCGGATTAGGAGGACGCGCTCGTGGTTGCTGGCGTCAATCTTCGTGTTTTCGGAACCTGCAGAACGGAACGCACCCTGACGATGAACGGTGACGGAGCGACCGTGGTCAAGTGTGAGCTCAAATCTTTCTGGAAATAGATATGGGTATTCAAATAAAGCGCGCTTCCGCCAACGTTCATCGGAGGCCGAGATGTATGGACGACAGCGCCGATAGAACGATTCGAAAGGTTCACCGTTCAAAGCCGCCAGCACATCACCGACTTTAAGATCGGACAGCTCACTGCGCGTTACGACCCATTGCCCGTCCACAGGATAAGCATAGAAGTTCAGTTGCTGTCCGTAAGTATCTTGCAACCAGGCATCGCGAAATCCACTGTGGCCGTTCTGCAGCTTCGCCATGAATTCCAGAGTGGCAAAGTCGAAAGCTTTGCGACTGCTGCTGGCCAGCACTTTATCAAGATAAGCGCTGTACTCCGCATTCAGATCGAAATTGGGAATCCCCTCCCAATGGCCAAAGAAAATCTGCACGTCCGCAAAAATATGCGAAGCGACCGAGACACGCTCCTTGACGGGAAGCGTCTGGTCAGGGCCTTCACCTGCATGCAGAGCGATGCCGTTCAGCAATACCCAGAGCATCAGGAGAGGCAAACGCTTCCTCATCTCCGATATTACGTAGCCATGCAGAAGCATGTTCCGCGAGACCAGAGACGCATCTGTCTTATGAGGAAAGGATGTGCAAATTCGGATGGTTGCAGGGTTCGTGGAAGTTGCTGAAACGAAAGGTTGTTTGGTTGCGGAGGGTGGATTTGAGCCACCCCTTAACTTACAGGACGCGGATGGCCCTCGAAAACCCTTGTAAGCTTGTAAGAATGTTAAGGAATCGTTGTCGGACAGCTAAAGGACAGCGAGCGACTCGAAAAGGGTCTGCTGTGTGTCGCTGACAGTGAACGCGGGTGATGCTGGTCAGTTGAGCCAAAAGCCTATTCGACATGGACCTTGACTGACAATTCCTCTGCGCACGAGGACAACATCGAACACGGGAGTTGCCCGCCCTGATCCCAGCCATCATGCACGACCGGCGCACGGCGGAATCGCGTCAGTTGGCAGGGAGTATTGCGGACTTGTTCGTGGCCATGGCTAAGAAGGGCAGACAGAAACCGGAAACGCAACCAGCTGGGAGGAGCGCCGCTGACGACACTGATGGGACTCGACAGCCCGCAATGGTCGTCAGCTTGGGTGTCTAAGGCCTCTCCCAGCATGTTGCTTGCAGAGTGACTCCACAGTATTATTGCCATGCTTTCAGCGTCCGCGAGAGTTCACAGATTTGTTGAACACACGTGGTCGTTTTGATGATCGCAAGCCCTTTGATTCCGGACACAAGTCGATTGGTCAAAATGAAACCCGCAACAAGTTCTGAATCTGCGATTCCACGGCAGTCCCTGACGTCCGCCGTGGCGGAGAAGTTGCGTGATCAGATTATCCGCGGAGAAATCGTCGAGGGCGCGCAGTTACGGCAGGATGTGATCGCCGGGCAATACCACGTCAGCCGCATTCCGGTTCGTGAGGCCCTGCGGCAACTGCACGCGGAAGGCTTGATCACGATTGTTCCCAACCGCGGTGCGATCGTTCCCGAACTCTCACCCAGCGACATCGAAGAGTTGTTCGCGATCCGCGCGCTGCTCGAACCGGAAGTGCTCAAACTCTCGGTTCCGCGCCTGACTCCCACCGACCTGGGACAAGCCGAAGCCGTCCTGAACAAGTACATGAGCGAACTGCGGCGCGAAGAGCACATGGAGAATTGGGGACGCATGAACTGGCAGTTCCACTCCATACTCTATTCTCGAGCCGAGCGCCCGCATTTCATGTCAATCATCCGCAACGTCAACCACAACGGCGAGCGCTATACCCGGCTGCAACTGTATTTGACGCACGGCATGAAGCGCGCGAATGAAGAGCACCACCAGATCCTCAAGCTGTGCCGCAAGAACGAAGTGGCAGCGGCTTGCAAATTGTTACGCCAGCATATTCAGCATGCCGGTCAATCCTTGAAACAGGTCCTGGAGGAGCGGCGCCCCGGGGGCCATGTGTGAGGCGTGAGGCGCGCTAGGGTTCTGCCATTCCCCGGTGATGGACTACAGATTTTGCCGAAGGCTTTTTTCGCGCACAAGACTGGCGCAGAGCATCGTATACAATATCCGAAGAAGGACGTTTTTTTGCCCGGAAAGGACCCAACCCATGTCGAACTCATTTTCCCGCAGAAAATTCATGATGTCGGCCGCAGTCGCAGGCGGTTCAGCCCTTTTGCCGCAGGGCTTGCTGGCAAACGCTTTCCAGGACCCGGTGGTCAACACGGCTGAGGAAAAGGGGAAATCAGTCAGCCGCGAAAAAATTCCCTGGAAGGTGCGCCCTTTCCCGATGAAGCAGGTACGCCTGGGAGAAGGCCCCTGTAAACAGGCGATGGAAGCCGACCGGCGCTATCTGCATTCCCTTCCTCCCGACCGCCTTCTGCACACCTTCCGGATCAATGCCGGACTCCCCTCGACGGCCCAACCCCTGGGTGGATGGGAAGCGCCGGACTGCGAACTGCGAGGTCATTACGCGGGCGGTCATTATCTGTCAGCCGCGGCCCTCATGTATGCCAGCACCGGAGACGATGAGCTCAAGGCCAACGCCAACACCGTGGTGGCCGAACTGGCGAAGTGTCAGGATGCACTGAAAAGCGGCTATCTGAGCGCCTTTCCGATCGAGTTCTTTGACCGGTTGCGCGAGCGCCAGAGGGTCTGGGCGCCGTTTTACACCATCCACAAAATCATGGCTGGCAATCTCGATATGTATGCGCATTGCGGCAACGCGCAGGCCCTCGAGGTAGCCGAGAAGATGGCGCAATGGACCGCGGGTTATACCCAATCCATGAGTTATGACCACATGCAGCGCGTGCTCGGAACCGAATACGGAGGCATGGGAGAAAGTTTGTGCAACCTGTATGCCGTCACCGGAAGGGAAGAGTATCTTGAAGTTGCGCAGCGCTTCGACAAGAAGGTGTTTTTCGATCCGCTGGCGGCCCATCGCGACGAACTGAAGGGTCTGCACGTGAACACTCACATCCCGCAGGTGATGGCAGCGGCCCGCTACTACGAACTTACCGGCAACCGTCGCTATCGCGATATCGCCGAGTATTTCTTCGAGGAAGTCGTAAGCGAGCGTTCCTACTGCACCGGCGGCACCAGCAATGGCGAATCATGGAACACCGACCCCAGCAAACTTTCGACTGAGCTCAGCACCAACACCACCGAGTGCTGCTGCGCTTACAACATGATGAAGCTGGCCCGACACTTGTTCGGCTGGTCGGCCGATCCCCGCCTGGTGGATTACTACGAGCGGGCGATGTTCAATCATCGCCTGGGGACGATCAATCCTGAAGATGGCACCATGATGTACTACCTGCCCCTGGCTTCCGGCTATTGGAAAACTTTCGGCAAGCCGTTTGATTCCCTGTGGTGCTGCACCGGCACCGGGTCCGAGGAATACGGCAAGCTCACCGACACCATTTACTTTCACGATGACGACTCGCTGTACGTGAATCTGTTTGTGGATTCGCAACTGGACTGGACAGAAAAGGGGCTACGGGTAAAGCAGGAGACGCGTTTCCCGGAGCAGGGTGCGACCTCGCTCACCATTTCCGTCAAGAGTCCGGTGCAGATGACGATCAATCTGCGCATCCCGTATTGGGTGCGAGGCGGCAGTGTGAAAATCAATGGCACGCTGCTGAGTGCCTTCGCCAGCCCGAGCAGTTATCTCAGCATCAACCGGGTCTGGAAAAACGGGGACAAGATCGATCTCAGCCTTCCCATGGACCTCCACATTGCACCCATGCCCGACAATGAGCATATTCAGGCAATGATGTATGGACCGTTGGTACTGGCGGGAAGGTTCGAACCTGTGACCAACGAGATGACCTACAGCGGTGACTATCAACCCAAGCCTACCGATCAAGCCAAGGTGCCGGACATTGCGGCCGACTCTGCCCATCCCACAGGCTGGATAGAACCAGACGCCAAGCAGCCGCTAACCTTTCAAGCCGTTGGACAGACGCAACCCTTGACCCTGGTGCCGTTGTACAAAGTGATTCATGAACGCTACGCGGTCTATTGGATGGTCGACAAGAAGAGCACTTAGCTTGTGCCCGTAAGCACCAACATTCAGTCGAGAAATTTTCAGGAGACTCCTAGATGAGCATCCGCTTCTCTCGTGCTTGTTGTCTCGCGGTTCTGGTCGCGATCACCGTCTGTCTGTCCCCGGATGTGTTGGCGGCCCAAAAAACAGAGACATCCGGAAAGGCTGCGGATATCGAGGGCCGGCGGGCCCAATTGCTTGCCCTGTTCGATGAAGAATGGCAGTACGAACTCCACACCAATCCGGAAATGGCTACAGGATTGGGCGATAACCGCTACAACGATCGTCTCGACGAACATTCGCCGGAGTTTTACCAATCGGATGTGGAAGCCCGGGGCAAATTTCTCACCCGCTTCGAGGCGATTGATCCAGCCGGACTCTCGGCGCAGGATTCCCTTAGCCGGGAATTAATGATTCGAAACCTGCGGCAGGATATCGAAGGAGCGCGTTTCAAAAATTGGGAAATGCCGGTGAACCAGATGGGAGGCCCGCATCTGAACCTCCTAGAACTATTGAGTTTGACCCCGTTCAACAGCGTCAAGGATTACGACGACTACATTTCGCGATTGCACCAGGTCCCCAAAATGCTCGAGCAGGTGACCGCCAACATGCGGCAGGGGATGAAAGACGGCCTGATGCAGCCGCGTTACCTGCTGGAAAAAGTGGTGGTGCAAGCCCAGGAGATTTCTGATCAAAATGCTGAGGGCAGTCCGTTCGCCAAGCCGGTGGACAAGTTTCCTGCCGGTATTTCCGACGCTGATCAGAAGCGGTTGCGATCGGCGGTGTTGTCCGCGGTCCAACTCGAGATCCTTCCGGCATACAAGCGCTTCACTACGTTTGTGCGCGATGACTACGCGCCTCATGGCCGCACCGACCCGGGAGTCTGGGCCCTGCCCGACGGGGTGGAACGGTATCGCTATGAAGTCCGGCGGAGGACGACGACCGACCTGAGCCCCGAGGAAATACACCAGATTGGACTTAAACAGCTGGCTGCGACTGAAGTTGAAATGCTGGTGCTGGCCAAGAAACTTGGCTTCAATGATCTGGCCAGCTTGAATGAACACATCAAGAGTGATCGCAAATTCTACGCGACCTCGGGCGAGCAGGTGCTGCAGCTGTATACCCAGTACACCCGTCAGATGGAGAAGCAACTGCCCAAACTCTTTGGACGGCTGCCGCAGAACAAGCTTGAAGTCATTCCCATGGATCCGTTCCGCTCCAAGAATGCGGTTCCGGCTGATTACAGTGCCGGGGCGTCGGACGGTTCTCGTCCGGGACATATTAATGTGAACGAGTGGGACCCGGAACATCGGCTGAAGCTGAACATTGAAGCCATCGCTTACCACGAAGGCGTGCCTGGGCATCATCTACAAATTTCTATCGCCCAGGAACTGAAAGATTTGCCTCGCTTTCGCCAGAACGGACACTACACCGCGTTCATCGAGGGCTGGGCGCTCTACTCGGAACGTCTGGGCAAAGAAATCGGCTTCTACGAAGACACTTACAGCGACTACGGCCGGCTGGAAAACGAGATGTGGCGCGATATCCGGCTGGTGATTGATACCGGCGTGCACGAGAAACACTGGTCACGAGAAAGGATGGTGGAGTATTTTCACCGCTACACCGCCATGGATGAGCCCAACGTGCAAAGCGAGGTAGATCGCTATATTGCGTGGCCGGGACAGGCTTTGGCTTACAAGCTGGGACAACTGGAAATTCTGCGGCTGCGTGAGGAAGCGCGACAGAAACTAGGCGGTAAATTCGATCTGCGCGCGTTTCACGATGAAGTCGTCGGCAGCGGCCCGCTGCCCTTAGGCGCCCTGCACTCCCATGTCGAGGCTTGGATCGCTGATCAGGGCGGCGCTGGCAGCCAGGCCGCGAACTAGTCAGCCAGCAAGATTTCAAAATTCTATATTGCCAGGAGCGCTCATGGCCCTTCCACGCTGCTGTGTGCTTGCACTCTTTTTTGTTGCCACCTCTGCCGGACCGGCCCCGCGGGCGCAAGTTGTCCCCTATCACCAGACCGATTTTCCGCCGGAAGAATTCAAAACGCGATGGACCGTAATTTTTGACAAGATCGGCGACCAAGCGGTTGCGGTCCTGCCCGGCGCCTCTCAGACCAACGGTTTTATTTTCCCGCGCCAGACCAACGATTTTTACTATGTCTGCGGCATCGAAACTCCGCAGTCTTACCTGTTGCTGGATGGGCGGAAGCGCAGGGTCACGCTGTATCTACCGCCGCGCAACCTCCGCCTCGAATCCGCAGAAGGCAAAGTACTATCCGCCGACGATGTCGACCTGGCAAAGAGTCTGACGGGAGCGGACGATGTATTGAGCACGGATGCCATGCGCAGCGACTGGCTTCGTTCTCCCGAAGGCGCCGGACCGCCGGTCATCTATACGCCGTTTGCGCCCGGCGAGGGTGCCGGACAAAGCCGCTACGAATTGAAAGCCGCCAACGCCGGCATCGCTTCCGACCCCTGGGATGGCCGGATTCCCCGAGAAGCGCAATTGGTCGAACTTCTCCGCACCCGCTTCTGGCGCAGCGAGATACGGGACCTCACGCCGGTCCTGGACGAAATGCGCAGCGTCAAAAGTGCCCGCGAGATCGAATTGCTCCGAAGGGCGGCAGAAATCGCGGGGATGGGAATCCTCCAAGCCATACGCAGCACGCGTCCCGGAGTTTACGAATACCAGCTCGACGCCGCAGCGCGTTACATCTTCATGGTCAATGGCGCGCGGCTGGAAGGGTATCGCTCGATCGTCGCCGCCGGGAACGAAAATATCTGGAACATGCACTATTACCGCAACGGCCGGCAGCTGACAAACGATGACCTGGTTCTGCTGGACTATGCGCCCGATTATCACAACTACGTCAGCGACATTACCCGCATGTGGCCGGCGGGCGGCAAGTATTCGCCCGTCGAGCGCGAGCTATTGGGCTTTGTGCTGACCTATCGCAACACGGTCATGCAGCGCATTCGCCCGGGCCTCACGCCCGCTCAAATTCAGCAAGATGCGAAAACGGCCATGGAGCCAGTCTTTGCGCGTACCAAATTTTCCAAGCCCATCTATGAACAGGCCGGGCACAAGTTGGTGGATACCGGCGGCGGCATCTTCTCCCACCCGGTTGGCATGGCGGTGCACGACGATGGCGATTACGCCAATGGACCGCTCAAACCTGGACAGGTTTTTTCGATTGACCCGCAACTGCGAGTGCCCGAAGAAAATCGTTATCTGCGCTACGAGGATGTAATCGTCATTACTCCCAGCGGCTACGAGAATTTCACCGCGTTCCTTCCCACCGAGCTTGACGATATCGAGAAGCTCGTTGGCGAGGGCGGAGTTCTGCAAAAGGTTCCGGCCGGTGGTCCGATTTCCCGGGTAGACAAGTCTGGCGCTCCCCAATAACGTGGCGATAGCTTGGAGAGAAAATGAAAAAGATTCGCGCCATTCCCGCAAAGTTATTCCTGTGTCTGCTGACCTTGATGCTGATTCCGGCTTCGAATCTGGGATGCTCTGCCCAGAAAAAAGGGCCGATGCTCGATCAGGGAACGGTCGATCTTGACACTCCTGACTTTACCCTGAGCCTGGTGCGTTCTTCGCAGACCGTCGCGGCCCTCAAACCCAAAGGCGCAGATGGATTCGATTTCACGCCGGGCGATCTGCTCAATGATCGATCCAAGGATGGCTACGATCACCTGGGCGATCTCGAGTTGCGGCTGCGTTCCGGCAATTCGGGAGCCTGGAAGAATTACTCGACTGCCGCCACCCGCAAACCCGTGAATGCGATGCCGGCGTCGGCGGACAGACTGGCGTCCGCCGACCTTACTCCCACCCTGCCTTCCGGCTTCCCTCTTCAGATCACGCGCGACTGGGTCCTGGATGGCGGAAAGCTGGTTCTCCGATTCGCGCTGAAAAATAAAACGTCCGATACCATCCAGGTCGGGGCGCTGGGCATTCCCATGATCTTCAACAACGTGCTGAACAATCGCTCGCTGGAAGAAGCCCACGCGAAATGCTCTTTCTATGATCCATACATCGGCGAGGAGGCGGGATATCTGCAGGTCACGCGGCTTAGCGGTCATGGGCCCGCGCTGCTGGTTGTGCCCGATGGAAAAACTCCCTTCGAAGCCTACAACCCGATACTCGACAAACGCGATTCCTGGGGCGCGGCACCGGTCTTTACCGATCCCACGCCGCGCGGCATTACCTTTGAAGGTTTCTACGAGTGGATGGTGAGCAGCCAGGCCTATGCCGAGAATGAGTGGAAAGATACTAAACCTTGGAATTCTCCAACCGCGCTGAGCCTCGCTCCGGGCGAGTCAAAAACTTACGGCATGAAATTTCTTCTCTCACCTTCGATTCGGGACATCGAGAAAACGCTTACGGCCAACCGCCGGCCCGTGGCTGTCGGAATCCCGGGGTATGTCGCGCCGACGGACATTGATGCGCGTCTGTTTCTGAACTATCCCTCCGGCGTTAAGTCGATGACGGTAGAACCAAGCGGAGCGCTTACGGCCAGCGCCGACAAATCCGCCGGCAACTGGAAAGCCTATGCGGTAAAAGGCAAGATTTGGGGACGCTCGCGTCTGACCGTCACTTATGAAGATGGCCTGGTGCAGACCATCCACTACTTCGTTACTAAACCCGAAGTTCAGACAGTGGCGGACATGGGCCACTTCCTCACCACCAAGCAGTGGTATGACGATCCCAAAGATCCGTTTCACCGCGGCCCGTCGGTGATGACCTACGACCGCGAAACCAACCAGATCGTGATGCAGGACAGCCGCGCTTGGATTGCGGGATTGGGCGATGAGGGTGGCGGCGGGGCCTGGATCTCCGCCATGATGAAGGAACTGGTTGAGCCCGACAAAGCCGAGCTCGACAAGCTGGTGCAGTTTGTCAACGGCGTGCTGTGGGGCGGATTGCAATATAAAGAGGGGCCGAATGCCTACGGCGTAAGGAAGAGTCTTTTCTACTATCAGCCCGACCAAATGCCGGCCGGCTACTACCGCGGCGATTTCGATTGGTCCACCTGGACCAGTTGGGACAAGAAGCATTCCGAACGAGTGGACCGTTCGTACGACTATCCGCACGTGGCTGCGGCGTATTGGGTCCTTTATCGTTTGTCGCGCAACCATCAGGGCCTGGTTACCAACCATCCCTGGGACTGGTACCTCGAGCAAGCGTATGAAACCTCGACGGCCATGACCAAGTACGCCGGAGAATATGCGATCTTCGGGCAGATGGAGGGCACCATCTTTCTCCAGATCATGGACGACCTTCGACATGAGGGCATGAACAAAGAGGCTGACGATCTGGAAGCAAAGATGCGAACCCGCGCCGACCGGTGGAATAAGGAAGCGTACCCATTCGGCAGCGAGATGCCCTGGGACTCAACCGGCCAGGAAGAGGTGTATGCGTGGACGAAACACTTCGGCTATGAGGACAAAGCCGAAGTTACGCTAAATGCAATTCTTGGCTACGATCCCACGGTCCCGCACTGGGGCTACAACGGCAGCGCCCGCCGCTACTGGGATTTTATTTTCGCCGCCAAGGACAAGCGCCTGGAACGCCAGCTCCATCACTATGGCTCAAGCCTGAACGCCATTCCCGTGCTGGCTGAGTATCGCGAACATCCGGATGATCTCTACCTCTTGCGCGTGGGATACGGCGGGACCATGGGACCGCTTACCGACATCGACCAGGAAGGCTTCGCCTCTGCCGCGTTCCATGGCTTTCCCGATATGCTCCGGCGCGATCCCATCACAGGCGACTACGGCCCGAACTTTTTCGGACACGCCTGGAATACAGCAACCTACATTGTTCATCATCCCGAATTCGGGTGGGTGGCGTTCGGCGGCAATACGAGGATCAAGGGCGACACGGTGCAGGTCACGCCCCTCGATTCCTCCCGCTCGCGGGTTTATGTAGCTTCAGTGGGCCTATGGCTGACCCTCGATGCCGGCACCTTTGATGGCGTGGAGGTAAATTCCCAGAGCGGCGCGGTTCGCGCGGGATTTAGCGGCGCCACGCAGTTCACACCACAGGTTCGCCTGCGAGTAGAACAGCCGGCCAAAGTCACGGGCGTCGGAACCTATCATCCGGCAACGGCACTGAAATCGGAGCGCGGTACGTACGTCGTCCCCCTCAAGAAGGGAACAACTTGGGTGGAACTCACCGGCAAGCCCTAGAACCGGTATTGCTGCAGATCGGCCCCTTACAACTTGATCCAGCACCACTCCTTCGAGTACGGAACCCGGCTCATGCGATAGCCGGACTTCGCGCCGGTGACTACCGTGTCGCTCCAGTTGAAGCCGCAGCCACTCTCGGGATCGAACAGGCCCGGCTCTTCAGAGAAACACATATTTTTCTGCAACACGGTGTAGTCGCCCAGGGCAAGGTAGGGCGGCTGGTGCCCTTCCACGCCTGATCCGTGGGCGGGGCGGTGGTAAATGTATTTTTGAACGCCATTCTCCACCTGGTACTTGTGGATCTTGTAAGCCACACTCGAGCAAGTCGATCCCTCGCTCTGCAACTCTACCTGCAGGTCGCAGCAGCGCTGACTCACTTCCCATAGTTTGCGCATGTGCGGATCGAATTCACCCGCCTTGTCGGCAATGATGTACATGCGGTAATTTTCTCCGCCGTAGCCGCCGATGCTCGCGTCTCCGGAAACTTGCAGCGCCATGCCGCGCCCAATGCGGTTGAAGTAAGGCTGGTTGGGATGAGGATAGGCAGTCACCGGGCCTGCCCGCACTCCCAGTTCCAAGTTGGTCTTGACTCCGTGATGAGGCGTACCGTTGGCCAGCTTGAGATCGGAGTAAAGCAGACTGTTGATCCACAGCTCAGTGGCCATTCTTACCTCGTAGTCGGTGATGTCGGTGCCGTGCGTGAGAATGTAGTCGCGGGCGAAGGCGTGAGCGCGGTCGAAGTAGACATAGGCGCGGCGCCACAATGCCAGTTCTTCCGGCGTTTTCACGATGCGCATATCCATCAGGATCGGATCAACGTTGACCCATTCCACGTCAGGCAGAATCTCGCGGGCTTTGGCGCTTTCCGAGGGATACAACTCGCCGTCGATCCCAATCTTCTTGCCCTGAATGCCGTGTTCCTTGATTCCCTCCAGCAGAAAACGGAACGAGTCAACCGTTTTGCCCTGGGCCACCTTGCCTTCGTTGGGAAACGATCCGTCGTCCTTGAAATCGAAGTAGGTCTTGCCGCTACCAAACCACCAGCTGTGGACCAGGTCGCGGTCGAGCGCGGGATACATGAACCAGGGGTCGGCATCATCGTGATTCATGAAGGTGGCTTCGGGACGCTCGGTCGTCGTGTGCCAATAGCCGGTGAGGTAAGTAGTGTTCAGGGGGTTGCGAACCAGGAATGCGTTGACTCCGAGCTCGGAGAGTTTGCTCTTGAAGCGCTGCACCGCCCGCTTGTTCCACTCCAAGGTCAGGCGGTCGTCGGTGGCCGGGGCGGGCGGTCCTTCTTCGCCGGGCACGGGCTTGACGAGGAGGGCCTCGCTCTTTCCGCTGGCTTCCTGGCGGAGGAGGTCGAACATCGAGGAAGTTGGAGACTGGGCGGCTGCAACCTTGTCGACCCGCGCCAGAAAACCAGCGCCCAGCAATCCCAGAGTGCTTTTTTGTGCGAAATCCCGACGACTCGTCTTCATGTGGGCTCCAGGCAAACCCAGGGCTAGCGCCCTAGGCTGCATTCTTGCGCTGCTTCGCAGCAACCTGCCTTTAAACGGCGCGGCAACGATTGCATTACGGCTTGGGGCCCACCCCGCGCAGGTGGAATGCAAAAAACTTGTCGACTCGGTTCCACGCGTCGCGCAGAACGTGCTCGCGGCTGAAGTAGTGGAACTCGCCGGGATAGATCATGAATTGGACGAGCTCGCCCTTGTTCTTCTTCAACGCTTCATCCATCAGCCACACCGATTGCAGAAAGGGCACGTTCACGTCCGATGTACCGTGCAGTACCAGCAACGGCCGCGCCAGTTGATCAATATGCGAGATCGGCGACGCGTTGGCGTAAACCTTGGGGTTCTCCGCGGGTGTACCCATGCGGCCTTCGGTCCAGTCATTGTTGTAAGGATCGTGATAGTACATGATGTAGTCCGCCACTCCGGCCACATCCACGGCCGCGCGAAACAGGGTGGGCTGGTCCGTCACGGCAATCAGGGTGAAGAAGCCGCCGTAACTCAATCCCCAGATCCCGATGCGGTCGCCATCGACGTAGGGCAGGGTCTTCAAATAGTTCGCGCCCATCCAGGCATCTTTGGCGTCATTGCCACCGACATCCATGTAGACACCGTTACGCCAGTCTCTGCCGTATCCGATACTTCCACGATAGTCGGGAGCAAAAACCACGTAGCCTTGCTGCAACAAATACTGGTGATAGCTGTAGTAGACGGCGTAATTACGCTGAACGTGCCAGCCGTCGTAGTTCTGGTTAATGCCGTCGCCGTGGACCCAAATGATGGCCGGGTGCTTCTTGCTGCGATCGAGATTCTTGGGGACAAAGAGCCAGCCCGGCACCGGTTTACCATCCGGGCCGGGATAGGTGACGAACTGCGGCTCGACGAATGCTGAGTGGTCGATTCCGGCGGGCATGGAATTCGTGAGACGCACCGGCTTAGTCCCCGTGGAAGCATCGGCCACCAACAGGTCAGCGGAATTTTGCGTGTCGGTGTGCTGGTAGACAAGCCTCTTGTCATCCGGAGACCAGCGCGGCGCGACGTTCGTGCCGCGGCCGGTCGTCACGTAGGTGACGCTGGCGTGCGCAGGATCGCTACCGACCGCGGCGATACCGACCCGGCGGTCGCCCGCATGATCCGGTTCGTTGGCGTCAAAAGCAATCCGGGTGCTGTCATGCGACCATGTGGGTCGCCAGGTTTCGAAATGCCCTTTCGTGATTTGCACGGCGTTGCCGCCTGCAGCGGGAATCACGTACAGATGATCCCAGCCATCCAGATCGGTGAGGAAGGAAATCCATTTGCCATCGGGGGAGGGCTTGGGCTTGGCTTCCGCTTCCCAATCAGGAAGGCTCCAGAACTTATCTTCGTTGTCTTCGTGGATGGCCTGGGGTGCGCCCCCGCTGGCGCGGGCTAGGAAGATCGTGCGCGTCTTGAAGCTGTTCGACTGCCGGTCATAAGTCAGGTGTGCGGAGTCTGTCCACGCCAAGCCGTTATATTCTCCCGGCGTGTCGATGATCGCGGATTTGCCTCCGACCGCAGGCACCACATACAGCTGGCCAGGGGCGTATTCGAATACTGCGTAGATCAGCTTCTCGCCAGAATAGGACGGCGATTCATCGTGGCGAATGATCTTGCTGCCTCCAATGTAGGCGATCTGCGAGCCATCCGGCGACCACAGGAGGCTGAAGATGCTCTCGTCATCGTGAGCGATTTTGGATTCGGAGCCGTCGCTCATAGAACGAATAATCAGGTCGCCGCCGCGCTGCACTTCACCCGCGCTTCCGGCGCGGACAAACGCCAGTCGAGTGCCATTGGGGGATAGCGAGAACTCGACCTCGGCAGCCGGCGTGGTCCAGACCGCCCGCGCACCTCCACCATTGGCCGCCACCTGCCACAAATCCGCCCCGCGAGAAAAATAGACTGTGCTGCCATCTTTACTCCAGAAAACGTCGGTGACTTTGCCGTCGGGGAAAGAAGTGAGTGCGACCGGAGCGCCGCTGCCGTCGGCGTTGACCAGATACAGATTCACGATGTCGGCGCGGTCCCAAAGAAACGCGATGCGTTTGCCATCCGGCGACCACAGCGGGTTTGACGGATGCTTGATGTCAATCAGGTTTTCGATAGTGAGAGGATGTGTGCTTGTGGTCTGGGCCGTACCCATCCCGGCCCACAGCATGAACGTCAATACAGCGGACCAATGCCAAAGTCGCAATCTCAACATGACGCCCCCAAGAGTGAAAAAGGCGGATGGAATCGTAACATCCGCCTTACACCGATCGGCCGCAAGCAAAGGCCGCAAGCCTTAGAAATTCACGCGAAGACCAAATCTCGCCAGGAAAGGATTAACCGTGTTGGTGGGGAACAAGTAATTCGGACCAAACGTTTGCACCTTGGAAACGACAGTCTGCGCGTTGGTCAGGTTGAACAGGTCCACCATGGGCTCAACGTGGATGCGATCCCTGAATACGAACTCGCGCGCGAAGCGCACATTCAGGAGGTTCACGCTGGGCAGGCGCAGGTCGCCCGCAGGCTGGAGGATCACGGTTGTCGACAGCTGGTTTAGCTCAGGGCCCGAAAAAACCTGGGTGGGTTGGAACGGGAACCCCGTGTAGTGTTGGAAGTTGACGCTCGTGTTGAATTTCCAGGGCAGTTCGTAGGTGCTATCCACCTTGAATACGTAGGTGGCGTCGTTGTTGAGGAAGTTGTTCCGGCGATTGATATCGCGGTTGGGATCGTTAAAGTCGTCGCCAAAGATGGCATCGTCGGAAGAACCGGCGCAGCAGAATACACCCTTCTGGCGCTGGATGGTAAAGCCTCCGAGCAGCTGCCAACGATGTGACAAGTGCTTCACGGCATCAAATTCCACACCGTGGTAGGCGTTGTCGTCCAATTCCGAGATGTTGGTTAGCAGAATGTTAGGTGCGGGAGGTGGGGTATTTAGGCTAAAGAGAGTCAGGGGTTGGCCCGTGACACCGTTCACGATCGGCTGCCCGTTGAGGGTTGAGATGGGACTGTAGTCCGATGTCGGTTGAGCCAGATTCTTGAGGCCGACCAGGTTCTTCTTGACCCGGTAGAAGTACGATGCGCCGACGCGCAGGTCGCCCCACAGTTGTTTTTCAAATCCGACGCTGAACTCATCCGAGTAAGGACGGCTCAACTTGGGATCAATGTGGGTGCTGATGCCACCGAAGCCGCTCACGAAGTTCGCCGGATCTTTCCACTCACTGAGCTGGGGAATCCCGTCACCGTTGGTGTCGGTCCATTTGAAGGTCTGTCCTGCAAATCCCACCGGATTCACTGCTTCGACCAGCCCTGTGCCTTCCATCTTGTAGTACCGGCCATAACTGGCGCGCACGACAGACGTGCCATGCCCGGTCACGTCAATCGCGAGACCTAGCCGCGGAGAGACGTTGTTCCACTCGATCAGGTTGCCCGAGGCAGCGAACTTGGTCGGCGGAAATAAATCCGGGAAGGTCAAATTGGGGTCGGTGGACTGCGCCGGGTAGTAGCTGGCGAAGCGGTCATAGCGCAATCCCAGATTCAAAGTGAATCGGCGTTTGAGCGTCCACGCATCCTGGAAATAGGCGCTGGTGTCACGGAAATATGTTTTCTCGGTAAACGGCGTGTCGTAAGCGACAACGTCGAGGGCCGCGCCGTTCTGGTACTGAGCGTTGATACCCTGGTTGATCTGGTAGATGTAGGGGTTGTAGCTGTCACCCCACTCGAATCCAAATTTGAAGTTGTGAGTTCCCGCCAGCGAACCTTTGTAGTAAGAGGCGCCAACGGAAGTCTTGAACACCCACGCCGGATTCGAAAAAGCGTAGGGAGCAGCCCCGGTTTCGGTAGAGAGCGTCACGTCCTGCCGGGTGAAGTCGTTTGGCCCGACCGTATGCTGGTAGCCGAGCGGGAATACTTCCTTGTTGTAGCCGGCGCGAATGTCCAGCAGGAAATTATTCGTAATCTGGCTGGTCCATAGGCCCTGCAAGATGTAGGCGGGCTCAATCTGCAGCCAACTCGCCTCTTTGCTGACGAACTGGTAGGCCGTGTCGCGGCGGAAAAAGCGGTTCTGCGAGTTGTATAGCCAGACCAGACTGAAACGGTTTCTCTGACCGACCTGCCAGTCACTGCGCAGGTCTGTATTGGTCTGGTGGTTGATGTCCGGGACAGGGTTACCGGCCTGATCACGCACAGTGAGAATGCTGAGGTCAACGTCATAGCGACGGTACGATCCGAACAGCCACCACTTGTCTTTCATGATCGGACCACCCAGGCTCGCAGTGGTGTCGCGATCGAGAAAAATGGGTGAACCCGAGTTCACCGTGGCGCCATTGAACGTGGGCAACTTCGGGGCGGCCTGGGTGGCGGCGGTTGCGTAGTAGGCTGCTGCCTGCCCATGCAGCGTGTTCGACCCCGACTTGGTCACCATATTCATGTAGACGCCGCTGATCGAGACTGCGGAGGCTGCGTTGTCCGCAACCACCTGGAATTCTTCGAACGAATCGTGATTGCTGTAAAACTGTGTGTAACCGCCGTTCGCACCAGGCCAGTTCAAGTCGAGGCCGTTGAAGCTGAAAACCTGCTCCCCCGGTGTGCTGCCATGCACCTGCATGGTCGACTGCTGCATACTTTGATTACCGCCCACATCAAACGTCGTCAGTGTAACCCCTGGCATCTGTGCCACCGTCGACCAGGGATCGCGGCCGGCGGGAATGTCCTGCAGCAACTGCTGGTCAAAGGTAGTCGAGGTCTGAACGCTTTGGACGTCCACCACGGGCTCTCCCATGACCGTGACGGTTTGCTGCACCTGGCCCACCTGAAGGCGGGAATTCACTGTGGCCGTGAAACCTGCGTTGATCACGATGCCGGTCTGGCGCAAAGTCTGAAAGCCCTGTGCAGAAGTGGTCATCTCATAAGTCCCGGGCGGCAGCAGATCGAACAGGTAACTGCCGTCCGCCTGGGCGGGCGACGTGCGCTCCGCCATCAGGGCTGACCCTTTGACTGTAATGGATGCGTTAGCGACGGATGCCCCCGAAGCATCCGTAACTACTCCCGCGATCTTACCTGTGGTCGAAACTTGAGCTTGAAGTGAGCTCGAGCACGCGACGGCCAAACACACCGCCAAAGAAATTCTGAATCCAAGCCGCGTAACAAAAGGCCAGTAAACGCACGCCATCGGAACCCCCTCCGAACCGGCAAAATGGTCGTTAGAGAATCGGATACTTTATACAGTAGATTTGAATATACTTGTCAAGACAAAAACAGATCTCCACGAAACCCCTTGCAACTATCCGTGTTTACAGCAGGTTAACTGGCCCGTGAAGCCAATACGGGTGCGTTCGCTTCGCGTGTCATGCGCCCGTCGATCATGCGCCAGATGCCCAGAGGATTCGCGTCCTTCAGCTCCTCCGGCAACATTACGTCCGGGAAAGATTGATAGCAGACCGGGCGCGCGAAACGAAGAATGGCCAGGCTCCCAACGGAGGTAGTCCGACCATCCGAGGTTGCCGGGTAGGGGCCACCATGCACCATCGCGTCACTTACTTCAACCCCAGTTGGAAAACCATTGAACACGAGACGCCCGACTTTGTGTTCTAGAATCCCGACCAAATCGGCGTATTCGCGCAAATCCTGTTCGGTGCCGAGGATGGTCGCGGTCAGATGTCCTTCCAGTCCGCGCGCAATTTCCAGCAACTGCTCTCGACTCGAGTTCTGGACGAGGAGGGTTGTCGGACCGAAGATTTCGCCGGCGAGTCCCGAACTCGCCAAGAACGACCTCGCATCCGTTTCAAAAACGACTGCGCCGACGGGAAGTCCTGCCCCAGCGCCCGCGTTTACCGCCTCGGCGACAGGCTTCACCGTGGCTTGTTTCTTTCGCCCCGCGATGGCGGATAAATAAGACGACCGGATACTCGGGGTCAACAAGCGGAACTCTGCCGATCCCGACACCAACTCCTGCAACTTCTTCCCGAAGCTCTGGGCGGCAGAGTCGACCGGCAGGAAGACCATCCCTGGCTTGGTGCAAAACTGTCCGGCGCCCAAAGTGAATGAAGCGAACAATCCGGACGCGAGGCTTTCGCCGCGCTCTCGCAGCGCACCCGGAAGCACAAACACCGGGTTCGTGCTGCTCATTTCGGCGAAGACAGGAATCGGCTCCGGACGCGCGGCTGCCAGATCCATCAATGCTTTTCCGCCGCCATGCGACCCGGTGAAAGCCACGGCCTTCACTCGAGGATGTTTTGCCAGCGCAATCCCGATCTGCATGCCTTTGTCGAACAACAGGGAGAAGACACCTTCGGGCAGACCACTCTCACGCACGCTTGCCCGGATGGCCAGTCCCACCAGTTCGCTGGTGCCAGGATGCGCAGGGTGGGCCTTGACGATCACCGGATTCCCTGCCGCCAGCGCGGAGGCTGTATCTCCTCCAGCGACTGAAAACGCAAGCGGGAAGTTGCTGGCGCCAAACACTGCAACCGGCCCGAGTGGACGCAGCATGGAGCGAATATCGGGTCTGGGAGCGGGCTTGCGGTCAGGTTGAGCCCGGTCAATGCGGGCCCCGGTCCACGAGCCTTCCTCCACTACCTGCGCAAAAAGACGAAGCTGGCCGCAGCTACGCCCCGTCTCCCCTTGCAGGCGTGGCGTGGGTAAGGCTGTTTCCAGGTGCGCCCGTTCGACCAACTCCTCGGTGAGGGCTTCGATGTTGGCAGCGATCTTGCGAAGGAACGCGCCTCTTTCCCGTCCCGATACGCGCCCGTAAATCATGGACGCCTGAAACGCAAGCTGTGCCGCCAACTCAACTTCCGCGGGAGTGGCGCCCGAATAACCTGGCTCTAGAGGTTGTCCACTGGCCGGACTGATTCCGTAGAAGTGTTCTGACGCCTCGACGCCTTCCCGAAAACCGATGATTGATCGCCCCAGTAATTTCGCCATATTCTCCAGACTACTTTGGGTTGGGCAATGCGTAAACACCCACAGGTTGCGGGCGTGTGCGCAGCGCGCCCCGAATAATTTTTCGCGCTTGTTCCAGCTCTTGACCGACCAGTTCCAGGCGCGGCGGACGCACCCGCGCGTTGCCCATTCCAACCTCAGCCTGCACCAGCTTGATGAGTTGCACGAAGTTGTAAACCGTATCCATACGAAGCAATGGGAGGAACCAGCGGTACAGCTCGAAAGCTTTGTCGGCCTCTCCCTGAATTCCAAGGTTCAGGAGATCAACGGACTCGCGGGGCAGCGCGTTGGTCAGGCCGGCGACCCAGCCAGTGGCCCCCACGCCGATCGCCTCGAGTATGGCATCGTCCACGCCGACAGAAATCTCCAGCCGGCGGTCGACCAAAACCCGGATCGCCGACACCCGGCGGGCATCCGTGCTCGACTCTTTTACGGCTTCGAAGTTCTCGTGTTCTGCGGCCAGTTCACTGATCTGCTCCGGCAGAAAGTCGGTGCCGTACGCGATCGGATTGTTGTACAACATGCAGGGCAGCGACGTTGCCCGAAACACCGCTGCCATGTGGGTCTTCATCTCCCGCCAGTCGCCTTTGTACACGTAGGGAGGCAACACCATTAAGCCCCGGCAGCCCCGGTCGACCGCCGCCTTCGCCAGGGCCACGGCTTCCCAGGTCGTCAAAGCTGAGATGGAAGCGATAACCGGTCCGCGACCCTGGACCGCACGAACGCAGGTCTGCAGGAGGTCCAGCTTCTCGTCAAAAGACAACGTCGCACCCTCTCCCAGCGATCCAAGTGCGACGATCCCAGAGCAGCCATTGTCCAGCAGCCAACGGCAGTGTTCCGCCATGAAGCCGTGGTCGATGTGAAGTTCCTCGGTGAAGCAGGTGGTTATGGCAGGCATCACGCCTTTCCAGCTCATTGGTACCCTCCTGTGCTTCCTTGATGCTCCAGTTCCGCGCCGCTGACCGCCATCGCCAGGCTTTCCACGCGAGCGGGAAAGATGGGAGGCCGCACCGAATCCGGGTTCCACTTGAAAAGAAATCGGGTAGCGGGACCGCACACGCGGCCCTGACAAGACCCCATGCCGCAGCGCGTCTGCAATTTGGCCGCGCGCCAGTCCGGATACAAGCGCAGACGGGAAAGGGGCACGTCTTCGCACCGACAAACCACGGTTTCCGCGGACGGCAACTCGCGCAATTCAGGACGCAATCGGAAGGTCTCCTCGAGCGCGGCCGCAAATTTCTTCAGCTTCCGTCGTTCCGCAAAAAGTTCGCGGGCCTGCGTCGTACGTCCCCCCGAGGCCAGACCGGCAATCTGACCTTCCATCAGCGCCAGTTCAACCCCGCCGATGCCCGTGGGTTCGCCGGCGCAGAATATTCCGGGGACGGTTGTCCGCTGAAATTCGTCGACGCGCACGTAGCCGTCCTCAACTCGGCAACCCGCGAGAGCCGCGAGTTCCGTGTTAGGCACGAGATGAAAACCACAGGCCAGGTAATCGCAGGCCAGAGTCTCAACCTTCCCGCGCCGCGAGATGGTAACTCCCTCGAGAGCTTCCTTTCCGTGCGCCGCAACCGGCCAACTGCTGCTTGCGAATGGCACTCCGGCCAGCTCCTTCATTACCTGCAGACCTTGAATGATCTTCGAGGGTTGACCCGCCAGCGCAAGCCCAAAGCGCGCCAGCCTGCTCCAGGAGGTTTGCTCGCAAAGCAACGGAATTTCCGCGCCATACTTACGCAAGCTGGCCGCGACCGCCAGCAACAGCGGCCCGGTGCCGGCCACCAGCACGCGTTTCCCGCGAATGGAAAGGCCGCTCTTCACCATCGCCTGCAGGCCGCCCGCACCCATCACGTTGGGCAAAGTCCACCCCGGAAACGGCAGAAATCTTTCCCGTGCGCCCGTTGCCAGCACCAGCTTGTCGTAGCGCAGTTCGCAAATCTCGTCTTTCGTTTCCGCCAGCAGTACACCCGTTTCCGGCTGATGAAAGACGCGCATGCCACACAGCTTCACCACCTGCGCAGCCTGCAATCGCTCCATCCACCCCGCGGCGTGCGGGTTCCCGCCTTCGACTCCACCGCGCCAGATTTGCCCACCCGGGCTGAAATTGTCATCCACCAGGCCCACACGCACGCCGCTCTTTCCTGCTCGCGCAGCGGCTGCCATTCCGGCCGGGCCCCCGCCCACCACCAGGACATCGAATTTCTGGCGCGCGCTGCTACTCATTGGTGGTCACGTCCATTCCCGATTCGCACAGGATCTGGCAAGTGCGGCAATGCGATATTCCATTGATCGTCATGCGACATTCAAAACAGATACCCATTCCGCACAGGGGCCCGCGTGGCGTTCCGCTGACTGAGATTCGACAAGGCTGCCCCGCCTGCATGGCCGCAACCGCCACCGTCGTACCCGGCGCCACTTCGACAGAGACGCCATTGACCTTCAATGCCACGGCGCTAGGCATGGACGTGCTCCTGAGCGCTTCGTGACGGCAGGTAGGGCTCAACCGGGATCTCCGGCTTGGCACCTGTTATTTGATCTACCAAGATCCGCGCGGTTCCCAGAGAAGTCGTGATGCCAAGCCCCTCGTGTCCCGTGGCCAGCCACACGGACTTGTCGCCCGGCCAGGGTCCGATCAGCGGCAGCTTGTCGGGAGTCGCCGCTCGAAAGCCGGTCCACACGCGCACCGCCGACATTTGCCCCAAGCCGGGCATGTATTCCTGCGCGCGCTGCAGCATGCGCACCAGCATGGGATGATCCACTTCTTTGTGCTCGGCGCCATACTGCCGCGAAGATCCGATCAGAAGCTGCCCGGTGCGCCGAGGCTGCACGTTGAAGGCAACCGAGTCGGTGCTCACCGAATGCGCGCTTTTCAGATACCCGAGTTCCACTAACTGATGGCGCACAAATCCTGGATAGCGCTCGGTGATCACCAGGTGTCCCTTCCGCTTCTTGATCGCAAGTCCGGGAGTAAGGTCGGGTGCGGACGCTCCCGCCGCGTTCACTACGATGTCGGCCCGTATTTCCGTACCATTGCCGAGTGCAACGCGCCCCTCTCCGATATGTTCCACTGAAACACCAAACTGAAGCTTGGCTCCGCGTTCCTGCGCGCGCTCCGTAAAGAACCGGGCCGCGCACGGCGGATACAGCACGCCATCCTCCGAGACGAGCAAGCCACCCTTCATTCCTGAACGCAGGTTCGGCTCAAGAGTCCGCAGCAGGTTTTCGTCTAGCACCTCCGTGGTGACTCCACGTTCGCCGTAGTAGTCGCGCTTACGCTCCACTTCCTGCATCTCTTCATCGTCGGCCGCCACCCAAATCGTGCCACACTGTTCGTACTCAACATCGTCAGGCAATTCGGGTCTAAGCTCCTGCCACAATCGCTGGGAGTAGCGAGTCAGCGCGAACTGCGCTTCGGAGTCGTCCATGGCGACGATGTGCCCCATGCCCGCCGCCGTGGTGCCCGCTCCGGTGATGTCGCGATCCACCATAACGACTTGCAGCCCGCGTCGAGCGCACTCGTAAGCACAGGCCGCGCCGACAATGCCCGCACCGATGATAGCGACGTCATAGACCGCGACATCGTGGGCGACTGCGCTCATCCGCGAATACCCATGCACAGAGGATCGCGAGGATCGAGCACGAGATCTGATTCTGCATTCACGAATGCCGATCCCTTGATACTGGGATACAGTTTGCCGCCGCGTACCGCGACCGTTCCTTCAAACACGCTGCCCACAATGCTTTCCTGTTTCCAGACTTGGCCTTCGCGAAGCTTACCGTCCGCATAAAGACACGCTAACTTCGCACTGGTGCCGGTGCCGCACGGCGAGCGGTCGTAGGCCTTGCCCGGGCAGAGCACAAAATTCTTGCTGTTCACTCCCGGTTTGTTCGACGGGGAAAAGAGCTCAATGTGATCAATCTCCTTCCCATCGTCGCCCGCAATTCCATTTTCGCGGAGCGCTTTGCGGATGGCCCAGGTGAAGTCGGTCAACTCGTCTACATTGCCCAGCTTCAAATCCATCTTGTGATCTTGCACCAGGAAGAACCAGTTCCCGGCCCAGGCCACGTCGCCGCGCACCTGGCCATGGGCGGGAACGGTCACCGCCACGCCGGCTGCGCTGCGGTAGCTCGGAATGTTGTTGACGGTCACTTCACCGCTCTCGTGCAGGACCGCACTGACCTCACCCACGCTCGTCTCGATGCGGTGTTCTCCGGGGCGAATGCGCCCCAGGTAGGCCAGGCTGACAACCAGACCAATCGTGCCGTGGCCGCACATTCCCAGATATCCAACATTGTTAAAGAAGATGACTCCGGCGGCGCACGTCCGGTCCACCGGTTCGCACAACAGCGCCCCCACAATCACGTCCGACCCGCGAGGCTCGTTCACCACTGCGGATCGAAAGCTATCGTATTGGGAGCGAAAGCGTTCCTGCCGTTCCGCGAGGGGGCCTATGCCCAGGTCGGGACCGCTGCTCACCACCAGTCGCGTGGGCTCGCCCCCGGTGTGGGAATCAATGACTCGGACCCGCTGGCCTTCCTTAACAGTCATCGGGTATTTCGCCCTCCAGGCACGAATGCCATTGGTATCAGAGTTTGACGCCTCCTTAATTCAATATTCGATTTCAATATTCAATAGGCGCTGCCATTTTATGGATACAATATGCAATCGTCAAATCCAATTCTCCAAATCAGGTGAACCTTTTGACCGATAAGCGTACGCTCTCAGGTTCAGAACCAGCCTCAGCCGAACACTGTAACTTCTCTCGTGGCTTAGGTTTATTCGATTCTGTGATGCTGGTTGTGGGTGCCATGATCGGCTCCGGCATCTTTATTGTTCGGGCCGAAATGTCCCGCCAGATCGGAAGCGCCGGGGTGGCTGCTGGTCGCCTGGGTGGTTGCCGGCGCTCTGACCATTGCCGGCGCGCTGTCTTACGGTGAGTTGTCGGCCATGATGCCTCACGCCGGCGGCATGTATGTCTACCTGCGCGAGGCCTATTCTCCGCTCGCAGGTTTTCTTTACGGCTGGACCTTGTTCTCTGTCATCGAGACGGGGACCATCGCCGCGGTTGCTGTCGCCTTCGCCCGCTTCTCCGGCGTGCTGTTCCCCACGATTTCAGAGGAATACTATCTTCTCCAGCCGGTTCACATCTCGAGTCACTATGCGATTTCTCTCTCGACCGCGCAATTGCTGGCCATTGGTGTAATAGCCTTTCTTACACTGAGTAACACGCTGGGACTGCGTTACGGCAAGCTGATCCAGAATGTCTTCACCGTCGCTAAAACGGGCGCCTTGAGTGCACTTATTTTGCTGGGTATCTTAGTGGGAGGCAATTCGGCCGCGTTGCACGCTAACTTCAGCCGTCCCTGGCACACACCCGGGTTTGATTCGCCGGCGGGGATCGGGATGGTCGCCGTCTGGGGCCTGTTCACTGCCATCTGCCTGAGCCAGACCGGGTCATTGTTCTCCGCTGACTCCTGGCACAACATTGCTTTCGCTGCGGGCGAAGTGAAGCAACCAGAGCGCAACGTCACGCGCGCCATGGTCATCGGCACCATCGTTGTGATCACGCTTTATATTCTTGCCAACGTCGCGTATCTCTTCACCCTGCCCTTGCAGGCCATTCAAAGTGCGCCCTCCGATCGCGTGGGAACTGCCACTCTCAATGCAATTTTTCCCGGAATCGGAGTTACGGTCATGGCCGCTGCTATCATGGTTTCTACCTTCGGGACCATCAACGCGCTGACCCTGACCGGGGCTCGCGTGTACTACGCCATGGCGCGACAGGAACTTTTCTTCGCCTTCGCCGGCAAGTTGAACGCAGCGCACGTGCCTGCCTCATCTCTGGCGCTGCAAGGATTGTGGGCCGCCGGTCTGGTGTTGCCGCGTACTTATGATCCTGCCACTCGACTCTGGGGCAACCTCTATAACAGTCTGCTGGAATATGTGATATCTGCGGCTTTGATTTTTTATGTCCTCACCGTGGCGGGAGTCTTCCGGTTGCGAATCGTCCGGCCCGATGCGGAGCGGCCTTATCGCACATTCGGATATCCGATGGTGCCCGGCCTCTATATCCTTGCCGCCAGTGCGATTCTTTTCGTTCTGTTCGCTTACCGGCCCGCAACCACGTGGCCCGGCTTGCTCATCGTGGTATTGGGGATTCCCATCTACTTCGGACTGCGTGGTAGAGCTGAGGGCACGCAGGAGACGCTTTGATGTCATGGCCGGCACCGGCTGGTGGACGGTCGAGACCCTACATCTTTGAGTGTTATGTTGAAAAGATTTCCAGAAGATCGCACGGAGCCACCTCAATGGATCAGGCACTGGGGCTACACCGAAGCCGGGGAAAAGTTTCTTTGTGTTCTCTTTTGCTGGCCGTGATTTGTTTGTGCGCGCCGGGCCTCGCCGCAGAACCGCAGTCGGATGCGAAGCCCCTGCAGCAGCTCGCCAGTGACTTCTGGGCGTGGCGGATGCGCTACCAGCCCTTTTCTGCCGATGATATTCTGCGGGTCGAGCATCGTAAGCGACTGCGGAGCGCGGAAGAAGCCTCGTCACCGCCGGAATCCGCGCAAGACACGAAACAGTGAGCTATCAATTTGTGCGCAGTGCAACGCCCTATTGAGGAGACGAATTCAGGTGCGAGAAACGGGTTCCGGGATGTCACGACAGAAAACTGACCAAGTCCTATGCTCCACAGTTCTGAGCAAGCACGCGCTTCCAGCGCTACGCCCGATCGTCACCTTGATTGTGGTCCTGGGGGTGAGCGCATCGGTTTGGGCACAGAGCGCCGCCCTCAACGAGACCTTGCGTCAGCAGTTTGTCGAACAGGCGTTTGCCGTCAAGTCATTCGGGCCGGCACGCTGGCTGAGCGGCGGACAGGCCTATACCACGGTGGAGGCATCCCCGGCGGCCGCCAAAGTCAAAGAGATCGTACGCTACGACTCTGCCACAGGACAGCGCGAAGTACTGGTGTCAGCCCAGCAATTGACGCCTTCCGGCGAAAACAAGCCGCTGATCATCGAGGACTACTCGTGGTCGGCCGACCTGAGCCGGCTGTTGATCTTTACCAACTCGAAGCGGGTGTGGCGCGCCAACACCCGCGGTGACTACTGGGTGCTCGACCGCAAGGCCGGAAGTCTTCGCCAACTTGCCGCTGGGGGGCCCCCGTCCAGCTTGATGTTTGCCCAGTTCTCACCCGACGGCAGCAAGGTCGCCTACGTGCGTTTCAACAACGTCTCCGTCCAAGATCTCGCGAGCGGGCGCACCTGGCAGGTCACCACGGATGGCTCGGAAAAAGTGATCAACGGCACTTCCGATTGGGTGTACGAAGAAGAATTCGGAATTAGGGATGGCTATCGCTGGAGTCCGGACGGCACGCGCATTGCGTATTGGCAGTTCGACACCAGTAAGGTCGAGAAATTTTCCTTGATCTACGACACTGGCGCTCCTTACCAGCCTCTCACGAACATTCCGTATCCCGAATTCGGGGTGTACCCGACGGTGCGGCCGATTCCCTATCCAGAGCCGGGCACGGAGAATTCTGCTGCCCGCATCGGCGTGGTGCCGGCGGTGGGCGGAGAAACCCACTGGATGCAGGTTCCGGGCTACGCCGACCGGAACTACATTTCCTGCATGGAATGGGCGGGAGACTCCGACTCGCTGGTCCTCCAGCATTTGAATCGGCTGCAGAATACCAACGACGTTTTGCTGGCCGACGTCAGGACCGGCGACCTACAAAACGTCTACCAGGACCAGGACAAAGCCTGGGTGGATGTGGTCGAGCATCTAAAGTGGATTCACGGGGGCAAAGACTTCCTTTGGATCAGCGAGCACGACGGCTGGCGTCACGTCTACGTGATTTCGAGAGACGGCAAACGGGTAACGCTGGCGACTCCAGGCGCGTTCGATGTAATCGATCTCCTCGGTGTCGATCCTCAGGAAAAGTGGCTCTACTACATTGCGTCGCCGGACCATCCTACCCAGAAATATCTGTATCGCTCACCGCTCGACGTCAAAGGGTCACCCGAGCGAGTGACTCCGGCCTCTCAGCCTGGAACCCACGGCTACGACATATCCCCTGACTTCCGTTGGGCGTTCCACACCTATTCGACTTTTAATGCGCCCCCCATCACAGACTTAATACGCCTTTCCGATCACCAGCCGCAACGCGTGCTCGAAGACAACGCCGGATTGCGAGAGCGGGCCAAAGATCTTCTCTCTAACCCAACCGAATTCTTTCGTGTGGACATCGGGGGCGGGATTGCTCTGGATGCCTGGCTGATCAAGCCCAAGGACTTCGATCCCGCAAAAAAATATCCTCTGTTGATCTACATATATGGAGAGCCGGCTGGGCAAACAGTGGTCGATCACTGGGATGGCTCGCACGCAATCTTTCATCGCGCGCTGGCGCGAGAGGGTTATCTGGTGGCCAGCATCGACAACCGCGGCACGCCCGCTCCACGAGGCAGAGATTGGCGAAAGGTTATCTATGGCAGCGTCGGAGTGCTTTCGTCCCAGGAACAGGCGCTCGCACTTCAGGCCCTGGAACGAACGCGGCCTTACATCGATCCCGACCGGATCGCCGTGTGGGGAGCGAGTGGGGGCGGGTCCAACACGCTCAACCTGATGTTCCGGCATCCCGAACTCTACAAAGTTGGCATGTCCGTGGCGCCGGTGCCGGACCAGCGTCTCTATGACAGCATCTATCAGGAACGGTACATGGGTTTGCCCCAGTCGAATGCCGAAGGCTACAAGGCTGGCTCGCCCATTAACTTTGCGGAAGGACTTCGTGGAGCGCTGCTGCTGATACACGGCTCAGGCGATGACAACGTACACTACCAGGGTAGCGAACTACTTGTTAACCGGCTGGTCGAGCTCGGGAAACCCTTTGACTTTATGACCTATCCCGGGCGAACTCATGCCCTGGACGAAGGACCGGGAACCACTTTCCATCTTTATTCATTGCTGGCCCGGTTCCTGGAGAACCACCTGGCGCCCGGCCCGTCCGCGCACTAAAGACTGTTTACTAGTTGGATACAATATAGGATATACTAGAGCGTTTTTGGCTCTGGTTCCGCTCACCGGTTCTTGGAGAGGAGTTGCAAGAATGGGCTTAGGAACGACACCTGAATCTGCTATCCCGCGCCAGTCCCTGCCTTCAGCCGTGGCGGACAAGTTGCGCGACCAAATCATTCGCGGGGAGATCGCGGAGGGCACGCAGCTCCGCCAGGATGCCATCGCGACCCAATATCAAGTCAGCCGAATTCCGGTGCGCGAAGCGCTTCGCCAACTCGAAGCCGAGGGATTAATTACCATCGTTCCCAACCGCGGGGCCGTGGTCCCGGCGCTTTCCCCGGATGATATCGAAGAACTCTTTTCCATTCGCTCCCTGCTCGAACCTGAGGTTCTGAAACGCTCGATTCCGCACCTTACCGAGGAAGATTTTTTGCAAGCGGAAGCGATCCTGAAAACTTTTGTGAACGAACTCCGCCGCGACGACCACGTTTCCGGTTGGGGACGCCTGAACTGGCAGTTTCACTCCACCCTGTACTCCAAGGCCAACCAACCGCGTTTCATGGCGACGATCCGAAACATCAACAACAGCGGCGAACGCTACACTCGCCTGCAGTTGTACCTGACCCATGGCATCAAGCGGGCCAATGAAGAACACCACCGACTTCTTGAGTTGTGCCGGGAGCGCGACGTTACCGCCGCCTGCAGACTGTTGCGCGAGCATATTGAGTACGCCCGTCAGTCTCTCAAACAGGTGTTGCTCGAACGGCGCGAATCCACCAAGCAGGCGGAAGATAACAACCGGCGGCCGCGTTAGGACGAGACGAAAACCTCAAGGCCAGCCTGGAACGACCAGCGCGGAACGGCCGCTCCCGTCGCAGGCAGTCAAAGTCTCCCGCTGTGCGAGGTTCTGTCAACCTCGCTCCGCGACGATCTCAAATTTCTTCTCTCCACCGGTTGCGATGATGACAGTGTCCCCGTGCGGACCGCCGAGTTTGGCGGGGCGGCCATTCACGGTAACCTTTCGCAACTTGCTTTCGACCGGAAGCCGAAGTTTGAAATTTACTTCCGACGGCGCTTTGGCCCCGGCGAATTCAACCTGCCCCACGACCGCGCCGGTTTCAGGCTTCGCCTGCAGTGTGAAGCTGACGCGGCCCCATCGCGTGGGGGCCTGCTCGATGCTGATCTTCTTTCCGGACACCACCCACTGGCGTGGAACGCCCTTGGCCAAGTGGAGCCGGTCTTCGTCAGAATCTTCGAGTACCAGCATCCAGCGTGCGATGAGCGGAATGGTTTGTTGCGCGGGAATGCAGTACAGCGCCGAGTCCCCAGTAATGCCAGCCACCTCGCCGGCCGTCCAACTCCCGCGCGTGTGGCCGTGATAGCGATGCGCGTAGAGGAATAGCAGGAACTCTTCGATGCGGTCCAGCCGGAGCAGCATTTGCGCGTACCCATAAGAAATGAAGCCGAGAATCTCGCGTCCGTCGTCGTGGACTCCCCCCACGTTGGCTACGACTCCGACCGTCGTCGCCCCGTACGCGCGCATGCAGTCGATCACGAGATTCGCCAGGTTCGCGGGTAGTATGTCCGCTTGCAGCAATTCGGCGTAGGCACGATGCGGCCATTGCTGCGGGCTCGGTTTTTCTGTCTGCAGCGACTCGCGAAAGGTGAGCGTCGTTCCGGGGAACAATCCGATGTAGGGCGGCGTCTTGTCGCGTTGAATGTTCTTTTCAACGCTTTCGACCGTGCGGCGGCGCAGCGTCTGGCCAAGTTTCGACCAGTCGGCGGCGAGTTCCTCCATACCCGAGGCTGGTTGGTTGCGTCCCAGCTCGGTCCACGTCTTGGCGATGTCGTTGAAGCCTCGAGCCGCGAAAGCGCTGCTCGCGTAGTATGCCTGCCAGTAGAGCGACGGATCCTCCATCAGGCACGAATCGGACTCGCTCCATCCGCGGATCAACCCGTGCGCGGCATGGTCCTGCGGCAAGCTCAAACTTTCGTCGTGCATGTCGGCCAGCAAATTCGCCATGGCTTCGATCTTCGCCCGGTGCTTCAACAGCAGCGAAGTGTCTTCCGCTATAGTTGAAGTATCGAGCTAGCAGCGAGAGGGTCATCCCGAACTGCGCGGTTTCCGGACCGCGCATATCAATCATGCCTTTCGAGTCGACGAAGTCCGTGAAGTAATTATCAATGTACAACTTCGCCGTCTCCAGCCGCCCCCACTCCATGTTGGTATAGATTGCGCTGGTGAAGATGTCCTGGAAGGCGTCGTATTCTGAGCCACCGTAATCGCGATCCACCGCACCGTACTTGGGGTAAATTCCTCCCGGCCGCGTCATCAACTCCTTGGCGAAGGCATGCTTGGTCAGGTCAGTCCAGGCCCGGTCGGGGAGCGTCACCGGAGACATTTCATGCAACTGCCGGTCCCAATACTCGGCGAAGTCCAGCAGCGCCGAATAGAACTCTTCCGGCTGTGGATCCTTGCGAGCCGGGGGAAACGCCGGATAACTCTGGCCATAGGCCACTTTGGTGACTTTCCCGTCTTCGATCCGCGCCGCGCGGTGCCAGGTATGGACGATGTACTTGGTGGTATTGACGCCGACATCGCCGAACACAACAACTTCCCAATACGCGCGCTCGGATAACGGAATGACTTTGCGGACGGCCGGCGTCCAGCCTCCCACCAGGCCGTCGTAGACCTTGCCTTGTTCCACCGCCTGATGGAGCTCGGGCGCGTACTGGACCGGATGGTAGGTGCGGGTGCTTCCGCTGCGGTACACGGGAGTGACGTCGTAGGCCTCTTTGGTTCCGACGAACGTCGTCCAGTTGCGAGGGTTCTTATCGGTGGACGCCATCGCGGGAGCCACCGACTTCACCGCTTCAGGGTCGGGATCGCCATCCTTCAGCGCGCGATCGCCGAGCAGATGGTCGGCCAGCAAGTCCGCCGGCGCCAAAGAAACATCTTTCAGTGTGAGTCCAAAGTATGGAGTGCCCTCCGCCATGGACGCTTCAGCGCTCTTGGGGAGTTCCCGTGTTTCTCCAGCGGAAGACACGAAGACCATGGATCCGTCGCGCGTGCGCAGATCCTCGTATACGTTCCATGGCACGGAGCGCCGCTTGAACTCGCAAACGAATGTGTAGCCGTCGGTGGATACCGGGCTACCCGACGGGCGCTCCGGACCCTTCGCCGATGCCATAAGTGGCGGTTCTGCTGCGACTACATCAGCCGCCAGGACTTCGAGGCTGGCGGCGGCCGCTGCCATCGCTTGCAAGAAGTTGCGTCGGTCCATATACACCCCCGGTCTACTCACTCAAAGGAAAACGATTCGCAAACTACCGCCGTCGCCGGCGCGGAGTCGGAGCCGGAGGCTCCCGATCCTCTTTGATCTCGAAATTGGCCGGCGGCGTGACGCCCATCAGGTGCTCGACGAAATAATCCCAGCGCCGCCGCACCAGGTACAGGGCATGGTCGCCGCTTTCTCCGTGGTACATGTTCGGCACCAGCAGCATGTCGAAATTCTTGTTGGCTTTCATCAACGCATCGGCGAAGCGCATCGTTACCACCGGGTGCACGTTGTCGTCAATGTCGCCGTGCTCCAGCAGCAGGTGCCCCTGCAGACGATCGGCCATTGTTACGTTGGACTGCGCAATGTAGTCATCCCCGATCGGGTAGCCCTGATAGGCTTCGTTCCACCAGGCTTTGTCCAGGCGAGCGTCGTGATCTCCAGAAATGGAAACACAGACTTTGTAGAACTCGGGATGCACCAGTATCGCGTGGGAAGAACCGTATCCCCCGGCGGAGGTGCCGAAGATACCGACGCGGGTGATGTCCATGTAGGGATAGCGCGCAGCCATCTGCTTGATCAAAGCTACGTGATCGTCAAACGACCCGCCCAGGTTGTGGTAGGAAAAATTGTGGAAGGCGCGAGAGCGGCCAACGGTACCGCGGCCGTCCACCATGACGACAATGAAGCCCAACTCCGCCACCGACTGCAACCGGAGGCTGGCGGCCATGGTCTTGGGAACGAAGAACCCCTGCGGGCCCGTGTAGACGTGTTCCACGACGGGATACTTCTTCGAGGAGTCGAAAGTCGAGGGACGCCAGATCAAACCATAAATATCGGTGGTGCCATCGAGAGCTTTGCCCTGAAAGGGCTCGGGAAATTTCCAATTCGCCTGTATCAACTCGCTGAAGTCCGCCTTCTCCAATACCTTCATTTCGGCGCCATTGTCGGCGCGGCGTAATACCGACTGGCCCGGAAGATCGGCCCGGGAATAGGAATCAACGAAGAACTTGCCGTCCGCGGAGAAGCTGACGCTATGGCTTGCACTCTCGGGCGTCAGCAACTGCAGACCCTTGCCGTCAAAACCTGTCCGGTACAGATGAGTGAGATACGGATCCTCGTTTTTCTCGCGTCCGCTGGCTAGAAAATAGACCTGGCGGTTTTTCTCATCAACATATGAGATCTCTCGCACCACCCAAGGCCCCTGGGTGATCTGGTTTTCCAATTGCCCTGTCTTTCGGCTGTAGACGTAGAGGTGATTCCACCCATCGCGCTCGGATGACCAAAGAATCTCCTGTGAGGGGTCGACGAAACGGAAGAATGTCTCGCCCGGATCTACATAAGGCTCGGCTTGCTCCCGCACCAGAACTTTTTGCTCGCCGGTTGCTGCATCCACCACGCGCAACTCTTTGGCTTTGTATCCTCGCTCGTCGTGGTCGTAGTTGAAACTTTTGCTGTCCGCGAACCACTCAAAGGCAGGCCCGTCCTGGAAAGGAAGGTCCAGAGGCGGGGTCAGCACATCGATGCGCTTACCCGACTGAATATCGAAGATAATCGGCTCCGCCTTGGCCAGCACTTCGCCCGGCAGGGGATAAACATAGGTGAAAGCCCGCGGCCGAAGCTGGTCAGGAGGGACAAACTGCAGGCTGGTGAAGCGTCCCGAGTTCCTGGAATCAATCCGGTAGGTGACTAGCTTCTTCGAATCCGGAGACCAGAAGACTGCCGCCGGCTGTTTTACGTCTTCCGTTCCCTGGTCGACCATCACACGCAGCGAGGGGAGAGGAGTGGCGTAGTCATAGGATGGGGCTCCGTCATGAGTTAACCGTATGATGGCGCCGGTCGAGAGGTCGTGCAGATAGAGATTGTGTTCCGAGACATACGCAGCGAAGCGTTTGTTGGGAGAAACTACCTCGTGGGGGTTCTCCTGGGCCGCGTCTTCTGCCTTGCACTCATAGGTCGCGAGCTGACAAGTCCACGGCACGCCATCCAGAGAAAAGCGGATGGCCTTTCTGTTGTCCACAAAGTCGAAGTCCTGGAAGGGCAGGTCCGTGGGCGAGTAATTCTGCTTCGAGGCCTGGGTAAGCGCCGCAGCCAAGCGCGACTGATCGAAGGCGGGCCCGACGGTATTTTGTTCCGCATCGACCAGGACGAAGTCTCCCCCCTTTGCCGTGGCTCGCCGATACCAGAACCGGTTGGTCTTCTCCACCCAATGCGGTGTTACATCGGCGGGAAAGGCGTGGTGACGCAAATTTCCTGGCAGAAACCGCTGCGCCCGTTGATAGTCCTCCAGAGTTCCCTGGGCCACGGCCGGCAGGGCCAACAGAAGCAGGGACGGCAGCACGAATCGCAGACAAAGAGTACGCGGCGTCATCTTTCAAGTTCCTCTCGGGCCCACCCGTCGTAAGGCCAAAAAAAATTGCATTTGCCGGACCCGCCATTGTCGCGAGCCGGCAAATGCATTTCGACTTCGATCCGTCCCCCAACCTGGTCCTCAGAATTCGATATTCGCTCTGAATTCGATGACCCGAGCACCCTGGTTCGGGGAATTGGGCGAGTAATTCGGCGATATGCCACCGATCGCAAACTGCTGCTGTTGCACCCCCGGGTTAAAACCGTTGGAATAGCATCCGTAGGTACAGCCGTTGGTTGCACCCGGTTGAAAGTTGGGGTGATTCAAGGCGTTTAACATCTCCGCCTGGAAGGTAAACCGGAGGTTCTCGCGAATCGGAAGTGTTTTCGTAATCGCGATGTCATCGTTGATGTAATGCGGGCCGTGCAAGTATATCTGCTGACCAATCGTTCCCGGCGTGATGTTGGGGGTGATGAACTGCGGATTCGCTCCCCCGCCGGTGGGACTCGCCAGGTACTTGGGATTGAGGAAGGCTACCTGGGCGTTTCCCGGAATGTGATAAATACCGACCGCGCTTTGCAGCTGAGACGGGGTAACACCGTGCAGCACCACGCCGCCATCGCCGTAGCCGTCATTGTTCAGATTGGCGTTGAATGTATTATTCCCGCCTTGTAGCAGGAATGGGGTTCCGGTCTGGAAGGTCATGATCGTGCCGATGTTCCAGCCGCCGACAATCTTATCCAACACTTTGTTGCTGTTCAGGTACGGCTTTCCCTGGCCGAAGGGCACATCGAAACTTCCGTTCACGTTGACCGCGTGCCGGATGTCGAACAAGGTCGGCCCGTAACTCAAGCGCGTATTACGCAGCGTGAATATATTCGACTGGCCCTGCCAGTTGTTGGGAGTGGAAACACCCAGCGTGTGGCTCCAGGTGTAATTGGCATCGAACTGCATGCCATGCCACTGCCGTTGGCGGAAGTCGACCTGCAGCCCGTTGTAGTTCGAGTATCCTTCCGCAACCAACAGGTTGGTGGCAAAGCCGGCGCCTTGCGCGTAGGGGTTGGCTTGGAAGAAGTTGATGGGATAACCGGCGCCCGCACCGGTAAAGCCTGCGTTGGTGGCGCACGGAGTGAATCCGGCTCCGACCAGGTTGCAAATGTACGGCACCGGCCCGCCGATGCCCGCAAGAGTGTTGGCGAGTAGTCCTGCCTGCCCGGTGTTCAACTGGGTGATGAAGCCCGTATTGGTGTAATCCGCGAAATTTCCGTCAGCTCCGGCGGCCTCGCCCGCGAAAGCCGCATTGAAGATGGGGAGGGCCTGTTGTCCGGGTAAACCGTTGTTGGCGAATGATCCCTGAAGTGCCGGGTTTCCACTGCCGTTGTTGATGGCAAGATTGGATTGTGCCGCCTTGAACTGGGTCAGGAACCCATTCTCGAAAATGTTGATCTCGTTGGTATCGATTGCAATCCACTGCCGCTGGGTGCGGTTCCCAATGTAGCGCACCTCCAGCGCCCGGCTTTCGCCCAACTGGCGTTGGATCCCGAGATTCCAGGATTGGGTGTAAGGCTGCTTGAGATTGGGATCGATGCCGTTGACTCCGGGCACGTTTCCGCCCTGGAAGGTGAACTCCGACTGGTTAGCGACCTTCTCGAAGCTCTGAGGAGCGAATCCATACGCAGGGAACGGCGCGCCCAGCGACAAGCTGCCAGGCGCAAAATTTCCGGGCTGGTTGGAACCGGTAGCGTTGAGGAAGAAGCCTTGGTAGTAGAAGGAGCCGTAATCGGACGCTTGATTCCAAACGTACTGCTGCGGTTCAGTAAACTTCCGGAACGAATAGCCGGCCCGGATAACGGTCTTGTCCCCACCTAACAGCTTTCCGAACATTCCATCGCCCCCATGTGGGTTCCAGGCAATGCCGAAGGCGGGCTGCGGAGCCACAAACCAGTTATTGTAGGGTTGGCTGTTTTGCACGATTTGGGGGTTGTTCGTGCCCTTCAAAGACCCGGGCGCAAACAGGTTCCCCACCCCAGACGGTCCAAACATATCGGCTGGGCCGGACGAGTGGTACAGGTTCGTAAGATCACGATCCGCCCACGTGAAATCCCAGCGCAAACCATAATTCAGAGTCAGGGTTGGCTTAATCCGGTACGAGTCCTGAATAAACAAGCCCCAGGCCTTGGTCAGTTCATCCAGGTTGTATGCCCCCAGGGAATGAACATATTGGTTTGTCTTGGGATCGTAGGGGAATTGCCCCCCGACGAGGTTGATCCGACCGGTCAAAATCGCATACAAAGACTCGGCTTCCTGTTGGGCAACCGCGGGGGCATTCGGCAAGGTAGTGCCGTTGAAGGCCGCTAACGCCGGGTCTCCGTTGGCGAGACCTGGCCCGGTTCCGGTATTGCTGCCTAACTGGATGACCGGGTATCCCAGGACACCGTTGTAGTAGTGATTCTGCTCGCGCCACCAGGAAAAACCAAAGTTAAGGGTGTGTGCCTTGTGCAGCCAGGTTAAGGTGTCGGAGGCGTTGAACAGGGGATAGTATGATCCCGTCGGAATCTGGAAATTGGTTCCATTCATGCCCTCAGTCGAGGGCTGGCCAGCTCCGGGAAAAGACTGCAAACCCGGCAAGTTCCATCCAATTTGGGCTTGGGACCCAGTCGGCACTTTGCCATCGAATCCGAACAAGCTGAGGTTGTAGAGGAAGCCGCCACGAAAAGCATTGATTAAGGACGGCGAGATGTTCCAATCAAAACCAACGGCTGTGGTATAGCTCAGGAACTTGTTGCCGGCGCCGGTGCTGGCGAAATCTTTTCCGGGGAGGTTGGGCTGGTTCACGCCGGAATCGATAGTCTTGGTTTCGTTCCACGCCACATACCAGCGCGTGCTCTGCGAGGGAATGAAGTCCACGCGCACCGTGGGGAAGTAGGTGGTTTGGGGACCGGGAACCTGCCAGCTAAGTTCAGAGATATTGGGGTCACTGGTGGGCGCAAGCGTTCCCAGGTTCAGCACACCATTTACGGCCTGCAAAGTTGCTCCGGTTTGAGCGTTCACCGCCGACGGGAATCCGGCATTACCAGCGATTTGAAGAACGTTTACGGTCTGGGTTTGGTTGTTCGTGTCGGTGTAGGTAAAGCTCCCTGCTTGAGCCGGCTGGTTCAGCACCCATTGCGACGAACTAAACGAACCCGGCTGCTTCGACATGGAAAAAGAACCAAAGAAAAATAACTTGTCCTTGAGGATCGGCCCACCCAAACTGCCGCCGAAATCATTGAGGATCAGAGGATTCTTGCGCTGGGGTGATGACGGATTGATCGCCGTCAGGGCGTCATTGCGCCAACTATTGGCGTTGAGCGCGGAGTTGCGAAAATCCTCGTACACACGTCCGTGGAACTTGCTGGTGCCGCGACGGGTGACGAAATTGACCTGCATGTTAGAGGTGCCATAGCCCTGGTTCAGGTCGAGCTGGTCGGTTTGAACCGTCATCTCGGCGATATCCTCGACTCGGGCCTGCACAGCGGGCGCGGCGCCCGCACCGCCAAACTTCATGCGACTCGGACTTCCGATTACGCCATCAATATTGCTTCCCTGCGATGCCGATGGCAGGCCGTTCCAGGTGCCGCCTCCGTTGTGGAAGCTGCCGGTATAGCCCGGAACCAACGTGCTCAAAGTCGAGAGGTCGCGCCCCTGCAAAGGCAAGTTCTCGATTTGCTTCAGATCGATGGTGCTGCTGATCGCGCTGGAGCTAGTCTCGACTAACGGAGCTTCGCTCGTGGTGACCTGGACGACCTCATTCACCGCGCCGACCTGGAGTTCTATCGGAATATTAGTGGTCTGCGCCGCTTGTACCACCACCTCGGTGAAAACCTTGGTCTGAAAGCCAGTCTTGGATACGGTCAGTTTGTATTTTCCCAGAGGGACGTTTACGAAGGTGAGCGTGCCCGTGCCCTGGCTCTCGCCTTTTCGCACCTGGTTGGTGCCCGCATCCATAAGCTCCAACTGGGCGCCTGGCACCACGCTGCCGGTGGCATCCACGACCGTCACCGAGACCGTTCCTTCCGAGCCATGCTGCGCCCACGCGCCCACACCCAAGGCCAGGATCATCAGGCCCACGGACACGGCACCTAGAAGGTTCCGCAAAGATATACGAGACATGCTTCCTCCTTCACCCCACACACGGAATTCCACGCTACAAAATTCGAACTCAGAATTGAGCCGTTCCAGATCGAAAAGCCTCTTGGATTCAAAGAAAATAACCCGCCTGGGCCAAAACCCAGCAAGACCCTTATGCAGTCGGGACACTGCGAACCCTAGCGGCGATTGGTTTGGAAAATGGTCCACGGGAAGACCAGGGGCACAGCAAACGTTTACTGCTGGTTGAATTTTGTATACTTTATTCTGTATCTTTGTCAACCAGATTTTCCCAAATTCTCGCCCAGCGATGCCCCACCTTCGGCTCCCGGCGACTGGGGGAGCCTCTTCTTATCCTTGGCCCCGTCCGACTCGCTCTCATCCAATCACGCTTCCACATTGCCTTCTTACGGTAAGCTACAAACTTTGCAAGTACTTGACGACCGACCCTCGCTCGTGAAAACTGCCTCCACCATCTCTCGGCGCGATCTGCTCAAGGGCCTCGGGTCCTTGAGCACTCTGCTTGTTATTGCGGCCCGCGCGTGGCCGGGGACGGGAACGGGCACCGTCAGTTTTCTCGATGTTGCTGGCGCAGCGGGCATCACCTTTCGTCACGACAATGCCGCATCCTCCGAGAAGTACCTGATTGAAACCATGGGCGCGGGTTGCGGCTGGATCGACTACAACCAGGATGGCTTGCTTGATCTCTACCTCGTAAACAGCGCGGCCACCGACGTGTACCGCCCCCCGCAACCCCTCCGAAGCGCGCTTTACCGCAACAACGGCGATGGCACCTTTACCGACGTCACCACCAGCGCCGGGGTGGGCGCCAAGGGTCTGTTCGGAATGGGCCTAGCCGTGGCTGACTACGACAACGACGGCTTCCCCGATCTGCTCGTACTCGGCTACGGACGATGCATTCTCTACCACAACAACGGGAACGGCACCTTCACCGACGTGACCTCCCCCGCGGGCGTCGAGAACTCCGGACGCTGGGCTTCGAGCGCCGCCTGGTTCGACTACGACAACAACGGCCGCCTTGACCTGATCATCGCCAACTACGTGGACTGGTCGCCCGAGCACAACTTCTATTGTGGGGACCGCGCTCCCGGCATGCGGAGCTATTGCCATCCCGACGACTTCCACGGCCAGCCCCCGACGCTCTATCACAACAATGGTGACGGTACCTTCACCGACGTGAGCAAATCCTCGGGCCTGGGGGCGAAGGGCGGCAACGGCCTGGGCGTTGTCACCTTCGATTACGACAACGACGGCTGGCAGGACGTCTTCATTGCCAACGACCACATGCCGAATTTTCTGTTTCACAACAATCGCGATGGCACCTTCCGTGAAGTCGCTTACGCGGCGGGCGTCGCGGTCAGCGACGATGGGCAATTCGAGGCGGGCATGGGAACCGATGCCGCAGACACCACCGGCAACGGGCGCATGGACCTCATCGTCACCCACCTGGACATGCAGTTGGCGCGCCTCTACCAGAACCTGGGAGACCAGACCTTCGACGACGCCACCTTCCGCTCGAAGCTTTCATACGCTACCTACCACATGAGCGGCTTCGGCACGCGTTTCATGGACTACGACAACGACGGCCTGCGCGACCTCTTTATGTCGAACGGCCACGTGCTCGACAACATCGAGCGCTACCATGGCGGCACGCAATACGCCGAGCCCAAACTGATGTTTCGCAATACCGGGCATGGGATTTTTGAGAATGTCAGCGACCGCCTTGGACCGGACTTCCAACGGGCGAGAGTCAGCCGGGGCGCCGCGGTCGGCGACTTCGACAACGATGGCGACCTGGATATTCTGGTGAGCAACAATGGGCAGGCGCCCCAACTCCTGCGCAACGACGGCGGCAACACCAATCACTGGTTACAGATGCTGCTCATTGGAACGAAGTCGAATCGCGATGGTGTGGGCGCACGCGTGAAAGTGTCAGCCAGTGATCTGGTCCTCTACGACCAGCGCAAGGGCGGCATGAGCTACCAGTCCGCCCAGGATCCTCGACTGCATTTTGGACTGGGTCAGCGTTCCAGAATCGACGCGGTTGAAATCACCTGGCCCAGCGGGATGTCAACCAGGCTTTCGAACCTGAAAAGCGATCAGATCATCGCCGTGAAAGAGGGAACGGGAATCGTGGAGCGGCCCTTTCCGCGCGTCTCGTGGAAATAAGCACGGGCGGCGAGTCGTCAGCGATGCTCGACCGCCTCCGATTGCCCATTTCCGGACCCAGCATAGCCAGCTTTCCGGTCTCCGGGGGCTGACCGGATCTTCTCGGCCTGGGCTTGATTCAGCTTCGCAAGCACGGCCAACATATTTTGCGCTTGCTGGAGATTGCCGCGCCTGCGATACGCGGCAGCCAGATTTGAATAGACCGAAGCATTATTTGGATTGAGCTGCCTCGCTGTTTCCAAATGAGCAATCGCGTCGTCCAGCCGATTGTCCAATAAATTAAGTTTGCCCAATGCAAGTTGCGAGCCTGCGTAGTTGGGGCGCTCGGCTACCGATTTCTCGAGCGCCTCTCGCGCTTCCGTAAATGCTGGCTGCCCCGGCGCGATGCCAGAGCGGAGGAGCGCCGCACCCAGGAGAGTCAGCAGCATGTAATCGTGATGTCCCTTTTTGACGCCCTCGCGCGCAGCGCGAACGGCCTCCAATACATCTCCTTCGAACATCGCTTCTTGCGCCGTGGCCACAAACGCAATGTCACTCTCAGGCGCCAGTCCGCGGGCCTGGTCGAAATCCTTCTTGCCGGCATCCAATTCATCCAGCAACCCCAGAAACATCGCGCGTTGGTAATGCAAGTGAGCAGAATTAGGCAGGTGATCCAGTCCCAAGTCCACTACTCGCAGGCCAAGTGCGTACTCTTGCTTCGCCATGCATGCGTCGGCCACAAACAAGTACAGCTTCTCATTCTGCGGCGTGAGCCTTGATGCCTCTTGCAAGGCTTCCAGCGCCTTCTGGTTTTGTCCGTCGCCGACATACGCCTGGGCCAGCAGATTGTTGACATCTGCGTTGTCATGTCCGGCAGCGCGAAGAGCAGTCAGAATCGGAATTGCCTGCGCAGGCTGGCCGGTTGCAACGTAGCACAGAGAAAGATTGAAGCTCGCAGCGTAGTCATTCGAAGTTCGTCCCCGTGCGGCGAGCAAATGCGGAATTGCCTCGGCAAACGAACCTGCCCGTGTGAGGGCAGTCCCCTCTTGCAGTTCTACCTCGGCCTGAGGATCCGATCTGCTGAGGGATCGGTCGCTCGCGGCTTGAACCTTCGAGGTATGAGGCACTTGGAATTGCCGGTTCTCCCCCACTTGCGCCAATAAACCTAAGCAGACAGACATCAGGGCAACGCCCGCGAGTGCAACCCGCAACCGAAGCCCTACTTCCACTTCCCCTCTCCTTCCACAATCGTGATGTAGCGATCCACCGGCAGATCGGTGAAGCGCTCCGTCTTCCCGCTGGGCTGCGGCCATTGCACGTCCAGCCAGTCGAGCTTCTTTCGCTGCCCCAGACCCAGAACGATTCGCGGATCGTGCGATGAGAGATAGCTTCCGCCCCCGACCTTATATTGGTGACGCTGCAAGTCACCGGATTGGTAGCTGACCTTGGCCCCGATCGCGTCGATGTTCGCTTCCTTGCCCACGAGGCGTACGCCCAGCCAATGGTTCTGCCGCCCGGCCTGGTTTCGCAGCAGGATGGGCGGCGCATTGTTTTGCGCCACCAGAACATCTACCGAACCGTCGTTGTCAAAATCGCCCAACGCCAGGCCGCGGCCGGCCAGCGGCCGCGAAAAAATTGGACCGCTCTGCTGGCCGACATTCTCGAAGCCTTTACCCGAGTTGTGAAACAGCAGCATGGGCTCGAGGAACGTCACCCCCGGCACGCGTCGATCAACTTTGTCGTCGGGATGACCGTTGCATAACAGCAAGTCCAGATCTCCATCGTTGTCGTAGTCGAAGAACTTCAACCCCCAACCGCTCATCAGGCGCGTGGCGGCGCCAATCCCGGTCGGCAACGCGGCATCGCTGAAGACTTCGTTCTTGTCATTGTGATAGAGCGAGTACATTTCCTGGTCAACGTTGGCTTCAAACAGATCGATCCAGCCGTCCTGGTCGTAGTCAGCCGCATCCACTCCCATACCAGACCGGGGCTTGCCGAATGCGCTGACTCCGACGCCAGCGAGCAAACCAATTTCTTCGAATCGCCCTTTGCCTCGATTGGCAAACAGGAAATTGGGGACGGTGTCGTTGGTGACGTACAGATCCATGTTGCCGTCGTTATTGATGTCGGCCGCAACCACTCCCCACGCTTTCGCCAGAGCTCGCGAAATGCCCGATTCCTTGCTCACGTCGGTGAAGGTACCGTCGCCATTGTTGTGAAAGAGCCGGCACGGCATGGGGTCATAAATGGTTGGGATGCAGTAGACGCGCTCCTCGGTCAAGCGATCGCCACAGAACTTCAGCTTCTCTTTGCTGTAGTCAACGAAATGGCACACAAACAGGTCGAGCCGGCCGTCGTTGTCATAGTCGAACCAGACCGCGCTGGTGGCCCATCCCGGGGCGGCCACTCCAGCTTTAGCGGTAACATCCGTGAAAGTGCCGTCTCCGTTGTTGTGATAGAGAATGCTCTGCGGATATTGCGTGACGTGGAGGTCCGGCAACCCGTCGCCATCATAGTCGCCGATAGCCACACCCATGCCGTACGCGTTCCCGGGAACTCCGGCTTTCTGGGTTACATCGGTAAACGTGCCGTCGCGGTTATTGTGATAAAGCGCGTTGCGCAGGGGCTGAGGCGGCTCATAGAAATCGCAGTGGCCGCTGTTGACCAGATAGATGTCCATCCAGCCGTCGTTGTCGTAATCGAGGAAGGCGCAGCCAGGTCCTACGGTTTCCGGCAAGTGCGCCATCGCAGAACGCCCGCTGACGTGAGTCCATGAAATTCCGCTGCCGGAGGAAGGAATCTCTTCAAAGGCGGGAACCACCGCTCCGAGCGGAGCACTCGGCAAGAACAACCTGCTGGCCTGACCAAGACTCCCAAAGATTCCGGCGCAACTCAGGGCCTGGAGGAAGCTTCGCCGCGAAGTCGGATGCCACCTCCTGTTCGCCCGCTGAACATCCATCCGCCCTCCGCCTGGGTTAGCGCTGTGGACCGCGCCCATCCTGACCGTTCTTGCTCATCGCCTCCTGCTGCAGTTTCATCTCCCTCTCCGCATCCTGCTTGCGTCCGGTGCGGGCATAGGCGGTCGCGAGCTGGTAGTGGCCGGCTGGATCGCCGGGCTGTAGCCGCACATACCCTTCCAGCGGCGAGATGGCCTCCGGGAACTTCCCCGCCGAGGTGAGCGACATTCCCAGGGCGAGATAGGCCTCCACAAATCCCTCATCCAGCTTTGAAGCCTTCGAGAAACGGGCGATGGCCGCATCCCATTGGCCAGCCTGGCGCGCCGCTTCCCCTAACATGAATTCCGCGGAGGCGTTCTCCGGATTGATCTTCAGCTCTTGCTCGAATTCCTGGTTTGCGCTCGCCTCGTCAGGTGGCGACTTCGCCAGGAAGAGCCGACCCAGGCGATAGTGAATGCCAGGGGCCTGTGGATTTTCTTCCAATATCTTCTTATATTGTGCTGCGGCTTCATCCCACTTGCCCTGCGACTCAAACCCTTCGGCCTCGAGTTGCTGAGCCTGCGGGGAGTTCGGGGCGGCAGCGGCCAGCTCCTTCGAGGAGCGCGAAGCCAATTCCGAAAAAAAGTGAGTGGCGGTGTAGAAGACTTCCGGATCTCCAGGGAATTCGCGTTTGAGTAAGAACAGCGCCTCCGCAGCGGTTTCCGTCTGGTCGAGACTCATCGCGCAGCGCGCGGTTGCCATCGCTGCCCGATACTTCAGCTGCCGGTCGGAAAGATGTGCGGTGGTGCCCTTCAGTCGGGTCAGAGCTTCCCTGCACCGGCCCTTCCCTGCCAGGGCGATTCCGCGTTCCGCTGAGGCCGCAGCATCACCACCCTGACTCTTGGCAGCTCCTTGTGCCGCGTAGGAGACCGCCAGCACTACGGCGAGGCAGGCCGCGCTCAGGCTGGTACCCAGACGTCTCTTCATTAGCAGATTGAGGATGGCGAACGGTTCCTCGTCGTGCGCAGTATATCGTTCCATCGGGAAGGGCCTCAACCGGCGAAATCCAAGCGTGATTTACGCTGGCCTGCCGACTAGTGTAAACAATATCCACCGCCCCCAGGATGGAAGATGTGGCGTGCCAAATTCTCCGGAACTGGCCGCCCGACTTTCTGTGCCTCCTTGCCGGCAAAATGTCCGGCCCAGGAGAACGCACACAACAAGGGCCTGAAAGCTGCGGAGACATAACCACGACGAACGGGATATTATATCCCGTCTTCATGTGTCCAAAGAGACCGCTGGGCTGCGTGCGAGGGAAAACGAGTGGAGGGATCGTATTTTGTGCCCAGAGCAGAAAATCGGA
>Ga0070706_100000442_pt1 | contig 50003 bp, 51 predicted proteins | sample KBSK5501metaG_FD_65476 | JGI IMG/M metagenome (GOLD analysis project Ga0070706, IMG submission 65476) | Corn, switchgrass and miscanthus rhizosphere microbial communities from Kellogg Biological Station, Michigan, USA - KBS K5-50-1 metaG | ecosystem: Host-associated > Plants > Roots >... | reverse complement strand
CGACGGGCTGCCGTGATCAGCGTCCTGATCGCCGATGACCAGGACCTCATCCGCGAGGGCCTGCGGATGCTGCTGGAAGCCGAGCCGGACCTGACCGTCGCCGGTGAAGCCGGCACCGGCAGCCAGGCGCTGGCCCAGGCACGGCTCCTGGACCCCGACGTGATCCTGATGGACGTCCGCATGCCCCAGATGAACGGCATCGAGGCCACCACCCGGCTCGTCCAGGCCGGATCCCGGGCCCGGATCCTGATGCTGACCACCTTCAACCTGGACGAGTACGTCTACTACGCGCTGAAGGCCGGCGCGAGCGGCTTCCTGCTCAAGGACGCCACCCGCGAGCAGCTGACCGGCGCCGTGCGCGCGGTATCGGCCGGCGAAACCCTCCTCGCCCCCGCCATCACCCGGCGGCTGATCGAGGACTTCTGCCGCGGACCCGCCCCCGGCGCCACGGCCGCCACCGCATCCGGGCGGCTCAGCGAACGCGAACTCGGCGTCGTGCGGCTCGTAGCCCAGGGCCTGTCCAACGCCGAGATCGCCGCCAGGCTCTACCTCAGCGAGGCCACCGTCAAGAGCCACATCGCCCGCATCCTCGCCAAACTCGATCTGCGCGACCGCGTTCAGATCGCCGTCCACGCCTACGAACACGGCATCGTCAAGCCCGGCCGCGGCACTCCGCCACCCGCCCAGAGGGCGGAGAGTAGTAGCAATAAGGGATGGACGGGTGAGGAAGGCGGCTGACTCTTCCAGCGGACGCTACAGCTGCTCCTTTTGCTGGCCTGGCCACCAGGATTGTTGGCTTAGAGCGCCCGGCAATAGGGCGCTGGATCAGGGAGCGGCGATCCAGGCGGCGGTCCGGCAAGGCCGAGCGAGCCCGCATAGCGGAGCTATGCGGGCGAGTGAGAACGCCGCCGGTCGTCGTCTGAGCGCCGCGAGCCCGGCAGTCCTATTGCCGGGCGCTCTTAATCGCCCCAGACCACGCTCGCGGCAGCCGCAGTAGCGGTGATCACCGACAACACTGCGGCGAGGCCGCCCGCGAGTATCCAAAACCGGATGTGACGGAGCATGGCGGACCTCCTCCACGCGCAAGCGCGTCAGCACCCCTGACTGGGCCGGACCCTCACGCGCGTTCCGATCGCTAGCGTACCTGGACCTCGTTACGTCAGGCTCCGGGCAGGTGGTATGCCAGGAGCGGCACCCAGCGGATGCTGGGCACGCCCAGACCCAGGACTGGATCAAGCTGCACCCATTGCGCATTGTCATGGGAGACCGATGGCGACATTTGCCAGTGGCGTCCTCGATGTTTTCCACCCGGGGTTTTGGCGTGCCCTTTGGTTCGTGGGTACTGGGCGGGATTAGGTGCTGACTCCGCTGAGCACGGCTGCCGGGAGTTCGGGCGACGCAACGTTATGAGGAAAGGATTTCGATGTTGGAGACCGACGGCCGTTAACCGAGCGGGAATCCACGTCGCGAGTGCCGCCGGGCCGGGGGTGAACTGCCTTGGCGCACAGCGCTCCGGCTGGAATGCGCGCGGAACACCGGCCGGTCCCGGCCGCTCCCCCGCCGCCCGGGCCGGGCGTGGCGGGCCAGTGGCCGTTGCGGAGCTTCCTCGAACTCGGCGCGCTGCCCGGGGCTGTCCCGTGCGCGGCTGCACGCCCGGCAGCTGATGTGGGAATGGGGGCTGACCGGGTTGTGCGACGACGCCGAGCTCCTGGTGTCGGGAGCTGGTCACCAGCGCGGTCGCGCGTCCCAGCCCATGGCGCAGGTCCTTCCGGTGCGGCTGTGGCTGCTGCGCGACAAGCCGCGCGTGCTGATCGTGGTCTGGGACGGTTGCCCGCAAGCGCCGGTCCGCATCGACGCTGACGGCGTGGCGGAAAGCGGCCGGGGGCTGTTGCTGGTAGAAAGCATCAGCGACCGGTGGGGCTCGTACCCCACACAGGCGACGGGCGGGAAAGAGGTGTGGGCAATGACGGCGGCGGGGTCGTGACGGCCACGGGTGAGCCGGTGCCTGGCTCACCGTCATGACGGTGATGACCAGCTTGTGGCGTAAAGGACTGCTGTCGCGGGCCAAGGACTTACTGGACGGGCACCCGCGGGCCTGGTGGTATGAGGCGCGCGTCACCCGCGAAGATCACCTGGCCGCCGTGGTCCGGCACACCCTGGCCTGCGCGTCTGACCCCACGGCCGTGCTGTATCGTGCGGTTTCACCCGCTGCCGACGGGTAGTTCGGCGAATCTGGCTTCTGCGGTGATCGTCCGGAGTGTCAACCTGGCGGATAGTTGGGTATCACCTACCCTGGTGGACGTGTCATGTGATGTCTGTGTTTGCACAGGAAGGGGTTCCAGCGTCGTCCGCAGAGAGGTGGTGAGCTGAGATGGCTTTTATAAAGAATCTTTTCAGCACAAATGGCCTATTAATCGCGATCTACATTTTGATCGGTGTCTTCGTCAACACGACGCCCCCGCATCTGCCGACGACGACATTCAGCGTATTGTCGCTCCATAGCTGGGTTCAGTACTTCATCTCGGTCCTCTTCTGGCCGCTCAGCTTTTGGCATCCCGCCTTCACAGTGGGTAAATGGGTGGGCTGAGAACGCTAGTGGTCTGTAAGCGGGGTCCTTTGAGCGAACGCCTGGGCGACGTGCAGCCAAAGAAGACTCGGCTTACAGACCACTAGGACGGCTTGGCTCGGCAACAGATTTCGTGGCAGCTGTTGCCATAACTCGCTACATCGACAGCCCTGGCAGCACAGGAACGACCGCAAATCAGGCGCCGCCGCGCCCTTTCCCGGGGAGCTGTTGCCGGTCGCCGCCCAGCCCCATCTGCTTGCCCAGGCGGAGCTGGCGGCTGCCGCCACCGCAGCGTTTGCAGTTGCGGAACGAGTACGTGTAGAAGACCCCCTTGTGGCGCCCGGTGCCCTTGCAGGCGGGGCACCGGCGTAGCGGGTGCAGCCGCAGCGATACGAAGTACCCGACGCCAAACAGGCCAGCTATTACGACCAACCACCCCATGCAGTCAGAGTGTAGCCAGGCATTTGTCCATACTCCGGCGATATCGGGAATGTCGTGGGGCCCGGTCGCGCGGAACTAGCCGGAAGGACACTGCTGGCCGACCACCACGACCGCCGATGTTCGCAGCATTGGCTTTCTGGTCAGTGGTCGCAGGTCAGCGGGTCCAGGGCGGGGTGATCCAGGAGCCATCGGGCATGATTCCGGCGAAGCCGACGCTGGTCGTGACCCACGCGGTCACGGGCTCGCCGGCGGGATTACCGACGTCGAAGCTTGAGCCCGCCGGGACCAGGATGACATCGCCCGCGGCGGCTTCTTCGGTGTGGCCGTCGATGGTGGCGCGGATGGTCCCGGTGAGGACGTACAGCACCTCCTCGCGGGTGACGTGATGCGGCGCGCCGTGAGCGTGGCCGGGAAGCTCGAGGCGCCAGGCGCACAACTCCCTGCTGCCGCCTGCCGGGCTGGCATAGGAGACGAAGCTCGTGTCGTTCAGCTGGTGGACGACGGCCTGGGCGGGGTGGATGACGGGCACAGGAGACTCCTCGATATACGCAATTACCTTGCCTATATGTTCAAGCTACTTGCCTAATCTGTCAAGCTGAAGCCATGCACGACGATGACGCCCAGTCCCTGGCCTTCGGGCTCCTCGCGGCCAGCCGCGCGCTGATCGACGGCATCTCAGCCGGGGTCCGGGCCCGCGGATTCGACGACCTGCGCCCAGCGCATGGCTTCGCCTTCACCCGGCTCGCCGCCGGCGGCGCCAACATCAGCCAGCTGGCCGGGCACCTGGACATCACCCGGCAGGCCGCGGCCCAGCTCGTCGACGAACTCGCCGCCAAAGGCTACGTCCAGCGGCACCCCGATCCGGCCGACGCCCGGGCCCGCCTGATCACGCTCACCGACAAAGGCCGGGCCTGTACCCGAGCCGCCGACGCCGCCATGGCCGACACGATCCGGCCCTGGGCGGCCGCGCTCGGCGAACAGCGCCTGCTCGCCCTGCGGGACGACCTCATCCGGCTCGCCCCGGACGGCCCGCTCCGGCCCATATGGTGAACCGCAGCATGCTCAGGGCGCCGGCCCCCGTGGCTGGAACGCTGGCCGGCCCAGCCCGAGCCGTGGCTGGAGCGCTGGCCGGCCGCTCTCGAAGAAGCGCTCAGCGGGTCGCAGGCCAGTCATAACTTGTGACCTGACCGCCTGCGATGGTGATGGTCGCGGCCGGGGTAACGCGGTCGCGCCAGATCGTGTACGTGCCGGGAGGAAGCAGATCGTAGATGGCCGCGTAACCGATGCCGCTGCCCCCGTGTCGCTCACGGACCCAAGCGTGTCTCCGCCGGGCCGGCTCGCGCTCCGGGCTGATCTCGATTTCGCGGCCGGCCAGGTCCGCCGGGGCGCGCAAGACGAGTGCGCCGGTCTCAGCACCGATCTCAAGCACGACGGCGCCGGCCGCGGTGGCACCGTGTTGTGTTTCAGTCACGTGAATGTCCTTCTGCGCTCACGGCGGTCGCCGCCAGGGGCACCGATATGGTCGATGGCCTGCTGCGGGCGGGGCTGGTCCCGATCAGGCCGGCGCTAGCAAGTCCCCCGCCGCGCGCCAGCGCCGGCCTGTCCGCGGGAGGCGGATCAGGACGGGTTGTCGAACCCGCCGTACGGCACACCGAGATACGGGAACTGGCTCAGGAATGGCGCGCTGACGCTGTCTGGCCCGAGGCCATCGGTGACCGCGCCCGCGGCCTTGTCCGGCGTGAACGTCTGGTCGACCAGCGGGAACGTCAGCCCGGCGATCGCCCGCAGTTCGACGGTGACCACGTCGTCGAACACTCGCCGCCCGTTCGGGAACCCGGCCAGGTCTCCGCCGACCACCCCGAGGATGTTCGGATTCGCCGCCGGTTTGATGGCCGTATTGAGTCGCAGCATGTCGGCCAGCACCGGGCCGGTGTTGTTCTGGAAGCCGGTGATGATCCCCGCCGGGATCCCGGTGAGCAGGATCGCCTCCAGGTCGGCGCGCGGCTTATCCGACTTGACGAGCGCGGCCAGGTTGGGGAACACGCCCGGGTAAAGCACTGGCAGCAGGCCGGCCAGTTCGGGGTTGGCGTAATAGTGGGCGAATTGCTTGTCGTCGGCTGGCGGCCGCGTGTTCCACCGGTCCTTGTCCCCGAGCGCGATGATGACCTCGTTGATGAGCGGGTTGCCGAGCCTTGACACCTGGCGGAACGGGCCGCTGTCCAGGTTTTCGCCTTGATCGGCGTCCCATAGCCGGACCCGCTGGCGGCTCGCGGTCGTCCATATGCCGATCACCGAGCGCGGGTCGGCCTCGCCGCTGGCGCCGCTGCGCACCAGGTCAGTAGCGGGCACCTGGATGGCGATGGAATGCACGTTGAGGTGGTTGGTGGCGTTCACCCCGGGCGCGGGTGTGGTGAACACGTTCATCCCGAACTGGTTGTGCAGTTGCTCGAATGGCCGCAGGTTGGCCAGGTCGAAGATCGACCCGAGGTCCACGTAGAACCCCTCCGCGCGCTGCCCGGCGAATACCCTGATGCCGCCGCCGAGGTGGTGCACGGCGTCGGCGGCCAGCTTCGGGTAGTCCGGGGTTGACAGCGGCCCGATGTTGCACGGCGGGCAGGCCAGATCGGCGCTGAGTCCCGTTGCGCTGTCTCCGGCATCGACCTTGCTGACCGTGTAGAACTGCCTGCGGTTCCAGTTCGGGCTGTCCAGCGACAAGATCGGGCCGGTGTTGTACAGGAAGGTGCCCGGATCGCGCAGCCGGGTCTGGAACTGGAACCGGTACGTCAGGTCGGGCCGGCCGTCGCCGTTGTTGTCGATGTGGATCTCATAGCGAACGTCGTCACCGAACTCATAGAAGTTCGGGCCGCCCGCGGGCTCCTGGAGCGGGACGTAGTTGGCGATCAGCGTCACCGTGCCCGGTTTATCCGGGCTGACGAACGCATAGACGTCGGTGCTGTCGGCGACCGGATCCTTGGCGATCTCCGGCGCCTCACGATGGGAAGACACAATTACCTCACAAGCTTTTCAGGACAACATTCCGAACGAAAGCTTCAGCTGACCCCGCGCACGAACCTGGCCGCCAGGCCGGGATCTCGGAGCCTGGTGTGGCTGGTGCCGGCGAACACGTCCATCTCGCCCGAGCTGACATCCCGGATGTGCACGATCACTGGTTCGGTGGTCTTTCCTGGCGCTTGCTGCGCGGGCCGCGCCGGTCGTGCCGCCGCGGCCTGCGCCGAGGTGGCGATGGCTCCGGTGAAGGCGCCGGCGGCCAGGCCCGCCCCGGCCAGGCCTGCCGCTCCGCGAATGACGGATCGCCGGGATAGGTCTGGGTGCTGGCTGGTCGTCGGCTGCTCAAGGCCCGGTGACTCACCAGGGCCACGTTCGGTAGACATGCGTATCCTCTCCGGAGCGGCCGGTCGGCGGGGGCGCCATTGCTCCTCGGTGCGCGGACGGGAAGTTCCGCGCTACTGTCCCGGCCGGGAGCCCCGGCCTCGTCTGGGCTTCGGGGCCGATGGGCGGACGGACGCCTCCGGGCGCCCGTCGTTACCAAAGCGTTACTGTTTGCCCGGCGCATGGCGTTGCTGGCTCACGGCTTCGCTCATGCTGGGCAGTCGGGCGGGCCATCCGTTTAGCCTCCGGTTTCGAATGGTGGTTATGGATCCTCGCGACATCCACCCGGCCGCGCCTGAACCTGCTGCCGGGGAGCGGGCAGAACAGGGTCTTGACGGGCTGCTGGCCCTGGTGGCGCGCGGCGATGAGGCCGCGTTCGAGGTGATCTACGATCGGCTGGCCGGCGCGGCCTACGGGACGATCCGCAAGATGGTCCGTGACCCGGCGCAGTCGGAGGAGGTCGCACAGGAGGTGCTACTCGAGGTGTGGCGCACCGCGTCGCGCTTCGACCCGGCCAAAGGAAGCGCGACGACCTGGGTGATGACCATCGCACACCGCCGGGCCATCGACCGGGTCCGGTCGGTGACGGCCACCACGGCGCGCGATCAGAAGGCCGCGGAGCTCCACCCGGCCGGTGATGAGGTGGCCGAGGCGGTGGAGGCCAGCCTCGACCGTGAGCGCGTGCGGCGCTGCCTGGATGGGCTGACCGAGCTGCAGCGTGAGTCCATCACCCTGGCCTACTACGGCGGGTACAGCTACCGGCAGGTTGCCGGGCTGCTTGGCGGCGCGGTGAGCACCATCAAGACCCGGATACGGGATGGGCTGATCCGGATGCGGGATTGCCTGGGGGTGAGCGGATGAAGCTGCTCCGTCACGATCTGCACATCCTCAGCGGCGTCTACGTCCTTGACGCACTGGACAGCACGACCGAGCGGGACAGGTTCGAGCGTCATCTGGACCGTTGCCAGACCTGTGCCGGTGAGGTACGCGGACTCCGGGAAGTGACGACCATGCTGGCGGTGGCCGCCGCGCTGCCGCCGCCGCCCGCCTTGCGCGACAGGGTGCTCGCCGCCGTGGGACGGACCCGCCAGCTGCCACCTGCGATCGACACCCAGCCGCGGCGTGGGCCACTGTGGGGGTGGTGGCCGGCGCAGCGGTCACGCTGGCTGCCGCGGCTCGCGCTCGCCGTTGCCGGGGTGGGCGTGGCCGCGGCCGCCGCGCTGGGCGTCATTCTCGTCAGCGTCCAGCACCGGCTTGACGCTGCCCAGGCGGAGAATCACGCGATCGCCGGGGTGCTCGCCGCTCCGGACGCCCGTGTTCTGACGCAGTCAGCATCGGCTGGCGGCACCGCGACGGTCATCGTGTCCCGGGCCGAACGCGAACTCATCGTGACCACCGCCGGGCTGCGGCCGCTGCCCGCTACCAAGGTCTACGAGGCCTGGCTGATCAATCCTCGGCGGACCCGCCCGGCCGGCCTGCTGCCTACCCCGCGCGGCGGCCGGACGCAGCCGCTGCTCGCCACCGGGCTGTCCCCCGGAGACGAGCTCGGCCTCACGGTCGAGCCCGCTGGCGGAACAGCCCAACCAACCACCACGCCGATCGTGGTCATACCGCTCCGGGCTTGATTCCTCGCGCCCGGACGGTCTCACGGGGCTGCGGCCCAGATTCTCAGGCGGGCCGCAGGCGGGTGCTCTCGTCACGAACCCACAGGCCGAGGAGGCCACGCAGGTGCGCGATGAACTGGTCGTGCTCGTGGGCCGGATAGGTCGACCGGACCGTCTGGGTCAGTAGCTGGTCGAAGTCAGGACCGGCCACCCAGTCCAGGACGATCTCGTCGACATGCGGGAGCCTGCTCGCGCAGAAGTCGTGGTAACGCTCCGACTCGAAGTAGGCGTCGGCGAGATCCCGATAGGCGTCCAGCTTTTCGGCATAGGACGCGCCGGTGAGGTCGGCGATCTCGAAGAACCCGTCCGTCTCCAGGTCGTGCCTGGCCCGCCGGCCCGTCACCAGCGCGTAGACGGACCATTTGACCAGTGCCTTCATCGCCCATGGAAAGTAGTAGTGCAGGCTGGTGAGCGCCACGTCCGGGCAGGCGTTGGCGTAGTCGATGGGGTAGACCTCGCCGTCTTTGACCAGGGTCTCGCACGAGTTGAACTCCCACCTGAAGAACGCGTTGACCAGCCGGCCGATCGTCACCACCTCGGCTCCGGCCTGCGGCGACAGGAAGTCATGGTCGACCGCGTAGCGCAGGTGCATGGGCTGGTCGGGCTGAAATCGCATGACCATCGTCTCGGCGCCGATCGACAGCGAGCGGGCGAAGACGTCGTAGTCATCGATGGCCTTCTGCAGGTGCATGAGCATCCCGCCGCTCTGGTTGTAGGCGGCGTGCAGTTCGGCCGGGTTGCGGATGCGTGAGACGCCACGCCAGGCGCCGCCGTCGTAGGGCTTCATGAACAGCGGATAGCCGATCCGCTGGGCAATGGCGTCAAGGTCGAAGGGCATGTTGTACCGGGCGGCGGTCGAGGCGTAGCGAGAGTTGTCCACTGGATTCTTGTACGGCACGAGCACCGTTTCCGGCACCTTGAGCCCCAGCCGCATCATCGCGCAGTAGGCCGCGTGCTTCTCCATGGACTGGAACGTGAATGGGCTGTTCAGCAGGTACACGCCGTCCATCAGGGCGACCTTCTTCAGCCATTCCCGGGGGTGGTAGTACCAGTACGAGAGCCGGTCGATGACCAGGTCGTAGCGGGGCCGGTCACGGAGGCCGAATGGCTCGATGGTTATCCGCTCACAGTCGAAGACGTGCTGGGCGCCGCCCACGCCCGCGACCGGGCCGAGCCGGCGCAGGATCTCCTTGAACGCCCTCGGCCAGTCATCCTCGGTACCGAGCAGCAATCCGATCAGGTGCCTCGTAGCTGTCAATGAGGGCTCCCGTCGTCAGCAGAACCGCGGCATGTGATGGGCCACCTGGGCACGCCACGAGGGCCAGTCGTGGGGCACATCGTGGCCCCACAGGTCAAGTTCATGCCCGATGCCCTTGCTGGCGAGCAGCGCGGCGAACTGCTTCGTGCTCGGCAGCGACCCGGTGGTGTCCTCCCACTGGCCCTGGCCGCACACCAGCAGCAGGCTGACGCGGCCGCGCAGCCAGTCGAGATGGTCGCCATGCAGGTGACCGACATAGTCGAGGGGGCTGTTGAAGTATGCCGCAGTGCCCCGCTCGCCCCACCCATGCCACGATGCGGGGTCGTAGTTGCCTGAGAAGCACATCGCCAGCGGGAACAGGTCGGCCCTTTTGAGGGCGAAATTGGCCGCGTGGAAGGCACCCAGGCTGCAGCCGAGGGCCACCACCTCGGCCGCACCCCCGCAGTCTTGGTAGATCCACGGCAGAACGTCGTGAAGAATCCACGACTCGTAGCAGCCGTGCCGGCGCGCCCGCTCCTCGACCGGGATGTCCCGGTTGGACCATGACGCGGCGTCGTAGCTGTCGGCGCAGTAGAGCTTCAACCGTCCCGCGTCGATCAGGTCAGCCACCGCGCCGACCATGCCGTTGTTCTCGAAATCCCAGGCCCGGCCCTGCTCGGACGGGAACGCCAGCACCGCACGTCCCCAGTGGCCGTAGCGGATGACCGTACCCGCGGCACCGAGGGCATCCGACCATAGCTCGGTCACCTCCCGGCTCATGGGCACATCTGCTGGAGCAGTCGCGTGAGATGGGGATCGAACGCATCACGCCAGGCGGTGTAGTTGTGCATGTCGGGTACCTCATGCAGCGTCGCCTGGTAACCCTGCGCACGCAGGCTCTGCGCCATGAGGCGGTTGTTCTCGGCGTTTTCCTCGATCACGCCGCAGGTGAGGACCACGGGCACCCGCCGGACTGGCCGCCGGCCACGCTGCACGTCGGCTACGAACCGGACAATGCGCTGGTAGTAGGGGAATCGCCGCTCGTGGTTGTCGAAGCGCGGGCTGAAGAAGCTGCCGGATTCCAGGAACAGCGCGTCGAACGCGTCGCGATAGCGGCAGTGGGCGTGCAGCATCGCCAGGCCGCCGAGGCTGGTGCCCATTCCTACCCGCACGGTGGTCGCCAGCCGGCTGACCACCGCGGGGATCACCGCGAGCCGCAGCGCGCGAGCGTAGCGCGGGTTGGCGGAATACCAGCGGTCCCGCGGCCCGGGGTCGAGCAGCGCGGCTCGCAGGCGCGGTAGCCATTTCCCGGTCACGCCCGCCGAGAGGTAGCGGGTGAGGCTGGCCAGCACGTCGTACTCCGGCCCGTCGTGCACCACGAGCAGCGGGAGTGGCTCGTCGTCCTTCGCGTCGGCCGGGGACCATGTGCGCACAGAAATCGCACCCTCGAGCCACGGGACGGGCTGATCGAAGAGGTGGGTGCGGCCCGGCTCGGCGGGGGCCGTGAGCCAGCCGGGCGGCGCGTACGAGGGAAATTCAAGGACACTCTTCGGCCCGAACGCGCCGGCGACCTGCCGTGGGTTGCCCGGATGGGTCACGATCTCGCCGCTGCCGCTGGGGTAGCGGAGCTCGACAAGGTACTCCATCCGGCTCACCGGTGGCCGGCCGATGACCAGTTCCCACTCATCGCCGCTGCGGCGGAAGTCGAGGCGGCCGCCAGCGATGGGCACGTCCGGCACGAGACGCACGGCCGCCAGCTGGTGGGCCCGATCGGGTACCCGGAAGGTAGCCGCGGCATCGCCTGCGAAGGCGCCCACCTCGGCCGCCGCGGTCACCTCGGGGACTGGCTCGGCCGGCATGCTAGGGCCCCGCGCCCGCGGCCACGCCCGGCATGCGCACCGAGCCCGGCCCGCGTACCACGCCCGGCATGCGCACCGAGCCCGGCCCGCGTACCACGCCCGGCATGCGCACCGAGCCCGGCCCGCGTACCACTCCCGTTGCGCCGATCACTCGCACATAGTGCCTGCTGCATGCGGCGGTGACAATGGCGCGGCGACGAGTGCCGGGCGCACCCCCGCCGCGCCCGGCCGATGAGCGCACATGACCGGGCCACCACGTCCTCGTCCGGCATCGGTCGTGTGCCGCCGCGTAGCGCGCTGGCACCAGCTCCGGTGGCCTACGAATGTGTAATGTGCCCATAGGGGGGACTTGGTCTCGCTACCCGTTGAGCGGAGGCCTTATGGGCCGTGACATTCAGGCGATCGAAATCAGCGGCGAGGACAGGCGCACATACCGGGACAAGGTGCGGCGCTCGCTGGACGTGTTCGCCCGGATGCTGCGCGAGCGCCTGTTCGAGGCCGATCCGTCGCAGGTGGGCGTGGAGATCGAGCTGAACCTCGTCGATGAGGATGGGGCGCCGTCCATGCGCAACGCCGACGTGCTCTCTGCGATCGCGGATCCGTCCTGGGCAACCGAGCTTGGACAGTTCAATATCGAGATCAACGTGCCACCGCGGCGGCTTGGAGCGGACGCGCTAGGGGACCTGGAGCGGGAGATCCGCGCTAGCCTCAATGCCGCGGACGTCAAAGCCCGGGGCACCGGCAGCCGCCTGGTCATGGTCGGCATCCTGCCGACGCTGAGCGAACATGACATGCACGAAGGGACCCTGTCGGCCAACGCGCGCTACCGGGTGCTCAACGAGCAGATCTTCGCGGCGCGCGGGGAAGACATGCGCATCGCGATCGACGGCGCCGAGCAGATCCTCACGCACGCGGACAGCATCACACCCGAAGCCGCCTGCACGAGCGTGCAGCTTCATGTCCAGGTCAGCCCGGACGCCTTCGCGCGTTACTGGAACGCCGCCCAGGCGATTGCGGGCGTGCAGGTCGCGCTGGCCGCCAACGCCCCGTTCCTATTTGGCAGGCAGCTGTGGCAGGAGACCCGGATCACGCTGTTCGAGCAGGCCACCGACACCCGGCCGGATGAGCTGAAGCAGCAGGGCGTGCGGCCCCGGGTGTGGTTCGGCGAGCGCTGGATCACGTCGGTGTTCGACCTGTTCGAGGAGAACATCCGGTACTTTCCGGCGCTGCTGCCGATCTGCGACGACGAGGATCCGCTGGCGGCACTTGATCGTGGTGCCTGCCCGCAGCTGGCCGAGATGAGCCTGCACAACGGGACGATCTACCGCTGGAACCGTCCCGTTTATGCCGCCGTCGACGGCAAGCCGCATCTCCGGGTGGAGAACCGGGTCCTCCCGGCCGGTCCGTCGGTCGCGGACATCATGGCCAACGCGGCGTTCTACTACGGGCTCGTGCGTGCGCTCGCCGAGGCGCAGCGCCCGATCTGGACCCAGATGTCATTCGCGACCGCGGCCGAGAACCTTCATGAGGCAGCGCGCTACGGCCTGGACGCGCAGCTCTACTGGCCGGGCTTCGGCGAGGCGCCAGCGGCCGAGCTCGTACTCCGCCGCCTGCTGCCGCTGGCCCGCGAGGGACTCGGCCGCTGGGGTGTCAATCCGGTTCACGCCGACCGCCTGCTTGGCATCATCGAGCAGCGCTGCATCACCGGCGGGACCGGCGCCGCCTGGCAGATAGCCATGGTGGCCGCGCTCCAGCGCGGCGGAGCCGACCGCCCGGAGGCGCTGCGGCTGATGACCCAGCGCTACATCGAGCACATGCACTCCAACGAGCCCGTCCACACCTGGCCGGAACTCCCCTAGTGGTCTGTAAGAGGGGTCCTTTGAGCGAACGGCGGTCAGGTGGGTGCATCGCCAGGCGGAGGAGGAGCCGATAGCAGAGCTATCGGCGACGACGACAACGCCGCGAGCTGCCCGCCTGGGCGACGTGCAGCCAAAGAAGACTCCTCTTACAGACCACGAGAACCGCGTAAGAAATGTGGATGTGCAGAACGCCCAGATGGGGGCGGGCGGCACGGATCGCGATCTTGCGTTCAAATGGCCTGTCGTCGCCAGCAGCCGGTGGACAGGATATTGCCTAGCGGCTTTCCTATGCGATCCGGCTGATCCCGGCTCCGGCGGCTACGTGTTACGGTATGGCCCGGGGTATTGATGTGACTTGGCCGCGCCACCACTAAGGCGCCCGGTGCATTGTTCCTTGTCCTGTAGAAAGTGCTATCCCGCCCGGCCTGCCCGCTTATGGGCATTGCCTGGGCGGGGCAGCAATACAGTCGTTACCGCATACGGGGGTATGGGTACATGCGTGGAAAACTGGCGAGAACAGCGGCGGCCGCCGCCGCGGTCAGCGCCGCAATGACCGCGGGCCTGGGGTCCGCGCAGGTGGCACAGGCCGCGCCCGCTGCCGTTCAGGTACCGTGCAGCGTCAGTGCGCTGACTACCGATATGAGCAGCGCGAGCAGCGGCGAAACGCTGAGCCTGGCATCCAGGTGCACATACCACCTGATAAGGAGCCTGCCCGTGGTCAATCAGGATCTGACCATCCTGGGCAACTGGGCCACCCTGGAACGCAGCTACGCCCCGGGCCTTCCGGGTTTCACCATCGTCACGGTGGATTCCGGGACCCTCGCCGTCAGCAGGCTGAACTTCCGCCACGGCAACGGCGCGATCGCCGTGAATGGTTTTGCCGTGCTCACCGTGAACGGCGGCACCTTCGCCGGGAACGCAGCCGCCGACGGAGGCGCGATCTCTACCAGCGGCACCGCCTTTGCCATCGTGATCGGCGCCACCTTCACCAGGAACACAGCCGCCGACGGAGGCGCCATCTACAACCACAGCGCGCTGGCCGGTCAGGTGACGGATTGCACCTTCATCGGCAACATGGCCTCGGATAGCGGCGGCGCCATCTACGACTTCAGCACCGGCATCGATGTGACTGGCTCCAGGTTCGACGGGAACAAGGCCGGGTTGGGGGGCGCCCTGTGGCTCAGCGAAGCCACTGGTGCGGGACTCTCACACGTCGTGGTCCGCGGCAACCGCGCGGCCAGGGACGGCGGCGGCATCTACGTCGCCTCCGGGTCCGGCATCGCCCTCGACAGCGGCAAGATCTCCGGCAACCGCGCCGGCGGCCAGGGCGGCGGCATCTACGGCCCCTCCGCCGCGGTGTCACACATCACCGGCACTGAGATCTCGGGGAACCGCGCCGCCGATGGCGGCGGCATCTACAACCCCCAAAGCGCCGCCACCTATTTCACGAATAGCACGATTTCCGGCAACAACGCCAGCGGTGACGGCGGCGCCATCTTCAACGCAGGCAGCTTCACAATCGCGTCCTTCACCGGCAGCACGATTTCCGGCAACCACGCCGGCGTATACGGCGGTGGCGTCTACACCCAGGCGGAGGTGGACGCGGCGGACACCCGGATCGGCCGCAACACGGCCGCCAGCGGGGGCGGCGGCATCTACGGCGACGCCGGCGCCACCGTCACGCTGACTAATTCTCCCGTTGTCGGTAACAAGCCCGACAACTGCCAGCCTCCCGGCTCGATCGCGGGATGCACCGGCTGAACCCAAGTTCACGGAGGCCGGCCCGGGATGGCCGCGGTGAGTTGGGCGGCGGCGTAGGCGACCCATAGCCTGCCAGATCGCCGGCGGCTTGGCCGTTGCTGCCCCGGATCAGCCGTTTTATCCTCGCCTATAACAATGAAGGGCATTGAATCAGAGCTACCCAGAAACGCCGCATTACCCGCTCAGGCAAGAATGATCGCGAGATTCCGGCTCGTTTGCCGGATAACAGGAAACGCAGAAACGATCTTTCCAAATATGCGGTAACGTTTTGACTGAGGTGTCCGACGAGAACGAGTCATCAGTTCCTTGCGGCTGCCGGGAGGGAAGCAGCGCGGATGGCATCGCGGACAAACAGGGCCAAGACCTTCGCCCTAGTCGGACTGGCGCTTCTTGGAACCGTTGGCGCTTTCGTTTTCGGAGTCCTTGCAGGCGAGGGAGGAAAAGGTCACCTACGTAACATCCTCCTGGGTGTAGCATGCGTGGCCATTCCAGCCGTAATCACCGCTGTCAACAGAATAGTCGCAAACAAGGCCCTTCGGGCAGAAGTGAGTGCGCGGGAACGCGCAGTCGAGGGGCGTGAGCGCGCCCTGCGCAGTAAGCAAGAAGCCGAGCAGCAGACCACGAAAGTCCAGATCAACGCCGAGGCCCGTCTCATCTTCGCGTTGCGGGCGGGCCTTTCGCCCGTGTTGTACTGCCTGGGGAAGATCGCATCGTCATCGGGCACGCAGGTGGCTCTGCTACTCGGAAGCCTGACGCAGGCGATTGTGTCGGCTGCGATTGAACACCGGCATCCCGCAGAGAGCCGAAGGAGTATTTTCTTCGCTGTCAACGGCGGTCTCATGGAGTGTGTCAGCTACGCCGGCTATGAGGGACAGCAGGATGCGGCGCGCACTGTCTTCGCCAACAATCCGGAGGACCCGGTCGGCCAGTATATGTTCCGCCTCCTTGGTGAGCGTGAGGCGGTATTGATACCGAACGTTGACGCTGCCGAGCTGCCGGTGAAGTTCCCGGGCCGCAGGAGCTACCAGACAATCATCGCCACGGCGGTAATGGCAGGTGAGTCCCCGTATGGCATTCTGACCCTCGACGCACCGCAAGCAGATTCGCTCGGCCAGCCGGACCTGGAGATCATGAAGACGCTCGCGAACCTCCTCGGCGTTGGGCTGGCGCTGGCCGCCAAGGGCAGCAAGAAGACAGTGCAGATTCCGGCCCAGAGCAGCCCAGAAGTAACCGTCGGTACTGACTTACTTGCCCCGGTCGGGGCACACTAGGCGAACGAACCGTGGGGTGGGGAAACGGCCTTGCGAGTGAAGACGGAGAAGGTTGTCGATCCTGAGTCAATCGCGTGGATCGAGCAGCGCGAGGGCAGGAGCGACCAAGGCTACTTCGAGTCAGCGTGGCATAGAGCTCTGAGGGAAGCTGAGTTCGACATGCAACGTCGCAATCGGCGGGGAAGCGGAGCTAGGGGCCCCGGTCCAGCCTCGGAAGCAGCCTGTTAACTCAGCGGCCAGTGATGGTCAGGTGCCCGCTCGCTCGGTCCGGCCATCTCACCGCGCGTGCACTGGCCGGTGCCGGACTCGCCGGATCGCGAACCCGCCTGCCACGGCAAGCAGAGCCCCGGCACCCATGGTCACCAGCCACGGCGCCGGAGAGGCCGGGCGGGGGGCCGTGCCACCCAGCCCGGTGGCCACGCCACCGGTCGGCATGACCATGCTGCCTGCCGAGTCGAGAAGGTCATCGATCTTCAGCTGGCCCGGGCCGTCCAGGATGACGATCGTGTGAATGCAGTCAGGGATCAGCTTGATCGTCCGCGAGGCGTGCTCGCTGCCACCGACGGCGCGGAAGGTCCACGTGCCCGGATTCGCCACCTGGTAGCTGGTCAGCTTCCCAAAGCCCAGCTTGCTCGCCAGCACTTGCGGGCCGGCGGTGACGGTCACCAGGTTCTGCCGCATCGATGCCTGGATCACCCGGACGAGTATCTTGCCCATGGGTGTGGTCAGCCGGTCCGGCAAGACCTTGAGCTTCACCCCGTTCGCCGGTCCCATGCCGGCCACCGTGTACGCGGCGCCAGCCATCACATCGACCGTGGTGGATAGTACGGGCGGCGCAGTGGATGATGCCCCTGCCCCGCGCATGGCGACCGTATACGTGCCCGCGGCCACTTTCGTGTAGGGCGACACCGTCCCGTACGCGACATGGTGCAGAACCAGCGTCGCGTGCGGGCTGCTGAAGGAGTACAGGTAAACGTCGACCGCGGGGGTGTTCGGGGACAGGTGGGCGAGCCGCATCCAGCCGTCCATGCCTGGCATCGGCTTGGCGGTGGCGGCCGACGCAGCCGGGGTCAGCACGCCTGCCAGCCCGGCCGATAGTGCCAGCCCGGCCAGCAGCCGGCTCAGCAGCGGGTGGTTGGCAAGTCTCATGACAGCCTCATTTCTCAGGTATCCAATTCCCCAGCCCAGGGACGGAGCGGTGCGCGCTCATAGGCCGACGGGACCAGGGCGCGAAGCGACCCGGACTGCGTGCCGCCCGCTGGAGGTGGGGGCATCGAGCAGTGCGCCGGGTGGCGTGGGGGTGGCTGCGCGGAGAAAGCGGCCAGCGAACGCCCGTGAGCGCGGAAGCGCGTGCGGCGGCGGGGGCTGTCTTCCTGGGACTGGCGCGCAGACCGTCAGGGCGCACACCGTCGGGGCGCAGACCGTCGGCACGCAGAATCCGGCACGGTAGTACGGCCCGATTGTCCTCGCCCATGCCGTTGACCCCCACATGCCCGAATGGTGGGCATCCCCTCCGGCAGGCATTAGAGCACAGAATCGGGGGTGATTCAGTAAAACAAGATGATTCGTTACCGGGCTGCTACTACATTCCGTGACCACGCCCTCGGCAGGCGCCAAAACAGCCGCATAGCCGCGCGTCCGCCTCGGCTCATGGCAGGCCGCAGCGCACGGCGCCAGGCGGCTTGATCATTATCATCAGGCCGGCCACGGACGTCACCCTCCGGGCGACCCAACCACCCGTTCTCAGATCCGCGTCTCATCCTCTGAGTGCCGTACCCACGAAACGCCCGAACGAGGGCCGGCTGGCCGCGGCCAGCCGGTTATCCCAGTCGCGCAGTTCCTGCTGGGCAGCATGGCGGCCCGAATGAGCGTGACCGAGCTCGACGGCCAGCTCCGTCCTGCGCTGATCGATCGGGATCTGCGCGGTCCGCTGTCTCGTGTCTGCCGCGGCCAGCGCGGCGGCCAGTTCTTGCTGGATCGCCGTGACCTGCGCGGCGATCTGCCGCGCCACGCGCGTGCGCTCGTCCTGCAGTTGCCGTTCCTGCGGCGCGAACTGCGCATCGATGACACGCAGGTCGGCCGCGGGAAGAGCAGAAGGCTGCCGCCGGGCGGCGCGTGCGGCTTGATCTTGCCGCCATTGGTCGATCCGACGTGCCTTCACTTCGCCGATGCCAGGCACGTGAATCAGCCGGCCCGAGGCCAGGCGGAAATACACAATCCCCGCTCCTCCCCCTTGTGAGTACCTGATGCCTGAGAAGTCAGCGGCCGCTCGTATGCCTGCGGCGCTGAGCCTGGCGACGAGCTGCATGCCCACGCCCGGTATCTGGTAGGCGTCGATGGCAACCCGGGCAAGCCAGGCTTTCACGTAGTCCTGCTGAAGCTTTATCAGGCGCTGGCCGATCTCGCGCTGCTTGCTGCTGTTCAACCGGGCCAGCTGGCGGTCGATAAGCTCTCGCCGGCGCGCAGCCCGCCGAAGCTTGCGGTCGAAGGCGGCCTGGATCGCGGCCCGCTTCTCTGTGTGCTGGCCGGCCAGTCGTCGCGCCGTGCGTTCGACTCTGGCGCTGTGCTTCTGCACGCCGGCAATCTCCGCGGCCGCGCGCCTAACACCCGACGCGGCCCGCGAGCGAGCCCGCCGCAACTCGCTAAACCCTCGAATGGCAGGATCACGCCGGTACACCGCCCACATGATCATTGTGACGAGGAGAATCGCGGCGGTGGTTCCCGCCAGTCCGGCCGACAGGCTCCAGACGCAGCCGGCGGCGGCGACCAGGGGCAACGCAGCCAGCGTGCGCACGAGCCAGGCACGCGACCGGGCCGGCGAGTCGGCTGGCGAGTCGGCTGGCGGCGGCGGAGCCTGTTCAGCAGGCGTCGTTGCCGGGCCGGGCCGGGCCGGCGGGCCGGCCGGCTCGGGGAAATGGCTCCTCATCCAGCCCGGAATCCCGGCCGGGGCAGGCGTCCGCGCACTGGTCTGACCGGAGTGAGCGGGTCGCGAGGCGACCGCGAGTGCGGGCATCGAGGTCAAGGGCAGCGCGAGGATATCTCGCGCCATCGCCGCGAGGCTCCGGACCTCCGCATTCCGGTGAGACGCAAGCGTCGACAAGCGCCGCGAAGACCTCATGTCAGCGAGGTCACTCCTGTTGAGCAGCAGGTACTCGTCATGGCCGGGATTCAGCTGATCCCACAGCCCAGGATCGGCGGCCAGCATTTTCAGGGACAGGGAGATCAGCCAGGCGGAGAACCGATCCATCGCTGGACCGTAGTCAGCCTGCGAGCGGCCGGGCGGCTGGTAGTCGGGATGGCCCACCTCACCTGCGGGCAGACCATCGAGGCCGGGCACGTACATGCCGTCATAGTCGACAAGATGCAGCCTGCCATTATCAGCGACCAGCAAATTCCCATCCTGCAGATCTCCGTGAGCCAGGCCAGAAGCCGCTAGATCGTTGATCAGCTCGTCGAACCGTTGGGCCAGGCGGCCCAGAGCCATGGGTTTGTCGATGTTCTTATCTATCCAGCGGGTGAGCGTGAGTCCGCTTACCCAGTCCATCCGCAGAATCGGATAGCGCCCAGTGCCCCGCTCGGTGACTACTTGAATGCCATCCGGCAGGAACTGGAAATCGGTCGCCCACCACGGCTTCAGTTCCCTCAGGTGCTGACCGATCATCATGTATCGCTGTAGCTGATGAGGCACCTCGCGGGTAAAGCATTTCACCGCATACCGGTGACCGGAAATCGTTGTCATGGGAAAAACCGATGCAAAGTTACCAGAGATCAATTTCGGCAGCCCCATGACCATCCGCTCGAACGTCGCTGACCGGAGGTCAGGATCTGAGAAGCAGCGGTCGGGATGCTGCACCGCTTCCTGGTACTCACCACCGGTGGGGAACCTGTGCGCCGCAGCCATGCCTGGTCACCAGATATCAACGTGCACAAGCGTCACGTCGTCGTTCCGTAGTTCTCCGGTCCGCCTGGTCAGGGAAACCCATTCCGGGAAGCTGGTGTCGGTGAGGTCCCTGAGCGTTTCCCAGGGCCGGCCGCCTTCCTCGGCGCGGGCCAGGAACCATGCCGCCAGGGCGTCGGTGCACACGAAGAAGTCGTCACCTTCGGCGACGGACCCCTCGGCGAACCGCACATGGGCCACGATCACGTCCGGATCGGCATCGCAACTGCCCAGGAGGGCCGGGCTGGTGCCGAAGTCGGCGCTTCCGCCCAGCGGGTAGGCAACCTGGAGCCGCCCGCCACGCACGTGGAAGAGGCAGGTGTCGCCGAGCGCGGCGGAGTGCCAGCTTCCAATGACCGGCAGGAGGCCAGGCTCGGCCTCAGGGCCAGGCCCCGCCGCACGCTCACTGTCCACGTCCACCTGGAGCGCGAGGAGTGTCGCGAAGGCGCCCTTCGCTATGCCGGGCCGTTCGTACCAGCGAAGGGGCCGGCCGACGTCCTCGCGCTGCGCCACGTAGGAGTCCACGACACCCGGCCATCGGGCTGACAGGGCGACAGCCGTTTCGGCAAATAAATAAGCATCGCAAGCTGCCGCGGATGCCGCCGCGAAGCCGCCCGCCATCATGGTTGCCCATTGCCGGGCGAGCAGGCTCTCGGTAGCGCCATCAGCGACAGCTACGCCGATCCAATCACCCGGGACCTCATCGCCAGTACCGGGGAGGACCCGCCAGGCGTCCTCGTACTCGGCGGCTGAGCTTCCCTCCTTGGGTGCCCAGTAGGCGATGACGCTCGCCCTCATGTGACTAGCGCAACGCTAGGGCGCGGGTACCGATATCGAGGAACTGCACGAGCGACACCATGTCGGAGTTGTAGACGAAGCCCCGGCTGCCCTCGGTCACCTCATAGTGATTGCCAGCCGCGTATGAACGCATGTGCGGCGGCAGCTCGCTGGACATTTCGAAGAGGCTCCGCGCATAGACGTTCGGCAACTTTGACGTATCGGCTGGAAAAGTGATGGGCGAGCCGCCAGCGTCAGATATGTGGAGGTTGAACAAAAGCACGGCGCCATCGTCGGTCCGCAGTTGCGTCAACCGCTGAGCGGCATCCAGCGGATCGCCGTCGTTGGCCTCGCCGTCAGTGAGGTTGAGCACGATGGGCGGGAAGCCGCCCGGATGCTCTGCGATCCAGGCCGACAGCAGATCCCGCGCGCGCATCAGAGCCTGGCACATCGGCGTGGCCCCGTTCGCTTGCGCCTCCACCCAGACCGGGAAGTCGGTCTTCAGCTCAATCACCCCGCCTGCTCCGTCCGGCGTCAACTTGGTGCGCTGATCGACGCGCAGGGGATGCTCGGCTACCTGGCTGATCGGGACGAGATCCTGGCCCTGAAGGACCCCGCCGAATGCGCCCTGCGCGGATCGGCCGCCATAGCCGACAACGGCGACGTGGAAGTAGTCACGCACGCCCTCCTCCTTCGCGCACCGGATGGCGAGTTCCCGTAGTAGACGGTTCAGGGCGTCAGCGACCACGTCCGCCTTGCTCACGCGCGCTTCGCCGCCGATCGGATCAACCATGGAAGCTGACTGATCGACGAGGAAGATGAAACAGGACGGGTTGGTACGGCTGATTTCCGCCATGTACGGCATGGGAACCCCCTCCATCGGCTGGTCCGCCCGTCGCCGACAGCAAGCGCGCCGCGCGAACCGGGAGCATGCTCGTCTCTTGGCTGAGAGAGCATCATCTCAGGTCGCGGCGTCCCGGTAAGTGACGTATCACCACTAGTTACTCAAGGTATAGGACGTCAGGCGTGGCCGGCTCCCCGCTCGCCGGGTTCCTGGCCGGCGGGCCCCGGCCATTGCCACCGCGGCACCTCGCGCAACGGATGCAGCTGGTCGTCGGTTTCGGCGTGGGAGTTCTGCTGTGCGACGCCAGCGCCAAACTCCACGTGGGATCGCACCGCCTCACGGAACGGCTCGTCGTCAGGCAGGCCCGCCTCGTCGAGCGCCTCCAGGTAGAGCGCTACGAACCGGTCCCGCTGCTCGTCGGTGATATTGAGATGACGGTGCGCCTTGATCAGGTATGCAAACCCCAGCTCGCGAGTGAAGCGGTCGGGGCCGCCGAACGACTCCGCGGTGAACCAGGTCAAGTGCTCGACGTGATCAGGCTGGCGCTGGGGAAACAAGGAGCGCAGCACAGGATCATTGAGCACCTTGGTGTAGAACAGTTCTTCGAGGCGATGCAAGGCCTCGTCTCCGCCGGCGTGCTCGTAGAGAGTCGTCACCCGCTGGGCTCCTGACGAATCCAGGGATCGCTGGGACGTGCTGATTCGCTACGTTACAACGCGACGATGAGCGAGCCCGATCCCGGCTGCCGCTGGCATTGCGGATCGCGCGGTTCCTTGACTTGCCGGTCGACAAGATGTTCAGCCCGGAAGATGAGGAGGAGGAAGGCGCATGATGAGGGTAACCCTCGGCATGGACCTGGGACTCGCCGCTACTCCTGGTTACGACGATGTGACCGGCGTCGGCGCCCCGGCGCCCGGCTACTTCGAGCGGTGAGCACCGACGGCGAGGCGCCGCCCGGCGTCCCGGCCGTGGTGCGCAACAAAGCGCTGGCGGCCGGCGCCGCGCAGTGGATCCACGATCTCCCGGAGATCGTCGCAACCCTCGAACAGGATTGGTCGATCACGGTTGGCCGGCCATATGACGGCGGGACGGAGGCGTTCGTCGCCGAGGCCACGCTCGGCGACGGCACGCCCGCGGTGCTGAAGCTGCTCGTGCCGCAGGCCGGCGAGCAGGCCAGGAACGAGAGTACGGTCTTGCGGCTGGCGGGCGGCGAGGGATGCGCCCGGCTGCTGCGGGCCGACGTGGCGCGGGGCGCGCTGCTCCTCGAACGGCTCGGCCGCTCGCTGTACCAGCTCGCCCTGCCGATGGCGCAGCGACACGAGATCCTCTGCTCGGTGGCCGCGCGGGTATGGCGCCCGGCCGCGGGTTGTGGTCTGCCGACACGGGAGATGCTCGCGGCCGCCGATCGCGTGGCCGAGTAAGACCTCTCCGGACATGCACTCGCCCGTGCAGCGTTCGTGACACGAGCCCGGCACGTATCAGGACGCTGGCTTGCGGGTCTTGTCATCAGGGGGTTCGACTGCGATGAGACCGGGCGGCTTGAGGAGATTAGCGGGCAGCTACGCCATTCCGCGTCCCGGGCAGCCCCTGCCCGCCTGGCCCGCTCTCGGGGCCTTGAGCGGGACCCACCTGGCCGCGCTCGCCGCACCGTGCGACGCCCTGGTGCTCGACAATGTCGCCGCAATGGTCCAGGAGCGTTACGCGGCGGTGGTCTGGATCCGTCTCGGAGCCGCCGACGCTGATCCGGGAGCGCTGCTGCTCACGCTACTTGGTGCTCTCGGCCGACTCGACGCGGCCGCCTCGGCCGGTATCGCCGAGGCCGCTGCCCGGCAAGGCCGCCGAGGCGAATGGGGACCGGCCTACCGGCTGCTGAGCGCCACGCTGGGGGCGGTGACGGAGCAGCCAGCGGTTGTCGTTATGGAAGGCGCCGAGCACCTCGACCGGGAAAGCGCGGCCACGCCCGACTTGCTCGGGTCGGTCCTCCTGCCGGCCCTGCGGGAAAATCTGGATATCCTGCTCATCAGCGCCGCGGAGTGGGACCAGCGGCGCCTGGCTCCGCACGGCCTGGTCCTCGGGCCGCGACAGCTGCGGCTGGATCCCAGCGCCGCCGCGCTCGTCGCCGAGACGCTCCACGTAAGCCTGTCGCACGCGGCGCTCAGCCGGATAATCGCCATCACCGGCGGCGCGGCTGGCGCCTCGCGCGCCACCCTCTCGGCCAGCGCGGTGACCGGATGCGAGGCCTTCGAGGCGGCCGTCGCAGCGGCCGCGAGCGGGGCCGAACTGCTCACCAGGCTGGGCCGGAGCATGCTGGTCCGCACCAGCGAGGACACCCGGATCGCCCTCGCCGGAGCTCTCAGGCTCGGTGTCTGGCACCCGAGTATGGGCACCGCCCTGGGGCACAGTTCGGTGCGGTGGGACGAGAACTGGTGGCTGGATCTCACCGAGGGCTGGAAGCAGCTTGTCCCGGCCTGGCGGGCGCCGCTTGCGTCCATCGGCGTTGCCGCCGCACTCGACTCGGCGTCGTTGACCCTCCTCGCTGATCACCTGGCTGGAGACGGAGTTACAGATCGTGCCGTTGATCTCTACCTGGAAGCGGGCGAGCTCGGCCGGGCCGCCGACACCGCGGCAGGCGTTGCCGGTGACCTGGCGGCCGGGGGATGCTGGCCAAGCGTGACCCGGCTCGGTCAGGACCTGGCCAGCCGGACGTCAGGGATCCAGCGCCGGACGGAAGAGCCCATGGCCGGCCCGCCCAGACGGCGGTGGTGGTACCTCAAGCCAGGCGGCCGCCGGCCAGCCGAGGCAAGCCATCTCCCGGGTTCGCCTCATCCAGCTGTCCTGACGCCGGCGCCGGCGCTCGAGCGGACGCCCGGATCCGCATCCGAGTCAGCCGCGCGGTCAGCGCCTGCCCCTCCCACGATCGATCCCGCAATCGACGTGCCGCCCGCCGTGACCGTCCACCTGCTTGGCGAGCTGCAGGTGGTATTCGGTGAGCGCCCGGTCGGGAAATGGGTGTCGGGCCGGGGCCGCGCGGTATTTGAGTACCTCGTGGTCCACCGTCACAGCCGGGTCCGGCGCGAGAGCCTGATGAACGTGTTCTGGCCCGATGCGGAGCCCGATGCCGCCCGCAACAGCCTCAACGTTGCCATCCACGGGTTGCGCCAGTCCCTGCGCGCCGCGGCCGGGGACCATGCGGTCGTGATTTACCAGGACGGCAGCTACTTCGTCGAGCCCGCTCTGGATGTCTGGGTCGACGTCGATGCCTTCGAGGACCGGCTGAAGTCGGCCCGCCAGCACCTGACCAGCGATGACCCGGCTGCGGCACAGGCCGGCTTCGAGGCCGCGATCGGGCTCTACCAGGGCGAGTTCCTCGCCGATGACCCGTACGAGCAGTGGGCACACGTCACCCGTGAACACCTGAGGCTCGCCTATCTTGACTGCCTCGACCAGCTCGGCCGCCTCCGATTCGACGCCGGCGACTACAGCGGCTGCGCCGACGTGTGCCGGAAGCTGCTGGCCTGCGACAACTGCCGGGAGGACACTCAGCGCCTGCTCATGCGCTGCCACAGCCGTCTCGGCCAGCCCCAGCTCGCACTCCGTCAGTACCACTCCTTCGTCGCCACGCTGCAGGCCGAACTCCACCTGCCGCCAGCCCCGGCCACAACCGAGCTTGCCGCCCGCATCAGGCGCAGGTCAGAGGTGTTAGCCGGCCCAGGTTCCGATGGCGGCACCGGCTTAATTTAATCGTTTGGCTAATTAAGCGCGTGAACGACGTTGCTTAACCGCGGGACGGAACAGTGAGCGTCGACCGTCAGTCAAGAAAGGACCAATCCCGATGGCGCAACCCTTCCAGACCTCTTTCCAAACCTACGCAACCGACTTCGGCATCCCTGGCATCCTCGACGGCACTATCACGGGGCTAACGGTGCTGGACCCGACGGAGAACAACGAGCCGACGCTTCTTCTTGAGGAGGACGACCCCTATGCGGTCAAGGTCGACTGGCAGGTGACCGGTGCGGGGCTCTGCAGTTTCGGCGGGACCTGGCAGGTCACCCTGTATATCGACGACATCGACGGAGTCGGGACGACCCACGGTCAGCTCGGGGCAACCGTAAACATCCCTGTCGTCGGATGCCAGAAGGACTACACAGCGACGTTCAATCAGCCCGGCAACAGCGTGTCGCTCGGCGTCTACCAGTTCGTCGTGACCATCAACCATTCACCCCAGGGCGCGACGACGCCACCACCCCTCGACCAGCAGCTCACCGAAAACGTGGGCTACGCCCAGTCCAGCCCGGTGAAAGTCACGCCGACCGTCAAAGAGACAAACTAACCCGTTCATCCGGCAGCACGGCCGGGCGCCGCAGCCACAGGCACGGCCCTCGGCCGTGACGTCGGCGGTGTGCCTGCTGCGGGCCGCCTGGCCAGGCTCCAGCCAATCGCCAACAACACAGCCCGACACTGGAGGCACCCATGCGCAAGAGCCGCGATCCCGAGCCTGGCCCGCCGCAGCCAACGGCCGACGATATGCAGCAGATCGCTGGCATCGGGCCTGCTCTGGCCACCCGTCTCGCCGAGGCGGGGGTGACCAGATATCGGGACCTGGCTTCCTTCACCCAAGAACGGCTCGCCGCGGTGGTCCACGTGTCCGCGGAGAGAATCGCCGGTCAGGACTGGATCGGTCAAGCGCGGCGGCTGGCAGGCGATGTCCCCATCGATCCCGAGGGCCATCAGACCTACGCCACCTTCCATGTCGAGCTACTTATCGACGCCGATAACACTGTCCGGCGGACCAAGGCCCGCCACTACCAGACCGATGCCGAAGACAGCTGGCCCGGATGGGATGAACAGCACCTCATCGCCGTCATCCGCAGCAAGGCGGCGCTCGACACCCCGGCCCCCCGGCCGGCCGAACCGCAGGCCCCGGCAGTGTCGCCCATCCATGTCGACGGGCCGGGTCCGGCCGAGAAAGGTACCCACGGCACCTTCAGGCTCGCCGGCCAGCCGATGACGGTTCGCATGGCCCTACGGGTCGCCCCTTTCGACCGTGCCGACGCGGGCGCTGTCGACTTCATCGCTGAGGTCGCTGCTCGTTCCGTGAGCGACAACGCCCGCTATCCCGTCGCCACGGCCAGCGGGGTCGCCACGATAGACGAGGCGATCTGCTTGAATCTGGGCGGCCAGCCACTGCCTCCAGGGCTGTACCGCCTTGAAGCCGTGGTGATGATCTACGGCCACCGCCACCAGCCGGGCGAAAGGCCGCTGGGCCGCCACCGCGTCCTTGGCGATCTCGTCCACGTCACCGCTCACCGTGCCGCTGAGCGTGATCAGCGCAGTCCAGTGACCACGCGCTTATCTTCGCCGCCCGGGCGCCTCACGCGGCCCCGTGGGCGTTGAAGGTGCACCAGTTGACGTACCGGCCGGGATCGTCGGTGTCCTGTGACTCCCGGGCCTCATGCAGCGCGTGGGCGAGGGTAGCGCCGCTCGCCAGCCGCCGGTGCACGGCGGTCATGAGGTCGACCGCCTCCACGTCGGGCACGGCGGCAGCGCTGGCGAGGATGCCCGCGGTGCCGCGGGCCAGCAGCGCGCTGACGAAGCCGAGCACCTCATCGCCGGCGTAGCTGACCAGAGTGCCCGACTCGCAGGACGCCAGGATCAGCCGGTGCGGCGCCAGGCCCCGGGCGTACAGCTCCTGGACGGTCAGCGGGCCGTCGCTCAGCAGCAGCGAGGAGAACATCGGGTTGTCCGCGCGCAGCGTCCCGTGGCAGGCGAGGTGGGCGAGATCGGCGTCAGCCAGGGCGCCGGCGACCACGTCGGCGGTGCTCGCAGGCGGCGTGATGCGGGCCGCGGACGGGTGGATGACCGCCAGCGACTCGACCTCCGCCTTCGCCCCCGGCAGATCGGGGCCTGCCACCAGGACCACGCTGCCACCGGCGCGGCCGGCCTGGGGCCGGGCCTGAGCCGCCTGCGCGGAGCGGGCCCAGAAGGTAGCCGACGGCGCCAGGCACACCGGCCCGCCGTGCAGTGCCGACCAGGGGACGCCCTGCAGGCGGCGGACCGGAACGATAACGAGCTCCACGTCGGGGCGCACCCTCAGGGGAAGCAGGAGAAGCTCGGTGAGCCTGCGGATTCGCACGTCCGCGCTCGAGCGGGCCGCGGCGAGCTGGGCGGGCGGGCGGGGCTGGGCCAGGCGCCGCAGCGCGAACAAGAGCGCGCGCAACTGCTCCACGACGGGTCCAAGTGGCCCCAGGTGAGCAATCCGGCTGGTGCGTGGCTCGATCACCACAGCGACCAGGTCCTCGCCGAGCAGGCCGTAGGCGACGAGCGCCTGCCCATCCAGGCGGTCGAGGAGGGCGCCAGCGGTCACGGGGGCGGCCGACGTCCCAGCGGCGGAGCTGGCCCGCCAGGTGGCCTGCCGGATCCGGTTCTCGATGACGGCCTGCTCGGTGGTGACCTGCCCTGTGCGCCTGTGCACCAGGCCCGCGGGCCGGCCACTCTGCACGCGCTGGCCTGGGAGCCCGGCGTGGACAGCGCGCAGGGCCGTGAGGTCTTCACGGATCTCGTCGAACGCTGGGGGTTCCACGGCCAGCAAGGCGGCGGCGCGGCTGCGCTCCATCCAGTTCAGCACGCGGGCCGGCGAGCCATCCCTGATGACGACGTCCAGGCCGATGAGACCCAGCTCAGCCCCGTGGCCAGAGGCGAGCGCCCGGAGTTCCACGGATGGCAGGCGGTCGCGGTGGCGGGCAAGGTCGCCCAGGCCGCGCCGGCAGTGCACCAGCGCCTCGTGGTCGCGGTCGCGCAGCCGGGCAGCCAGGGCGGAAGCCACCCGGCCCCGGAGCCTGACCAGGACGGGCGCCCCGCGGGACAGCGAGGCCGCCTGGGTCAACGCGGCGATGGCCTGGCGGCGCCGGCCGAGGGAGGCGGCGAGCCGGCCGGTCACCAGGAAACCCTGCACCGCGGCCGAGGTCGTGCCCAGGGCCCCAAGGCGCTGGGCGGCCGCCCGGGCCTCACCCATATCGGCCGTAGTGGCGGTGCCGGACTTCAGCCGCGCCTCCGCCTTCACGAGCAGGCAGCGGGCCCGCCACGCCGCGCGGATCTGCCGACGGAACGCGGCCGCGGCCGCCGTCGACGCCGCGACCGCCGCGGTGCAGTCGCCGGCCAGCATCGCGAGCTGCGCGACGCGCAACTGGGCTTCGGCGGCCATCAGCGGAACCCCGGCGGCGGAGAATTCCTCCATCCCGCGGCGGGCCGCGGCGGCGGCCTCCGGCAGCAGCCGCAGTTCCATCAGGGCGTCCGCGTACTCGACGTAGTGGTCGCCGAGCGGGAGGTGGGCGGCCCTCAATGCCTGCGCTGCCTCCTCGAAGAGGCCCATGCCTTCCGCGAATCTCCCGGACTGCACCGTGACCCACGCCCGGCATTCGGCGATGTCGGCGGTGAGCACCGGACCGATCTCAGCCGCTCTGGGCACCGCCTCGCCCAGCCGGCGCAGCGCCTGAGCGTACCGGCCTTGCTGGGACTCGATGATGGCTAGGTTGTTCACGGATTGCACCTTGCGCCGGGCGCTGGCCGCCGGGTCGGACAGGAGGCGCTGGTAGATAACCTCGGCGTCGGCCAGCCGCCCGATGTTTTGCAGCAGGACCGCCCGCTGGAAATCCAGTTCCAACGTCCGCGTGCCGCTGATCAGGGCCGCGGCGGCGCGCAGGTCGCGCTGCGCCACCGTCATCCGGCCAAGCTCCTGGCTGACGGCAGCGTGACTCATCAGCAGCTCGGCCAGTGTCTCGCCGAGGTGATGCCGGCGCGCGATCCGGCACGCTTCATCGAGCAACCTAATAGCAGAACGATCGTCCAGCCGGGCCCGGTCGGCCCAGGCCAGGGCCCGCAGCGCCAGGGCCAGTGCCTCGGGCTGGCCTGCCCGCCTAGCCTCCGCGACCAGCGCCTCGGCGGCGGAACGGAACCGGTCCGGGTCGGCCGCCACATCATCGTGTGCCCGCCGTGCGCGTATCAACAGGTCGCCCGGCGGCTCTGTCCTAGTCAAGAGGCGGTCCCGTGCCCCTTGCCGGCCGACCGGGAACGTGATATCGGCGTCTTATCGTCATATGAGAAGGATCGGTGATTTCAATGCCCTTTGACCAGGCAAATAAGGGTGACCCGTTCCGGGGGGATTTCCCAGACTGGCCCGATCGCAAGCAGTGGGGCGATCTTGCGGCGATCGTAAACGGCCAGGTCACTGACCTGACCAAGCTCCGCAATGACCCGATCACCCGGCACAAGAACCTCACGCAGCTGCAGGAGCGGCGACAGCCGGAGCCTGGGGCGCAGCAACTGGAGCAGCACGCCGGAAGCCCACGGGATGACGTCGTCACCCAGCTCGATTTCCTGCCGGTCGCCGTCGGCTTCGACACCCTGCTCGTGCCCGGTGAGCTCCTGATCACAAGGCAGTCTTACCGGCACGCGGAGGAATTCCTCGAGGACCTTCCACTGGAGGCGAGCGAGGTGGATTGCGCTGAGCTGCGCAGCCGGGTGCTGCGGCTGACCCCGACCCGGCTGATGGGGTCTCAGGAACTCGCTGACCTGGCAAAGGACCTCCGGACCCGAGGGTTTGCCGTATCGCTTACCAACATCACCCCGATGGCGGGGGTGGTCAAGCCCCCTCCGATAACCATCCCGCCCCCGCCCCCGCCCCCGGCCACTTCGCTCGTGGCAGGCTCGGCGGCGGTTCGCGCGGCCGCTGACACCGCCCAGCGCCAGCCCGGCAGCGCTGCCCCGCCGACGGTGAAGGTGGCGATCATGGACACCGGCATCGCCGCTGAAATCCGCACGGACGGGTGGCTTGATAACGTCCCCCGCGATGGCAACATCGACCCTCTCGACATGTTCCCCCTCCCAGCAGGGGACGGCTACCTCGACTTCGCGGCCGGTCACGGCACGTTCGTCGCCGGGATTATCCGGCAGGTCGCGCCCGACGCGGAGATCACGGTCTACCGGGCCGTTGACAGTGACGGCATCGCCAGCGAAGTAACAGTGGCCTGCGAGATGATCCGGGCGGTCAAGGAGGGTGGTGCCCAGATCATCAACCTCTCCCTCGGCTGCCAGACCCAGGACAACGTGCCGCCCGTCGCGATCCAAGCGGCTCTGGAGATCATCAGCGAGTGGGAGCACGAGACCGGCCGGGACGTGGTCGTCGTCGCGGCGGCGGGCAACTTCGCCGATACGAACCCCACCTGGCCTGCCGCGTTCCGCCAGGTGGTGTCGGTCGCTGGCCTGACGCCCGACATGCAGCCGGCGCAATGGTCGACCCGCGGCTTCTGGGTCACGTGTTCGACGACCGGGCAGGGCTTGCGCTCGACATTCGTTGAGGGCAAGGAGGCGCCCTCGCTGAATCCGGTGCCGCAGCACTCCGGCCCGGACGCCTGGGCCGTGTGGAGCGGCACGTCGTTCGCCGCGCCGCAGATCACGGGTGCTCTCGCCCGGCTGCACCAGAACGAGGGATATCCGCTGCGCGAGGCGCTGCGCAGGCTGCTGGAAGCGGGCCAGCCGATACCCCAGTTCGGCCGGGCGCTGAAGATACTCCCGGGGATCTAGCCGTGCCCATGTGCCTGCATATGTATCACCGCTGCCAAGCCATGCTCCGCATTCATGGGCGGGAGACCCGGAAACTCGTTGGGCCGAATCCACCGTCCGGGAGGAGGATGGTGCACATGGCGGAAGCGTCAGAAGTCAGCAGATTAGTGCTAGCGGGCGCGAGCGGCGACGGGGCGGCGTGGAAAGAACTGGTACGCCGTTACTCGCCTCTCGTGATGGCGGTGACCCGGAGCTACCGGCTTACCGCAGCGGACGCTCAGGATGTCAGCCAGACGGTCTGGCTGCGCCTCGTCGAGCACCTGGCCAGCCTGCGCGAGCCGGAAGCCCTGCCGGGATGGCTGTCGAGAACCACTCAGCACGAATGCAGCCGTCAGGTGAGGCGGGCACAGCGGGTCCTGCCCGTGGACCCGCAGACCGACGGCGCGATGCAGTACAACGAGACGGCGGAGCCCGACGCCGACATCCTGCGGGCCGAACTCCGCCAGGCGTTGCGTGATGGGCTGCGGGAGCTGCCCGCGCGGGATCAGTGGCTCCTGCAACTGCGGGCCGCCGACCCCCCGAAGACCTATCACGAGATCAGCCAGCTGACGGGGATGCGGATCGGGAGCATCGGCCCGACCCTCCGGCGGAGTCTCGACCGGCTGCGGCAAACCAGTTCGGTGCGGGCATACCTGGCATCAACTGCTATCCACGACGGGGTGACAGGAGGTGACAACCTTGAGCTCGCCGACGTGGAGTGACGACGAACTCCTGCACGAGCTACGCGCCGCGTTGCAGGAATCGCCGGTGGACGAGAGCGTCATCCGTGCGGCTCAGGCCGCGTTCACCTGGCGGACGGTGGATGACGACCTGGAGTTGCTGAGTCTCGACGCCGGTTTCGGGCTGACCGCAGACGTGCTGGTGCGCGACAGCGGCCCAGGCGGGCCGCGCGCACTGGCGTTCCACGGCGAGCGGATGAGCGTGGAAATCGAGATCGACGAAGCCGGGATCGTAGGCCAGCTGACTCCCCCGCGGCCCGGCCAGGTCACCTTGGTCACCGCCGACGGCCCGCAAGCGACGACGCAGGCAGACGACATCGGCTGCTTTACTTTGCCGCCGCCCGCAGCGGGGTCACTGCGCCTGGATTGCCGGCTTGGTGACGACCACTTCATCACCGAGTGGGTAACCGTCTGACCCACGCGCTCAGGGTGCCAGACAGATCGGTCAGCGGATGGAGCAGGCCCGGCCGGTCAGCCGCGGGCAGCGGCCTGGAGCGTCGGCTCCACCGGGGATACCGCGACCGTCTGCCCGGGATCGTTGGTGCCGCCCCGGCAGTAGGACAGGGCGGACACGCCGACGTCGCGGGAAGATGCCCGTCCGGTCAATACGGCGTGCTGGGCACCCGGAATCGTGATGCGGATGGTCCTCGCGTCCCGGTCGGTTCCGATATCGCAGCGGTACTTCGCCACCAGGACCCAGGCTGATGCGCCCGGCGGCAATGTCACCGTGACCGGGGCGGCAGCGGTGACGTATGGGCTGTGGCCGCGGCTGTAGCGGAACGGCAGCGGCGCGCCGTTCGCGTCGTACAGCCTGATGTCCAGATACCCGGCGAGCGTGCAAGCCAGCGCGCCGCGGTTGATCAGTGCGTAGAAGTCGCCATGCTCGCCGGTCATCGGCGACAGCGCCGGACCATATCCCAGGGCCAGGGCCGCGGGCTGGCACGATGGGCGGGCTCGGCGGCCGGGAACCGGTGGTGTGTTCCGGCCCGGCGACGCTGAGGACGAGGCTAAGGCGGGCGTGCCGTTGGCCGGCGCCAGGGGGTCAGCCCCTCCCGCACCGGTCCTGGTGCCGCCCGTGCTGGCACACGCCCCGAGCAGCAACGATGCGAGAATTCCCGCAGCCAGGCGCCACACGTGCTGATTCATATCCGCTCCCCGCGTCCGTTTTGGTGTGTCGTCATGAAGACGCCAGACGGGACCGGCCCGTTGTGCATGCGTGAACCACCGCTCCGGGCGGGCCCCTGAAGGCGGTTGGATTCTCCACCGGGGGCACCACCCCGACCGCAACCCTGGTCGAGACGACGGTCGGCTAGCGTTCCGCTCCATCCCGGCCGGCCCCTGACCGCCCTCACGGCCAGGGGCCGGCCGAAGGACGTGAAGTGATCAAGGCCGAGGGCCGCGGGACACCACCGAGCGGGTCCTCAACAACGCGAGCGCGTGGACGTCACCCGTCAACGTTTCGGGCCAGGCCCTGCGCCTCCCATTCCCGCCGGATGATTCTGTACATGACCCACTCGCGGCCGAACTCGGTCAATGACCCGGCCAGCATCCAGCCGACTCGCTGGAAAACCGTTCGCATCGCCACATTGGCTGGATCGGTGGGCGCCTCGACAACCTGAGCTGCCGCATGCTCGAAAAGCCAATCTGTGAGCAGCGTGAGCGCTTCGCGGCCGTAACCCTGGCCGCGGGCGCTTTCCCGCAGGTTGATCCCCACCTCGAATGTCCCCCGGGGGAGCGGACGGCCTGGGGGCACGAATGTCTGGATGCGCCCGATCGACCCGCCGCCCGAATCGATGGCGAGATCGAGCCAGCCATCTTCCAGGTCGCCCGAGCGCTGAAGCCGGGCCTTGAAGCTGGCCTCATCGGGGACCTCGGCGATGGTCATGGGATCGGCGGTCACCATAGCCCGCCATTCCTCATCGATCTCACCCGGCTGCAACGCCCGGAGCACCAGCCGCGATCCGCAGATCCGGACGTCCCTGAGAAGGGCGGTGGGGTCCTGACCATCCTGCTGGCTCACGAGCCAAAGATAACCTGGGCACAATAGCCTCGCCGGATCTGAGACCCTCCTGGCGGCGGGACGAGAGACTGCAGCTCGCTCACGACGGCTAGCTCACGGGGGGTGCGGCCAGTCATCGCGTCCTGGGATTGAGCCTTGCCGGGCCGCCAGTTCACGGGCCAATTCGTCGGCCGTGGCCCGCGCCCGGGCGGTCTCCGCCAGCCAATAGCGCACCTTCCGCTGCATTCGCTCCTGAGAATGCGAGACCGCCGCCGATGTAATGACCGAACTGATGCACCAGCCGACGGCGATCCCCATGATGATGGATATCACCGCCGTGATGGCGGTCACCGGACGAACTCCTCGCACGTGGGCCGCGGGTGCGCGCGCACCGATGGAGCTGCCCCCCAAGGAGGCCCGGATGGCTGGGTAGGCGTGGACGCCTGATAAGCCTGATAAGCCTGATGAACCTGGTGAGCCTGATGAGCCAGATGAGCCAGATGAGCAGGTGCCATGGTCGTTCTTCCAATCCGCGGACTGGGCTGTGGTTCTTGCCTGGCCGGCGGCGGGAGCGGCCGGCCGGGCGTCATCCGGTCAGGATGCGTGCGGGATTGTCTTACTCGCTCGGGCTCGGCGCCGTTGCCGGTCTGATGACAAGTTGCCGGAGATGGAGATCGCGGAACGTTACCGGGCCGCGCGGGCCCGGCACCCGGTCGATGTTGATGCCGGTTTCTGGGATCGAAAACAGCTTGAAACCGTCCAGCAGACGGGGTGTGGCATTGTGGAACGTGGCGGTGCCGGTGTGCGCGTCGAGGAACTGCGCCACGGCGTCGGGGTCTTCGGCAATCACCGCGGCCGCTAGCCCCGAGGTCTCTTCGTTGGCGACCCGGGCCGCGTCGGCCGGCCCGCGCACGGGGCTGATGGTGACAGTTGCCTCGCGGCCGGCCTCCAACGCCCATTCGTGGCCGAGTGCATGGTCATGGGGCGGAAGCGACGCGGTTATCCCGAGCCGGTCCAGCCAGGATTGCGCATCGGCCGTCATCTCCTTCCAGATCGTGTCCTTGATAAGCAGCAGATTCAGGCGATTGCAGACGCCGAGCCGGTCGAGGCTGGCTTCGATGACGTCCCGGGCACGCTGCCGATCCGCGGAGTCATCGATGTAGATGACAGAGCCGCCGTCCGCGTGAGCGAGCGTGCGGACACCGAACTTCGCGGCCTCGGCAGCCAGGGACCGGGTGCTGCCGCCGCTTCCCCGCAGGATCACCAGGGGCAGGAGCGCGGGCTGCCGCACGAGAGCCCGGGCCATCTGCTGGCCGGGGGACGGGACGAGTTGGATGGCGCGGTGGTCGAGGCCGGCGTCGCGCAGGGAAGGCCTGATGACGTGCTCCACCAGGCTGATCGCCGAGCGGAGAGCGGCCGAGCCGGTCCGGAGAACGCCGACGTTCCGCGACTTGATGAGCTGTGAGGCTATGTCCACGACCACGTTGGGCCGGGCTTCAAAGTTGGCCCCGATGACGCCGACGGGCCGGTGCCACTCTTCGAGCACGAGATGGCCCGGCAGGTCGCGCAGGCGCAGGCGGGAGGGCTCCCACGGCGCCTCAGCGAGCGCGATGAGCTGCGCCGACATCGCATCAAGCCGCTGCGGGCCCAGGCGCAGCCGATCAACCAGGGCTCCTGACATGCCCGCGGCACCGGGGGCCCGGAGGTCTTCCTCGTTGGCCATCAGCACCGGCGCCGCCGCTTCACGCAAGCGGCGGGCCATGGTTCTGAGCGACGCGTCTAAGGCATCGTCCGGCGCCGCGAAGAGGGACCCAGCGGCCACCCGCGCGGCCCGGGCCAGGCCAGTGACGATCTCCGTCGCGGCAGCCTCGCTCGCCTGAGCGTCGTTGGCTGATACGGCGTCCCGCGTGGCGGCCTCTGCGGTCATGATCTGTCCTCCTGGCCTGGCACCGGCCTGCGAACGTGGCCTAGACTGCCTTACAGTCAGAAGTCGGCGGTTCACGGTGGCCATCCAACGATCTACAGTCGATTGTTCAACAAGAGCAATTGTTCACCACGAGGAGCGCAGTGGTCAAGAGCTTCGGGCCGGGTCTGCGAGGCGACATGTCCGACCTGCCGTCCCTCCAGCCCCTGCCGACCGCTTCGGAGCGAGCGGCCGACGTGATCAGGGAGAACATCTTCGAGGGCCGGTTCGCGCCGGGCACAGCGCTGCCCGAAGCCGCGCTGTCGGCAGCGCTCCAGGTCTCGCGGAACACCGTCCGGGAGGCATTCCGGACGCTGACCGGCGAGCACCTGCTCACCCACGAGGCACACAAGGGCGTAATCGTGCGGGAGCTTACCGCCGACGATGTCCGCGACATCTACAAACTGCGCCGCATGTTCGAGCTCTCCGCACTCGACCTGGCCATCGAGAGCCAGCATCAGCTTGATATCACGGAACTGGGCGCAATGGTCGTGCAGGCCGAGGCGGCGGCCAGGGACGAACTATGGGTGGACGTCGGGACGGCCAATCTGCGATTTCATGCGGTGATAGTCGATTTCCACCACAGCGCTCGGATCTCGGAAGTCTTCCGCCGGCTGATGACCGAGCTTCGGCTGGGCTTTCTCGCTGTTTCCGATCCAGTAGCCTTCCATGGCTCGTTTCTGGCCCGCAACCGCACGATTCACGATCACATTGCCAAAGGACGGCTGAACGATGCGCGGATGGAACTCGCGGTATACCTCGACGATGCGGAAGGCCCGGTCGTTAAGGCGGTAAGCAGTTCATGAACCAGCGCTGGCAGTTCTGGATCGATCGGGGCGGCACGTTCACCGACGTGGTGGCCCGGCGGCCGGACGGCACCGTCATCACCCACAAGCTGCTGTCGGAAAATCCGGGGCGTTACCCGGACCCGGCCGTGGCGGCGATCAGGCACCTGCTCCGGGTCGCCGATGGCGAGCCGATCCCGGCCGCTCAGATCGAGGCTGTCCGGCTGGGCACCACCGTCGCGACCAACGCCCTGCTTGAGCGCACGGGCGAGCCGACCGTGCTGGTCATCACGCGCGGCTTCCGTGACGCGCTGCGCATCGCCTACCAGAACCGGCCGCGGCTGTTCGACCGGCAGATCGTGCTGCCCGAACTGCTGTACTCCCAGGTGATCGAGGCCAGCGAGCGGGTAGCGGCGCACGGCGAGGTACTGCTCCCCCTCGACGAACAGGACGTGTGCCGGTCGCTGCGGGCGGCCTACGACGACGGCTTCCGGTCGGTGGCGATCGTGTGCCTGCACGGCTATCGCTTCCCCGCCCACGAGCAGCGGATCGGGGAGATCGCCCGCCGGATCGGCTTCACCCAGGTGTCGGAGTCTCATGAGACCAGCCCGCTGATGAAACTGGTCTCGCGGGGCGACACGACGGTCGCCGACGCGTATCTCTCCCCCATCCTCAACCGCTATGTGGACCGGGTGACGGATGAGCTGAACGGTGTGCAGTTGCTGTTCATGCAGTCCAGCGGGGGGCTTACCGACGCCCGGACCTTCCGGGGCAAGGACTCGATACTGTCCGGCCCGGCCGGCGGCATCGTCGGCATGGCCCGGACCTCGACAGCGGCCGGATTCGACCGGGTCATCGGTTTCGACATGGGGGGGACCTCCACCGACGTCTCGCACTACGCCGGCGAGTATGAACGGCAATACGAGACCCAGGTGGCCGGCTTTCGCATGCGGGCTCCCATGCTGAGCATCCACACCGTCGCGGCCGGCGGTGGGTCGATCCTGCATTTCGACGGCGGGCGCTACCGGGTCGGCCCCGATTCGGCGGGCGCGAACCCCGGGCCGGCCGCCTACCGCCGCGGCGGCCCGCTCACGGTCACCGATGCCAACGTCATGCTCGGCCGCATCCAGCCGGGCTACTTCCCGCACGTGTTCGGCGTCAGCGGTGATCAGCCACTCGACGCGGATGCCACGGCGGATCAATTCGCCGCGATGGCCGCCGAGATCGGTGATGGCCGAAGCCCCGAGGAAGTGGCCGCCGGCTTCCTTGAGATCGCGGTGGCGAACATGACGAACGCGATCAAGAAAATCTCCGTGCAGCGCGGCTACGACGTGACCGAATATGTGCTCGCGACCTTCGGCGGGGCCGGTGGCCAGCACGCCTGCGCGGTCGCCGATGCCCTGGGCATGACGCGGATCCTGATCCATCCCTACGCCGGGGTGCTCTCGGCGTACGGCATCGGGCTGGCGGACATTACCGCGATGCGGGAGTCGGCGGTGGAGGCGCCGCTGAGCGGCCAGCTCGGGCCGGAGCTGGAAGAGGCGCTTGACGGCCTGGAATCGGAAGCGCGGGCCGAACTGGCCGGCCAGGGCGTCGCCGCCGAGCGGATCCGCGCGGTGCGCCGGGTCCACCTGCGCTATGACGCCACCGATACGGCGCTCCTGGTCCCGGCGGGGACGCCCGAGGCCATGACGAAGGCCTTCGAGGAAAGCTATCAGCGGCGCTTCTCCTTCCTGATGCGAGACAAGCCGATCACGGTGGAGGCCGTCTCAGTCGAACTCATCAGCGCCTCCGAGCCCGTCACGGAGGGCCGGGCATCGCAGCCGCCCGTGCTTGGCCCGCCCGTGCTTGGCCCGCCCGTGCCTGGCCCCCCCGTGCGGCCCGCACGGGCGCGTGTCTTCGCCGGCGGTGCCTGGACCGAGGTGAACCTGTACCGCAGGCAGGAACTGCGCCACGGCGACGCCGTCGAGGGGCCGGCGATCATCGCCGAGGCCAACGCCACCACCGTCGTCGAGCCTGGCTGGCAGGCGACCCTGAACGCCCTGGACTACCTGGTGCTGAACCGCGTCGGCGCCGCCCCGGAGCGGCAGGTGATAAGCACCGAGGTCGACCCGGTCAGGCTGGAGATCTTCAACAACCTGTTCATGTCGATCGCGGAGCAGATGGGCTACCGGCTGCAGAGCACGGCGCACTCGGTCAACGTCAAGGAGCGCCTGGACTTCTCCTGCGCGATCTTCGACGTTGAAGGCAACCTCATCGTCAACGCCCCGCACATCCCGGTGCACCTCGGCTCCATGGGCGAGAGCGTCAAAGAAGTCATCAAGGACCGGGCCGGCGAGATGAAGCCGGGTGACGTCTACGTGCTCAATGACCCTTACCACGGCGGGACCCACCTGCCCGATATCACCGTCATCACCCCGGTGTTCTCCGGCGACAGCGAGATCCTCTTCTACGTGGCTTCCCGCGGCCACCACGCCGAGATCGGCGGCATCACCCCCGGTTCCATGCCGGCGTTCAGCACCCGCATCGAGGAGGAGGGTGTCCTCATCCGCAACTGGCTCCTGGTCGAGAAGAGCGCTCTGCGGGAGGCGGAAACCTCCGAGGTGCTTCGCAACGCGCCGTATCCATCGCGTAACCCGGCCGATAACATCGCGGACCTGCGTGCTCAGATCGCCGCCAACGAGAAGGGCGTCCAGGAACTGCACGCCATGGTCGACCACTACGGCCTCGACGTCATCCGCGCCTACATGGGCCACGTGCAGGACAACGCCGAAGAGTCGGTGCGCCGGGTGATCTCCGTCCTGCAGGACGGCTCGTACACCTACGAGCTCGACAACGGCGCGGTGATCAAGGTGACGATCCGGGTGGACCGGGAGAGCCGCACCGCGGAGATCGATTTCACCGGGACGTCAGCGCAGCTGCCGAACAACTTCAACGCGCCATCATCGGTCGCGATGGCAGCGGTGCTGTATGTCTTCCGGACCCTCGTCAACGACGAGATCCCGCTGAACTCGGGGTGCCTCAAGCCCTTGCATGTGATCATCCCCCCGGGCTCGATGCTGTCCCCCGAATACCCGGCGGCCGTCGTGGCGGGCAACGTGGAGACCTCGCAAGCCGTCACGGGGGCCCTGTACGCGGCGCTCGGGGTGATGGCCGAGGGGTCGGGAACCATGAACAACCTGACCTTCGGCAACGACACGCACCAGTATTACGAGACGGTCGCGAGCGGGTCCGGCGCCGGAGACGGCTTCGCCGGAACCGACGTCGTGCAGACCCACATGACCAACTCGCGCCTCACCGACCCCGAGGTGCTGGAGTGGCGCTACCCGGTGCGCCTGGAGAGTCACGAGATCCAGCCGGGCAGCGGTGGCGCCGGACGCTGGCCCGGCGGCAACGGCGGGCGCCGCCGCATCCGTTTCCTCGAACCGATGACGGTGACCATGCTGAGCGGCCACCGGCGGGTACCGGCCTACGGGATGGCAGGCGGTGAACCTGGTGCGCTCGGGCGGCACTGGATCGAGCACCCGGACGGATCGACCACCAGCATGCGGGGATGCGATTCCAAGCCGGTTGCCCCCGGGGACATGCTCGTCCTGGAAACCCCCGGCGGCGGCGGCTACGGCTCACCGGACCGTCACCTTAGCCACAGCGACCCTTAGCCGCAACGACCGGTCATGCATCCCCGGAGCTGCCCATGAGGTCCATATCACCGGCCGAGGCACGGGAACGCTTCCGGATTTCGGGGCGCCTGTGACCTGCCACGACGGCGACGTGCCGGTGTTCTGGGCCTGCGGTGTCACGCCGCAGATGGCGCTGGCCAACGCGCGGCCACCATGTGCGATCACTCACGTCCCCGGACACATGCTCATAACCGACGTGCCCGACGAGACTTACGCGGTGTGACCTCGTGACCGGGGTTATCCGGTACCGTTGTGACACGCGAGCTGACCCGATCGCGGCGAGGTCACCTCTCCCCCGCGCAGCGCCAGAAACCGCACCATATTGCCAGGTCAAGCCCCGTTTGCAAGAACCTGCCAGACTGGCGGCACGGTTGCCCAGGACGCCGGCTCTCGCGTTTGCGGCGGCCGCCGGCTTACACTCGCGCGAAGGGTGATTCCATGGATGATGACGCGGGCCAGTTCCTCGACCTGATTCAAGGTCTTGAGGAAGTCAGGGATGCCATCAGCCCTCAGCGTGCCCATGCCGAATTCGACGAGACGACTCTCCAGGTCTTCTGGAAGAAGTGGCCCGGCGTGTCGGCGTGGGCAGGCTCGCTGTGGAGGATGCTCTCCGAGGAGCTGGCCGGGCCGGGCACTCCGCACCGCGACTCCGAGCTGGATGAGGTGGGGGGCAGTGACTGAGGGCCTGCGCTACCCCGGTACGGCGGCCGTGCGGGTGCTCCGGGATCTCATGAACCGGCAGGTGGCAGTGACGACGCCAGACACCGTGGTGGCGGCGGCGGCCGCGGACATGGTGGAGGCGAACGTGGGCTCGGCCGTCGTCATGCAGGGACCGTTCCTCGCCGGAATCCTCACCGAGCGCGATGTCCTGCGGGCCGCCGCGTCCGGTGAGGACCTCTCAGCGTCCACGGTGTCGGCCTGGATGACCCCCGATCCGCAATCGGCCAGCCCAGACACCTCCATCGAAGACGCGGCCCAGATGATGCTCCTGAACGGATTCCGCCACCTCCCGGTCGTGGAAGCCCGGATGGTCTGTGGCGTAGTGAGCCTCCGTGACCTCTTCGCGGCCAGAATCCGCCGCCCGCTGCCGAGATAAGCGCCCGGAGCCACGGCCGATCTTGTTTAGTCGCCGTGCCCCTCGAACAGCGGCGCGAACGGCCTGGCGTCGAAGATGACCACCACCGAGGCCACCTTCCCGTCGCGGACCCGATACCACTCGCACGTCGGCGTGCTGGGAACAGGCGCGGTCTTGAGGTCGTAGATGACGCACACGTCGTCGCCGTCGACGAACACCTTCCGCTTATCGGCGCCAGTGACGATGTGACCTAGTTGCTGCAGCGAGCCTACGTAGGAGTCCGCGTCGGCGAAGCTGTCGATCGGGCCCCGGAACGAGACGTCGTCGTGTACGAGCGCGCGTGCCCGCTCGTAGTCCTTGCTCGTCCACGCGTCGAAGAAATCCTCCGCCACCTGTGCTGCGCCGGGCATGCTGCCTCCTGCGGTTGGTTGCCGTGTCGCGACGAAACTACGGCTGCGCGCACGCCACCCGGAATGGCCCGGCGTCCACGATCTTTGTCCCAATCGCCACGCCGGCGCCGGCCGGGCACCGCCCCGGCGCGGGAGCCGGTATCGTCGCGTCTGGTCACGCTGACGCGAAGGCGAATGCTCCTTGGATTTGCTGAACGATTTCAACCCGGCTGATCCCATCAGCCAGGTGCTGCGCGTCATCAGGATCCGCAGCACCGTCTACTGCCGCTCGCGGCTGAGCGCGCCCTGGGGCTTCGGCGTTCAGGCGCACGGCAATCCGGCCTTTCACGTCGTCACCTCGGGCGGCGGCTGGCTCCAGGTCGATGGTGAGCCAGCCCAGCTCGCGCTGGAAGCCGGGGACCTCGTGGTCCTGCCGGCCGGACCCCGGCACTGGATGCGCGATGACCCGGCCACGCCCGCCAGCGAACTGGAGGACATCCTGGCCGCCGCGCCGCCTGGCGAGCGGCGCCACCTGCGCCACGGCGGCGGTGGTGCCCGCACTGAGCTGCTGTGCGGCGGGTTCGCGCTCGAAGGCGGCGCACACCCGGTCCTGCGGGCCCTCCCGGCCGTGCTGCACATCCGCGGGACCGCCGGGCGGCCGGTCCCGTGGCTGGCTGCGACCCTGGCGCTGCTCACCGCGGAGACCGCCTCGGACGCGCCGGGCGCGGAGGAGGTCGTCAGCCGGCTCGCCGATGCGCTCCTCACCCAGGCGCTGCGCACAGCGCTCTCCGGCCTCAGGTTCTCCGACGGCGCCGGTGCTCTCGCACTGCGCGACCCGCAGATCGCCGCCGCGGTCGAGCTCATCCATCGCCAGCGCGAGCGCACGTGGACCGTCGGCGACCTCGCGGCCGAGGTCACGCTCTCACGATCAGCGTTCTCCGCACGTTTCCGCGAGCTCGTCGGCGAGTCACCCCGGCGTTACGTCACCCGCACGCGCCTGGCGCACGCCGCCGCGCTGCTGCACACGACCGACGCGCCGCTCGCCGCGATCGCGGCGCGAGCCGGCTACGGGAGCGAATTCTCCTTCGGCAAGGCCTTCAAGCGCACGTTCGGAATCGCGCCGGGCACCTACCGCGGACAGCCCAACCGCGTCCCCGGGCTCAGTCCCGCCGCCCCGGACACGGCCGCCTTGGGGCGTGTCTCGTAGATCTTCGCCGTCGCGAGCGGCCGCCTGGGGCGGTCGATGCGCTCATCCGGCCCAGGGCGTGTCCCAGGTCACCGGAAGTTCGTGCAAGCTGGTAATGGCCATGTTCTCCTTGAATCGCAGCTCGTTGACGCGCACCGTCAAGCGAAGCCCGGGCAGCCGGGTGAGCAGGCCGCGGAACGCCTCCTGCAGCTCGATGCGGGCGAGCTGGGCGCCGAGGCAGTGATGCGCGCCGATGCCGAACCCCATGTGCGTGCCGGCCGGGCGGGTGATGTCGAATTTGTCCGGGTCGGCGAACACCGACGGATCACGGTTGGCGATGCCGAACATCGGGAACACCAGCTGACCGGCGGGGATGGTCACCTGGCCGAGGGTCACCTCGCCAGTGGTGATCCGGGCCGGTGGCAGGCTCTCGCCGAGCGCGACGAAGCGCATGAGTTCCTCGACGGCACCGGGCAGCAGGGTGAGGTCGGCTCGCAGGCTGGCCAGCTCCGCCGGGTACTCGAGCAGCGTGATCAGGGACAAGCCGATCTGGTTCGCCGTGGTCTCGTGCCCGCCGATCAGGATGGCCAGGCACAGGTAGACCAGCTCGTCCTCGGACAGCCGGTCCTCCTCGTCCCGGGCCGCGATGAGCGCGCTCAGCAGATCGTCGGCGGGGTCTGCCCGCTTGACGGCGATCAGCTCCGCGATGTAGCCGCAGATGGCCTCCATCGCGGCCGTCATCTCCTCGTCCTCCCGGCTCCAGTCCCCCACGAGGGTGTCCGACCAGACGTGGAAGCGGTCCTGGTCACCGGATGGGATGCCGAGCATCTCGCAGATCACCCGCACGGGCAGCGGCAGCGAGAAGCTGTTTACCAGGTCGGTCGGCGGCCCCGCGGCGATCATCTCGTCGATCAGCTCGTTGACCATCGCGGCGACCCGCGGGCTGAGTTCGCGCATGCGCCGCGCGGTGAACGTACCCGCGACGAGCTTGCGCTGCCTGGTGTGCTCGGGCGGGTCCAGGCCGAGCAGCGAGCTGGCGGCCACGACCTCGATGCCGCGCCTCTCCTGTTCCGGCCTGGCCAGCAGCGCCCGGGAGAAGCGGGGATCGACGAGCACCTCACGAACCTGCTCGTATCCGGTGATCAGCCAGCCGGTTACTTCACCAGGTAATATCGTCCGCAATACCGTTGCCTGCCTGCCTATTTCGAGCATCTCAGGTGCTGGCTCGAATGGCCGTGGCGAGGCTGGAAACGGGAACTCGATGACCGGCGGATTCACGGTTGTCATAGCGCTTATCTCCTGCTCGCGGGGAAGAAACCGCTGCTGGCGAGCCCCCACCGCGCTGCGCACATGATCACGCACCGCCCCACACGCAGAACGACCCGTAATCGACACTACGCCAGAAAAAGGTAATGGTGCCAGACCCACGGGTAGGCCATCTTGTGGCTACGCGCCATCCGCGCCAACGGCGACCTCGGCGCCTACTGGAACCACCACATCCAGCAAGAACACCAGCACAACCACCAAAGCCGATGCCAGGAGATCCTCGAACTCGCCGCATAGCGCCGTCACTGGAAAAGGAGCCGCACCCATGTCGCATCGAGCACCCACGCGATAGGTGTAAGCAGGAGGTGCATGCGCCAGTCGTCGCCGTGATCGCTGCGATCACCGGCGGCGGGGTTCGCCAACTGCTACGGAGGTTCAGATGAGCCCGGATGACTTCCCCGATCCCGCGAGCGGTTTCGCGGTCACCCACTTCCTGGTGGTCTCCGACCAGGACCGGTCCCGTGACTTCTATGAGTCGGTGTTCGGGGCGAAGGTCCTGGTGGAGCGGGACCCGGTCATCATGAAGTTGGCCAACAGCTGGCTCATCCTCAACGTGGGCGGCGGCCCGACCGATGACAAGCCGGGCGTGACGCTCGCGCCACCGGCCGACCCGAGCCACGCGAGCGCGTTTCTCAACATCAGGGTCGCGGACATCGGCCAGGTCTACGCGGAGTGGTCGGCGAAAGGCGCCGAGTTCCTGACCGAGCCCAAGGACCATGAGCGCGAAATCCGCGCCTACATCCGCGACCCGGACGGCCACCTCATCGAGGTCGGCCAGACCACCGCACGGCCAGGCCCTGCATAGTCCCGCGACCTGGATCGTCGCCGATGGGCGCGGCCCAGGCCGGCCGGGGTATCAGGCAGAAAGGGTGTCCGGCTGGATCTTCGTACACCCGTGATCCGCCGTCTTCGCCCGCAAGCCGCCGGGCACCCAGGGCCAGGACGCGCGGCTCGGCCGCTTCGACGTCATCGACCATGACGTCGAAGTGCATCTGCTGCGGCCGGCTGGGGTCGGGCCACCGCGGTGCCTGGAGGCCGGGCGCGAGCTGGAATCCGATACCCGAGGACGTGTCGTCCCTCGAGACGACCACGAAGTCGTCTTCTTGCCAGGTGACGGGGAGGCCGAGGAGCTCGGCGTAGAACGCCGCGAGCGCCGCCGGGTCGGGGCAGTCCACGATCACATGGTGCAGGCGTCCGATCACGGTTCCCATCCTTCCACCGGATGCAACCGGCGCGGCCCGACCGGGGAGCACGCGGAAGATCCTTGTATCTCCGGAACGGCGCGGCACTGAACTCGCGACAAACCTGCCAAGATCTTCCATCCCTGGCCGAGGGGCTCCACCAGCTGAACGACGAGGTGGAGCGTCTTCGTGGCCTGCTGGGCCAGCAAGGCACCGAACCTCAGGAGGGCACTGCGTAATCGAGCTTGCCGTAGCCCTCAGACCTGGCTGGCCGATGGGTACATTTGGCAGGTGAGCGATCAGCCCTCGGACGGGCCCACGGTGGTGCTGGTGGCCATAGACGGCTCGGACACCTCGATGCGCGCTGGCGCCTACGCGGCGGGAATGGCGCGACGGCAGAACGCCCGGCTGGTCTGCCTGTATGTGCGCACTTTCAGCGCGGCGGCCGGAATCGGCGGCGGCGCGATCACCTCCGTGCAGGAAGCACAGGATGACATCGCACGGGAACTGCGGGAGGCCGTCGAGACCCAGGGCGCCGAGCGCGGGATCCGGGCCGAAATCATCGAGCGTTACGGCAATCCCTTCACCGAAATCGTCCGGCTGGCCGACGAACTGCAGGCCGATGCCGTGATTGTCGGCGCCTCAACCTCGGCAGGTCACCGTTTCGTCGGCTCGCTCGCGGTCCATCTCGTGCGCGCCAGCCGCTGGCCCGTCACCGTTGTCCCTTAACCGGCGGGTGACAGGCGGATGACCGGCAGAACGCGTACGCGCAGGGCGGATTCGCGAGCGGCCGCCAAGCGGCTGCCTTAAACGGCGGCATTGCCGGTGGCAGGATGGCAGGCGTGAAGGGTCAGTGGTGGCTGCGCCGGTTCGAGCCGGCGACTGACCGGGAACAGGTGGAGGCACTCTGGCGAGCCGCCATGCCGCCGGCCTGGCCGCTGCTGCCGAGCGGCGTCATGGCACTGCGTGAAGGACTCGTGGCCGTGCAGAACACCGGGCTGGTCTCCGTGCAGAGCACGAGGCTGGTCGGTTTAGCCGCCGCGGACCTGGCCGGGAGCATCCCGCTCGTGCTGGTCGCTCCGGCGTGTCAGCGACGCGGGATCGGCACCGCCCTGGTCACCGCCGCGGTGGAGTTGCTGAGTGCGGCCGGCATCGGTGAGGTGGCCGCCGGGAGCGGCGGCACCAGTTACATCTGGCCCGGGGTCCCGCTTGACTTGCCCGCCGCGGTCCGTTTCTTCGCTGCCCTCGGCTGGGATTCCGGCCATGACACCCTCGACCTGACGGCGGATCTGGGTGACTATCGCCCACCAGCCGGCGCATCCGAACGCGCCACTCAGGCGGGCGTGAGCATCACCCAGGCCACCCGCGCGGAATCCGGCGCGGTGCTGGCCTTCGAGTCCGCCACCTTCCCCAGCTGGGCGCGCTGGTTCGAGCCCAGTGACCAGAACATCCTGGTCGCGCGGGATCGCGAGGGGAGCATCGCCGGGACCCTGCTGTTTGAAGGTCCGGGCACGGATTCCGTCTTCCTGCCCCTGCTCGGACCGGCAGCCGGGACGATCGGGTGCGTGGGCGTGGCACCGCACCGGCAAGGCCAGGGAATCGGCACCGCCATGGTGGCACGCGCCTCGGAGATCTTGCGTGATGCTGGCACCCGCACCTGCCATATCGGCTGGACGGTCCGTGAATCCTTCTACGCCCGCGCCGGCTACCGGCCATGGCGGCGGTACCGCATGTTCCGCCGGACCACCGGCCATCCGGCTACAACGCCCTGACCTCACCGGAACCGCTCTCCGCCAGCCGGGGCGGGTGACCCTGGTCGCGGGCCGGGTCCCGGGGCGCATAGCGTTCGGGGAGGGCCCGCGCGCGGGCCGGCCGCGAACTGATGGAGGGCAGACATGGAGCGGGTCGTCCGGACCGCGGATAGCAGGACGCTGGCGGTCGAGGAAGCCGGTGATCTTGATGGCCGCCCGGTGCTGGTGCACATGGGCACCCCGAACTCCCGGCGCCTGTATGGCCGCAACGTAGCCGACGCGGCCGATCGCGGCCTGCGGCTCATCAGCTATGACCGGCCCGGCTATGGCGGCTCGGCACCGCACCCGGGACGCAGCGTCGCCGACTGCGCGGGCGATGTGCGGGCGATCTGCGCAGCGCTCGGGATCGACCGGCTGGCCATGTGGGGTATCTCAGGCGGCGGCCCGCACGTGCTGGCGTGTGCGGCGCTGCTCCCTGACCTGGTCGTGGCGGCCGCGTCGCTGGCGTCATCGGCCCCCTACGGCGCGGAAGGGCTCGACTGGTTCGCCGGAATGGGCCAGGAGAACGCCGATGACTTCCGGCTGCTGCTCGCCGACGAGGACGCGGCCCGCGTCAAGCTGGAGAAGGACCGGGAGGAGTTCCTGGCCGCGTCGGCGGGTGACCTGGCCCAGGGACTGGAGTCGCTGCTTTCGCCGGTCGACGCGGCGGTCCTGGCCGGCGAGCTGGCCCGGTACCTGACGTACTCCATGCACGAGGGCCTCGCGCCCGGTGGCCAGGGATGGTGGGATGACAGCCGCGCGGAGGCCGGCCCGTGGGGGTTCGATCTGGCCCAGACATCGGTTCCGGTGCTGCTGCTGCACGGCGGGCAGGACAAGTTCGTGCCGTTCGGCCATGGCCAGTGGCTCGCCGCGCACATCCCCGGTGTCGAGGCCAGGCTGACCGATGAAGACGGGCACCTGACCCTCCTGGAGCACCGCGTCGGGGAAGTACACGCCTGGCTAGCCGACCGCCTGAGTGCGGAGGAGACCGGATGATCGCGGTGAACGAACTTGCCGATAAGGATGGATCCGGGGGCCCAGTCCGGCCTTGACCGTGCCGCTCACACCACGGGAGGCGGGAGAGGGCCGGCGCCGAGGTATTCGTCGCTCGCCGGCCCGCCCAGGCCGGCCACTAGGGGCGAGCGGACCAGGACCACGACTCCGGCGCACAGTACCGCGAAGGCCAGGACGTCGAGGGTGACGAATCCCGCCCCGGCGCGCAGCCGCTCACTGAACGCGGTGATTCCGATCACGATGCTGACCAGAGGGTTGATGATGACGTTGGCGGTGCGCGACGCGGTGATCGGCCCCGCGTGCAGCGCGCTCTGCAAGAGGAACAACCCCGACGCGCCGCTGAGGGCGAGCAGATACAGCTCCCAGCTCGCGAACACGTGGGCCCAGCCGCCGTCGCGCAGCAGCGTGGTCAGGGTCTTGGTCACGGCGGCGTTGTAGGCGAACAGGACGGCGGAGGCAGCCCCCAGCGCGGAAGCCCGCCACCAGCGGGGACCGGCGCGGCCCGACGCCACCAGGCCCAGCGCGCACACCACGGTCACCACCGACACCACCACCCAGGCCCGGCTGTCTGGCTGTCCCTTGCCGATGGCGGGTGAGGCGGAGGTGAAGAAGCCGGCCAGCCCGGCCACGATGGCCAGTATCCCCAGCGGCTCGCGCCAGCCGACCGTGCGGTGGAAGCCCGTCACCAGGATGGCCACCAGGAAGATCAGCTCCGTGGTGAGCACCGGCTGGACCACGCTGAGCTGGCCGGCGCGAAGCGCCGACGCCTGCAGGACGAACATGCCGAGCATGAGGCCGAAGCCGATCAGCCAGCCACGTTTCTTCAGCGCGTGGGCCATCAGCCGGGGGCTGAGGCTGGAGCCCGGGGCCGACTCGATCGCCACCCGCTGGAGCACCACGGCCAGGGCGGAAAGCAGCGCCGCTCCGGCCGCCAGGACGATGGCCACCGCCATTGTCTAGTCCTTTCGGTCCGAAGGGCGACGTTTCCATTTTCCAGCGTGCCGTGAGGTCGGGTGCTTTCTCGCCGCCGCGCGCGTGAATTGCCCGCGTGCTGGCGGCACTGCCATCCTGGTCGGCATGACTCCCGCAGACCATATCGCCGACCGATCCCGTGAGGCTGCTTCTGGCCGGGGCGGCGAAACGGCGCCATTCGACGTGTCTACCGCCACCGGGCTGGCGACGGCCTTGCGGGACCTGCTCCAAGCCAGTTATCACGTGGTCACGCAGGCTGGGCACACCACGCCGGCGGCGGCGAAGATCGGCGCGCACCTCGCCTGCGATCTGAAGGACGTGGTGTTCGTCGAGGAGAGCTTCCCGCTCTGGGAACACGCCAACCTGCAGCGCGGCATCGACGCCTACCTGGCCGAACGGTCCCCCGCTGCCGAGTGGTTCGGCCTCAGCGGGATGAACAGGGACCACGAGGATCTGGCCTCCATGATCACCGGGCCCGGTCCTGGATATGAGATCTCGGCCGTCACTCACGGCACGGCTGCGATCGGGCCGGACGAGGCGATGGAGGTAGTGCAGTTCGGCGTGGTGCTGTCGACCGCGCCCGACGACAGCCCGGTCGTCCTCGGGCTTCGGGCCACCGACCGTTTCGGGCCGCCCGAGTGCCGGATGGAAATCCTGGCCGCCCAGCGGACCGCGGCGGTCGCGGTCCGTGGTGAGATCG
>Ga0070706_100000440_pt1 | contig 50058 bp, 55 predicted proteins | sample KBSK5501metaG_FD_65476 | JGI IMG/M metagenome (GOLD analysis project Ga0070706, IMG submission 65476) | Corn, switchgrass and miscanthus rhizosphere microbial communities from Kellogg Biological Station, Michigan, USA - KBS K5-50-1 metaG | ecosystem: Host-associated > Plants > Roots >... | reverse complement strand
CGAGGCGGGGCCGGACAAGCGGCTCGAAACTCCGCCGGAATGGCGGGATGGGTGGCGCCTGCCGACCCTGCCGGACTGGGAATTGCAGTCCGAACCGGACGGCGCCGGCGCGACGACCAACCTGCGTCGCGGACGGCTGCTCGGCGGGACGTCGTGGCTGACCCGGTTCGCCGTGCGCGGCGCGGCGGCCGATTTCGACGCCTGGGCCGCGCGCGGGAACGCCGGCTGGGCCTTCGCGGACGTCCTGCCCGCGTTCCGGCGCCTCGAGGCCGACGCGGAATTCGGGGGCCTGCCGTGGCACGGCGACCGTGGGCCGATCCCGATCACCCGATATCCGCTGTTTCAGCCATCGGCGATCCATGCCGCGAGCCTGCGCGCCTTCGACGCCCTCGGCGTTCCGTCCGTGGACGATCACAACGAGCCGAATGCCGTGGGCGTCGGGCGAATGCCGATGAGCTCGCGCGGTGGCGTGCGCGTCACGTCCGCCGACGCCTACCTCCCGGCCGACTCGCGACCAGCCAACCTTGCGATCCGGGCGGACTCGCCGGTTGCGAGCCTGCTGGTCGAGGCGGGCCGAGCGACGGGAGTAAGGCTCGTCGACGAAACCGAGATCCGGGCGGGCTGGATCGTCCTGGCGGCGGGAACGTACGGCAGCCCGACGATCCTGATGCGGTCCGGCATCGGGCCCGCCGAGCACCTCCGCGGCCTCGGCATCGACGTCCGAGTCGACCTGGCGGGCGTGGGCTCGAACCTGGCCGACCATCCCGGCGTCGAGCTGGACTCCGGCTGGCGCGGGCCGGCGACGAGCGGTCCGATCCTGCACTCGATCGCGACGCTTCGAAGCACCGGCGCCCCGACCGGCAGCGCGCCGGATCTCATGTTCTGGGCCATCGATCCGGACTCTGACGAGGCTGGGTTCTGGTTCGACCCGATTCTTCTCAAGCCCGTATCGAGAGGTTCTGTGCGCCTCCGTTCGGCTGACCCGGCGGCCCTGCCCCGGATCACCCTGCCCGGCCTGCGAGAGCCGGCCGACATCGACCGACTGGTCGAAGGCTATCGGCGCGGACTCGAGCTGGCCAATCGGCCCGAGGTCAGGAGCCTCTCGACCGAGGCTCCGCCGTCGGAGCCGCGAACCGCCGATGAAGCCCGTCGGCGGGTCCTCGAGAACGCGTACTCGATCCCGCACGTTGTCGGGACGTGCGCAATGGGGCCGTCCCCCGAGGGCGGCGCCGTCGTCGATGCCCTCGGCAGGGTCCATGGCGTCGATAGGTTGAGCGTCGTCGACGCCTCGATCATCCCGGACGCCACCGCGGGTTTCCCGCACATCGTCACGATCATGCTCGCCGAGCAACTCTCGGAGAAGTTGGCCACCCTGCTCTGATCGCCAGGCGCCGGCCGTTGCTGGCCCGTCGACCTCAAGTGCAACCAGAGCTAGGCATCGGGAGTCGACAAGGTCGTCGCTAACCCTTCCTGTCGGACCCTTGGATGGCCCGGCGGGGGACGGATGGGTCAATGACATCGTGGTCGCGACGGGAGACCCTACCGATGCTGCGACCTATGGCACTGAACCCCACACCCCTCCGCCTGGTCCTCGCTGTCATCCCGCCGACGACGGCTCGCTTCGGCGCGACCTGGACGTCGAACGCCCCCGATGGCGGCCTGTCGAGCCCCTCGGACGGCCTGTTGCTGCCGATCGGGCTGGGCCTGGCGGGGGTCCTCCTGCTCGTGATCGTTGCGCGGTGGCGCCTGAAGACGGCGCAGCAGTCGGAGGCCGCCGAGTCCGACGCCAGCCGTGCGGACGATCCCGACTCCGCGGCGGCGAACGAGCGGAACCTTCCGCGCTGGCTCGATCCGTCGGTCGTCGCCGCGCGATTCCGGACGGACACGACGACCGCCGTTCGGGCGGCAGCGTCCGTGGCCAGGGCGCCGGCGCGCGCGCCGATCCTCTTCAGCGGTCCGATCGACGAGCTCGCCGAACGCATGCGGGTCCGCTACGACGGCGTTCCGCTGCTCGATCGGCCGGACGACGTCCTCGGGCGAACGCTGGGTGAGCTTGACGGGGGAGACGAGGTGGAGCTCCTCGAGCGCGGCGAGATCTGGGTCCGGGTCCAGACACCGAAGGGTCTTGCAGGCTGGGTGCCGAGCATGACGTTCGCGCGGGCTGCCGCCGTAGCCGAGGAGGAGGCCGAGGCCGTCCGTCCTGCGATCCAGCCCGAGCCGCCGGCGCCGGCGGACGAGCCGCCGACGCTCGAGGCGCTCCTCCAGACGATCGCCGCCCAGCGGCTGGCGCAACAGGAGCGCGCAGGAGCCCCCGACTCGAAGGCAACCGTCACGGTCAATGACGTGCCGACGGTCCAGAAACGGCCGCGATCTCGACCGTCCAGGAGCGATCGTCTCGTCGCGCCGCGCCTCGTCCGCCCGGAACCGGCACGGGGCCTCGATGAACCGACACGGAACATCCGTCCCGAGCCGGCGGCCCAGCTCGATCTCGCGCCAGCCGCGCCAACGCGGCCCCGATCGCGAAAACCCAGGAGCGATCGCCCCGCCGCGCATCCAGGCTGACTCAGGCGTTCACCCGGAGATTGCCGCCGTCGGTAGGCTTCGCAGATGGGCGATGGCGCGTCGTTCACGCTCCGGGCGATGGAACCGCTGACGGTCCGGGCCTCGCGGACCTCGGCGAACAGACGCCGGAGACCGGAGCCGTGTGGCTGCACTCGCGCTTCGAATTTCGATCCGTACGAGACGTTGCTGGCGCTTCGCCCGGGAACCATCGGTGTCGTCGCGGAGACCGCCGGACGACCCGGGCTGATCGGTCTCTGCCTCATGTCGTTCGGGCAATGCTGGTTCGAGGGCGCGATCCGACCATCGGCGTACCTCTACAGCCTCAGCGTCCATCCCGACCTTCGGCGGCAAGGGATCGCGTCGCGGCTGACGGCCTGGCTCGTCCGCGAGGCGCGCGAACGGCACGGCGACGAGGTGGTCATCTACGCCGGCACCCAGCCCGGCAACGTCGCATCGCAACGGACGATGGAGAGCTGGGCGACCCAGCGCTTCGACCGAATGATCGGCGTCGTGAAGAAGCCGCGATCGAAGGCACCACGCCGACCGTCCGGATGGGCCGTCCGACCGGCGGAGGAGCGCGAGCTCGAGGATGTCGCGAGACGACGGGATGCCTTCCACGCTGGATACAACCTCCACTCGCCCGAATCGGCCGCATCAAATCGCGGCGTGGCGGGCCGATTCGCCATTCGGCTTTCCGTACCGCGGCTATCACGTTGTCGTCGACGAGCGCGGGAACCTCGTCGCCGGCGCGGGCTTGATCGACGAGGGGTTGCTCCTCTCATCCCGGATCGTCAGCGTCGCGGCGCCGTTGAGGCTCGCGAACATCGTCCTTCACATGATTCCGAGGGACGGTGTGATGACACGGATCGCGGTCGACGGGCTGTGGTTCGCGGCTGGACGGCCGGACGCGGCTGCACTCCTCTGGGAATGGATGCGCTGGCTGGCCCGTGACCGCGCCTCGCTCGCGATGATCTTCTTCGATCAACGCAGCCCGCTCGCCGATGTCATCAGGATGCCCCGCTGGATCCCGTCGCGGCCGGGTACGCTCGTCGTCGCCGGACCGGTGCCGATGCGCGAGGATCGCCCGATGCACCCCGGACGTTGAGACGCCGGGCGGAGCCATCCCGTGGCGGCGCTCCTATCATCACGGGGCGGACCACCTGGGACCCGCGATCCGATCACGAGGACAACGACGATGGACGAGCAGGCCGTTCGCGGTGGTGCCCAGGCCGTCTGCGATGCGCTGGCCGCCGGTGACGTCGAGCGGGCGACGGAACACTTCAGTCCGGAGCTCCGCCGCAATCTCGGCGAAGTCCTGGCGCTCATGCCGCTTCCCGCCAGCGAGGTCGTCATCGAGTCCGTCGAGCACTCCGGATCGGGCTATAACGTCGTGATCCGGATGGTCGGTGCGGTCGACGAGATCCTCCTCCAGACGCGCTGGAAGGGTCGCGATGGGGCGCCGCGGATGGTTGAGGCGAGCCACCTCGCATCGACACCGGTCGCGGCCGCCGATGAAGAGACCACGGAGTCCGCCGACGCACCGGACGGCGGCTCCTGACGCGCCCTCGTCAGCGAGTACCCGTGGCCCCCGAATAGAGGCCCAAGAGACGGCCGCGGAGGGGCCCTCCGGCACCGACGAGGGCCAGGAAGTCGTCGCGGTCGAGGGCGAGCAAAAGGCCGTTCGTCGAGGCGGTCACGGTCGCCGTTCGAGGCGTCCGGTTCAGGAGGCCGAGCTCGCCGAAGACGGCATCGGGTCCGAGCTGGCGAAGGACCACGGGCTCGCCGCCGGCGGGGCCCGTCTGGGTGACTGTGAATGAGCCGGACTGGATGATGTAGAAGCGGTCGGCGGGATCGCCCTGCCGGACGACGGCATCGCCCGCAGTGACGGGCACCTCGACGACCCGTTTCAACGCCGCTTCGAGGCGGGACGCCGGGATACCGGCGAATAGCGGCAGCGTGATGACCCGGGCGATCGTGGCCTCGTACGGCGTCGGGGCGCGATCGGCGGCCGTCCCGATCATCCCCAGGCCCAGGATGGTGAACGCGATCGTCGCGACGCCCGCGGCGCCGAGCGCTTCGAACGGCCCGAACGTCGTCAGGAACACCGGGAGGAGAAATGCGCCCGCGGCGCCGGTCAGCGTCGACACGGCCATCAAGATGCCGACGCCACGACCACGAAGCTGGTCCGGTACCAGCCGCTGGAAGACCGTCGTCGCCACGACGTCGATGATCAGCGCGCCGGCCGCGAGCACCCCGATCGCCACCAGGGCAACCGGCAGCGACGTCGCCGCGCCAAGGGCGATCGTGCCTACTCCTGTGATGATGGCGCCGATCAGGAGCGGCATCCCGAGGCGTCGCCGCAGCACGAGGGCGCCCGCGCCGATCCCGCCGATCAGCCCGCCGACGCCGATCGCCGCGTTCAGGTAGCCGTTCGCCTGCTCGCCCGCCTTCAGGACGTCGATCGCGAGGATGACGGTGATGACCTGGAGTCCGCCGCCGAGGAATCCGGCCATGAGCTGGACGACGGTGAGGCCGGCCAGTGGACGGATCTTCAGGGGAGCCTCGACGGGGGCTGGCGGGGGCGAGGGCGCGAGCGCTGCGGCGATCGTGGCCTCTGCGGACGCCGGCCCGGTCGCCGCCGTCTCGGGGGCGGCCGGCGGCGTCTCGGCTGGTGCGGTTGTTCCCACCGCCTGGCCCGCCCGCGACGGTGGAAGCGACCAGAGAATCACCGCGATGAAGATGAAGGACAGGGCGTTCAGGATGAAGGCGATGAGCACGCTCCCCACCGCGAGGACGATCCCGGCGATCGCCGGTCCGACGATGAAGCTGAAGTTCTGGATGCTGGCCCAGGCGCTGTTCGCGGGGCCGAGCTGCCGCTCGTCGCGGGCGAGGGCCGGCAGATACGCCCCCATCGCCGGGTAGAAGAACGCCGAGCCGCTGGCGGCCATGATCGCGAGGGCCGCGAGCAGGAGAGTCGGGCCGTGGGTCCCCACCAGAATGGCCATCAGGACCATCAGCGATCCGCGGTACAGGTCGGAGACGAGCAGGACCATCCGCCGGTCGAAGCGGTCGGCGACGATCCCCGCGGGCACCGACAGGATCACATAGGGCAGCAGCCGGATCCCGCCGAACGCGCCGACGAGCGCGGCGTCGCCGGACTCGCGGTAGATCACGACGAAGATCGCGACGATGTACAGCCAGTCGCCGATGCCGCTGACGAACTCGCCGATCAGCAACCGCATCAGGGGCCGGTTGCTGAGCAGCTCCCGGTAGACGTTCAGGCCCGCCACTCGTGTGTCTCCCTCTGCCCGACTCGTCCCGGCTCCGCGTCAAGCCGGCCGATCATAGCGAGCCGAAGGCGCCGTTGGAGGGCGTCGGCGCAGTCCCCGCGTTGCGGCGGTTACTCTCTGGTCGGAACCACTCGTCGACCCAGACACGACCGAGGTGGAGCGATGAAGGCCGCGGTTCGGGAGAGGTACGGCTCGCTCGACGTCGTGGAGGTCCGGGACGTCGCCACTCCGATCCCGCGCGATGATCAGGTGGTCGTCCGCGTCCGTGCGGCGTCAGTCAACCGGGCCGACCTGGACAGTCTCGGCCCTCGACCGGCGTTCGCGCGGCTCTTCATCGGGCTGCGAGCGCCCAGGAACCACAGTCTCGGCCTGGATGCCGCCGGCGTCGTCGAGGTGGTCGGATCCGCCGTCACCCGCTTCAAGCCCGGTGATCGCGTGTTCGCGGACCTCTTTGTCCACGGCGTGGGCGCCTTCGCCGAGGTCGTCTGCGCGCCGGAGAAGGCGTTCGAGCCGATCCCGCCCGGGATGTCCTTCGAGGATGCGGCGACGCTGCCGCACTCCGCCGTCCTCGCGGTCCAGGGGCTTCGGCTGCGCCGCGGCCGAACGGTCGCAGCGGGCGACCGCGTCCTGATCGACGGCGCGTCGGGCAACGTCGGTCCATTCGCGGTCCAGATCGCCAAGTCGATGGATGCCGAGGTGACCGGCGTCTGCCGAACGGAGAAGGTCGACTTCGTCCGGTCGCTCGGCGCCGACCACGTGATCGACTACACGAAGGTCGACTACACGAAGAGCGGCGAGCGCTACGACTGGATCGTCGATACGGATTCCCACCACTCGATCCTCGCGATCCGGCGCGCGCTCCGCCCCCGGGGCGTGTACGTCACCCTCGGCGGGACGTCGTGGCCGCTCCTCGCGGCGATGCTGCTTGGACCGTTGATCTCGTTGGCGAGCGACAAGTGGACCGGGCTCCTCCTGTGGTGGAAGCCGTTCAAGCCGGAGGACGTGGCGACCGTGACGAAGCTGATCGCGGCCGGCAAGGTCAAGCCCGTCATCGATCGGCGATATCCGCTGAGTAAGGTTGTCGACGCGCTCCGCTGGGTCGACGACGGCCACGCCCGCGGCAAGGTCGTCATCACCCCGTAAGGCGATGACGCAGTCGATCACGGATGATCTGCCCGTGCAGCCCACGCCGCTTCGCGTCGTCATCGCCGAGGACTCGGTGCTCATCCGTGAAGGGATCTCGCGGCTCATCGAGGAGTCTGGCGGTACGGTCGTCGCGAAGGTCGGCGACGGTGACGCGTTCGTCGCGGCGGTCACGGAGCTTCGACCCGACGTCTCCGTGGTCGACGTGCGGATGCCGCCGAGCCAGCGCGACGAAGGGCTCCGGGCGGCCATCGAGGCCCGCCGCCGCGTGCCCGGTACCCCGATCCTCGTCCTCAGCCAGTACGTCGAGCGCCAGTACGCGACCGAGCTCCTGGCGGACGGCGCGGGCGGCGTCGGCTACCTGCTCAAGGATCGCGTCGGCGACATCCGGGAGTTCATGGACGCGTTGCGCCGCGTCGCTCGTGGCGGGACGGCACTCGACGCCGAGGTGGTCGCCCAGCTGATGGTCCGCAATCGGGCCGACGATCCGCTGTCCGCGCTGACGCCGCGGGAGCGGGAGGTGCTCGGGGCGATGGCCGAGGGCCGGACGAACGTCGGGATCGCCCAGCTCCTGGGCATCAGCGAAGGAGCGACCGAGAAGCACATCAGCAACATCTTCGGCAAGCTCGACCTGCCCGACTCGCAGAACGACCACCGCCGCGTGCTCGCCGTCCTGACCTACCTCGGTTCCTGAGCGCCCGGCGGGCGCGCGCCGGCGACCGGGATCTCGGCGCGGACGACCGTCGGGCCGCCGCCGGGACTCGACAGGGAGAAGGTCCCATCCACGCCGGCAACGCGGCTGGCGAGGCCCGCCAGGCCTCCGCCCGGCTCCAGCCGGGCTCCGCCACGGCCGTCGTCGCGGACCTCGACGAGCAATCCCGACCCGGTCCTCCGGCAGCGCACCTCGCAGTGCGTGGCGCCGCTGTGCTTGGCGACGTTCGCCAACGCCTCGGTGACGACGAAGTAGGCGGCCCGCTCCGTCGCGGGCGGAAATCGCTCGCCCGGTTCGAGCTCGCTGACGAGGACGGTCGGCACGGGCCCGCGTCCCGACATGGAGGCCAGGGCCGGGACGAGCCCGCGGTCGAGCAGGATCGACGGCGCGATCCCGCGAACGAGGTCGCGGATCTCCGCGAGCGCCTCGCGCGCCTGCTCCTGCCCCTCGAGAATGAGCTGTTTCGCGGCCGCCGGATCGGTGTCCATCCGCTCACTGGCCAGACCGAGATCGATCGTCAGCATCACGAGTCGCTGCTGGGCACCGTCGTGGAGGTCGCGCTCGATTCGGTGGAGCTCGCTCGCCTCGACGTCGAGAACTGCCGACCGGCTCGTCCTGAGCGTCTCGACCTGGCGCTCGAGCGCGCGGCTGTCGGTGGTGCACAGCAGGCCCGCGACGACCGCCCGATGGAGCGCCACGATCAGCTGCGAGAGCGACGCCGCGACCGCCAGCAACGCCGCACCCGCGATCGTGCGAACGACGACGACCGGGACGTCGTGGCTCGACAGAGGCTCGAGGAACGCCGGTAGCGTCGCGCCGGCGACGGCGTCGTACCAGATCGGCGTCGTCAGCAGCGCCAGGGCGAGCGTCCAGGACGTCGCCGCGACGACGAACTCGATGATCGACAGCGGCAGGTTGACCGCGATGTACAGGACGTCCCGCCAGCGGCTCTCGTCGGCGAACTCGGCCCGCAGGATGTCGACCGGGCGGCCGCGCAGCGGCCGATACGGGTGCGCGGCCGGCCGGACCGGCTCGCCCAGGAACACCCGCCAGCGCTCGAGCCGGGCGACCAGACGGGAACCCTCGATCGCGATCCCGACGAGGACGACGCCGACGCCCGCGAGGAGGATCGCCAGCCCGGTCGACGCGATGGCGCCGATCGTCGCGAATGCCCCGATGCCGACGAACAACCCGAGCGCGATCGCGGCGTTCGCGTCCCAGGTCGCGGGATGGATCGGCGAGAGGGCGAAGGCCCGGATCGGGTTCGGCGCCCGCCGGGCGAACGCGAAGAGGCCGCGGGTCGTCTCGTCGGAGCCCGGAGAACGGTCGATCCCCGGCCGAGCGAACGTCGCTCCGCCGGGGATCCGGGCTGACCCCAGCCCGGCCAGGATCAGCAGCAGTCCTGCGACCAGGACGGCCGCACCGATCACGACTCCATCGGGTCCCGTCGAATGGCACTCGCGACGAGGAACGCCCCGAGGCCGATCGCGACGGCCGGCACGATCAGGTGCTCGACGTCCAGCGCCGGCAGGTACCGATCGATAAGCGCCAGGCTCCCGAAGAAGATCAGGGCGAGCCCGACGAACGTCGTCCACCGCCCGTGGTCGCGCGTCGCGTGACGATGGCCCTCGGGCACCGCGGACGCGTCGCCCGTCTCGGGGGTTGCGGCGGTGTCGGCCGTGACGGGCTCGAGGGGCACGATGATCGCCATGCCGATGTACAGCAGGAGGGTCACCCCACCGAAGAAGATCGACACGAACCAGAGTAACCGGACCAGGGACGGGTCGAGGTCGAAGTACTCGGCCACGCCCGCGGCCACGCCGGCCAGACGCCTGTCGTGGCGGCAGCGATAGAGACGGCGATTCATTTGCATCCTCCGATCGGATCGATGTCGATTGCACCGAACGTGGCGCTGACGCGGAGATCGGCGCGGTGCGTCGCCGTCGCGTAGTCGGGGCTCTGCCATACCGGGCCGTGCTGCTGGGCTCCGTCGACGCTCACGCTCTCGGCGGTGCCGTTGGACGTCACGCGCAACCCGAGCCCGGCCGGCGCGCAGATTTGGATTTCCCCGGCGCCCACCCGCAATGAGCCGACCAGGTCGCCGGCCGACGGCAGACGGATCGACAGCGACCCGACGTTGACCGCGGCCGAGAGGTCGGCGACCGAGGCCGCGGACGCGTCGACCACCATCTCGGCGGCGTTGACCGTCAGGGCCAGACGTCCGATCTGGGCCCCGGGCAGGTCGATCCCGGCGTGACCGGCGAGGACGACCAGCGACAGGCCGTCGAGGTTGCTCGTGGGGAGCGTCAGGTCCCACGCGTCACGACCGGCGTCGAGGAAGCGCCAGCCATCGTCGATGGTCGCGTCGATCGACAACGACGACGGTGACGAGCGGACCCTCGGCGTTCGTCCCGTGGTATTCCCGGCTGTGAGTTGCCAGCCGCTGCCGGGCGTCGTGTTGACGTTGAGCGAACCGCAGCCGCTCCTGACGGAGACGGTGGCCGGACCGTCGAAGGTGCCCTGCCTCGAGGCGACGCTCCCGGACTCACCCCGGGCGCCGCAATCGCCGACGAACCGCGGCGCGACGGCCAGCGCGCCACCGACCACGAGGCCGGGGAGGGCCGCCGCAACCAGGAGACCGGGCACGCTCAGCCTGGTTCGTCGCAGGACGAGGCTCAGGCCGATGGCGATGACCGCGAGCGGCCACAGGCGCAAGGTGTCGGTGAGGGTCGCCGTGTCGACCGCCCGCAGGTCGGCCAAGACGATGACGCCGCCTACGGCGACCAGGAAGATGCCCCAATAGAGAAATCGGCGATTGACCCGCATCGGGTATTCGTCCCTCCCGCTGCCGGCACGCTCGCCGCCCGGAACCCGAGCAGCCCGTTCGTGCACGCCATCACCTTCGCGCCTGCGGATCGCACCGCCCAGCCGGGCACCGGGCGTGTTCAGGGTGGGGACAACCGCACGCTCGCCGGGGTGGCTGGCCGGTTCATTACCGGCGGGGCGAGGCTAGGGGCGGCTGTCGAGCGGCTCCGTGTCGTCCGGTCCGATCGCGTAGCCGGTCCGGCGCCACTCCGCATACGCCGTCACGAGTCCCTCGTCGTCGACTGTCAGGTCGGCCTCGAACGTCCCGCTGGCATAGCGATAGGTGAATTCGTCGAGCCTCGAGTACGTCTGGGCGGCCTTGACGACCACGAGCTCCGGGAACCGGACCCACGCCGCCTGGATCGTCTGCGACGACCCGATCGCCAGCCGGAGTCGGCGGATCGGCAGCGTGTTCGTCGACGGGCTGCAGCCGAGGTCGATATCGAGGCAGCCTTTGAGTGTTCGCTTGACGGTCCCGTCGACCGTCCAGCGGTCCTTCGCATCGCGCTCGAGCACGATCGTCCGCGTCTCGAACCCACGCAGGTCGCGGACGTGGGCTGCGGTCGTGAGGCCGGCCCGATCCGCGAGCACGCGATATTCCACCCGGATGGGGCGGCCCTCCTCCGCACCGAGGACCGTGCCGACCAGCGATAGGCCGTTGTCTCGCACGGTCAGGGTGCAGAGCTCGTCCGCCTCGACCTCGTCGGACCGCCGCCACGCCACACGCCGCGTCGTCATCCCGGCCGCCGGATGTGGATACGCGTCATGGCCCGGAGGATCGCATGTCGAAGCAGGGACGGCCAGAGACGATGAGACGCCGTGACGCCGGCGACCGTGGGCCGCCGGCGTCACCGAGCACGAGGCTGGCTACTTGACGGCGGTCAGGGCGTTCACCTGGCCGTGCCCGCTGAACGAGTTGTAGGCTTGCCCGCCGGTGCACACCTGCGGTGCGCCACCGTCGACGGCCGGGAAGAAGGCGTAGATCGACAGGTCGGGCGGGCAGGCGACCGGATCGGCGGTCATGCCGAGCTTCGCGCTGATCGCCCCGGGCGCGGTCACGCCCGTGCTCGCGATGAGGGCCGCGACGCCGGCGACGTGCGGCGACGCCATCGACGTGCCCTGCTGGTAGCAGTAGGTCGCCCCCGAGGCGTCAACCACCCGCCGAGCGGCGAGGCACGTGACCGTCAGGAGGGACGCCGGCCACGTCGAGAGAACGCGGCCGTTCGGAGCGGCGGCGGTCCGCTGGAGCCTCGAGTCGCCGCCTGGGGCCATGACGTCGGCGGTGCCGACACCGTAGCTCGAGTAGAACGATTTGAACCCGAGGTTGCCGTCGGCCGTGACGCCGACGACGCCCGGCACCTCGGTCGGCACGACGGCGCACTGGTTGTGGATGTCACGAAGGACCGGGTTGGTGTCGTCCGGGCTCGTCGCGTCCTGGGTCGGATGGGCCAGGTCGTCGGCCTGATTCCCTTGCGCGGCGACGACGAGGACGCCCTGCGACTGGGCGTAGGCGATCGCCCGCCGCTCTGCCTGCCAGATGGCGCGTTGATCGGCGTCGTTCCGGCAGTTGAACAGCCAGGGATCGGCGAAGTAGCTGTTGTTCGTGACCTGGAGGTGGTGGCTGCCGGCCCACATGAAGGCGCAGACCACCGCCTCGGGGAAGAAGAAGCCGGCCGTGTTGCCGGCCTTGATCCCGGCGATCTTCACGTTCGGCGCCACGCCGACGATCCCGATGCCGTTCTTCGCCGCGGCGATCGTACCGGCAGTATGCGTGCCGTGACCGTTGTCGTCGTTCCATGCGGCAGGGCTCGTGTTGGGAACGCCACCGATGCACGAAACGCTGTTCGCGAAGTCGACGTTCGCGGCGAGATCAGGGTGCGTGAAGTCCAGGCCGGTGTCGATGTCCCCGACGACCACGCTCGGGCTTCCGCCGTTGATGGCGCGAGCCTCGGGTGCATGGATCTGGACCATGTCCCATTGCAGCCCGCTCAGGCTGTCGTTCCCCGGCGCGGGAACGCCGGTCGTCTGCGGCGCGGCCTCCTCGGCGACGCCCTGGTCGTCGGACAGCTGCGTCCCGAACGAATCGGTCGCGGCGGCGCCGGCCACGCGCGCGTCACCCTTGATCGTCGCCGCGAATCCGACCGTGTCGGCGCGGGCGATCGCGACGCCGATCTGTCCGTATCGGGCGACGAGCGTGCCGCCCGCCGCGACGATCCTGGTGGCGGCGTCGGACGGGACCGAGGATCCGGAGTAGACGATCAGGTAGGTCTTCGATTCGCCGACGGCGGCAGCAGGTCCGGCGAAGAGCACGCCCCCCAGCAGACAGGTCGCCGCAGCGATTGCCAGGAGTCGCGCAGGTCGATTGGGCATGCCGATTCCTCCACGTTGTTCCCCGGGCGGCAGTGAAGGCACTGTACGACCGACGGCCGTCCGGAGGCCTTTCAACGTCGTTTCAACGGGTCGCCCCGGTCGCGCTTCCGTGCGTCTGGCATCACAACGCGGGCGTCAGAGTGCGGCGACGGCGGCTTCGAGGCGCGTCGTGGCGGTCGCAAGGTCGCTGTCCGCGTCGAACCAGATCGGGTCGCCGACCACCATCTCCACGTCCCCGCGGATCGACGCCGGAAACCGCCGGCGGTCGATGATCGACATCCGGTGGATCTTCAGCTTGATCGGCACGATCGGCGTCGCGCCCTCGACCGCGATCAGGCCGGCACCCGCCTTGAAGGGCTGCAGCGGCCCGCCGAGGGTGAGCTTGCCCTCGGGGTAGATGAGGATGCTGTAGCCCTTGTCGAGGCGAGACCCGAGGAGCTCGAGGCTCTTCCGAACCCCGCCCTCGCGCTGGAGCGGAAAGGCGTTGGCAATGACCGACGCGAGGACTCCCTGCAGGGGGTTGGCGTAGATCGTGTCGGCCGCCGCGGCCACCGAGAGCTTCCAGCGGATCGCAAACGGCAGCCGCGACAGGATGATCCCGTTGTCGAGGTGAAGGCAGTGGTTGGGGGTCAGGAGGTACGGGCCGTCGGCTGCGGACAATCTGTCCAGTCCCGTCGTCCGGACCCGATAGAACACGTGCACGAACGGGTACATCAACAGCACTTGGAACAGGATGCCGGTCGCCCGAACGAGCGGTGAGAGCGGCCAGCGCCAGGCGCGGATGGCCGGCTTCGTGTCCCGCGCCGCCTCGACCAGCGCGATGAGATCGGCCACGGTGGAGTCGGGCTCGAGCGCATCGTCGTCGACGAAGACCCCGATCTCCTCCTCGATGACACCGAGCAGCTCCACTCGGCGGAGCGAGTCGAGGTCGAGATCGGTCGACAGCCGCGCGCCGAGCGGGACGGCGTCAGGTTCGCGCCCGGCCAGGCTGGCGACAACCGCCGTGACCGGATCGACGTCGGCATCGATGTGGTCGCGTCGGACCTTGGATGCCGCGGCCGGGAGCGGTGCCGAGCCGGGTCGTTCGAGGTCCGCCAGGCGAGCGAGGATGTCGGGTTTGCGGACCTTGAGGGTGTGGGTCCGCGGCAGGTCCGGGTCGGGCCAGATCGTCACGCCGCGGATCTGCTGGTGGGGAGCGAGGCGCTCGTTGGCGGTTTGGACGATGGATTCGGCCTCGGACGGGTCGTCGAGCAGCAGCACGGCGTGAACCCGCAGCCCGGCTCCGAGGGGCCACCCGACGACCGTCGCGTCACGCACGCGGGCGTCCTCGCGGAGGATGGCCTCGACGTCCTCGGGGTAGACCTTCTGGCCGTCGGGCAGCGCCAGCATGTCCTTCTTGCGGCCGCGAAACGTGAGCATGCCGCCCGCCGTGAAGGCGCCGAGATCGCCCGTGTGGTACCAGCCCTCCGCGTCGATCGCCGCGGCCGTTGCCTCCGGGTTCTGCCAGTAGCCCAGGAACCGGCCCGGGCCCCGGGCGAGGATCTCGCCGTCCGGTTCGATTCGCACCTCGACGCCGGGGATCGGCTCGCCAACGGTGCCGACGACATTCCGTGCGGGGCGGGTGAAGCTGACGACCGGCCCCATCTCCGTCGCGCCGTAGCCCTGCAGGACGTCGACGCCCATATCCATCCAGCGCTGGGCGATCTCGACGTCGAGCGCCGACGCGCCCACGCCGATCGTGTGGAGCCGGCCACCGAACTGGGCCAGGACGGGCCGGAACAGCAGGCGCTTCAGCGGCCGCGGGAGCCGCCGCGCCAGGCGGTGGAGCTGCTCGAACCGTTCGCGACGTCCCGTCTGGTCGACCTTCCGCTCGATCGCCGCATCCAGGAGGCGGAGCCCCTGGGGCACGATGAGGAGGACGGTGACCCCGAAGTCGCGGAACGTCCGGATCAACACCGCCGGCTGGCGGCTGACGGGATAGACGATGCTCGCGCCGACCGTCAGCGGGGCGATGAACCCGAGCACCTGCTCGTACAGGTGCGACAGCGGGAGCACCGATAGGAGCCGGTCGCGGTCGCCGAACGCCAGGACTCGGGTCATCGTCGTCGCGCTGGCCATCAGGTTGCCATGCGTGAGCATTGCTCCCTTCGGCTCGCCGGTCGTCCCGCTCGTGAACACGATCTCCGCGAGGGTCGTCGCGGTGACGTCGGCCGCGGGCAGCGGCTCGACGCGACGGGCCAGGTCCGGCAGGGTCTCGACCCAGACGATCGGCAGGCCGAGCTGACGAGCCGATGCTTCCGTCTGGCGACTGGCCACGACCAGGCGGGCGCCGGTCTGGGCCACGATCTTGCGGCCGAAGTCGACGGTGTGACGGACATCGAGCGGCACCGCGACGCCGCCGGCGTGAGCAATCGCCAGGAAGGCGACGCCCCACTCCGGACGGTTCACGGACCAGATGATCGCCCGCTCCCCGGGCTCGAGACCGGCGTCAACGAGAACGCGGGCGGCCCGCGGCACGGTCGCCGCAAGATCGCGGTAGCGCCACGTCCTGGTCCTGAAGAACGGCCGGATCATCAGGGCCGGCAGGCGGCGATGGCGGCGCCCTCCCTCCTGGACCAGCTGGATCAATGTCTCCATCGCTCGTCCTCCGTTCACCGACTCGTCAATCGTCCGCGGCGAGGCGTGCGAGCGTCGCGGCGGCATCCTCGCGAAGAGCTGGGTAATGGCTGAAGACAATGGTCTCGACGTCCAGCGCGGCAAGACGTTTCACGGCCGCGCGCGCGACCGTCGCGTCGTCGCTGTAGAGCCGGCTCGCGTGCGAGACGCGGCCCCAGCGCCGTTGGAGCGTGTCGCCGACGAACAACACCCGATCGCGAGCGCCGTAGAGGCAGACGCTCCCGGGCGTGTGGCCGGGCGTGTGGATCACCTCGAGCCCGCCGAGGATCGGAAGGGTCTCGCCATCGTTGATCGCCACGATCTCCTGCGGCTCCGGCGTCATGGCGGCGAAGATGCGGCCCCGAGACGGCCGCAGCAACGCGTCGCGCCATCCCACCTTGAGCTGCTCGGCATCGGCCGGATGGATCAGGATCCTGACCCCGGCTTGGGCGAGCTCCTGGGCGCTCCCGGCGTGGTCGGGGTGGCCGTGCGTGCAGACGACGCGAGCAAGGTCCGCCATCGATCGGCCCTGTTCGGCAATCGCCGCTTCGATGCGAATCCCGTCGCCGCGATAGCCGCAATCGATCAGCGACAGGTGCGGTTCGAGGATCAGGTGGGCCATGACCCGCCGCAACCGGATCGGGTGGACTCCCCGGACGGGGTCGGGCTGGTCGTCCAGGGTGGACGTCACCGGGCGATCGGTCCCGGCCGCAGCGAGGCGAGGGGTGGAATCACACCCATTGGATGACTCCGTGACGGAGGATCGGACTGTACGACGGTGACGTCCGCGGCGGGACGTCGTTCCGCGTCGCTCGGGTCAGCCGTCGGCCGGTCGGGCACGGAAGGGCCGACCACAGGGCGGCGGCCGGGGGAGCCGAGGTAACCCGTCAGCGCGGCTCCGACCTCCCCCACGCCTTCTGCCCGCCGCGCATGCCGCCAGCCGTGGATGCCGTCGTCGCGGATCGTCACGAGGCCGGCGGAGCGAAGGATGGCGAGGTGGTGGTGCAGGCTCGTTCTCTCGACGGCGAGGCGATGCGCGATCTCGATGGCGGTCAGCTCGCCGCCGGCGAGGACGTGGAGGATGCGCAGCCTCAGCTCGTCACCGAAAGCGCAGCGAGCTTCACATGTGGATGAAGTTCAAGGTCAGTTCCGCGAAGCGCGACCTGGCTCGATCTGGGAGCCTCGCCGCAACGTCAGGAACCGACGCCGTAGGAGCCGACCAACGTCAGCTCCGTCGGGACCGGGGGTTCGTCGCAGCGATCGTCGATGTCCGTGACGAACGCCTTGAATGCGGCGACCTCGCCGAGGATTCGACCCGGCTGGTCGGTCTCGAAGACGATGTGCATGAAGCTGACGCAGTCCGGGAGCCTGAACGTGGCGTAATGGAGACCTTCCGGCCGCTCGCGAGCGAGCTGGTCGTAGACGGCTTTGACGAGGTTTTCGTTCTCGTCGGCCCGGTCCGGGCGGACCTTGTAGCGGATCATGGAGCTGCCCATCTCTGACTCCCGTATTGCCACCGTTCTGGTGTCCTGCTGTGTAGACGTGCGACTGAACGGTAACTCATCGGTTACGGACAAGATCCCGCGCCTTGCGGGTCACGTGCAATTTGTCGAGTCCAACCCGGCCGCTCGTCGTGAAGGTGAGGCGGCGATCTCGTCCGCCAGCAAGAGGAGCACAGCGATGTCGCAGTACCTGCTGTCCGTCCATTCGTCCGATGACGAGCCGCGTCCGCCGATGACCGACGAGGAGATGCGCCGTGGTTTCGCGCTCGTCGACGCCATCGAGCGTGACATGCGCGCCGCGAACGCCCTGGTGTTCAGCGGTCGTCTGCTCGAGCCGGCCCGGGCGCGTGTCGTTCGACCGTCGAGAGGGCGCGTCAAGTCGACCGACGGGCCCTACGCCGAGACGAAAGAGCACCTCGGCGGGTTCTACATCCTCGAAGCGAAGGACCTCGACGCGGCACTCGAGTGGGCCTCGAAGGTGACGTTGGCGATCAACACTCCGATCGAGGTCCGGCCCTTCATGGACGTGCCGCCTCGGTAGGCCCCGGCCTGTGCCGTGCTCGTTGCGCGGCAATCCGGTCGTGCGCCTCGGTCAGGAGCGGCAGCACGACGTCCCGGAACGTCTCGTGGGTCGGGTTGAGGATCGAGATTCAGAGCTGCTTCGCGTAGACGGGGTGGGGGACGACGCGATCGAAGGCCGCGTAGTCCGGCTCGGCCAACGACCCGACGAGGCGTTCGAACGTCGCCCGCCCGACCCCGAGATTCAGCCGAAACACGCCGGGCCTGGACAGCCGGGATGGTGCGTCCTCGTCGTGCTCGTCGGTCGTAACGATCGTGGCGAAGTTCGGCCAGTGCTTCTCGGGATCCAGCGAGAAGAAGGTAGCGCCCATCGCCTCGACGAGATCGGTCTCCGGCCAGGTCTCTCGGATCGTGCGCGTGATCGCCTCCGGATCGGGCCCGGTCGGCAGGGGTTCGGTCGGCATGACCGAAGCCTACGTTCTGCGTGTCAAGAGCCCGGTTCCGGACGTCCGGGCGGGTTGAGCGTCGTCGACACCGCGGAGCCCCGGCGACGGCGCCGGGGCTCCGGTTACCTCACGGACGGGTCGCGCACCTACACGAAGAGCGTGCAGAGATCGAGGTCGAGGCCTGGGTGTGGGCCGCTCACCGAGAACGACACGTCGGCGACGAACTCCCCGCCGGGCACGTTGTCGCCCTGGGTGTCGAACTGGATGACCTGCCGGATCACGCCGCGATCGCGCACCACCAAATTGCCGTCCGAGTCCGACACCGTGAACGGCTGGCCGGCATTGACACTCGTGAACTGGAAGATCGTCCCGGAGATCGGAATGGCCTTGGTCTCCTGGAACAGCCCGTTGGCGGTGATCGTGAAGACGTCGCCCGTATCGCGTCGCGTCCACGTCTCCCGGACCGAGTAGTTGTTGTGGCTGAAGAAGGCCGTCGCCAGATCGCCTTTGCCGACCCTGAACTGGACGATGCCCTCGGCGTGCCCGGAGACATCGATCCAGAACCCGCAATCGTCGAAGCTGAAGCCGTAATCGTCTGAATAGTGGTCGCGGAGAATCACCGTCGCGCCGACGGGACCGACCGCCAGCGGCAGAGCGAGAAGCGCCCCGCCGAGGGCCGAGATCAGCGCCCTCCGGATCCCTCTCGAAGCCCTGCGACGCCGTAGAAGGTGAGCCATGTTGAAACCTCCCTCACCGGCGCGCCGAATCGATCGTCAGGGCCCCCGAGGAAGCCGGCACGCGCGATTCCGTGGAGTATCAGGCTCGGGCGTTTTCCAGCGTCTCGGGGCGTCCAGGCGGCCGGTACGTCGTCGACGACCTTTGAACCGAGAGCCCGACGCCGATCGACGAGCCGACCTCGGCGCGAGGGTCGCGCTTGCTCGATGCGGGGTCATCGATCGACAAACCGCCAGCCTCGCGGGCGGCGGGTCACGCACGAGGGGAAGGCGGCAGACCGATGATCCTCCCCAAGGTCCGGGATCCCAGGCTCGTCACGGTGCGTCGCGGCGGCAGCCTCCGGGACGACGATCATCACCTCCTCGCGATCTGGGCGGCCGACTGCGCGGAGCACGTGCTGCACCACTTCGAGCGGGCACGGCCGGGAGACGACCGTCCGCGCCGGGCGATCGACATGGGCCGCGCCTGGGCGCGGCGTGAGGTCGCGATGACGCAGGCCCGGACGGCCGCCGGTCATGCGATGGGCGCAGCGAGAGATCTGACCGGCGCCGCGCGTGAAGCCGCGTACGCCGCCGGTCAGGCCGCCGCGGTGGCCCATGTGGCGGCCCACGAGCTGGGCGCGGCGGCCTACGCGGTCAGGGCCGCGCGCGCCGCATCTCCCGACGGTCGGCGTGACGAAGGTGGTCGCCGCGAGTGCCGGTGGCAACGCGCACAGCTTCCCAGCGAGATCAGAGAGCTCGTCCTCGACGACGAGCGGCTTCGCAACGACATCTGTTGGTTCGCCTTCACCTGCTGAGACACTGCCAGCGTGAAGCCGCGCGTTGCCGTCGCCACGATCACTCTCGACTCCGCGGACGGGACGTTCGTGATCGGCCGCGATGAGTTTCCCCATTTCAGCTGGTTCAAGCGCCTCGGCGTGCACGTCCAGTCAGACCGCGTGAGGCCGGCGTACCCGGCCTCGGAGTACGTCGAGACCGCACTAACGGCGCTCGCCGAGGCGTGTCTGGAGCTCGGCGTGCCGGAGGCGTCGGTCGCGTTCGTCGACACGGTCGAGCCACCTCCGGCCACCGGGCTGCGTTTCGGGTTCAAGGGTGCCTTCACCACCGAATATCCGGCGATCGTCTGGGTGTTCGCGAATTGGACGACGCTCGAGGAGCTTCGCGGCGTCGTTCGCCATGAGGCCGCCCATCTGGCGTTCGCCCGAACGCATACCGCGGAGGAGTCGGACGGCCATTCGGGGCCCTCTGAGGAATTCGCCCGGGCATTCGAGAAGGACGGGGGCTGACAAGAGACCGTTGTCGAGGCTCCGGCACAGGCCCCGGCCGATCGGAACCGCCTGCCAGGATGTCATCGGGGATTCGACCGGATCCGGGAGACGGCGCCTGAGATGGCTCGGTGGGCGAGACCGGCGTAGGCTAGGCATCCACCAGGCAGACGGAGGACCCGAATGATGTCGACGCGAGAGTCACTGCTTCAGGCGATGCGCCTGCCGACCGACAGCGATACGGCACGCTGGATGCTGGAGCGCGGGGTCGCCGTGGCGGACGAAGAGACCATGAGCCAGGCCATCCACGATGTCTACTGCGGCATCACAGCCGATCACGACCACCCGAACGAGAAGGACCATCAGCAGGCCCAGATCCTGATCGCCGCACTCCAGAAGCACGCGACGACCGGCACGCCCGCCTGATCCCCCGGCGAGGCCGGCCCCGTCCTGGAAATCGATCCGCCTCGAGCCTGTCCGACGGAGTCGGTGACTGAACCAGGCCCGCGCATACTGAGCCGGTAATGCGTGGCTCTCTCGACGCCGCAGTCGTTGAAACGACCCCGTCAGACGTCCCGCGCCTGTCGATGCCCGCACCCGGGACCGCCGGCGGGATCGAGACATCGGAGCTCGGCAGGATCGTTGACGGCTCGGGTCCGGTAACCGTCACGTGCGTCGACTACTGCCCGGACCAGATCGAGATCCAGCGGGTCGACGACCTCCGCGAGTTCCTCGCCCGTCATCGGCCGGCCTGGTCCCATGTTCGCTGGATCAACGTCGATGGCCTCGATCGGATGGACGTGATCCAGGCGCTCGCCGAGAAGTACGGACTGCACCCGCTCGCGATCGAGGACATCCTCCGGACCCACGAGCGGGCCAAGGCCGAGGACTTTCCGGGGCATGAGGACCAGCCCGGTCGGCTCTTCATCGTCGCCCGAACGATCGATCGGCGCGACGACCGTCTGCACAGCGACCAGCTGAGCATGTTCCTCGGCCGGACGACGCTCCTGACGTTCCAGGGCGCCCATCCCCAGGATCTCGCTCCCATCCGGCAGCGCATCGCCACGCCCGGATCCCGCCTTCGCGAGAACGATGCGAGCTTCCTGCTCTACGTCCTGCTCGACGGCATCGTCGATCGCTACTTTCCGATCCTGGAGCGATATTCCGACTGGCTCGGCGACCTCGAGGACGAGGTCCTCGAGCATCCGAGCCAGTCGACCCTCGAGCAGATCCATCGTGTCAAGCGCGAGCTCCTGACCATTCGCCGCGCCGCCTGGCCGCTGCGCGAGCTGATCGGCCACCTCCAGCGGGAACGCCACGAGACCCTCTCGCCGACCGCCCAGACCTACCTCCGCGACGTCCACGACCACTGCGTCCAGATCATCGACCTGATCGAGTCGTACCGCGAGATCGCGAACTCGCAGGCGGAGACCTACGTGTCGGTCGTCTCGAACAAGACGAACGACATCATGAAAGTGCTCACGATCATCGGCACGATCTTCATCCCGCTGACGTTCCTCGCTGGCGTCTACGGCATGAACATGCCGATCCCGGAGAACGCCTCGCCGTTGGCGTATCCGTTCTTCTGGATCGTCTGCGGCGCGGTCGCTACGTCGATGATCGTCTGGTTCCGTCGTCGCGGCTGGCTGTAGTCGGGAGGCTGGACGGAGGACCACGACATGCGGAAATTGATCGCTGGCATGCAGATCTCTCTCGACGGGAAGATCGAGGGGCCGGAGGGGTACGCCGACTGGGTCGACGCGTGGTCGGACCACTACGACGTGACGGAGCGCGTCGACGCATGCCTGCTCGGGGCGGGGATGTACCCGGGCTACGAGCAGTATTGGAGCGCAATCCAGCGTGCGCCGCTGTAGCCGCTCCCGCAGACGGGCAAATCCCCAACCCCGGGCGAGGTCGGGTATGCGGAATTCGCTGCCCGGACTCCGCATTACGTGCTGTCGAGCACCCTGACGTCGGCGCTCTGGCCAACCACCAGCTTCGTCCGCGGACTCGACGGCGTCACTGCGCTCAAGCGGCAATCCGGCATGGATATCTATCTCGTCGGCGGCGCGCGAACGACCGCGAGCCTCCTCGACGCCGGGCTCGTTGACGAGCTCCGGCTTACGGTTCACCCGTTGATCGCCGGCGAGGGGAAGGCGCTCTTCGCAACGACCGAGCGTCGACGAGGGCTGGAGCTCCGCAAGGTCGAGCAGCTCGAAGGCGGGCAGGTCAGCCTGATCTACGAGCTCGGCTGACGAAGCCGCCCTCACGTCGAGGGGTCCCGGTCCTCCATTTCCCACGCATGGTCCATGACGTGGTGAGCCGTCCGGCGCACGAGGAACTGGATCGGCCACGTCCTGGCCGGCTTGCCTTCGACGTTGTACGCGCGGATGGCATCGAGGTAGGCCTGCCGATGCGTCGCGAGGCCGTTCGGGGTGAGGACGACCTCGATCGGAGTCCGGACCTCGACCTTGCGCGAGAACTGCTCCGGTTCGTTGTAGTACACGTGACGGACGATCTGGTCGTGGCTGCGACCGGCGCTGCGCGGCCCGGGACGCAGCTCGCCGGAGATGCGCGCCGCAACGTCGTCGAAGTACGCCCAGGAGGCCTGCAGGAGGTCGAGCCGCCGCCCCAGGTCGGTCGGCGCCAACACCTCGCGTTCGATCTCGGACGGCACGTGGGCGATGCCCCAGAAATCGGTCGAGCTCGATCCTGGCACGCGTTCGACCACCTCCAGGTGGCTCGCTCGCGCGAACGCACGCTTCAGGCCGGCGCGTTCGGCGACGCCGGCGTAGCGGGGGACATAGGACGACAGCTTCTCGAGCGCGTCCTCCTCCGAGGTTCCCCAGCGATCGAGGCCGGGCCAGTCCATGGCACCCGCAACGACCCTCCGCTTCTTGCCGATCTCGAGGATCACCCGCATCGTGTCGGTCATCGCCGACAGCCTACTGGTCCGCGAGCCGAACCGACCGATCGCGATTTCGCGCATCCACGCCGGACGCGACCGAGCGCCCAGATCGCCAAGGAGCCCGAATGACATCGCCGCAGTTGCCACGTCAGCAGCCAGAGTCGCCGGAGACCGAGGCGGCGGGTCGCGATTGGCTGGAGCATTGGCAAACCGGCCCGCGGCGGCAGCGCTGGACCGAGTTGCCACCACAGCCCGGCGACCTCGCCCCGGATCTCGAGCTCCTGGAGGCCCGGAGCGGCCGCCGGGCGCGGCTCTCGCACTTCTGGGCCGACGGACCCGCCCTGCTGCTCTTCTGGCGCCACTTCGGCTGCAGCTGCGGCCGCGACCGTGCCGAGCGGCTGCGCAGCGAGCACGCCGACTATGTGGCCGCGGGCGCGACGGTCGCGCTGATCGGCCAGGGCGAGCAGGAACGGACCCTCTTGTATGCAACGGCGAACGATCTGCCCGAGACGATGCCGCTGTTGTGCGACCCCGCCGAGGAGGCGTACCGCGCTTACGGTCTCCTCGAGGGCGGGCCGGCGGAGGTCCTGTTCGACGCGCCGGACGACTACCTCATCTGCCAGCCCGAGGTTGGCAAGGGAATGGCCGAGGAGCGCCGGGCGTTGGCCCGGCCGGTGGTCGACAACCCGTGGCTGCTTCCCGGAGAGTTCGTTGTCGGGCGCGATGGACGACTGACATCGACCTACCGGTTCCAGTTCTGCGAGCACTGGATCGACCCGCGAGTGAACCTCGCCGCGATCCGGTTCGCGTCGGGGGAGCTCCGTCCCGCCTTCGCTCGATCCTGAGGCGGTCACCACCGCCGAAGGAGCTACGCCCGCCCGGTCTCACGAGCGGGTAGACCCGGCAGGCCGACCCCTCAGTGCCAGTCCGGGATCCCGCCGAGGGCGCGCGGGAGGGCAGGCGTACGCACCTCCAGGCGTCCGGTCCCGTCGGGGCGGACCACGAACAGGGCGAAGCCTGAGATCAGGAGATACGAACCGTCCGGCGACCAGGCCATGAACTGCCCGAACTCGGGCGTGACCCTCCGCAGACCGGAGCCGTCGGGACGAACGCTCCAGACGTCGAAATGCTCGCCGATGTCGCCTGTTCGCCAGCACTCGGCGTCGGCCCGCGCGAACGCGCAGTCGTTCCGGACCGACGAGAATGCGATCGTCGAGCCGTCGGGCGACCAGGCCGGCCAGGCGTCGTGCCCGGGCGAATCCGTCAGCTTCGTCACGACATTCGTGTCCAGGTCGACGACGAAGAGCTCGTAGTTCGAGCCGAGCGCGCCCATGAACGCCAGCTTCCTGCTGTCCGGCGACCACGACGGGTACTCCAGCCACATGTCGACGTCGATTCGGCGGAGGTTCGTGCCGTCCGGGTTCATCAGGTAGCCGCGCGTGCCCGTCAGATGGTCACGATCGGAGTTGAAGGCGATCGTCTTCCCGTCGGGCGACCAGTCGGGACCCCAGTCATTGGCGGGGTTCTTCGTGAGGTTCCGATGCTGCTTGCCGTCGGCGCTGGCGACGTAGATCTCGTCGTCCTCGTTGATCCCCCGAGTCGAGTCGCGGTAGGCGATCCACTTGCCGTCCGGGGACCAGCTGCCGTCGAACTCCGGCCCCGCCGTGCTGGACGCGATCCGGACGAAGGCGGACCCGTCCACGTTCATCGCAAAGACGTCCTCGAAGTTGTCGGTGACGATCCGCCCGGACAGTTGCGAGAGCGCGATCGGCGTGCCCGAGACGACCGGCGCGTAGCTGGCGTGGACCACCCGGGTCGGGCCCGGACTGGGCGAAGTCGCAGGGATCGCCGCAGAAGGGCCGGCGGCGGATGCGGATGGAGCCGCCGGCGGCGAGACAGGGGAAGCGCACCCGTTGACGGTCAGCATCACGAAAAGCACGAAGGCGCGAGATCGGCGCTCCATGCCTCACATACCGACAAAGGCCGCCCAGGTTCCCGGGCGCGGATCCTGACGATGTCCCGGAACTGAAGCGAAGGATGCGGCGCCGCTCGGGGCTCAATGCCAGATCGACACCACCGAAAGGGCGAGCAGCGCCGCGAGCCCGAGGCCGACGAAGCGCCGGCGTCGATCGCCGTCGATCATGCCGCCGAGCCACCCTCCAGCGCCGGCCCAGAGCGCGGCCGTCGGGATCACGATCGCCGTCATCGTGCCGGCCACGAGGAGGCTGCCGGGCACGACCGGGAGGTCGGCGGGCCGGAAGGCCGCGATCGCGCCAAGAGCGAAGATCCAGCCCTTCGGGTTGATTGCCTGGAACGCCGCGGCCTGGAGGAGGCTCATCGGGCGCGCGAGCTCGCCTCGCTCGAGCGCGCGGGCGCCCGCGACCTGCCAGGCCAGGAGCAGCAGATACGCCGACGCCGCGATCTTCATGAGGACGGCCACGGCTGGCAAGGCGCTGACGATGGCCGCGAGCCCGGCGGCCGCGGTCAGCGCGAGGACTCCGATCCCGAGCGCCGTCCCGATGACGTGCGGCAGTGTCCGCCGGAACCCGAATGCCGCTCCGGACGCCCAGAGGAGGACGTTGTTCGGCCCCGGCGAGCCCGTGCTGATGACCGAGAACGCGACGAGCGCGAGCCACTGGTCCATGGCCGGACGCTAGGCGAGCGGAGACCGCGCGGTCTTGTACGATCCTGCGATGGTCGGGCAGGGCAATGCTCCGCGGATCCGCGCCTGGAATCCCCGCATCGCCGGGATTCGCGAGGTCTTCCACGCGCGCTTCGCCGATCACGCCTACCCGAAGCACACGCACGACGTGTGGACGCTGCTCATCGTCGACGATGGAGCGATCCGATATGAGCTCGAGGGCCGCGCGGGCGCTGCCGAGCCGCCGACGGTGTCGATCCTGCCGCCGCACGTCGTCCACGACGGCCGTGCGGCGGACGGACGAGGCTTCACGAAGCGCGTGCTCTACATCGAGACGAACGTGATCGGTGAGGCGCTGATCGGCCATGCGGTCGACGATCCGGTCCTTCGCACCCCCGGCCTCCGTTCGCGGGTGTCAGCCCTCCACGATGCCCTGGCCTGTGCCGACGACGCGCTCGAGGCGGAGACCCGGCTCGCGTTCGTCGCTGAGCGCGTCCGCTCGGCGCTGGGCGCGGTCGACGAGGGCGGGCCGGCCCGACCGACCCACGAGGTCGCCGAGCAGCTCCGCGCCCACCTCGACGACCACGTGTTCGAGCCGATCACGATCGCCGAAGCGGCGTTGACCCTCGGCGCCTCAGCCACTCAACTGGCGCGGTCCTTCTCCGCGACGTTCGGGATCGCGCCCCACGCCTACGTCCTGGGCCGGCGTCTCGAGGCTGCCCGCGCCCGCATTCTCGATGGCCAGCCGCTGGCCGAGGTCGCCGCCGAGGTCGGCTTCTATGACCAAGCCCACTTGTCCCGGCACTTCCGGCGGTATATCGCGACGACGCCCGGGCGGTTCGGGGCCACCGTATCGGCATGAGCCAGACGACGCGACGACCCTTCCTGCCGCCCCGCTGGTTCATCCGTGCCGCATGGGCGGTGCACCGCGCGATCTATCGGTTCACCGGCGGCCGTATGGGCCTCCGACCGCCGACGCGGGCGACGTATGGAATGCTGCGCATCCACACGACCGGCCGGCGCAGTGGCGCGGCGCGGGCAGCAATGCTCGGGTATTTCGAGGACGGCCCGAACCTGTTCACCCTCGCGATGAACGGCTGGGGCGAACCGGAGCCGGCCTGGTGGCTCAACCTGCAGGCCCATCCGGACGCCACGATCGACCTACCGGACGGCTCGCGGGCGATCCGGGCGCGGGCGGCGACCGGCGACGAGCGCGAACGGCTGTGGGGCGAGATGCGACGCCGGGAGCCGAACCTCGATAGCTATGCCGCGCGCCGCGGGCGCGAGACCGCCGTGGTCGTGTTCGAGTCTCGCGACGGGTCCTGACCTCGCGCGCCGATCGGTCCCGTCGCGACCGAATGCAAGGCTTGACTTATATAAGCACACGCTTTCTACACTGCGCGCATGCACGCCTTCGATGTTCTGGGTGATCCCGTCCGGCGGCGCATCCTCGAGTTGCTCGCCGAAGGCGAACTGACCTCCGGGGCGATCGCCGGCATCGTCCAGGACGAATTCGGGATCTCGCAACCGGCCGTCTCGCAGCATCTGAAGGTCCTGCGCGACAGCGGCTTCGCGCTCGTCCGGCCCGAGGGCGCCCGGCGGCTGTACGCCGTCGGCGCGGCGCCCCTCCAGGAGGTCGACATGTGGCTCGACCCGTTCCGCCGCTTCTGGAACCAGCGCCTCGACTCGCTCGCGACCGAGCTTGCGCGAGGCAAGCGCGAGCGTCGAATCCGAGCCCAGGATGCCGCAGCACCACAGGAGGACCCGAATCGATGATCGAGATCGTCCGTGAGATCGAAGCCATCCAGCGTGAGGTTGGCAGCGGCCGGACTGCCGCCGGGGAGGGCCGAGTGGTCCGCCTCCGGCGCACCTTACGACGCGCCGATCGAGGACGTCTGGGACGCCCTCACGACACCGGAGCGGATCGGCCGAGGGTTCCTGCCGATCAGCGGCGAGTACCGGATCGGCGGGCACTTCCAGCTGGAGGGCAACGCCGGCGGCGAGATCCTCAGCTGCGAGCGGCCGAACCGCTTCAAGGTGACCTGGGCCATGGGCGTCCCGGCGAGCCCGGCCGACGTGGCCGAGGTCGAGATCCGGCTCACCCCGGTGGCAGACGGGGCAACGACCCTCGAGCTCGAGCACACCGCGATCGTGCCCGACGAGATGTGGGATCAGTACGGTCCAGGCGCGGTCGGGGTCGGCTGGGAGGGAGCCCTCCTCGGGCTGGCGCTCCGTCTCAGCGGGAGGTCGGTCGGCGATCCGACGGCGTGGCAGCTGTCCGCCGACGGCCCCGAGTTCGCCACCCGAGGCAGCGTCGCGTGGGGCGCCGCCAACGAGGCTGCGGGCGCGAGCCCGAAGGCCGCGGCAACCGCAGTCGCGAACACGACGGCGTTCTACGCGCCGGAGCCGTCTCCGAACTGACTGGTGGTACCGTGCGACCGTGGCACGAATCGACGCCAGGCAACCCGACGAGAGCGCGGCGAGAAGCTCTGCCGCGCTGACGTCAGGCGACGTCTATCGGCTCGGTTATCGCTGGCTCATCCGGGGCCCGATCGACGTCGTATTCGATCTGCTCACCCATGCCAAGGACTATCCGACCTGGTGGAGCCCATGCTTTCGGTCGGCGGAGTCCGACGACGAGGTCGCGGTCGGGGCGCGCTCGCATCTCCGTGTCCGGGCCCGGCTTCCGTACGAGCTCGTCTGGGACATCACGCTCACGGAGCTTGATCGGCCGAAGGTCGTCGAGGTCGACACGATCGTGCGCCTGAGCGGCCGGTTTCCGTTGCGCGGTCCGATCCGGTACACGCTCGCGGAGGGCCCGGACGGGATCGAGGTGGTCAACGACCAGATCATCGTCTCCGAGCGACGCCTTCCCTGGCCGTTGCGGGCGTTCCTGCAACGCGCGTTCGCCTACAACCACGCGTGGGCGTTCCGGATCGGCGGCCGCGGGCTCCAACGGGCCGTCGACCAGGCGGTCGCTGCCCGTGGCGCCGGTGCCCCCGTGGCGTGACGGAAAGGCAACGAGGCATGCGCAGGCCCCTTCGGGTGGGTGGCCGGACGTCCCTGATCCGTGGCTTCTCGCTGGTCGCGGCCTGTTGCGTGGCGATCGCGATCGCCCTGACTCGCGCGGCACCGCTGTCCGAGCCCGCCTGGTCCCCATCACCGACACCGGGTGGCATCGCCGCACCGGTCGTCGTGCCGCCCGTCTCGACGACGTTGCCGGCGTCGACCATGCTCGGACGATGTCCGCTGCTGAAGCCCTCAGTTTCGTCCGACCGCGATTTCGCGCTCCGAGTCCCGATCCTAATGTACCACCGGATCGTGGATCCGGCGCTGGCAGGTCGATCACTTGAGCAGCTCGTCGTCCCACCCGCACTCTTTGCCGCCCAGATGTCGATGCTCAGGGAGGCAGGCTGGCGGACGATCGGCATGGCCACGTTGGCATGCGATCGCGCGTCGGGAACACGGCCCCCGCCGAAGACATTCGTCGTGACGTTCGACGATGGCTACGTCGACGGCTACACGGAGGCGCTGCCAATCCTGCGACGGCTGGGCTACGTTGCCACGTACTACATCGTGACCGGCCGCATCGGCTGGCCCGAGCGGCTGACGCGGAGCGATGTCCGGGCCCTTGCCGCCGACGGGATGGACATCGGCGATCACACGGTTGACCATATCAACCTGAACGGACGGTGGGGAGCGGCCCTGAACTACGAAATCGCCGGCGCCGCCCAGACAATCCTCGCGATCACCGGATCGTTGCCCGTCACATTCGCCTACCCGTTCGGCGACCGCAGCTCACGGGTTGTCCGAGCGGTCGCGGACGCAGGGTTCGAGATGGCGGTCACGAACGGGGAGGGAGTCGCGGAAACTTCGGCCAATCAGTTCCAGGTCCCTCGCGTCCGGGTGGGTCCAGCGACCTCGCCGGAGTTCCTCCTCAACGAGATCATGGGATTCACGCGCTGAGCGGACTCCGTGTCGCCGCGGCCGCGAGGTAGGGACATGACCGTGACGGACTGGCTCCTGGATTCCGACCCATCGATCCGCTGGCAGGTGATGCGCGACCTGGCCCACGAACCGGCGGACGTCGTCGCCGCCGAGCGCTCGCGGATTGCGACGGAGGGCTGGGGCGCCCGGCTGCTGGCGCTCCAGGCGCGGGACGGCCTGTGGGCCGGCAAGGCCTGGTCGCACGACTGGACGGACACGTTCCACGTCCTGGAGCTCCTGCGACGGTTCGGGCTCGATCCTGAGAGCGCGGAGGCCCGCCGGGCCGTCGCCCTCGTCCGCGACCGTGTGACCTGGGGGGACGGCTCCGAGTGGCAGAATCCCTGGGCCGACCATCCCTTCTTCGAGGGCGAGGTCGAGCCGTGCATCAACGGCAACGTCGTTTCGACCGGTGCGTACTTCGGCGTCGACATGGCGCCCCTCGTCGGGCGGCTTCTGGGCGAGCAACTGAGCGATGGCGGTTGGAACTGCGAGGTCGAGAACGGCGCGACGGTGTCGTCGTTCGGGACGACGATCAATGTCCTTGAGGGCCTGCTCCAGCACGAGCGGGCGATCGGCGGCTCGGCCGAGGTCGAGGAGGCCCGCCGCCGCGGCGAGGAATACATGCTCGAGCGCCGGCTGTTCCGCCGGAAGACGACCGGCGAGGTCATCGAGCCGAGCTGGCTCAGGTTCTCGTATCCGACCTGGTATTTCTACGACGTCCTGCGGGGCCTGGAGTACCTGCGCGCCGCCGAGATCAAGCCCGACGAGCGCGTCGCCGAGGCGATCGCGGTGGTCGAGAGCAAGCGGGATCCCGACGGTCGCTGGCCGCTCGAGAATGTCCACGAGGGTGCGGCCCACGTCGAGATGGATGCCGGCGAGGGCCAGCCCAGCCGTTGGAACACCCTTCGCGCGATGCGCGTGGTCGAATGGGCGGGACGGGGCGGCTGATCAGGCATCCTCGGCGCCCAGACGGCGTCACGACAAGCTGGACCGCCGGGTGACGCTCGGCCGTCCTCGAACGCCTCGGACTCGCTCGACGCGTCTACGATGGCGCCATGGATCCGGCTGACATCGAGTTCCGCAACGCCACGTACCGCCGGTTCGTCGAGCTCGGCCGAGCGCCGACGGCCACCGAGATCGCCAAGGCGACCGGCGCGAGCGCCGATCAGGTCTCAGCCGCCTGGCGGCGCCTCCACGATGCCCACGCGCTCGTCCTCGACGAACGCGGCGCGATCCTCATGGCGAACCCGTTCAGTGCGGTGCCGACGGCATTCCGTGTCGAGGCCGGTGGTCGGTCGTGGTTCGCGAACTGCGCGTGGGACGCGTTCGGGATCGGCGCCGCGCTCCACATCGACTGCCGGATCGAGAGCACGTGCCCAGATTGTGGCGAGCCCATCTCGATCGAGGTCCGGGATGGGATCCCAAACGATACCGATCTGCTCTTCCACGTCCTCGTTCCGGCCGTCTCGTGGTGGCAGGACATTGGCTTCACCTGAGGGACGATGCTGCTCTTCCGGTCGGAAGACCACCTCGATCGATGGCTCGCGAGCCGCGCGAAAGGCTCATCCATCCCGGTGACCAAGCTCGCGGAGCTCGCCCTGGCGTGGTGGGGCGACCGGCTCGATCCGAGCTGGCAGCCGCACACCCGCGAGCAGAATCATGCGATCCTCGACCGCCTCGGACTCACCGGGCCATTCTGGAATCTGGGCTGATTCGGAGCGTCGTGGCGCCGGCTGCGGAGCTGGCGGCTCCGAGCTAGGTCAACAGCTCACCGGATGTGGCGTGGGGTGCGAGGCCGTGTACGTCGTCTTGACGGTCGAGTAGCGATACGCCTCGACGATGAGCTTCGGGTAGGTGGAGTTCGGGCCCGTCGACGTCTGCAGCCACAGCCGCTCACTGGTCAGCGACGTGACTCCGGCCATGCCGTTCGACGTCACGCGGACCCGGATGATCCGGTACGAGCTGACGTAGCTGTCACTCGTCCAGACCCTGACGGTGCGGCCGATCAGGCTCGCGCCGCGGTCGATCCGCCACCTCGTCAGCAACGGCAGGAACATCCCGACCCTGGCGTGAGCGTAGGTGAACGTGATTCCGAGCTCGCGCGGCTGGGCGACCGCGGCAAGGTACATCGCGACCCGGCACGGCGGATAGGCCGCGGGCCCCCGGATGACCGGCAGATCGATCCCGAGGCTCGAGACCGCAACGCGGGTCGCATGGGCGAACGTGAAGTTGCCGCACCGGATCGACGTCCCGCTCACGATCCTGACGACGAAGCTCGATCTGCGAGCCGCCGACCAGATCCAGTACATCGGCCCTGAGGCCAGGTAGGCGGCGCTCGTCACCGTCCCGGATGTCGTCGTCCGGACCGCAGTCAGACGGGCCGCCAGCGAGCCCAGTCGTGAACATGTGCCGTTCCGGATCTGGACGCTGTAGGTCGCGTTAGCCCGCAAGTCCTTGAGGCTATAGCGGATGGAACCAACGCCGCTCGTGTACGCCCTGAGCGTGACGGTCCCGTTCGCGCCACTCGAGCCCATCCTGGCCGACCAGGTCCGCTGCAGCGTGAGCGCGGTGGCGGGCGTGGCCTCAACGGCGAGGACGATCGCCAATGAGACCAGGATCCCGATGCCGCGGCGGCCAGTGCTTCGCATGTCTCCGTCCCCGAGTGGGTCCAAGCGCAGGGCGCTCGCCTGATCCCGGACGTCCAGCGTAGCGATAGCAGAAGTACTACCACAAGGGGAGTACGACCTTCCCGGTGTCGAAGGGCACCGAGCGGGCGGGACCGGTGGACCCTCAGCCGATTTTGGCGATGCATCAGGCCGCCAGCTCGGTCCGCATCACCTCGATGGGATCGTAGCCGCCTAGAGTGACGTGGTGCTCATTATCGTGCCGCCGTCCGAGTCGAAACGGCCGCCGCCGGAACGCGGTCGTCCGCTCGCACTCGACGAGCTGTCGTTCCCCGAGCTCACGCCACTCCGCGCCCGAATCCTCGATGCGCTGATCGAGACGAGCGCCGGACCCGACGCCTTCGAGCGGCTGTTCGAGCGGCCGACCATGGCAGCCCACATCGCCCGCAACACGCGGCTGCTCGAGCTGGCCACCCAACCCGCGGCCCAGGTCTACGCGGGGCCTCTTCACGCGGGCCTCGGCCTCGTGTCGCTCTCGGCCGCGAGCGCGGAACGAGCCGAGCGCAGCGTGATGATCACGTCCGCGCTCTGGGGGGCGCTCCGGCCGAGCGACCGGATCCCCGCCTACCGCCTGCGCGTGTGGTCGAACCTCGTCGGGATGGACCGTCTCGAGCCGATGTGGCGGACGATCCTCCCCGGCCTGTTCGCCCGAATCGCGGGACCTGACGGCGTCGTCTTCGACCTGCGGCCGCCGAGTTTCCAGGCGCTCGGGATGCCGACCGGCCTCAGCGATCAAACCGTCTCGCTGCGAATCGACTACGCAGACGATACGGGAGGGCGGATCGGCGACGTCCTGGCCAAGCGGATCCGCGGCGAAGCGGCCCGCCACATCCTGGAGTCGGGATCGGATCCGGCCGACCCGGACGCCCTCGCCGACGTCCTCGCCGAGCGCTGGCCCGTCCGACTCGAGGAGCCCGACCGACCGGGCCACTGCTGGACCCTGACGCTCACGCCGAACGAGTCCGGAATCTGACCATCAGGCCGCCGACGCGGGTGCCGGGACGACGGCTTGCCCGCCGATGCGCGCCTCGAGCCAGGCCGTCAGTTCAGCCTCGATCGCGCCGGCATTGGCGATCAGGCTCGACGCCGGCTCGGCCGAATCCACGACGAGCGCGTCGGAAGTGACATCGGCCAGCGACACCCCGAGCCCCTCGAGACGCACGCTGAGGGGCGGGTGCGAGTCGGTGGGGTGGGGGATCTCGCGAGTGTCGAGATCGACCATGGCCGAAGGCTTGGCCGCAGCCCGAGCGAGCTCGACGAAGGTCTCGGAGGCATTCCCGAGCGGTGTGCCGGCCCTGACCGAGCTGACGACCGTGTCGACGGTCTCGCCCCAGCAGTCGCTGAACGCGGTGACCTTGACCAGGGACGACGCGACTGCGCGGGCCGACACGGCAGCGGCGCCGACCTTGTCCGCGGCGAGCTCGCGCTCTCGCGAGATCGCGCGTTCTGCGGTTGCGAATGCCTCCATGAAGAGCGACAGGACCATGAGCGCCGGGATCAACGGGATGGACCGCCCGCCACTTCCGCCAGCCGCTCGCGCGAGCGCCACGAAGGCGCCGGAAGCCCCGGCATAGATCGGGTAGAACCGCTGCGACCACTCGGTGTCCGCGCCGCGGAAGTGCCCCATCTCGTGGCCGACGATCGCTCGCAACTCGTCGATCGTGAGGACGTGACTCATCGACAAGGAGAGGTAGAGCGTTCGACCGCGATATCGGCCGTCGGTGGCCTCCGTCTCGACCTCGCTCACGTAGAAGCCAGGGTCGAGCCCCACGAGGACATTGTCGGGCCCGTCCGTTCCCGTCGCCGTCGCCAGCTGCGCGACGGCCTCGACAAGTCTCGGCTCTGCCGTTGCATCGACGCGCCGGGCGACCACCGTCGCGATTGCCGGCTTCGAGGCGGCGAACATCGCCCGAACGATTCCCACGAGGGCGAATAACGCCCCGGCGGCGATCGCGAGGATGAGAATCGGGTAGATGCGGCCAAGAAAGACGCCCAGACCGAGGTAGACGGCACCCACAGCAAGGAGTCCGTCCAGCGCCACGAGCAACGTGATTCCGATGAGCGTCACGTAGAGGCCCGGACGGAAGAGCCTGAGCAAGGCATTGCGGTCGCGCGACGCCCGCGCCCGGAGGAACGCGACCGTCAGCAGCAGAGCCGCGCCTTCGGCGGACCCGGCGATGCCGAGGACCTTGGTCGACCCTGCCAGACGCACGTCGGCGCACGCGGCGTCGTCGGCGGACTGAGGACCGGCGCAGTAGCTGACCACCTCCAGGTCTGGGTCGGATCGCTCCTGGGATGTCAGCGATCGCCCGATCTCCTGCTCGACGGCGGCATAAACATCGCCTTGATACTTCGCGACAACGCCGAGACTGATGGCGATCGCGATGATCGGGATTGCGAGAACCACGAGGATGGCATTCAGCCACTGCCGCGTAGATTCGCCGCGTGCCGTCGTCATGCCTCATCCTCCCTTGCGCAGCGAGCGTACACGAGCGTGATGTGGCGACCAGGGTCGCGAAGCATGGGTCAGCGTTTTCGACACAGCCTTTCCTTGTCCGACCGTGCGACCATCTGGCGGGTCGTCCGGACGCATCAACGGGAGGACACATGGTCGAGACAGCCGCCCGAATCGCCCCCCACCACATCGATCAGCTGCGCCGATCCTGCGCCGAGGTGATCGCGCCCGAGGACGCGGGCTACGACGACGCGCGCCGCCTCTGGAACGCGATCCACGATCGCCGGCCCGCGGTCATCGCCCGCCCGTCGAGCGCCGAGGACGTCGCCACAGCAGTCCGCTTCGCGCGCGAGCACGACCTCGAGATCACGATCCGGTCCGGTGGCCACAGCGCCTCCGGGCTGGGGGGCGCGAACGGCGGCCTCCTCGTCGACATGTCCGCGATGCGCGGGGTGGAAGCCGATCCGCGGAGGCGGACCGCCCGGGCCAACGGCGGCGCGCTCCTCGGCGAGCTCGACGTCGCCGCGCAGGCGCACGGGCTGGTCTGCCCGATCGGCGTCGTCGGCCACACCGGCGTCGCCGGGCTGACGCTCGGCGGGGGAGTCGGCCGTCTCCAGCGCAACTTCGGGCTCACGATCGACAACCTGATCGCGGTCGAGCTCGTCACCGCCGACGGCCGGCTCGTCCGCGCGACCGAGACCGAGGAGCCCGAACTCTTCTGGGGCCTGCGCGGCGCCGGCTGGAACTTCGGGATCGCGACGGCCTTCGAATTCCGGCTCCTGCCGTTCGGCCCCGAGCTCCACCGCGGCGTGCTGACGTTCCCGGCGACGCAGGTCCAGGAGCTCTGGAGCCAGTTCCGCGACTACGCGCTCAACGCGCCCGACACGGTGTCGTGCATCTTCGGCCTCGATCGGGCCGGGCCGGACGCCGGCTACGCCGACGAGATGGTCGGCCGGCCGATCGTCTTCTTCGCCTGGAACCACAGCGGCGCCGCCGACGACGTCGAGCGCGACACGGCCGGACTGCGGACCGGTCCGACGCCGCTGACCACGACGATCGGCAGTGAGCCGTACCTCGACGTCCAGACCGCCCACGATCTCGCGTTCGCCTGGGGCACCCGGTCGTTCATCAAGAGCCACAACGGGAACGACGTCCGCCCGGAGGCGCTCGACGCCCTCGTCGAGCTCATCGCCATGCCAGGGGAAGGGACCTTCTCGGTCACCGCCCTCGGCGGCGCGATCGGCCGGGTCCCGGAGGACGCGACCGCGTACGCCGGCCGAGCGGCGCCGTTCGACTTGAGCGCGGACTCGTCCTGGACCGATCCGTCGGATGACGACGCAAACCTGGAGTGGTGCCGGCGGGCGATGCAGATCGTCGAGCCCGACCGGACGCTCGGCGCCTACGCGAACGGTAACAGCGACGCCGGGCCCGAGGAGAGCCGCCGGATCTACGGTGACGCCAAGGTCGCCCGCCTCGCCGCGCTGAAGCGCGAATGGGACCCCGACAACGTGTTCCACGTGAACCCGAACGTGGCGCCGGCGCCGGCGCCGGCGAGGGACGAAGCCTGACCGGGCCGTGCGGGCCGGCGCCTGACCGCTCCTAACGATCCGAGCTCCCCACCTCGAACAGATCCCACGCCCCCGGCACGCCGCGGAGGCTCGTCGGCCCGAGCGGCGTGAACGCCAGGTCCGTGCCGGTGACCAGGTCGCGAACCGTCGAAGTCACCACGACACGATCGGGTGCGGCCGAGCCCGGGAGCCGCGCGGCGATGTGGACCGCGATCCGGCCGACGCCCGTCTCGCGTCGCTCGATCTCGCCGGTGTGGAGACCCGCCCGGATCTCGACGTCGAGGCCGCGCGCCGTCTCGAGGAGCTCGAACGCGCAGCGGAGCGCCCGCGTGGGGGCGTCGAAGACCGCCATGACGCCGTCGCCCGCGAACTCGATGTTCCGCCCGTTCCACCGTTCGATGACCCCGCGAACGGCCAGGTGGTACGCATCGAGGAGCTTCCGCCAGGCTCGATCGCCCATCTCGTGGACCCGGCCGGTCGAATCGACGATGTCGGCGAAGAGCACCGTCGCCAGCGTCCGATCGAGGTCCTCGGCCGCCTGGAGCGAACGCATCTGCTCGAGGGTCCAGCGGTACTCCTCGACGAAGCGGCTCGTCGGGACCTCCGGATCCGGCACGTACGTGAGGAGAACCACTCCGGAGGAGAACCGGCGCGTCTCGGTGAGGCGGAGGTGGTGGGTGTCGATGCGATCACGGAACAGGTGCTTGCCGCTGCCGAGGATCACGGGGTAGATCAGGAGCCGGTACTCGTCGACGAGGGCATGCCGGAGGAGCTCGTCGACGAGGTCCGGGCTGCCGTAGACGATGAGCTCGCCGCCCGGCGCCGCCTTGAGCTTCCGGATCGCGGCAGATACGTCGCCCGACAGGATCGTCGTGTTGTTCCAATCGGCGCGCTTGAGGGTGTTCGTGACGACGTACTTCGGGATGCCGTTCATCTTCGCGACCATCTCCGGATCGCCCCCGGCGGTCGGCCAGAAGGCGGCTCAGACCTGCCACGTCCGACGGCCGAGCAGGAGCGCATCGGCACCCATGACCTGGGCGCGGTTGTAGAGCTCGTCCTCGTCGTTCTGGACCCGCAGCGCCCAGGCGTTGCGCCCGGTCCGGTGCTCGTCGAAGCCGGGCCCCTCGACGACGCCGTCGAGCGTCACGAACGCGGTCACCACGAGCTTCATGGCACAAGACTAGAGGGCGCGGCCCGCGCCCACAGCGACCCGGGCCGGGACCCGACAACCCGACCCTGGCGGGCGAGGCATCATGAACGCATGGTCAAGGGAGGCGCCGCGGCCACGTTCATCCCGCCGATGCTTGCGACGCTGACCGGCGCCCCGTTCGATGATCCCGATTGGCTGTTCGAGGTCAAGTGGGACGGCTTCCGGGTCGAGACGATCGTCGACGCCGGCGATGCCCAACTGTGGACTCGCGGCGAGCAGGACGCGGCGCGCTACTTCGGGCCGTTCCTCGATCCGCCGACGTGGCTCGCCGCGCGGAGCGCGATCGTCGACGGCGAGGTCATCGCGCTCGACGACCACGGCGAACCGGACTTCGCCCTGCTCCAGGCCCGGATCAGGGGGAGGGGAGTGCCCACCGGGCTGACGCCGTTCGTCTACGAGGTCTTCGACCTGCTCCACCTGGACGGCCGGTCGTTCCTGGACGCGCCCCTGGAGGAGCGCCGCCGACTCCTGGCCGGTGTCCTCCTCCCGGACCCGCGTATCCGTCTCAGCGAGCACGTCGAGGCCGGCGGGATCGCGTTCTTCGAGGCGGCCCGGGTGCGGGGTCTCGAGGGGATCATGGCCAAGGATCGGCGCTCACCGTACGTGCCGGGCAAGCGGACCGATCGCTGGCTGAAGGTCAAGATCCGCCCGGAACAAGAGCTCGTCGTCGGCGGCTGGGTCACGGGCACGGGCAAGGCGGTCGAGCTGGGAGCCTTGCTCGTCGGCGTCCAGGAGGACGGCGCGCTCCGCTACGCGGGCAAGATCGGCGCCGGGTTCACCGATGGCAACCGCGCCGAGCTGCTCGCCGCCATCGCTCCGCTCGCCACCGACGCGCCGCCATTCTCGCCGCCGCCCCCGCGCGCGGCCGCCCGGAACGCCCGATGGCTGCGCCCGGAGCTCGTCATCCGCGCCGAGTTCGCCGGCTGGACCGGCGAGGGCCTCGTCCGCCAGGCCGCCTACAAGGGCATCGAGCTCGAGAAGGACCCGCGCAAGGTCATCCGTGAGCGGCCCAAGGCGTGACCTTTTCAGTTCGACCACCCCCGGGCGTTTGTGGCGTGACGAGGTGACCTCGCCCGGGCGATAGACAGCGAAGACGCCGGCGTGACGGCCGCCGTCTATACGTGCGTGTGCCGTCGCAACTGCGGAATCTCCGTGAGATCCGCCCGCATCGCGTGATGAAGTTGCGTTTGGCGCACAGGCTCTACGGCACGACGTTCATTGCCGGCTCGCACGTGGAGGTTCAACTCATGTCGCGACGGCTCTGGCTGGCGGGTCTGACTGTCTCGGTCACACTTGTGGCGTGCGGCGGCACTTCTCCTTCTCCGTCAGGGTCCGCGCCGATCAACAACACGGGTTCCACGGCGCCCGTCGCATCGACGGCGCCCGCGGCTGCCCCCTGCACGAAACGTAACCTGGACTTCGATCACGGGAAGGTCGACCTCACTGGGCCCTGGTTGGGAGACGATGACGGCATCTACTACCTCCGCCAGATCGGGAAAAACCTGTGGTGGAGCGGCATGTCCGGCCAAGCCGGACCCCCAGCGTCGCTGGGCCGAGATTGGAACAACGTCGCGAACGGACAGGTCAACGACGACCTGACGATCCATCTCAACTGGGCCGATGTTCCTCGCGGCGAGATCCTCGGCGGGGGAACCCTGGTCTGGAGGATCGAGGACGACGGCAGCGGCAACGTGAAGCTGACCAAGGTTTCAGAGACCGGGTCGGGCTTCGGGGGCAGCGCCTTCACGCCGTGCCGACCCGGCTGACTCAGAACAGCAGCGCAGCCCTCAATCCGGCCGCCCCAGGTCGATCTGGGGCAGGCCGGCGATGCCGAGAGTCTCTGACGGCTCGCCGCAGTGGTACGCGTCGTGGGTCAGCATCCGCTGTAGGACCGACGAGCGCGAATAGACCTGTGGCTGGTCGCCGTAGACCCGCACGACCGTCTCGCCGAGCATCTCGGGGGTCCTCCGGTCGAGGCAACCGTCGACGATCGCCCACGTCGAGTCAATCGCCGCGACGAGCTCGGCGGGGCTCCGCGGGTGGTCGAGGTCATCCTCCCAGCCCAAGTCGTTGATGGGGTCGGGCCAGGGCGTCGTCTCTGCGCCCGGTGCGCCGAAGAAGCCGCAGAGCCAGTACACCCGGGCCCCGACCGTGTGGCCGACCGTGGCACAGATGGGCCAGCGCTTGGAAGCCGGTCGAATTGCGAGCTGCTCATCGGTCATCGCTCCGACGACCTCGGCCAGGCGGTGGTTGTACGGCGGCCAGCGGTCATAGAAGAGGCGGATGGACATCGCCCGGGGATACGCCCAGCCTCTGCAAAAGAGGCGCCGCCGCAGGACTCAGCGTCGGTGAAGCTCGAACACGGCTCGACCCTGGGCCGCTTCGATCGGATCGTCCAGGTCGACCCGGTCGAACGTGCGGACGAACCACACACCCAGCCGCCTCGCTCGAGCGACGGGTCCGAGGACGTCGCGAAAGAACCCGACCCGTTCCGTGGCGTCTAGCTCCGTCGCGGTCACGTCCTCCTTGCGACCACGGACGGTGATCGTCGCGCGGCCGGCCGCGCGCATATTGCGGACCCAGTGAACGTCGCCCCACGGTGACCAGACCCAGAGCCGTCCGTCGACGTCGATGATCGCGATTGGCGTGGTCCGCGGGATCGCACTCTTGCGGCCCCGAACCGTCAGGAGCCCGTTGGGGCCGAGCGGCACGCCGGCGGCCAGGAGCGGCCGGGTGATCGGGGTGAACATCGTGACCCAGCGAGGAGCGGTGGTGGCGGCTTCGATTGGATCGATCATTCGAGTGGCTCCTGCTCGGGTCGTCTGGCGCTCGTCTCACAACAGGGGACCCGCGAGAAGGCGCAAACGTGACTGCGGGGGAGGTCGGAGACCTCAGCCCGCGACCACGGAGAGATCCAACTCGGCGAGCCGGTCGGGATCCGCAAGGATGTCGATCGAGACGATCCGTCCGCCCTGGACGGTCAGCGCCACGACGGCGAACGGACTTCCATCCGGCGCCCACGCAACGCCGCCCGGGATTCCGTTCACGAGGATCCGCGTCGCCGACTCGGCGAACTGACGGAAGGACAACGACTGCTGGGCGACGGCTCGGGCGCCGCGAACCAACGACGCCAGCTCCGGACGCGCGGCTCCGCCGTCGGACCGCACGACCACGTCCGGGTCGAGGACGGCGAGCAACTGCTCGAAGTCGCCGTTACGAGCTGCCGCCAGGAAGGCGTCGACGACGAGCCACTGGCCGTCGAGGTCGACGTCGGGCACGGGCGCACCCTGGACGCGCCGTCGACCACGGCTCGCGAGCTGCCGGGTCGCGGTCGGCGTTCGACCCACGATCGGGGCGATCTCGTCGAACGGCACCGCGAAGACATCGTGCAACACGAAAGCGACGCGTTCGGCGGGTGCCAGCGAGTCGAGGATGACGAGCATCGCGAGCCCGACCGAGTCGCCCAACAGGGCTTCCTGTTCCGGGTCCAGGCCCTCTTCCGGGCTCACGATCGGATCCGGGATGTGGGTCTCGAAAGACGACTCGCGGCGCGTCCTCCGCGATCGCAGCATGTTGAGGCAGACGCGCCCGACCACGGTCGTCAACCAGGCCCGGAGGTTGTCGACGTGACGCGTGTCGGTCCGGCTCAGGCGGATCCAGGCTTCCTGGACGGCGTCGTCCGCCTCGGTCGCGGAGCCGAGCATTCGGTAGGCGACACCACGGAGGTGGGAGCGATTGGCCTCGAAGCGCTCGGCCAGCCAGTCCTGATCGGTCATCCGTCACGTTCCTGCGATTGGTCGGCTGATGTCATGACCCGCCAGGCGGCGGTCGTGTGACCGATCCTCGAACGGGACGCCACTAGGCGAGCTGCAGGACGTGAAAGCTTCCGTTGCCCCAGTCCGACAGGAGGCACAACCCATGTGCGACCGTGACCTGGGGGTTGGCTCGGAACTCGGGCACGTGCAGTTCCTGCCAGTCATTCAGATTGTCAATTGGTGCCATGTACAGAGATCCACGTTCGCCCCCGGTGAAGACCACGATCCGATCCTCTGGGAAACCGGCCGAGAAGTTGAAGCCATCGTCGTCGCCGTCGCCAAACACCGTCTCGGGCTCGAGGGAGCCCATGATCGAGCCGTCCGGAAAGCGGTGGACCTGGAGCGGTCCCTCAGAATGCGGGGTGGTCACGAACACCTCACCGCTCGGACTGATACCGGCCAGCACGCGCTCGAGCGCCGGGTACTCGTTGACAGCGACCGACCCTTCCTGGACCGAGCCCCAGTAGACCCTCGAACCGTCCTGCCCTTCGCCAACCGCCAGACCGACATGCCTCCGGTCCGGATGAGGCACGGCCTGCGATCCCGCCGATTTGCAGCTCAAACCGGCCCGCCCCATGACCTCCGCGGTCTCAGCGTCGAGGACGACCCACTCGTCCGGGGACCAGTCGCGTGGGACGTGCGCCCAGACAACGCGATCGTCCGCCGAGAAGCAGCACGAGCCTCGCTCACTGCCGCCATCTCCCCAGCTCGGGTGTTCGAACTGCCACAGCTCTCGGCCGGCGTGGTCGATCACGACGACGCGTTGGAGCGCGGACACGGCGAGGCGGCTCCCGTCCCGAGTCGCACCGTGCACACCCAGTGCGTCGGCGGGTAGCGCGAAACTACCCAGGTCGCGTAGCAGCGGATCGAGAAGGAGCAATCGGCTCTGGCCTTGGGTGTGGGTCGCCCAGCCAGCGCGCTCCGGCCAGACCTGGGTGCGTGGAGCGAATAGGCGAGACGCGATCACTCGTACATCCACTCGACGATGCTACGTCTGACGGCGCCTGTCAGCGGGATGATCCGTTCGTCTGGGGACGCGTTGGTCCGCCATGACGCGCGATCTGGACTCCGTCCGTCCGGCGGGCGCGGACTCCCGAGGGACAGCCTGATGCTGACCGACGAGTAGACCCCAGACGAGCTACGTGCTCGAATGACGGACGAATGACTGATCGCTCCCGATTCGTCGCGGTATGGTTGCGCGGGTGAGGCGCGAATGATCCCACCAAGGTCCGCGATCCCCGGTTCATCACGGTGCGTCGCGGCGGCAGTCTCCAGGACGACGATCACCGCCTTCTCGCCATCTGGGCGGCCGACTGCGCGACGCATGTGCTGCATCACTTCGAGCAGGCGCGTCCGGGAGACAACCGTCCGCGTTGGGCGATCGACCTGGCACGTGCCTGGGCGCGGGGTGACATCCCGTGGGCAGAGGCCCGAACAGCAGCCGGCCATGCCAACGCCGCAGCCAGGGACCTGAGCGGGGCAGCCCGGCATGCCGCGTACGCTGCCGGCCAGGCAGCAGCGGTGGGTCATGTGGCGGCCCACGAGCTCGGCGCCGCGGCCTACGCGGTCAGGGCAGCTCGGGCGGCGTCAACCGAAGGCGACAGCGATGCCGCTGGTCGCCGAGAGCGCCAGTGGCAGCGTGACCAACTGCCCGACGAGATCCGGGAGCTCGTGCTCGACGACCAGCGGCTACGGAACGAGCTGTGCTGGTTCGCGTTCGATTGCTGATTGAAGCAATCCATGCCTGAACCTGCGCGTCGATGACCTCGATGCGGTGCTCGCGCCGTTTCACGAGGCGCGCGACGAGGTGATCACGAAGGACGAATGGAACGACCCTTCGGTCGGCCGCTTCGCCCGGGCGCATGACCGGGAGGGCAATCCGATCGAACTGTGGGAGCCGCCGCAGGAATAGGCGAGTCAGAAGGCGAGCGAGAAGGCGCCGAGCTTCGGGTCGACCGCGGCCGAGAGCCGCTCGGCAAGCGTCTCGTCGTCGATCGACTCGTCGAATCCCTGCGAATCGCGATCGGTGCCACCGTCGATGCGGAAGGCATCGAAGAGGCGCCGAACCGCGGCCTCTCCGAGGCTGTCGAACAGCTCGGCCGCGGCCACCTCCAGGCGGAACTGGTACCAGGCGTAGTTCGGGCCGCCGATGGAGCCGTAGAGCCGCTCGAACTCGTCCCGGGATCGATGCTCGATCTCCTCGCCGGAGCCCAGCGCAGCGAGGCGCGGCAGCGTCGTGAGCGTGTCGGTCGAGTCGGGTGCCCGCAGCACGACCCAGGCGTGGAGTGCCAGATTGGCGAACAGCTCGCCGAGCCACATCCGCGGAAAGACCACCTTGCCTGCGGCGAACAGGTGGGCGACCTCGTGGACGGCGACGAGATCGAAGAAGTCGCCGAAGTGGAGGTGCCCGTCCGGCCCGCCGTAGACGACGGCAAGCTCGGCCTGCCCATCCTCGCCGGCCATCGGCGCGAGGTCGGACCACCAGCCCGCCTCCGTACCGGCAACGACGAGGACGCCGTCCTCGGCGTTCGGGAGGCCGAAGAGCGGCGTGCGGCCCTGCTCGGCCCAGTCGGCTTCGGACAGGACCAGCACCTGCACCTCGGGCCGATGCCCGAGCAGCCCCGCAAGGTAGTCCAGGGACGAGCCAGCGATGCTCGCGACGGCGGCCGCACGATCCTCGAGCCCGGCGCTCGCGAACGTCGACACGGCGGCCCCAGGGACCTCGACAAGCCCATCACGCGCGATGGCCACGTTCACCTCGTTCAGATGTGCGGTGCGACGTCCCGGGCGATCTGCTCCATGACCTCGAGCTGGGCGTCGTACTCGAGCATCGGCAGGTGGCTGCGCGCCACGAACTCGACCGGGACCGGCACCCCGTTCCGGACCTCGAGCAGGGCATCGACGAGCTCTTCGGGAGTCCCGGCGTGCGCCGTCCGCCGCGCGAGGAGCGATTCGTCCGGACGAACGAACGGGGGAGGGGAGGCCGGCGGGAGGGGGCGGGTCGCGGAGGCCTCCATGTCCGAGTACTTCCAATTCAGCGCCCAGACGGCATCGCGGTAGCGAGCAAGGGCGTCGGCACGGGATGCACCGGGCAGCAGGATCGAGTAGTGGATGAGCCGGAAGGTGGAGGGGTCGCGTCCGGCCTGCTCGAGCTCGTCGAGCACCCAACGGACCTGCTCGCCGAACTGATCCGCCGCCGCGTTCGAGAAGATGCCGTCGGCGAGGCGGGCAGCGCGGCGGAGAGCGGGCTCCGCGCCACCGCCGACGAGGATCGGGATCCGGGTCGGCGGCGTCGGGCGGACGGCGAGGGTCGGGAGCTGGTGAACCGATCCGGTGTGGGTGAATGGCTCGCCGCTCCACGCCTGCCGCAGGATCCGGAGCGTCTCATCCATCGCCGCGCCCCGTCGATGCATGTCGGCGCCGAGCCCGGCGTACTCGACCTCCGACCAGCCGAGTCCGAGCCCGAGTGCGAGCCGGCCGTGGCTCAGGAGCTGGACGGTCGCTGCGTCCTCCGCGAGACGCAGCGGGTGATGCATCGGGGCGAGGATGACGCCGGTGCCGATCTCGATCCGCGACGTCGCCTGAGCGAGAGCCGCGCTGACCACGAGGAGCGAGGGCATGTAGCCGTCGTCGACGAAGTGATGCTCCGTCGTCCAGACCGAGATGAAGCCGAGCCGCTCCGCCTCGACGGCGAGGCGGAGCGTGTCGTCGTACGCGCGTGTCCAATCCGTCTCACCAGGCCGGAGCTGCGCGCTGAGGAGTCCGAATCCGAGCGCCATGACGGAGAGGCTAGCGCGTTGAGGCCCAGCGAGACGATGCTAAAGACGTGTCTCAGGCCCTAAAAACAAAGCGTCAGGGTTTGCTGAAGCCGAGCATCCACGAATAGATGTCGTCGCCGAGCGACCCGCTGTAGGCCTGGTCCCAGCCGTCGTGGCCCAGACCTGGATAGATGGTCAGTTTGGCCCGATCCGGCGTCACACCCGGGCAAGCGGCAAGGTTCGTCATGGGCTCGATGCTGCCCTGCGGATTGACGACGTCGTCGAGCTCGCCGGCAAAGGCCCAGAGCGGGACCGCGCTGAGGCCGCAGTAGTCGGGAGCCCAGGCGGGTCGTCCGTCACCGGCGATCGGGATGGCCGCCGCGACCTGGAGGCTCGCGTGGTACTTGGCGAGGTACTCCCAGAGCCCGTAGGCGCCGCACGAGAGTCCGGTGACGTAGATCCGTGCCGGGTCGACGTTGTAGTGGGCCACCGCGTAGCCGATGAAATCGTGGACTTCGTCTGGTGTTGTGCAGAACGCGGGAGACGCGTTGTTGCGGTCGTGCTGCAGCTGCATGTTGCACGACCCGCCCCACGGCTGACCGTCGCACGGCGAGAAGTCGAACCCGGGAGCCGCCTCGACATGCTGGAGGGCGAGGACAACGAGCGTCCGATCGGTTGGCCAGCCACCGATGTTGATGAACCGGGGGATGCCCGTGTTCAGCAGGTTCTGGATCCCACCGGGCGTCCCGTCGCCGTTCTCGCCGTAGCCGTTCAGCGCGACGAGGAGGGGGCTCGCGGCGCCGGAAGCGCTGTAGCTGGGCGGGAGGTACTCATCGAAGCCCATCGGGAAGGCGGTCGAGCCAATTGGCCTGGGCGTTAGATAACGCGCCGAATCCGTCCCGACGAGTGGCGCGACCTCCTGGCACAAGTCGACGAAGAACAGGGGATGGGGTCCGCCGAGCTTGAACCCAAGGAAGTTGAACGTGCCGTCGGCGATGTCGATCGTGTACTGGAAGGACAGGTTCCCGCGATCGCGGGAGACGATCTTCCCCGACGAGTCGGTGACCACGGCGGGTTGACCGGAGTTGTGGAAGGTGAATTCGTACAGGGTCCCGCCGAGCGATTTGGCCGTGATGTCCTTGGCGATTCCATTGGCGGACAGTACGAACGACCGTCCGTCCGAGCCGGTCCACGTTTCCTTGAACTGGTAGTTGTCGGTGAAGAAGACGTTGCCGTCCAGGCTCTTGTCGATGCGAACAATGACGAGATGGGACTCCACGCCGACCACCGTCATCGGGTATCCGCAATCCCAGTTCACGTATTCGTACGGATTGGTGGACTTGAAGCGGTCACCGATCGTCGCGCTCGCCGACCCGGCGCCCCACGTCAGCGCGGAAACCACTGCGACGAGGCATGCGAGCCCCCGCAGGCGACGAGTCCGGATGGTCCTCGTTCGTCGCGCGCTCATCATCACGACACCTCTCCCTCAGCCCTGCGCCTCCTCGGATCTCCCTGCTGCGACTGTGATCGATCGGCGTCTCGCTTGCGTCTCGACGGCCGCCCGAGTGACCAGCGGCTCGTGACGCAGGTTGGAATACTTCCGGCATGACTGGGCCCACGCCGACCACGGACGGCGACCTGGACGTCGCGATCGTCGGGGCGGGCGCGGCCGGGACGTACCTCGCCTACCGGCTCATCCTGGTACGTCCGGACTGGAGGATCGCGATCTTCGAGCGCTCGGGCCGGATCGGCGGCCGGCTATGGTCCGTCCGCGTGGATGGGTTGCCGCACCCGGTCGAGCTTGGCGGCATGCGCTTCATGACTCGCCAACGGCTCGTCCATACCGTCGTGAACGAGCTGGGGATCGAGACGCGCCCGTTCAACACCGGAGACGGGTCGGAACGATCGTTTCTGCGCGGTCAAATCGGCCACGGCCCGGACGACCCCAACGCGGGCTCGAGCTACGACCTGCCGCCAGGTGAGCGAGGTCGATCGGCCGCCGACCTCCTGAGGAGCGCGTTCCTGCGGATCGTGCCGGACGCCCGCGCGCTCGACGAGGATGGCTGGCGTCGCACTCGGGCGACTACTAAATTCCACGGCCGGCCGCTCACCGATTGGTCGATCGAGGAGGCCGTGACGGCGATCCTCAGCCCGGAAGGCCATCGCTTCGCGACCGATGCCTTCGGCTACGACTCGGGCATCCACCCGCACAATGCCGGCGACGCGATCCAGTACCTGATGGGCGCGGGCGACCCTACCGGCGAGGCGCGCGTGCCGGTCGACGGGATGGACCGGATCCCGCGCGAGCTCGCGGCACGCTTCGAGGCGCTCGGTGGGAGCGTCGAGCTCGGCCGCGACGTCGTGCTGGTGGAGGCGGGGGAGGGGAGCGTACTGGTCGGCTTCTCCGACGGGACGGGTGTCCGCGCTCGACGGCTCGTGCTCACGCTGCCGATCCCGGCGCTGGAAGCGCTCGCCGGCACATCGCCGGTTATCCACGGGCCGACCTGGCGGCGCCTGTACCGATCCATCGAGGGCTTCCCGGCGACGAAGCTCTACTGCTGGTACGACCGACCCTGGTGGCGCGTCGGGGCCGGTGCGCCGACCGGCACCCGAACGACGACCGACCTGCCGAATCGGATCACGTTCTACTTTGACGAGGCTCCGGACCGACCGGCCGCGATGCTCGCCTCCTTCACTGACGGGCGGCGAACCGAGCCGATCGTCGCCCTGGCCGCCGGGCGGAGCGGGGGAGAAGCTGCCGCACCGGCCCTCCTGGAGGCGTCGCGGGGCTGGCTCGCGGCCGCCCACCCGAGTGCTGCGGTCCCAGCCGAGCCGGCCGGCTCGGCGTTCCAACACTGGGGCGCCGATCCCCGGGAATGCGGCTGGCACTTCTGGCGCGCCGGCCACAACTCCGACGAGATGATCGACCTCGCGGTGCGGCCCGATCCATCGCTGCCGATTCATCTCTGTGGCGAGGTCTTCTCCCGCCACGGCGCATGGGTCGAGGGCGCGCTCGGAACGGCGGCGGCGGTCGCCGAGCGACTCCTCGGGTAATCCGCGCTGGCCGGGGGTTCGCCGCGTCAGCTCGCTCTGCGCGGGTCGGCCGCGCTGCCAATCGGCTCCGTGATGTGGCGCCGAACTGCGCTCAGCCGGATGCGGAATCGTTCACCCGGTGCCTGGAAGCCGTTTCGGAGGTGGGTGTTGTCGCAGAACGGCTTGCGAGCCGACTCGCCGCATCGGCAGAGCGTCGCCCTCGGCAGAATCTCCTCGCTGCCGTCGTCCAGGCGAACGTGGATCTCGCCCGTGACGTGCAGCGGCCCGTTGCGCATCGGCTCGACGTTCGTGGTCGCGTGCGTCTCCTCGGCGCCGCCATCGAGCCGTCGGAACTGGAGCGCGCCGCTCGGGCACCGCAGGACCGCCTCGGCCACGTCGTCGGGGTCGGCCGCGTCGGGATCGATCCACGGGCGACACTCCAGGTCGAAGACCTCAGGGAGCGTCAGCAGGCACTCGCCGATGTGGATGCATCGGTCGAGGTCGAAGCTCACTTCGATCCCGCTGCCTCGGTAGACCTTCCGCATCGTGATGGTGCTCCTCGCTGACAAACACTGGCTCCCGGTGGCCCGCCCCGCGCGATGGCTCGCGCTGGATGCGCGTACCCTACGTCGAATGGCGAACGTGCTGGACTACGTCGAGCTGGCAGTCGACGACCTCGGGCAGGCGACGGCCTTCTACACGAAGGCCCTGGGCTGGACCTTCAACGACTATGGCGGCGAGTACGCGGGGATCCAGGATCCGCGCAACCCCGGCCAGGAGGTCGGCGGATTGAATCCTCGGCCCGTGTCATCCCGAGGTGAAGGCGTGCTGGCGCTCGTTCGGACAGCCGACGCCGAAGCCGTACGGGCGAGCGTGCAGGCGGCCGGCGGCAGGATCACGACGGAGCTACACGAGTATCCCGGCGGCCGGCGGTTCATGTTCGCGGACCCGTGGGGCAACATCCTCGGCGTCTACGAGCCGACCGAATAGGCGCCCAGCCCCGCGGTTCGGCAGCGGTGGGCCACGGGGCCGTCCATCCCGCATGTCGCGGCGATGAGTTTCGGCTGCCTGGTCAGTCAACCAAGGCGTGCGAAAGATCGTCGTATACGAGTTGCTGTCGCTCGACGGGGTTGCCGAGGACCCAGATCGGTTCTTCACCGACTGGGACGCCGCGCTGGACGCCAACCTTGCCGCTGTGATCGCGACGCAGGACGCGGTCATCCTCGGCCGCCGGAGCTACTCCGAGTGGGCGCAGTACTGGCCAACCAGCCAGATCGAGCCGTTCGCGACATTCATCAACGGGGTCACGAAGTATGTCGCGACATCGACGCCCCCTGATCAAGACTGGGCCAACACGACCGTGCTCGACGGCGATCTGGTCGAATTCGTCCGCGATCTCAAGCAGCGGCGCGGAGGCGATGTCGGCGTCCACGCCAGTATCTCGGTCGCGCAGGCCCTGCTCGCCGCCGACGTCGTCGACGAACTCAGGCTCGTGATCGCGCCGACGATCACGGGCGGCGGACGACGACTCCTCGATGGATTGCCGTCGATTCGGCTCGAACCGATCCGAAGCGAGATCTCACCGACCGGCTCTCTGCTCGTCGACTATCGCGTCCTCCGGTGAGCGACCCGTTGACGCGTCGGACCTCAGTCGCCGCGGAAAGCGCTATTCCCCGTCAGCCCGCCCGAACGTCGCCCGGCCGGCCGGCCGATACGTCTGGAGCATCACGCCTGACTGGGTGGATCGCGACTCGACCAGCTCCAGGCTATGCGTCTGGCCGTGCTCCGGGAACAGCCGCAGCCCGTCGCCCACGATGACCGGGTAGATCCGGAGGTTGAGCTCGTCGACGAGGTCGTGCTCGAGCAGCCACCGGAGGAGCTCGCCGCTGCCGTGGACCTGGAGCTCGCGCCCGGGCTGCGCCTTGAGCTCGCGGAT
>Ga0070706_100000439_pt1 | contig 50092 bp, 40 predicted proteins | sample KBSK5501metaG_FD_65476 | JGI IMG/M metagenome (GOLD analysis project Ga0070706, IMG submission 65476) | Corn, switchgrass and miscanthus rhizosphere microbial communities from Kellogg Biological Station, Michigan, USA - KBS K5-50-1 metaG | ecosystem: Host-associated > Plants > Roots >... | reverse complement strand
GCCTGAGCAGGCAGAGCCTGCCCGTGTTCGACCGCTCTCCCGGCAGCGCTGACGGCGTCGCGAGCGCGGAAGGCACGGCGCGGGGCGGCTACATCCTGGCCGAGGGCTCCGGCGGGGAACCCGAAGTGATCATCATCGCCACCGGCAGCGAGGTGCAGATCGCGCTGGCCGCCCGGAGCGCTCTGCAGCAAGATGGAATCTCCACCCGGGTGGTTTCCATGCCCTGCGTGGAATGGTTTGCGGGGCAGGATGCGTCATACCAGGAGGAGGTGCTGCCGCCGGGTATCCGGGCGCGGGTCAGCGTCGAGGCTGGCGTCGCGCTGGGGTGGCGGGAGTTCGTGGGAGATGCGGGCGAGTGCGTCAGCCTGGAGCACTACGGGGCATCTGCCGACGCCCAGACTCTCTATCAGGAGTTTGGGATAACGGCCGACCATGTGGCGGCAGCCGCCCGCTCGAGCCTGGCCCGGCTGAGCGCCGCACGGGACTAAAGCAAGGAGCGAGAGTCATGACCTCTCAGCCGCAGGACAACCCCTCCCAGCCGAACGACATTCTCGCCGCGCTGGCCGCCGCGGGCGTGGCGATCTGGCTCGACGACATCAGCAGGGAACGGCTGACCACCGGGAACCTCGCGACCCTGGTCCGTGACATGCACGTAGCCGGGGTGACCTCGAACCCGACGATCTTCGCACACGCGGTGAGCACCGGTAACGCCTACGATGCGCAGCTCGCGGACCTGGCCGTGCGCGGTGTCAACCGGGACGAAGCCGCGCGGGCGATCGCGACCTACGACATCCGGTGGGGCTGTGACGTGCTGCGGCCGGTCTACGACTCGACCGACGGCATCGACGGGCGGGTGTCCATTGAGGTGGACCCGCGGATCGCCAGGGACACCGCGAAGACCATCGCCGAGGCCAGGGCTTTGTGGTGGCAGGTAGACCGGCCGAACATGTACATCAAGATCCCGGCCACCCTGGAGGGCCTGCCCGCGATCACGCAATGCCTGTCGGAGGGGATCAGCGTGAACGTGACTCTGATCTTCTCGCTGGAGCGGTACGGGCAGGTCATCGACGCCTTCATGACCGGTCTTGAGCAGGCGGCCGCGGCCGGGCATGACCTCGCCGCCATCGGGTCTGTGGCATCCTTCTTCGTCAGCCGGGTGGATACCGAGGTCGACCGGAGGCTGGACAAGATCGGCACGCCGGAGGCGGCGGCACTGCGCGGCAAGGCTGCGATCGCCAACGCCCGGCTCGCCTATGAGCTGCACGAACAGCGGATCGCCACCCCCCGGTGGGCCGCCCTTGAGCGGGCCGGCGCCGCGCCGCAGCGGCCGCTGTGGGCCTCCACCAGCACCAAGGACCCGGCCTACGACGACACCATGTACGTGGTGGAGCTGGTCGCTCCCGGCACGGTGAACACGATGCCCGAGGCCACCTTGCACGCTACTGCCGACCATGCCCGGCTCCGCGGTGACACGGTGCACGGCACGTACGACCAGTCCAGGCAGGTGTTCGCCGATCTTGCGGCGCTCGGCATCTCCTACGATGACGTGGTCGAGGTGCTTGAGGTGGAGGGCGTGCAGAAGTTCGCCACGTCGTGGCATGAGTTCCTGGAGACGATCGAGGCCAACATGGCGGCGGTGAGCAAGCCATGAGCACCGGGCCGCCCGGTGGCGGCCGGCCGCCTTCCCGTGCGCCGTCGGTGACCGTGCAGACGCGCAGCACGGCGGTGGTCGAGGCGGCGATGCAGGCGATTGACAAGCTCGCTGGGGACGGGGTTCCCGGCGCGCTGGCCGCCGGGGACGCCACGCTGTGGGGCGCGGCCGCTGAGGCAGAGGCGTCGATCAGGCTGGGCTGGCTGCAGGCACCCCGTTTCTCCCGTGAGCTGCTGCCGGAGATCGGCGAGCTGGCCGAGCGGCGCCGGGCGGATGGGCTGGGCCATGTGGTGCTGGCCGGCATGGGCGGCTCGTCGCTGGCCCCCGAGGTGATCACCAAGACGGCCGGGGTGCCGCTCACCGTGCTGGACACCACTGACCCGCACCAGGTCGCCCGGGCGCTCGGCGACCGGCTTGACCGCACGCTCGTGGTGGTGTCCAGCAAGAGCGGCTCCACCATCGAGACCGACAGCCACCGCCGGATCTATGAGCGGGCGTTCGCCGCTGAACGGATTACCGGCAACGACCTGCGGCGGCGGTTCATCGTGGTGACCGACCCAGGGTCGCCGCTTGAGGACGCAGCCCGCGACGCCGGCTACCACGTCGTGCAGGCCGATCCCTACGTGGGCGGCCGGTACAGCGCGCTGACCGCGTTCGGCCTGGTGCCCGGCGGGCTGGCGGGCGCGGACGTGAGCCGCCTGCTGGACGACGCGGAGGATGCGCTGTCCGACCTGTCCGGCGTGGAGGGCAACCCGGGCCTCGTTCTCGGGGCGGCGCTCGGCGGCTACGCGCTGAGCGGCCACGACAAGGCCGTGCTCGCGGAGGCCAGCTCGACCATCCGGGGCTTCGGTGACTGGGCCGAGCAGCTGATCGCGGAGTCCACGGGCAAGCAGGGCCGCGGCATCCTGCCGGTCGTCGTGGGCAGCGAAGACGCCCCTGGCTTCTCGCCGGGCCCCGACATCCACCTGATCGGCATGGGCACGCCCAGCCGGCCGGCGGACACCTCGGTGCACGGGCCACTCGGCGCACAGTTCCTGATCTGGGAGTACGCCGTGGCGGTCGCCGGCAGGCTGCTCGGCATCAACCCTTTCGACCAGCCGAACGTGGCCGAGTCCAAGGAGAACACCGCGAACCTGCTCGCCGAGGCGGGCAGCGGCCCGCTCCCCACCGGCAAGCCGGCGTTCGTGCACGGCGCGGTCGAGGTACACGCCGACCCCGACCTGCTCCGCGACGCGAACGACCTGCCTGGCGTGTTCGACGCCCTGCTCTGGTCACCGCCGCCGGGTGGCTACCTCGCGGTCATGGCGTTCCTGGACCGCGTGGGGGATGCCGCACTGGCTAAGCTCCGGGACACGCTGGCGGCCCGGACCACGCACCCGGTGACCTTCGGCTGGGGGCCCCGGTTCCTGCACTCGACCGGCCAGTACCACAAGGGCGGGCCGCAGAACGGCGTGTTCCTGCAGATCACCGGTGCCGTGCAGCGTGACGTCGAGGTACCCGGGCAGCCCTTCACGCTAGGCCGCCTGCAGCTCGCCCAGGCCCTCGGCGACCTGGGCGCACTGCGCGAGCGCGGCAGGCCAGTCGTCCGGCTACACCTGTATGACCGCGCCAGCGGCATCGCCCAGCTGCTCGCGGCCGCGGGCACCAGCGCCCCAGGAGCATATGCATGACCGATAACCCGCTGCGGGATCCCCGGGACCGGCGGATCCCGCGCGTCGCAGGCCCGTGCGTGCTGGTCATGTTCGGCGTGACCGGCGACCTGGCCCGCAAGAAGCTGATGCCTGCCCTCTACGACCTCGCCAACCGCGGGCTGCTGCCGCCGGGATTCTCGCTTGTCGGCTTCGCCCGCCGGGACTGGGAACACGAAGACTTCGCCCAGGTCACGTACCAGGCGGTGAAGGAGCACGCGCGGACCCCGTTCCGGGATACAGTCTGGAACCAGCTGTCCGAAGGGGTCAGGTTCGTGCCGGGTGAATTCACCGACGACGACGCCTTCGACCGGCTGGCGCAGACGGTGCAGGATCTGGACGCCGAGCGCGGGACCGGTGGCAACTACGCCTTCTACCTGTCGATCCCGCCCAAGTTCTTCCAGGTGGTGGTCCGGCAGCTGAAGCGGTCCGGGCTGTCCTCGCCCGGCGAGCCTCCCCCGGGGCGGCCGCGGCCCTGGCGGCGAGTGGTGATCGAGAAGCCGTTCGGCCACAACCTGGCCACCGCGCAGGAACTCAACGCTCTCCTCAACGACGTGTTCGGGCAGCACTCCGTGTTCCGCATCGATCACTATCTCGGCAAGGAGACGGTGCAGAACATCCTCGCGCTGCGCTTCGCCAACGCCCTGTACGAGCCGATCTGGAACCGCGGGTACGTCGATCACGTGCAGATCACCATGGCCGAGGACATCGGCATCGGCGGGCGGGCAGGCTACTACGACGGGATCGGCGCCGCGCGGGACGTGATCCAGAATCACCTGATCCAGTTGCTGGCCCTCACCACGATGGAGGAGCCCGTGTCGTTCGACGCGGACTCCCTGCGCGCGGAGAAGGAGAAGGTGCTCTCGGCGGTCCGGCCGCCCGAGGACCTGCTGACCGGGACGGCGCGCGGGCAGTACGCGGCGGGATGGCAGGGGGGCGTCCCGGTAGGCGGATTCCTGGAGGAAGACGGGATCCCGCCGGACTCGCGCACGGAGACCTACGCAGCGGTCAAGCTGAGCGTGGAGACCAGGCGCTGGGCCGGCGTCCCGTTCTACCTGCGCACAGGCAAGCGGCTGCCGCGGCGCATGACCGAGATTGCGATGATGTTCCAGCGCGCTCCGCACTTGCCGTTCGCCGCCACCGACACCGAGGAACTAGGCCAGAACGCCTTGGTCATCCGGGTGCAGCCGGACGAGGGGGTGACCGTCAGGTTCGGCTCCAAGGTGCCAGGCTCGGCGATGGAGGTCAGGGACGTGAACATGGACTTCGCCTACGGCGAGTCGTTCACCGAGTCCAGCCCGGAGGCCTACGAGCGGCTCCTGCTCGATGTCCTCATCGGCGACCCACCCCTGTTCCCGCAGCACAAAGAGGTCGAGCTGTCCTGGATGATCCTCGACCCCATCGAGGACTTCTGGGCCGAGCACACCAAGCCGGAGCAGTACCCGGCCGGGACATCCGGGCCGCCCTCCGCGGACGCACTGATGGCCAGGGACGGCCGGGCCTGGCGCCGGCTATGAGCGAGCCGAAGGGGCGCGGCGCCGCCTGGACTGAGGAGCGAGGGAGCTTGCGACCGAGCGACGAGGGAAGGCGGCGCCTTCAAGCGCCCCGGAGGCGAGCGGGAAGCGCTATGAGCGAGCCGAAGGGGCGCGGCGTCGCCTGGACTGACGCGCCGAAGGGGCGCGGCGCTGCCTGGACTGACGCGCCGAAGGGGCGCGGCGCTGCCTGGACTGAGGAGCGAGGAGCGAGGAACGAGCGACGAGCGACGAGGGAAGGCAGCGCAGTGAAGGGGGAATGGGGAGGCGGGCGGGGCCCCGGAGGCGCAAAGCAAGCAGAGAGACGAGGCCACCGATGATGATCGACCTGGCGCAGACCACCACCGGCCAGATTCACGACTCGCTGCGGCAAGCACGGCAGCGCCTCGGCGGCCCGGCCAGCGGGATGGTGCTGACCCTGGTCATCGTGACCGACGAGACCGCGCAGTACGACGCGGTCCGGGCGGCCAGCGAAGCGGCCCGCGAGCACCCCATGCGGGTGCTCGCGGTGATCATACGGCGCCCCGAGTCAGCCTCCCGGCTGGACGCCGAGATCCGGGTGGGCGAGTCCGGCCCAGGCGAGACGGTGCTGCTGCGGATGTACGGGCCGCTGGGCCAGCACGCGGATTCCGTGGTGATCCCGCTGCTGATGCCGGACACGCCCGTAGTGACCTGGTGGCCCGGGCTTCCCCCAGCCAAGCCCTCCGCGGATCCGCTGGGCGCCCTGGCGCAACGGCGGATCACGGACGCCGCCGCGTCGGCGGGCGAACCCCGGCACTCGCTGGAAACGCTGGCCAGTGGCTACCGGCCCGGTGACACCGATCTCAGCTGGACCAGGGCCACGCCATGGCGGACGCTGCTCGCGGCCACCATGGACCAGCCCCACGGCGCGATCGGCGGAGGCGCGGTCGCTGCCGAGCAGGGCAACCCGAGCGCCGACCTGATCGCATCGTGGCTGTCCATCCGGCTCGGCGTGCCATTCAAGAACGAGGTCTCGGCCGGCCCGGGCATCACCGGCGTCACCTTCGCCACCACGGACGGCGACATATCGCTGACCCGGCCGGACGGCCGGGTGGCCCTGCTGCGCCGGCCCGACCAGCCCGAGCGCCACGTCTCGCTGCACCGCAGGGAAACGTCCGAACTGCTCGCCGAGGAGCTGCGCCGGCTCGACCCTGATGAGGTCTACGCCGAGACCGTCGCGCCGTTCGCGGCCGCGCACGGCGGGGTGAAGCGGGCCGGCGGCCGCCGGCGAGGTGCCGAGGGCAACGGGCACAGCGCGGGTGGCCGGAGCGCCGCAGGGGGCGGCAGCCGGAAATGAGCCCGCCTGAGGTGCTCGTGCACCACGACGCGGACGTGCTGGCCAAGGCGGCAGCGGCCCGGCTGGTCACCAGGCTGGTGGATGCCCAGGCCGCGTCGGCGACCGCCGCGCTGGTACTCACCGGCGGTGGCATCGGCACGGCCATCCTGGCGGAACTCGCCGCGGCGCCGGCCCTGGGCGCCGTGGACTGGCGGCATCTGGACATCTGGTGGGGGGACGAGCGGTTCCTGCCGTCCGGGCACCCGGAACGCAACGAGGCGGCGGCCGAGCAGGCGCTGCTGCGGCACGTGGACACCGATCCGCGGCGGGTGCACCGGATGCCCGGCACGGACGGCCCGGACGGAGACGACCCGGAGGCGGCCGCGGCCAGGTACGCCGACGAGCTGCGCGCGGCGACCCGGCCTGAAGACCATGGCCCGGTGCCCTCGTTCGATGTCCTGCTGCTCGGCATCGGCCCGGACGCGCACGTGGCATCGCTCTTCCCCGGGATGCCGGCGCTCTACGAGGAGGAACGGGCGGTGGTCGCGGTCCGCGGCGCGCCCAAGCCGCCACCGACCCGGCTTACGCTCACCCTGCCCGCGATCCGGTGTGCCCGCGACGTGTGGGTGCTCGCGGCCGGCCAGGAGAAGGCCAGGGCGGTGCGGCTCGCGCTGTCAGACTCCGGCCCGGTCCAGGTACCGGCGGCCGGTGCGCGCGGGCGGCAGCGCACGCTGTTCCTGCTGGACCGGGCCGCAGCGAGCCAGTTGCCCGCTCAGCTCAGCCGGATCGCCTCGCCCTGAGCCGGGGCGGCCGGGTGCTGAACCGCCGCGGCCGGGCCGTCAGGCGCGAGCGCCGGGCCGTCAGGCGCGAGCACGGAGCCGTCAGGCGCGAGCACGGACCCCTGCGATGTGCCCGCCAGGCGCCGTGGCCTCCCGCCGTTCAGCGGCACCGCGGCCAGGCCCGCCGCGAGGCCGCTGAATGGCAGCACCGGTATCAGGTAGCGATAGCTCAGGCCCGCCGTGGCGATCGGGGTGATGAGCAGCACCACGGCGGCGGCCCAGGGCAGCAGGCCCGCCCCGCCGAGCCGGCGCCAGAACCGGATCAGGCCGGCCAGCCCGACCGCCAGGATCGCGCCGAACAGCGGCCCCCAGGTATAGAACACCCGCTGGTAGCCGCCGATCAGGTAAGCCACCGGCCTGATCACCCGGCTGGGGCTCGCCCGGCCGTAGGCCCGCACGTCACTGGGCGCTGTCCCGCCCGGGATCCAGCTCCTATCGGGCACCACCTGCGGTTTGAGATGGAAGTAGCTGAATGACACGGTGCCCGCGCTCGGGTAGGGATACCGCTGCCAGTCCAGGGCGAGGCCCACCTCGTCAGCGATGGCCATCAGGTAGCCGCCCGGCTGGGCGAGGATGGCGCGGATCGCGAAATCGCGCAGCAGGTGGTTGTTGCGCACGCCCACCGGCCCGCCGGGCATATGGCGGATCTTCGGGGTCTCCCAGATGATCGTCCCGGCCGGAAGCCGCTGGGCGGGCGGCGTGGACAGGCAGAAGCGGCGCTCGTCGGCGGGCGGCTTTATCTGAGCGCAGTCGGCGAACGTGGACACCCTGCCCCACAGGTAGAACCCTTCGGAGCGGGTGAGGGCATACTGGCCGTTCACCGAATGGAACCAGATGGCGTACCCGGCGATCGGCGCGGCGCAGCCCGCCACGACGGCGACGACGGGGCGCCAGCCCATCCTGCGCACCATCAGGTACCCGGCGAGGACCAGCGGCAGCGGCACCCCCTCCGTACGGACGAGAACCGCGTAGCCGGTGAGCAGTCCGGCCGCCAGGCACGCCGGCCAGGAGGGACGCGGTCGCCAGAGCAGCAGCGTCACGCTGATCATGACCAGGAACGTGAACAGTGTCTCGGCCATCACCATGTGCTCAAGCTGGATCTCGTTGCCGTCGAGCAGCACCGGGGCGGCGGCCAGCGCGGCCCAGTGCCGTGCCACCCGGCTCCGCCGCAGCAGCGCATACACGAGGATGCCTATGGCCAGACCCATCAGGTGCTGCGCGGTGGCGACCAGGATCAGGCTGTGAAACGGCTCAAGGGCGCGCAGGAAGAAGGAGTAGCCAACGGTCTTGCTGAGATCGGGCCGCGGCCGCAGGGCAGCGCCGAGGTAAAGGTAGGAGTCACCAAGAAACCAGAGCACCCCCGGGTACCCGACCATGGCCAGTATCCGGAGAACGGCTCCCGCTCCGAGTACCAGCGCGAAGAGCTGGTTGTCCCGGGCCAGAGCGGCCAGCCTGGCCGGCGCGGCCAGCCTGATGAGGGAACCCATCCGGCCCCTGGCCGGGTCCCAAGGCTGGGCGGGTACGGACGGGCCGTCCGTCATCCGGGCCGCCGGCCGGGCGATGGCGCGGGAACCTGGACCGGCGGTGCCTGCGCCGGGACCGGCGGTGTCGGCGTAGCCGGTGATGCGTGGGCAGTGCGGGATGGCTCGGCGGCCCATTCCTCCAGTTGCCCGACAAAGGAGCGGGCATTCGCGGGCCAGCCCAGGGACTGAGCCGCGCCGTAGTGCCCGCGAAGCCCCTGTGTGACCCGGAGGACGGGATCGGCGGACAGCCGGAGCACGGCCTCCGCCGCCGCACGCGGGTCACCGAACGGCACGACCGTGCCGCAGTGATACCGCTCGACCAGCCCGGCCGCCACCGGTAGCGGGCTCGTGATCACTGGAACGCCGTGCGCCATGTACTCCGCGACCTTCGTCGGCAGGGAATGCCGGAAATTCGGCTCATCGTGCAGCAGCGAAAGTCCCGCCAGGGCTCCGTCGGACATCAGCACGGCCTTGTCGTTAGGCAGGAATCCGTGCCAGCGGATCAGGCCGGCCGCCTGCGCGCGGGTCAGTTCCGCGCGGGCCTGCGCATCGGCCGGGCCGATCAGTTCGACCGCGATGCCATGCGGCTGCAGTAGCCGGCCGATCTCGATCATCTCGGAGGTGCCCCGGTCCGGTGACAGATGGCCGATGTAGACAACCCGGTCACCCCGCCCGGGCGGGGCGGGGCGGTCCGGCACGTAGGTGGTGTTCGGCACCACCGGATGGCGGCGGCGGAACCGGTCCGTGTAGCCGTGCTCGGCGAGGATCAGGTGGATCCTGCGCTCGGCCATCCGCTCGGCCCAGCGCACCGCGGCGGCCACGATCGGCCGGACCGGGCGGGGCAGCCATGCCTTGGTGCTCAGCGCGGCCGCGGTGTCCTCGTGCACATCCCATACGGTCGGCGGGCGCCGGCCCACCAGGGGCAGCACCAGCAGCAGCTCAGGATCGTGCACGATGAGCAGATCGGCGCCCGGGCTGAGCCGGGCGAGCTCACGGCGGGCGGCGCGCAGCGCACCGGCCCGGCGGCGGCCCGCCGCCCGGGGCACGTCGGTGGCGGTCAGCCCTGGCCTGGGCCGCAGGCGCACGCCGCACGCGGTCAGCGGCGCGATGTAGCTGACCTGATGCCCGGCGGCCAGCAGGGCACGGATCTGCCGGTGCAGGATCCGCGCATCCTGCGGGTGGTGGACGATGGTGCAGACAACTACGCGCATGCCCGCCTCACAGAACCTCTGCCCGCGGGCTCATGATCCGGCCCCGGGTATCCAGGATGAGCGGGGCGTCGCGGGCAATCTGGTCGAGGTCGCAGGCGCGGTGATCCTGGAGCAGGATCACCAGGTCGGTTCCCGCCAGTTCCGCGTCCAGGTCCACCGCCCGGTGGACCGCCTCCCCGTCGACCGGCCACTCGTCCACGAATGGGTCGTGGTAGGCGAGGATCGCCCCCCTGGCGCGGAGCTTGCGCGCGACCAGCCGGGCCGGTGACTCACGCTGGTCGGCGATGTCCCGCTTGTAGGTCACGCCGATCAGCAGCACCCGGGCGCCGTTCACCGGCCTGGCGTGCCGGTTGAGCAGGTCGGCGGCCCGGTCCACCACGTAGGAAGGCATCCGCCCGTTGATCTCCTGGGCCAGTTCGACGAACCGGAACGGGTAGCCGAGCGTGCGCACCTTGTAGGAGAGGTAGTTCGGGTCGATCGGGATGCAGTGCCCGCCCACGCCCGGGCCCGGGTAGAACGGCTGGAAACCGAATGGCTTGGTCGCGGCGCACCTGATCACGTCCCACAGGTCCACGCCGAGTTCATGGCAGAAGATGGCCATCTCGTTGACCAGCGCGATGTTCACGTGCCGGTAGGTGTTCTCCAGCAGCTTGGCCATCTCGGCCTCACGCGCCGAGGCCGCCTGGACAACCTGGTCGCAGAGCTTGCCGTAGAACCGGACGGCGGCCGCGGCGCACGCGGGCGTCTGGCCGCCGACCACCTTCGGCGTGTTGCGGATCCCATAGTCCTTGTTGCCCGGGTCGATCCGCTCCGGCGAGAATGCCAGCCAGAAGTCCACTCCGGCGGTGAGCCCGGAGGCGGTCTCCAGCGCGGGCCGGATGACCTCGTCGGTCGTGCCCGGATAGGTGGTGGACTCCAGCACCACCAGCATCCCCGGCCGCAGCAGCCGGCCCACCATCTCGGTGGCGGCCCGGACGGCGGTGAGGTCGGGGCCGCTGGCGGCGGACAGCGGCGTCGGCACGCAGATGACCACCGTGTCCGGTTCGCCGACGGCGGTCTCGTCGGCGGTGGCGCGGAACCCGGCCTCCAGCATCGCCGCGACGTCACCCGCCGGGATGTCGTCCACATGCGAGCTGCCGAGGTTGAGCCGGTCCACGATGGCCTGATCCACGTCATGGCCGACAACCGACAGGCCGGCGGTCGTAGCCTCCCTGGCCAGCGGCAGGCCGACGTAGCCCAGTCCGATGACCAGCAAGTCACGTTGCATTTCCCGAACTGTTCCCCTCGACGAGGACCGCCTGCTCAGCCGACGCCGAGAGACTCGTAGGCGAGGCGGTAGCGCTCCGCGTTACGCGCCCAGGTCCGATCCCCGGCCACCCACTCGCGGGCCTTCGCGCCGAGTTCCCGGCGGACATCTGGACTGTAGAGGAGCATTTCCAGGCAATCCGCCAGTGCTACCGGATCTTGCGGCAGAGTTAACGTCCCAGTCGATCCGTGTTTGATAATTTCCCGCAACGCCCGCACGTCGCTGGCCACCACGCACAGCCCGCTGGCCATCGCCTCCACCGGCTTCAGCGGGGTGACAAGCTGGCAGACCCGGTCATTGGTGCGCGGGATTACGAACACGTCGAGGACCGCGTGGTAGCGACGGACGTCCTGGAGCGGAACGCGGCCGGTGAAGACAGCCTGCCCGCCGAGGCCGAGCCGGGTGGCCAGGTTCTCCAGGCTGGCGCGCTCCGGGCCATCGCCGACGATGAGCGGCCGGACGGGCAGCCCGCGGCGGTGCAGTTGGGCGGCGGCTTCCAGGAAAGTGGGCACGCCCTCGTGCGCGAACAGGCTGGACACCAGCCCGGCCACCGGCTCATCGGGCCCGATGCCGAGCGCGGCGCGCAGCGGGCGGCCGTCCGGCAGCGGGCTGAGGAACTCACTGGAGACCGCGTTCGGCGCCACCAGGATCCGGTCCGCTGGGACGCCCCGGGCGGTGATCTCCTCCCGCATCGCCTCGCCGAGGGTCACCACCAGATTGGCCGCGCGCATGCAATGGGTCTCCAGATCGCGGCTGAGCCGGTAGACATCACTGCGGGACAGATCGCCCGGGTGCCGCGACTGCCACGAGTCCTCCAGGAAGCCGCGCACCTCGTACACCACGGGCAGGCCATACGCCTCGCGCAGGGCCAATGCCAGCTGCCCGTTGACGTGGTTGCTCGCCGCGTGCAGCACCGCCGGCCGGAGCCGCTCGACCAGGCCGGCGGCCAGGGCCAGGCCCCTCGCCATGGCCGCGTCGGAGCGGCGGGGAAGGCTCAGTGGCAGCAGCCGGTGGTACGCCACCCCGTCCAGGTCGACAGTGCGGCGCGCGTCGGGGTGCCCTTGGGCTACCGGGAAGCCGCATTCCGTCATCACATGCGGGTCCAGCCCGGCCGAGCGTTGGGCGACCGCGATCTGATGGGTGCGGACGGTATACCCGGCGCTCGTGTTCGGCAGGGCATTGGTGACGATGTGCAGCACCCGCCCGGGGATACGGTGCCCGGCCGGTATGGGCCCGGCCGGGCGGACCGGTGGCCAGCCGGGACTGCGTGACCGCCGTTCGGCGCGGAGCATCGCGCGCAGCACCCTGGCCTGGCGGCCGGGCGCCGCGTCAAGTGCGTAGGCCACATCCGTCAGCCGGCCCTCACGCCAGGCCAGGCGCGCGGTGAGGACCGGCTTCGCCCTGTCTCCCGGGGCGAGCCGGGCCAGCGCGAGCGCGGCCGGCTCGGGCATGTCCACGGCCAGGGCGAAGCGGGCCTGGCGGCGCGGCGATGACGCCAGGGCGCGCAGCGCGCCGTCGCGGTCCCCGGCGCCCCACGCAGTGGCCGCGCGACCGTATCCGCCCGCCAGCCGGACCAGCCGGCGGGAACGGCCAGGCAGCACCCGCCACGCGAGGACCAGCGCCCGCACCGGATCGTCGGCCAGATGCCGCCAGGCCACCGATGCCGCCAGGGTGAACAGGCGCAAGGACGGGCCGCGCCCGGCCGGACGCCCCCACTGGCCGGGGTCGTGGCGGCCCGCCCGCTGGCCCCGGGGAGACAGCCCAAGCCCCGGGTATGCCCCGGACCCATGACCGGATCCCGGGGTAGCGGAGTCGCGGGTGCGGCGCCAGGTGATCACGTAGGCGGATCGTAGCCAGCATGGGTGAACAGATGGCAGACCATGCGGAAACAGACAGAACTACTTGTAGGCCACCCCGCGGCGCTAGGGCAGAGTACTGCCGGGAGCAGGGCACTGGCCAGGACGCTGGCAGCCGCCCGGAAGGAACACGATGCACACGCACATCACGCACGTGGTCGGTGCGCGGCCCAATTTCGTCAAGGCCGCCCCCGTGATCCGTGCGCTTACCGTGCTCGGCCACCGGCAGCGGGTCGTGCACACCGGCCAGCACTACGACGAGCGGATGTCAGAAGTCTTCTTCGGTGAACTCGGGCTGCCGGTGCCCGATGTGAACCTCGGGGTCGGCCCGGGCAGCCATGCCCGGCAGACCGCGGCGATCATGACCGGCCTGGAACCGGAACTGAGCGACGCGGGCTGCGCCATCACCGTTGTCTACGGCGATGTGAACTCGACCATGGCGGCGGCGCTGGTCGCCGCCAAGCTCGGCGTCCCCCTCGCGCACGTCGAAGCGGGGCTCCGCAGCTTCGACTGGTCCATGCCCGAGGAGGTGAACCGGCGGGTCACCGATCAGCTGTGCGACCTGCTCTTCGTGACCTCGCCGGAAGCGGTCGGGCATCTGGCCAATGAGGGCATCCCGGTGACATCGGTGCAGCTGACCGGCAACCCGATGATCGACACGCTGCAGGCCTGCCTGGACCGGCTGGACACCGCCGGGATGTGCGCACGGCACGGGCTGGAGGGCCGTTATGTCATCGCGACCCTGCACCGCCCATCGAACGTGGATAACCCGGAGGTCGTGGCGGACCTGGTCCGCGGACTCCATGAGATCGCGGCGGAGGTGGATGTCCTCATCCCGGTGCACCCGCGCGGGCGGGCAGTGTTCCAGGAGGCCGGGCTGGACGCCCATCCCCGTGTGCATGCCTGCGGGCCGCTGGGCTACCTGGAGTTCATGGCCCTGCTCCGGGGCGCGGCCGCGGTCGTGACCGACTCGGGCGGGGTGCAGGAGGAGACGACCTTCCTGCGCGTGCCGTGCCTGACGCTGCGGCCCAACACCGAACGGCCCATCACCATCTCCAGCGGGAGCAACCGTCTCATCACCCGGGCCGAGCTGTCGTCGGCCGTGCTCAAAGCCTGCGCTGCCGGGCCGTACCGGGGCGAGTTGCCGCCGCTGTGGGATGGCGCCGCTGGCCCCCGGATCGCCCGGGGCATCTCCGGATGGCTGGCCGATCATGGCCGCTAGCGCCCCGGACCGCACGGTGATGCCGCTGGCAGATCTTGTGCGGGCCTACGTCGACGACGTGGCATCGATCGTGGAAGTGGCGAGCCCGGACGTCGGCCGCAGCCTGCGCCTAGACCTGCCTCTGGATTCCAGCGAGGCCGACGGCATCGGCTACCAGCGCGTCGACCCCGCTGCCCTGGCTGCTCTGGTACCCCCCAGTGCTCCCAGACCGGGCGGCGCGCCGACCGCACCCGGGACCGGCGCCGACGACGGACCACGGCTCGGCCCGGACACCCTGGCGGTAGTCCCAGTAGGGCCGGATCCGGCCCGGCATCTCGCGCTGGAGGTCTTCGGGCAGGTTGTGCGTCAGCTTCCGGATGGCGCGCGCGGCGTCCTGCTGCTCGCCTTCCCCCCTGACCGGCTTCCCGGCCACCAGATCCTCGGCCTGCTGGCCGCCCGCAACTGCCTGATCCTGCAGGTCGCAGCGCTGGATGAGGCGAACTTCGGCAGCGCGATCGTGTTCACCCGGATCGCGGCGCCAGCTCAGGCATCGGGCCAGGACTCCGCGCTGCGGAACATGAACGAGTACGCCCTCGGCAGCTTCGTTGAGCAGGGCCTGCGAGCCCGGCTCGCTGACCTGGAGCGCGCCGGCGCCAGTGACACCCCGGAATCCGGTGCCCCGGCCGAGCAGGCCGGGGAGGCCGACGGCACCGCCCAGGGTGGCACCGCCCAGGGTGGCACCGCCCAGGCCGGCGTCGCGCTGGAACGCGACCGGCTGGCCCGTTCGCTGCGCGCCACGCAGCGCGAACTGGTGGGTGTGTACGAGAAGCTGATGGCGCTGGAACGCTCGACCTCGCTGGAGATCGGCCGGGCCGTGGTGGGGGTGGCCCGCCGCCCATGGCGGGAGGGCGCCCGGCTGCCGATCGGCCTCTACCGGCTGTGGCGGGACCGGGGCGGCGGCGGTCTTGCCCGGCGCAACGGTGCGGGGAGCACCGACCGGCCTGGTAGCCCGCTGACCTTGCTCCAGGACCAGGGGGGGCCGGGACTAGGCGACCGCTGGCTGGCGGCTTACACCGTGCCCGGGCAGATCACCGGGGAGAGCCTGGCTGGCCCGGACGGACTCGTAATCACCGGCGCGCTGACCTCGCTGAGCTGCGCCACCCTCGAACCTGATGCCGTCGTGCACCCGCTGCTCCCCCATGACGCCGACTTCGTGCTCGAAGGCACCGGCGCTGACCTGGTGATCATCGAAACCGCCGCCATACTGTCCGGCTGCGGGTGGGCCTTCGCCGGCGACCCGGCCGCGACGGACCGCGGCAGGCGCCTGGCGGCCCTGGTCAGCCTGGCCCGCTCGCTGGGGAAGCCGGTGGTCCTGCTGCGTAACGTCCCCTGGCATCTCACCGCTGGCCTGGACTGGCTCACCGCGAGCTGCGACGCCGTGCTCGACGGTGACCTCGGGGTGCAGCTGGCCCGGTTCAACCCCATCGGCCTGGATCCGGGTCGCCTCTGCGACCCTGTCTACGCGGCACGCCGCGATCCGCGTGAGCCGATTGCCGTGCGCCGCATCCTGGACGAGCTGACCGGCGGCCACGGGCCGGTCACCGTCTCCGGCGCGGTCCGCTGGCGATCGGCACCCGCCCTGTACCGCGGGCACGGCCTTTTCGTCGCGGCGGATGACGCCCAGGCACGCGAGCAGATCGCCGCCGGAGCACGGGTGGTCGGCCCGGTGGGCCGTCCGGCGACCGACTCCGGAGGCGCGCCGGCGCCGGACGCCGGGCGGGCCGCCAAGGCAATCCAGGACGGCCGCCAGGCCGGCGCCCCGGGCCCGGCGGAACTCCGGCCGGTGCTCAGGGAACTCTTCGAGAACCATGCCACACCGGTCAGGCTGGCCGGGCTGGCCCGGTCGCTGGGCCTGCCCGCTGACATCGTGGCGTCCCGCCAGGTCACCGTCCTGGCGGAGGTGCCCGACGTTGCGCACGCCCAACGGCTCGGTCATGACCTGATGCGCCAGCGGCTCCGGCCGGCCGAGGTCGTCGTCTCGCTCACCGGATTGCACCCACACGACGGTGCCGCCGCTACCCAGCGGCAGGAGGCGGCCAGGGCGCTGCGGCCGCTCGCGGACTCGGGCGCCGTGGTCCGGGTGCTGGCCGAGACGGGCCTGACCGCTGCCGCGGCCGCTGCGCGATCACCCTGGGTGGCGCCCTGGGCGGGGGATCGTGATCGCCCGGACAGCTACCTGCTCGATCTGGCCTGCGGGTTGGAGTGCTCGAGGGCGGACGCGGTCGGCCACGCTCCTGGGGCCGACTACATGTTCGCGCCGGCGATCGAGCCCGCCCTGATGCGGCGCGAACTGCTGCTGACCGGGGCCCCGCCGGCCGATACCTGGGGCCGCCACGGCCTGAGCATGTTCTCCATCTCCCCCTGACGCCATCTTCCGGTGACGGCCATTTCCCATTCGCCGCCATTACCTGACTGGAGGGCTCGCTATGGGCCAACTCAGCGCGCTGGTCTATGGCGACATCGACCTGAACCTGATCGACGGGTCGGCCATCTGGGTCCAGTCCATGGTCCAGGCCCTGGCCCGGGCGGGATGCGCGGTCACGCTGGTGCTCAAGTCACCCGTGCGCACCGACCGGCTGATTGCCCCCTTGCTGGCCGAGCCCGGCGTCACCATCCGCCGCCCGCACGCCGAGCACCTGATCAGCGGCCTGGGCAGCACCAGCCTCAGCGCTGACCGGGCGGCCCAGGTGATTGCGGCGCTCGACCAGGAGCACCGGCACGATCTCGTGGTGCTCCGCGGCCGACGGATGGTGTCCCAGGTAGTGGCGGACGGCGGCTTCGCCGGCCGGCTGTGGTCCTATCTCACCGACATTCCCCAGTCGGTTGCCGGTATGACCGAGGAGAAGGCAGCCGAACTGGCCGACATCGCCGCGGCCTCCCGGTACCTGCTCTGCCAGACCGAGGAACTGCGGTCGTTCCTGGAGGGAAGCGTCCCCGCGGCATGCGGCCGGTGCGTGCTGATGCCGCCGATCGTGCCGGGTCTGGACGGCTCGCCGCGGCACCGTGTGCGCACCGGCCGTGACCCGCTCCGGCTCGTCTACACCGGGAAGTTCGCGCCGCGCTGGAACACCTACGAGATGACCCAGCTGCCGGGGCTGCTCGCAGCGCGGGGCGTGCCCACTGAGGTGCACATGCTCGGGGACAAGATCCACAGCGATCCCGCGGATCCCGGGTATGCCCGGCGGATGCGCGCCGCTCTCGGCAGGCCCCAGGCCGTCTACGGCGCCTCTCGGGCCGGAACGCCCTCGCCCGGTGATGGCGGCGTGATCTGGTACGGCGGCCAGTCACGGCAGCAGGCGATGCAGCTCGCGGCATCGTGCGACATCGGGCTGAGCTGGCGTGACGCAAGCCTCGACGCGAGCCTGGAGCTGTCCACGAAGGTGCTGGAATTCGGCCTCCTCGGGCTGCCGGTCATCCTCAACCGGACCCCGATGCACGAGGAGCTTCTCGGCGCCGACTATCCCCTCTTTGCCCGCGATCTGTCCGACGTGGCGGACACGGTGGCCGAGGTGGCCAGCGATCCGGCCGTGGCGCGGCTCGCGGCCGCCCGGACTGGCGCCGCCGCCCGGTCGTTCACCCTGGAGTCAGCGGTCAGCCGGCTGCGTGGATACCTGGACCGCGCCCTCCCGGCCAGCCCGCCACCGGCCAGACTCACACCGGCCAGCCCCACACCAGCCAGCCCACCACCAGCCAGCCCGGCGGGCGGGCGGCTGCGGGTCGTCGTGGCCGGCCACGACCTGAAGTTCTTCGCCCCCCTTCTGGAGTACCTCAGCGACCAGCCCGGGCTGGAAGTGCGGGTGGATCACTGGCTCGGCCTCGGCAGGCACTCCGCCGAGGCCAGCACGGCGCTGGCCCGGTGGGCGGACGTCGTGATCTGCGAATGGTGCGGGCCGAACGCGATCTGGTACAGCAGGCACAAGCGGCGTGGTTCGCGGCTCATCGTCCGGCTGCACCGGTTCGAGCTGTCCGCGGGCTATGCGAATCTGGTCAACATCAATGCCATCGACCAGGTGGTGTGCGTGAGCCGGCACTATGCCCGGCTGTGCCGCGAGCGGGCTGGCTGGCCAGCCGACAAGGTGGTCACGATCCCGAACACGGTGGATATCGGCCAGTTGGACCGGCCCAAGCTGGAAGGCGCGCGGCATCACCTCGGCGTCATCGGGATCGTGCCGGCCCGCAAGCGCCTGGATCGCGCCCTCGGCATGCTCGAAGAACTCCGCCGCGAGGATGACAGGTACCTGCTGTTCGTCAAATCCTCCATGCCCTGGGATCACTGGTGGGTGTGGCGGAAGCCGGAGGAACGCGCGCATTACACCACGGCGCTGCGCCGGATCCAGCGTTCGCCGCTGCTGCGTGGGGCGGTTGTCTTCGATGAAGCGGGCCCGGACGTGGCCGCCTGGCTGCGCCGGGTCGGATTCGTGCTGTCCACCAGCGACGACGAGAGCTTCCATGTCGCGCCCGCGGAGGGCATGGCCTCCCGGGCGGTGCCGGTTCTCCGGCACTGGCCGGGCGCGGAAACTGTCTACGACACGCGATGGATCCACCGCACCCCGGCCGATATGGCCGGGGCCGTCGCGGCCCTGGGCGAGGACGAGTGGCGCGACGCGGGCGACCGGGCGCATGAGCAGGCCGAGGCGGCGTTCGCGTTCGAGCGCATCCGCGGCCGCTGGCTGCGCCTGCTGACCTCGGACCTGCCTGCTGCGGTCCCCGGCCCGATCTACGAGCTGCTCGGCGCGCCCTGAGCGTTGCCACTCCGCAGGCACATACGGGACACCATTGAATCCAGTGACGTGATGGTCCGGGCCGGGCGGACTACGTGTTTGCGGCCGCCACCCACACCGGCGCGCGGTCGGAAATCAACGGCACTGCGGCCACGGTAATTTCCGCGATCGGAGATTATGTGGCTGTCCGCTGGTCTACCGGGAAGCTGCTGACATCTTCGCCTTCGCCGCTGACCTCGCTGAGGGAAGGGCAGACTCGCCTCGTCACCCGGCTGGCCCGCGCCATCGGCCCGTCGTGTGGCCAGGGGCGGTACCGAGGCGCGTTCCACCGACGCGTCTCACTCAGAAGTTATGCCGCCTGTCTGCCTCGGCGAGGCGCCGCTCTAGCTCATCGGCGTCGCTGGCGCCGATCAAGCCACGCCGGGTGGGATGACCGCGCGGCGGCATCGCCCAGTAGTCGCCAGTTGCGCGGCCGCGCCAGATCTGCCATCGCGGGTATTGGCGCCTGAGCCGCTCAAGTCCGCCGTTCTGGTTGTCCCCGCTCCGGTCGGCGCTCACGCTGTGCGCACCCTGACCGCGGTCGCGAGCACGCCGGCTGTCTGGCGGCAGCTGATGGCGGCTTCAAGCGGCGGTGCGGCCAGCGGGCCGCCAGCGTAACCGGGCAACACGTCGGCGCCGGGTGCCGCCGTCGCCACGACGGCGGGAAACCAAGCCGCCGTGGCGGACGTGCCGATCGGTGTCCCCGGGATGGCAGGATGTGCCATTCAGGTACCTCCCTCGGGAACGGGATCCACCCTGCGCCATGAGCCGGGGGGTTCACCACGCGCCCACGGCGGTGCTGGGCCGGCGGCTTCGCGCTGGCGGGGTGGCCCTAGCCCGTCATCCCACGTCACCGGCCCGTCAGCCACTCCCGAGGCGGCCTGGGCGCACGGCGCCCTACAGGCGGCTACGGTACCGGGCGCATACCTGGTAGAGCGCCCGCGCTCTCCAGGACGTTACGCGGCAGGCAGGCGCCGGCAGTGGGCAAGCGCCGCTGACCGGCCCCTCTCCACGGCGGCCACGAGTGCGCTGCCTGTAGGCGTGTAACAGATTCGCAACGGCCGACGTTTACCCGGGTTGAGGGCCACTTCCGATGGAGCCCCGGCCTACCCCTTACCTCCCAGCCGGGGCTCTGTGTCCGCGAAGGCAGCGCATGGCGACGGCCGGGCGGGACGGTGGTGTCTTCGATGTCTGCACGTGGCGATGGAGCGGGACTCCGGCTTGCTGCAGAGGACTGGCATGACTATCGGCGGTACCCTGGCCCGCGCCCGGCAGGACGCCGGGCTGAGCATTACCCAGGTCAGCAAGCGGACGCGGATCAGGGAAACGGTCATCCGCGGTATCGAGAACGATGACTTCTCCCCCTGTGGCGGTGATTTCTACACGCGTGGCCACATCCGCAGCGTGGCCAGGGTGGTCGGTGCCGATGCGGACCGGCTGATCCAGGAGTACGACGCGGCACACGGCGGCATCCGCCAGGTTTCCGCCGCTGAGGTCTTCGGGCCGGCGGCGCCCCTCAAGCTGCCCGGGCGCCGCCGGCCGAACTGGAGCGCCGCGATGGGGCTGGTCATTGTGGCGGTCGTCATCTGCGAGGTAGTCCACGCGTGCGGGAACCCTTCGCATTATGCGAACCGCGCCGGACACCACAAGCCTGTCCCGGCGCCGCGTGCCTCGCCTGCCCACCGGGCCGTCCCGGCGGCCACGCCGGGCCAGCAGTATCGGCCGGTGCTGGTGCAGCTCGCAGCCACCCAGGGCTGCTGGGTCGGCGTGTACGCCGCAGACGGCACCTTGAAATGGCAGGCTTACCTCCCGGCCGGGGCGGCGCGCTCGTGGGTCTTCGCCCACCGGGTTTCCCTGAAGATCGGCAATCCTGGCGGCATCGTGCTTACGGTCAACGGCCACAAGATGAATTCCCTCGGCAGCCAGGTGGTGACGCTGAACCTCCAGCCCGGCCCGGCGGTCCCGGGCTAGGGCGACCGCGCGGAGCACCTGGTCCGCCACGCTAGACCCGCGCCGCTGGCAGGGCGACGGGCATGGGAACAGTTCAGGAGGCGGGCGCCACCAGTCGCGGGGCAGCACGCCCTTGATGCTAGGAATGGTAGATACCGAATTCCCAGAGTGAGTAGCCGTATGCCGTGCCGCGGGCGGTCCCATAGAACCGGACGTAGCGGCCGGAGCCAGTGACGTTGAAGTCCTCCACGTTTCCGGACCCGGTGGTCGTCGAGTAGATCGTCGTCCAGTTCGTACCGTCGTTCGACACCTGGATCTGGTATGCCTTCGCGTAGGCCGATTCCCAGGCGAGCTGGATGTGGCTGATTGCCGTCACCTGCCCGAGGTCGACCTGGAGCCACTGCGGGTCGCTCCATGCGCTGGCCCAGCGGGTGGTGTCGTTGCCATCTGTGGCGTTGGATGGCGGGAACGGCGCGCCGTTACCAGTGCTCTGATAGGACGACGCGGTGGTGGGCTTGCCGGCCGCCACGTTGGTACCACTCACCGGCGGCGGCACCACCCGGAACGAATCGGTCTGGATGCCGACGTTGCCCTGGCCGTCGTAGACGTAGACGTAGACCTTCCAGACGCCGATGGTTTTCGGCGCGGTGACGCTGAACGTGCCCGCCCCCGTCTGGGTGAACGTCGCATACTGCAGCCCGGTGCTGCCGTCCACATACTTGCTGCAGAGCATCAGGTTGTAGGTCATCGGATCCCCGTTGGGATCGCTGACGTTGACATTGACCGTGAACTGGCCACCGGCCGGGACGCTCGCGTCCGGGCTCACCGTCATACCCGAGATCACCGGCGGCGTGTTTGGTTGCGGGGTGCCGCCGAAGGCCGTGGCGACCTGGTAGTACGACAGCCGGTTCCAGTTACCGGTCTTTACGTTGTACCAGACACCGCCGAAGTCGTTCTCGATGCCGTAGTTGAACAGCGTCCCGCCCAGGGATATCCCGGGATTGCCGGTGATGCATCCCCACGCCGTGGCGTAGCCGACCGCGTTCTGCTGGTCTGTTTCCTGGATAGGCACCCCGTTGGCGTCGTTGGGCACTTCCCATTCGCCCGCCGGGCCGGATTCGGTGACAATGTAGGGCTTGGTGAATCCGCCGCTGGCCCAGTTCTGCTTGAGGTTGCAGGTGTCGCCGTAATCATTGACCGCGATCAGGTCCAGGTGCGGCGCGTTTGCCTGGTAGTACTGGAAGGTCGCGGGCCGCCAGGCCTCGGTCGAGGTCACCGGGTGATTCGGATCGGCCTGGTGGATCGCCACGGCCACCTGGTCCACATACTGGACATAGGCGTTGTCCTCGGCCACCAGCTGCGAGCCCGAGTACACATGCGGCAGGTTCAGCAGGACCTCGTTACCGATGTCCCACATGAGCACCGCGGGATCATTCTTATAGGTATTCACCCATTGCAGGATGCTGGCCAGGGTGCTCGACTTATAGCTCGCGTCATTCACATAATCTGTTGTCTGCCCCAGCCAGAATCCGTTGATGACCTTAATGCCATAGCGGGCCGCCGCGTCCAGCAGGGGCGGCGTCGTCGCGTCTGTTCCCCAGGTCCGGATGGTGTTGACGCCCATGGACTTCAGGTCGGGCATGTAAGCGAGGGCCGCGGCGTTCGGCGGGCCATAGGTGATGCCCTTCATCTGGTATGGCGCACCGTTGACCGACAGCCCGTAGTTGCCCAGGCTGCTCCCGGTGACCTTGACCACGCTGGGGCCGGTGGGAGCCGGGGGGGTGGTGTACAGCGCGGGCGCCGGGCCGGTCGTCTGGGACACGGCCAGCGATCCGATGCTCAGCGTGCCCCCCGAGGAGGTCGCGGCGGATGGCGACGTGCACCCGCAGACGGTATTGGGGTACGAACCGCCGATCGCGAGGTCCACCACGATGGAGAAGCTGTGGTCGATGGCCGCCTGCCAGGTGCTGGCGCCGACCTGGCTCTCCTTCATTATCCAGACCTGGTGACCGTCGATGTAGAACCGGATCTGCTCATCGGTCAGGGTCCGGTCGATGATCTCCGAGTAGATGTGGTATCCGCCCTGGCATCCGGCGCAGGTCGATAGGCCGCTAGTCCGGCCGTTGTACTCGCCGCAGTTACCGCCTGGCGCAGTACCGCAGTGCAGGGTCTCCGATGACTGGCTGCGGGCGTTGACATCCTCCATGATGTCGGTCTCGCCGACGGCCGGCCACGAGCTCGGGTTGGACCGGAATCCAGCGCCGAGCGTGAAGAACTTCGGCCAGTAGCCAAGGCCGTTGGCCGGGCTGGGCTGCTCGATGGACGCGCTGATCATCAGCTCACCGCCTGGCGGCGCCGCGAAGTCGGTGCGCTGCGTCTCGACCCGGCCGGAGGTCCAGGCGCCCCCTGAGTTAAGCGCGGTGATGTCTAGGTGGCCGTTGCCGTCCAGGTGGACATTGCTGGTCGAGTTGGTCATCGTCTCGACCTCGCCGGTGCCCCAGTTGGCTGCACCGCTCGCCGAGGTGGTTCCGGTGCGGGTGATCCAGTTGGCCGAGGACGGGGCGGAGCCGGCCGACCCGGCGAAGTTGTCACTCCACACCGGCGTCCAGCCGGGCGGTGGCGGTGGCGGTGTGCCGGTGCCAGTGAAAACCTGGAATTCGTACAGCGAGTAGCCGTATCCACTGGCCCGGGCGGTGCCGTACATCCGGATGTAGCGGCCGCTGCCCGAGACGTTGAGCGTTTCCGTGCCGCCGGCGCTGGTGGTGGTCGAATAGATGGGGCTCCAGGTTTTCGTGTCGCTGGAGACTTGAATCTGATAAGCGGTCGCGTGGGCGGGATTCTGCCAGTTCAGGACGACCTGGCAGATCGACTGGGTCGAGCCCAGGTCGATCTGGATCCACTGCGGGTCGCTCCACGCGCTGGACCAGCGCGTGGAGGTGTTGCCGTCCACCGCTGCCGATGCCGGGAACTGACCGCTCTCGGTGGAGGACGCCGTCGCGGGCTGGTTGAGCGCCGCGTTCGTGGTGTTACACCCCGAACTGGCGGCAGGCCCGGCCGACCCGTCCGGTGCCAGACGCGCCGCCGGTGCAGCCAACGCACCCGCCGACGACGAGAGCGACACGGCCACGGCGGCGAGCAGCGCGGTGGTCACGCTGATCGCAGCTCGTAAGGGACCTGCCGCGGTTCTCCGGGGTGCGCAGGCGCCAACGTCGTTGCGGTTCATCGAAATCTCCAAACCTGGAAGCAGGCAGTTCCCGGCCGGGCGGTCGGCGGAGCGCTGTTACCCGTCGCCGAAATGAACCCCGCCGTCGATCCCGCCCAGGGGGAGGAAGCCGCGGCCGAGTACGGCGCGGCGGCCACGGCCGGGACAACCGCGACCCCGGGTGGCGCGAGCGCGGCTAACCCGGCCAGCGCGCGCCGCGGCGGCCGGCGTAAGCGGCGTCGGGCGGACCCGCCCGCAGGTGCGGCTGACCGTGCCTGCGATCGGCCCCGAAGGAGGTGATGGATGCCCGTCAGGCAGCGGTTCACAGATTCTCCTCGGGCTGGGCACTTCACCAGTGGACGGGGATCCATACTTACGTCACGACTTAGTTAATGATCTGATTTAACTGGTGAAAGATGTGGCCGTCAAGACCTGCGGATACCGCGTCACGCTGCATGGGCCCAGGCAGCGCCCGCTTCATGCTGGCCTCGGCGGCGGACACACGCGACCGGTGAAGACGTCGGCAGAAGAGGCCACGGCATCACCAGCTGCGAGATTCGGGATGTCCGCACACTAGCCCGCGCTGGCGCGGCGGGTCGTTCGACGAGCTGGCCGCTTTCAGAGCGGGCTCCGGCGCGGACCCTGATCAGCCGCGGCCGTACCGTGCTTCGGCCCGCCAGAAGTAGACAATGCCGATGGCGAGGGCCAGGACCGCCCAGCCGATCGCGGCCTCCCAGATATGCAGCATGGACAGGGGTGCGTGGCAGTACTGCGGGACGCCGGCCTTGCACCTGGCGAAGTTGTACGGCTTGGAGCCTGGCTCGGCGGCGCGCTGCGAGGCGAGCAGCGACTGCCGGGTAAGCGTGATGTAGGCGGCGGCCGGATTCCCGGCCAGCGCGGTCTTGGCCCACGATGGAATGGCCACCGGCAATGCGGCGATGCTGTACATGACACCGCAGAAGTAGCGCCAGGTGCGCAGCAGGAACGGCACGAGCTGGCTCACGTCGCGGACCTGGGCGCCCATCCGGGCCAGGATCAGGGCGGCGCCCAGGTTGAACATGGTCTGCAGCAGCAGCACCGGGATAAGCATCAGCCAGTACCAGGTGATCGGCTCCCCGGTGCCGAGCACGATGGCGAACAGAACGACCATGGACAGCAGCATCTGCTGCAGCTCAACAACGCCATAGGCCAGCGGCAGGCATGCCCGGGGGAAGTACATGGCCCGGATCAGCGAGATGTTGTTCGCCATCACCCGGGATCCGGCCAGGATCGACCGCTCGGTGAAGGAGAAGACAAAGACCCCGGTGACCAGGAACGCCGGGTAGTTGGGAACCCCGCGCCTGGCCCCGAAGATCACCCCGAAGATGAGGTAGTAGACGCCGGCGTTGAGCAGCGGCGTGAGGACCTGCCAGATCTGGCCGAGCCGTGCCTCGGTGTAGGTCGCGATGTTGCGGGCCGTGGCGTAGGCGGCGATGAAGTGCCGCCGCTGCCAAAGCAGGCGCAGGTATGCGGGCAGTGACGGCCTGGCGGCGGTTGACCGCAGGCCGTGCCGTGCGGCCAGGGCAGCCAGCGGCTCATCCGGGAGCATCCGGCCGCCGTCTTCGTCGGCCAGCAGCCCGTCCGCTAGCGGCCCTGTCCCCAGCACGCCCAGCGTGCCCGGACCAGAGAGTCGCCTGAGATCATTCATCGAGCTACGCCCGTTCCATCGCCGGTGAGCGGGCACGTGCGCATCTCGCGCCTATTTCACGGACCCTCAGGCAGCCTAGGAGGGCCAGATGCCTGAGCCTCAGGTCTTAAAAAGGTATTCCACGGCAGTTAACGGAAACTTCGGTTGCCAGCCTGGTCTGTCCCGGTCCGCGGGAAGCGGCGCGGCTGGGAACGTACTGCGTCCTGCCGCACCGGGCCGTCCCTGACCGTGCAGCGCAAGATCAGGAGCAGGGCGATTATCACCGGGACCACCGAATCGGGCATCTGGGCGGAGAGCGCGATCACGAGCCACACGGCGGCGATGGGCAGGAGCGGCACGATCCGCCACATCGGTTCCGCCGACTTCGGCGCGGGCGCGCCCGCCGGCGCGCTTCCCGCCGCGCCGGCCCGGGGCAGATCGGCGCCCAGCCTGGCGCGCTGCGGAAGGTCATGGGTCAGCTCGCTGAGCGCGCCCCACGTCCTGCCGGACAACGCGGCCGTGGTCCGCTCCTCGAACTCCTCCAGGGTCAGCCGTCCCACGGTATAAGCGTCACGCAGGATCGTGACGACGCTCTCGCGGTCGGAGTCCGAGGCACGGATGGCGCTGTAGGTCGTCATGATCGGCCTCCCCGAGAACTGCACCCTTCCTGGCAGAATACCCCGCAACGGAAAGATCCGGTCTCCTGCTCGCCTCCGGGCCCCGCCCACCTCCCCGTTTCCCCTTCATTGCGCCGCCTTCCCTCATCGCCGTCTGTGGTGCAGATCGCCCCATTATGGTTAGATCGCGCAGTGTCCCCGGTTCCGCGGCGCCTTAATCACCATCGAGATCATCTGATCGTCTGCGGAGACGACGCACTCGCCTTCCGCGTCGTTGAGGAGCTCACCACCAACTACGGCGAGCGGGTCACCGTTCTGCTCAGTTCGCGAGCACGGGGTCACGGCCCGCGCATGGCGCATCTACCTGGCGTCCGGATTATCGAGTGGATGGAACTGAACAGCGCGGCCTTCACGAACGCGCAAGTTCAGTCCGCCCGCTCTCTGGCCCTGCTGAGCCAGGATGACCTTGGCAATTTTCATGCCGCCCTCCGCGCCCAGGACCTCAACCCGGACCTGCGGCTGGTGATGAGAATCTTCAACACCGGGCTCGGCGAGCGGATGCGCAGCTTCTTCCCCGACTGCGCGGTGCTCTCCGGTTCGTCGATGGCCGCTCCCTCCTTCGTCGCCGCCGCATTGGGCGAACCAACGCCCAGCCACGTCCGCCTGGCCGGGCGCACCCTGTTCGTGGCCCGACGCGGGGAGACGGATGCCAGGCACTTCATCTGCGGGTTGGCCACCACCGAGGACCCGGCGTCACCACGCCTGCTCCCCCCCGACCAGGAGACCGCTGACCTAGTCCTGGCGGTGGCGGACGGCACGCCGCGTAACCCGCTGGCCAGGCATCGCCGTCGGCCGCTGCGGATCATCACGGATCTGCCGCGCCTGCTCTTCGGGCACAAGCTCGGCGCCGTGTTCCTGACCCTCTTCGCCGTGCTGGTCGGCGGCTTCGTCCTGCTTGTTACCGCTTCTGGGTTCTCGCTGACCGACTCGCTGTATCTGACCTTCCTCGACGCGGCCGGTGCGGCGGTCTCCGACCCGCGGCTGAGCACGCCGGAGAAGATCGCCCAGTTCATGCTCACTTTTGACGGGATGGCGTTCCTCCCGGTGGTGACGGCGGCGGTGGTCGGGGCCCGGCTGACCGGCTCGTTGCACGGAAAGAAACGCCCGGTCAGCGACCATGTGATCGTGGCTGGCCTGGGCAACGTCGGCACGCGGATCGCGGCCCAACTGCACGACCTGGGCGTGGATGTGGTCTGCGTCGACAAGAACGAGAATGCGTCGGGGGTCCGGCTGGCCCGGCAGCTTGGCCTGCGGGTGGTGATCGGTGAAACTCACCGGGAAGAAACCCTGCGGGCTGCGGGCATCACGACCAGCCAGGCGCTGGTCTCGGTGACTGACAGCGACACCGTGAACCTGGAGACGGCCCTTCACGCCCGGGCGCTCGCCGCTGACCTGCGGCTGGTGCTGCGGCTGTCCGACGAGGATCTCGCGGAGCGCGTGCAGAAGACGGTGGGCAACACGATCTCGCGCAGCGTCTCCTACCTGGCCGCGCCGGCGTTCGCCGCAGCGATGCTCGAGCACCAGGTGCTGCGGGCGATCCCGGTCGGCCGGCATGTCCTGCTCATCGCGGACGTCCAGGTCGACAGCGGGTCCGAGCTGGCCGGGCGGCTGGTCGAGGACGTGCACCAGACGGGGGAAGTGCGCGTCATCGCGCTGCGGCGCAAAGGAGCCGATGGGGTGGACTGGTCACCGCGGCGCGACTACACGATCTCGCCCCAGGACCGGCTCTACGTCCTGGCGACGCGGGCGGGCCTCAGCCACGTGCTGGCCCGGAGCCAGGCTCCGGTCGGCTGATACGTGCGGGCGGCCGGTCGGCCGAGGCGGCGAAGGCCGCAAAACCTGGGCCTCCCCCAGGCGTGCGTCCAGCGTTACGCTCAGGGCAGATCTTCCCATTTGGTTCTTCTGAGCCATCTGTGAAGACGGAGGAAGGTCCGCCTATGGCCGGTTTTATACCACTTATCGGCTCTGCCGTGGGGGTGCCTGCCGCGGCCCAGGCGCCTGCCGGGCCTACCGGTCTAGTCGCGGCCATAGCGTCCTTAATTCCATCCGCGCGCATGCCTTGCCGCCAGGGCGGGATGCCTATGGCCGGGCGGCGCACCGCCTCATCAGGAGGAATCACTTGAGCGTCAACGACGACCGACCTGCCGTTGCTGTGGCAGGCATAGCCGATCCAGCGCCCCTCGGGCTGGCCGCCTTCGCACTGACCACGTTCCTGCTGTCGGCGGCCAATGCACACTGGATGACCAAGGCCACCGGGGACGCATGGCTCGGCTATGCGTTCGCCTACGGCGGCCTTGGCCAGTTGCTCGCTGGGATGTGGGAGTTCCGGAACCGCAACGTCTTCGGCGCCACCGCGTTCTCCACGTATGGCGGGTTCTGGATCGGGCTCGGGCTCTGGCGCCTGCTGGTGGCCCCGCCGCCGGCCGGGGCCGGCCCCTTGGCGATAGCCGCCCATGCCACGGCGGCCGGCCACGACCTGGGCTGGATCCTGCTCGCGTTCGCGATCTTCAACACCTACATGCTGATCTGGAGCACGCAGGTGAATGTCGCGGTCTTCGTCGTCTTCCTGACGCTGGAACTCACCGAGATCGTCCTGTTCATCGGGTTCCTCGGGGGCAACACCAACGTCGTCAAGGTCGGCGGCTACGTCGGCATCGTCACGGCCCTGGCCGCGTGGTACGCCTCGGCGGCCGGTGTCGCCAACGGAATGGGCGGCAGGCTGACGGCGCCGGTCGGGAAGCCCATCCTCGGCCCGCGGTGAATCTGACCCCTGGGTAGCAGCGGCTGATCAACGTGATCCCGGAGGCCCGCCGGCCTCCGGGATCACCGCATTCCGGGCACGGGTAAGATCGCGGCGGTGGATCTCCAGGAGAAACGACAGCACGACCTCGCCGGCCAGATGGCCAGGGTCCAGAGGCGCGCCAAGCCCTGGCGGTCCATCATCGCCGCCGTGCTCGCGCTGCTTGCCTGGGTCGTGTCAGTTCAGGCGCGGCGCCCGGCCATCTCTGCGAGCCTCGGCCGTGTCACGTCGGAGATCGTCGCCCAGGCCGGGGCGGCCGCGTTCTGCCTCTTTGCGGTGATTGCCGTCGTGGGGCTGGCCGGAAAGGCGCGCGGCGTGCTGCAGCCCAGGATCGGCGCGGCCCACGCCGCGGTGATCCGTTATGCCATCCTCCTCACCGGGGGCACGTTCGTCGTGCTGATCACCCTGGACCTGAGCGGAGTCCCGGTCGGCCAGCTCGTTCTGGGCGGCGCGGTGACCGGAATCCTGCTCGGGATCGCCGGGCAGCAGGCCCTCTCCAACGTATTCGCGGGCATTGTCCTGCTGCTGTCCCGCCCGTTCGGCGTCGGGGACGCGATCCGGCTGAGGTCGGGTGCGCTGGGCGGGCAGATGGAGGGCACGGTAACCGAGATAGGCATCACCTACCTGCGGCTCGAGACCCCGGATGGCGTCCTGCACGTGCCCAATTCCCAGGTTCTCGCCGCCGCCGCGGGGCCCGTCGCGCAGCCCGCCCGGACTATCGAGCCATCCAGCGCTGGCCTGCCCGGCAGCACGCCACCCCCGGGCGGCGGCCAGCCGCCCGGGTCGCCATGAGGCCGTCGGTCAGCGGTGCTTGGCCTCATATCTGGTCACCACATCGGCCGGGATACGGCCGCGATCGCTGACCGGGATGCCGGCCTGCTTCGCCCACGTCCGGATCGCGGCACTGTGTTGGCGGTGTGCCGTGGTCCGCCGTTTGGTACGGCCCAGGCGCGCCGATGCCCGGCGCGCATGCTCCGCGTATTGGTGGACGACCTCGTCAAGCTTTTGACTGTGCTTCGAGCACAGGTCAATCTCATAGTCGCGGCCGTCCAGGCTGAACCTGCGTGTCCGATGCTGGCCAGCCCGAATCTCTTTCTCGTCGTAGTCACAGGCAAATGTGACGGAAACCTTCTGTGCCACTTCTGGTCCCCCCCTTCCCCTTGGCAAATATATCCCCCCATGGGGCCGCCCAACCGCAACGACACCCAGGCAATGTCTGCCCCGCGACTTCCGCGTGACTGCCATTGCCCGGTGAGCCACCGGGCCGGATCCCGCCGATCCCATGGCACGACCTTGACAGAATCGGACCAGTTCAGAGGCGGAGCGTGACGGCTATGGGTCAATGCCGTCCAGGATAGCGCCCTCGCTCGCGCGGCCGGCGATTGCTCGGTGGCCGACCATAAGGGAAGGATTCTGGGGATGGTTCCTCGCCATAGCCGCCGGGCGGCCCGGCGTCCGTATCCTCCCACTCGCGGCCTGGCTGCTCATAACCTCCGGGACCGCGTGGGGGGGCCAAGTCGTGCTCGGGCGACTCGCCCGGATAATCCCCGATGACTGGCTCGTGCCCATAATCCCGGAAAGGGGGCTCACTGGGGTATGTGTGCAATGGCTCCGCCGAGTAGTCCCCTGAATCATCGCTGTAACCATCGGCGGCGTCGTCGCCGTACTCACCGGCTGGGCCGCCGCGGTAATCTCCGGCCGACGGGTCGCCACGGTAGCCGTGCAGCGGCGGCTCCCCTGGGTACGCCGAGCCCGCCGGCTCTCCCGGGTAGTCCGATGGGTCGTCACGGTAGCCCGCCGCGGCACCGCGGTAGTCCCCGCTCAGCGGGTCGTCACGGTAGCCCGATGTCGGGATACTGCGGTAGTCCCCGGTCCCCGGCTCGTCCGGATAGCCGCCAGAGTAGTCCCCGCCCGACGGCTCCTCGCGGTATCCCGAGGCAGTGCCGCTGTAGTCTCCCGCCGACGGTCCATCACGGTATCCGCGCTGCGGCGGCTCGGCCGGGTAGCCAGCCGGCTCGCCGGGGTAGCCACCCTGCTCGCCGGGGTAGCCAGCCGGCTCGCCGGGGTAGCCAGCGGGCTCGCCGGGGTAGCCACCTGGCTCGGCGTGGTAGTCGGAGTCTCCCCGGGACGCCGGGATCCGCTGGTCGGCGGCAGGCGGCAGGTGCATCGCCACGGTCGACGGGCCGGGATCAGGGCCGTCTCCGGGACCCGCCAGGCCGCCCGCACCGCGGCCCGAGCCGGGATCACGCCCGTAGGGCTGCTCTGCGGAAACCTGCCCGCGGGACGTGTCACGGCGTGACCGCGGGCCCTGAGGGCCCCGGCGCAGCGCCTCGACCATCCGAGCCAGGTCGTCGATGGGCAGGCGGAACGTGCCCGTGCATGTCCCGCCCTGCCAGATGCTGAAGACCGCGACACCGGTATCGGCGTACCAGCTCAGCCGCATGCTGCGCGAGTTGCCCCGCACATCGAAGAACACCTCACCGAGCCGGGGCAGAGGAGCGGCGTCCGACGCTGACATGCTGCCCATGGTGGCGCTGAACTATTGCATTTGTCCAATTAGTGATCACCGATTCCGCCGCTGCTAAAGGCCAGTGGCACGTGGCCCGCCCCTCAGCCAGATCTCCCGGGGATGGTGATGCGGGCGCGAACTCTGGGAAAGCGGCGGCACCGCGAGCGCGGCCGCGAAGAAAGAGAGCATCCGGGCACGCCGGATTCCCATCCCGCCTGCGGAACCGGCCGGCCAGATGGCATCATTGATCATCGGTCTGCTGGACTGGGCTGGCGTCGCCCGGACGGTTGCCGACCACTGGGTCACCGTCCATCCCGCCAGGCTGCCGCAGCGTGCTGCCGGGTGGTGGGCACTGTTCGATGGTGAGCGAGGCTAGGTGAACGGTGCTCGCGCGCCCGGGAACACGCCGACGGTGCAACGCGTTGCATCTTAGGCGGGAAAAAAGGCCGCACAGCGCAAGACCGAAACGCTCAGCGAACCAGGTGGGCGACTGGGCGTGAACACACGATAGAGCTGGTTGAGGAGATCTACTCATGTCTGAGGTACGACGGCAGGTTACCCTGCCTCCCCGGCCGAACTGGGGCTGGCAAGATGCCGCCGCGTGCCGCGGCACGGAGGTCGTCCTCTTCTTCGGGCCGGACGGCGAACGGCAGCCAGAGCGGGATATCCGCGAGCGCAAGGCAAAGGCACTGTGTGCCTCCTGCCCGGTGCGTTCCGAATGCCTGAGCTACGCCGTGTCGCGGCCGGAGAAGTATGGCACCTGGGGTGGCCTGAACGAAGATGAGCGCGCCTCCGAGCGCCGGCGCCGCATGCGCCGGGCGAACGCGGCCTGACCCTGTCGGCTGACCCGCAGGTCCGCTGGCCGCCGGGTCAGCCGGCAATGGCTGTGCGAGCCCGGGGGACATCCCCCGGACCCCCCGGGCAAGCTGAATGATCTGCCCGCCGTGCCGTCGCCAGCACCACGCCGAGTGCCCAGGCGGCACCTGGTGTGACTGCCAGCATCTGCCGCCTGCCGAGCCTTCGGAACCCCCGCTCAGCTGGATCAGGCAGGGATAAGCGGACGGCGCAGGGATGCATGCGATCCGGGGCCTGCGCAGCAGAGGCGCCGCGCGAATATCGCAGTAGCGGAATAGCCGCGTCGGCTGGGCAGTTAGCAGCAAACATGAGCATCGGCCCGCCGTCCGCCCTGCGCTGTCCTGGATGGGTGGAAAGTTCCTGGACAGAACGGCACGGCGCATGTGATGCTCTTGGCGTGACCGCCGCCGACCCTCTCCTTGTCGCGCGCAGGCATGTCGACCTGCTGCGGGTCCGTAGCGCGGTCTGTCGGCACGGCCGCTGACCACCGCCCATCCCGCATGACGGGCGCGTGCCGCGGCCGGTGCCCCCTGTCCTCCTGGCGACGCAACCAGTCGTAGAAGGCCGGCCGGGATCGCCGTCACCGCTGACCGGATCCGCCTCAGGCGCCCGGCTCACGTGCCCCGGACAGGAAAAGGACGCTCCACATGCCGCCAGCCGCCCGCCATCGAGGCCAGGGTCAGTGGGCGCTCGGGTATCACGAGCCCCTGAACAAGAACGAAGAAAACAAGAAGAACGACGACGGGCTGAACGTCCGCCAGCGCATCATCGACGTCTACGCGAAGCGCGGATTCGACTCGATCGACCCCGCCGACCTTCGTGGCCGGTTCCGCTGGTACGGCCTATATACCCAGCGCAGGCCCGGCATCGACGGCGGCAAGACGGCGACCCTCGAGCCCGAGGAACTGGATGACCGCTATTTCATGATGCGGATCCGGATCGATGGCGGGCAGCTGAGCAGCGAGCAGCTGCGGGTGATTTCGGACGTGTCCGACCGCTACGCCAGGGGCACCGCGGACATCACCGACCGGCAGAACGTCCAGCTGCACTGGGTCGAGATAGAGAACGTCCCGGCCATCTGGGAGGCGCTCGAACAGGTCGGGCTGTCCAGCACCGAGGCGTGCGGTGACACGCCCCGGGTGATCCTGGGCTGCCCGCTGGCCGGGATCGACTCTGGCGAGATCATCGACGCGACGCCGGTGATCCGCGAGACCGCGGCCCGCTATGTGGGCGATCCCGCCTTCTCCAACCTGCCCCGCAAGTTCAAGTCCACGATGAGCGGCTGCGCCGCGCAGTGCACGGCGCACGAAGTCCACGACATCGCGTTCGTGGCCGTGCCCGGACCGGACGGCGAGCCGGGATACGACCTGTGGGCGGGCGGCGGGCTGTCCACCAACCCGATGATCGGCAAGCGGCTGGGCGCCTTCGTCCGCCCCGACCAGGTGCCTGAGGTATGGGCGGCCGTGACCTCAGTCTTCCGTGACTACGGGTACCGGCGCCTGCGGCACAGGGCTCGGCTGAAGTTCCTGGTCGCCGACTGGGGCCCGGAACGGTTCCGCGAGGTGATGGAGAAGGAATACCTCGGCTACGCGCTTCCCGACGGCGGCCCGCCGTCGCCGCCCCGCGAGGGACGGCGTGACCACATCGGCGTGGGTAAGCAGCGGGACGGCCGGTGCTACGTGGGCTTCGCGCCCAGAGTGGGCCGGATGTCGGGCGGCTCGCTCGGCCTGGTTGGGGACCTGGCCGCCCGCTATGGCAGCGGGCGGGTGCGCACCACATCCGAGCAGAAGATGGTCATCTTGGACGTGCCGCCCGACCGGGTGGGCGAACTCACCGCCGAACTCGACGCGGCGGACCTGTCGCCGAACCCGAGCGTGTTCCGCAGGCACACCATGGCCTGCACCGGCATCGAGTTCTGCAAGCTGGCGATCGTCGAGACCAAGGCACGGGCCTCGGACGTGATCACCGAGCTGGAGCGGCGGCTGCCCGGCTTCACGGAGCCGGTCACCATCAACGTGAACGGCTGCCCGAACTCCTGCGCCCGCATCCAGACCGCCGACATCGGGCTCAAGGGGTCACTGGTCACCGCGCCCGACGGCACCCAGCAGGCCGGCTTCCAGATCTCGCTCGGCGGGAGCCTGACCGGAGGGGACGGATCGGGTTCGGGCTTCGGCCGCAAGATCAGGGGGCTCAAGACGACATCCGAGGACCTGCCCGACTACCTGGAGCGCGTGCTGCGCCGTTTCGAGCAGGGTCGGCACTCTGGCGAGACCTTCGCCACCTGGTCCGCCCGGGCCAGCGAGGAGGACGTCTCATGACCGGGCCGTCTCCCGCCACCGGACCGTCTCCCGCAACTGGACCATCTCCTGCGGCCGGACCGTCATATACGACGCAGCGGGCTATCCCGTTCTATTGCCCCTATTGCGGCGAAGAGGACCTAGAACCGCAGGAACAGGACGGCGAGTGGCGCTGCCGGAGTTGCATCCGGACCTTCCGGCTACGCTTTGCAGGAACGGGAGTGATCCTGTGAGTTCGATCGTGACCTGGAACGACCACCGGGACGATGTGACACCTGATGGCCTGGAGGGACCTGCCCGCATGGAGAGGCTCGCCGCCCAGGCGGCGGATGATCTCGCGGACGCACCCGCGCAGGAAGTGATCGGGTGGGCCGTGGAGACGTTCGGCGACCGGATCGCCGTCACGTCGTCCATGACAGACGCGGTCATCATCCACCTTGCCGCCGAGGTCCAGCCCGGTATCGATGTCATCTTCCTTGACACCGGGTACCACTTCGCCGAGACGATCGGCACCAGGGACGCTGTAGCGACTGTCTACCCGGTGAACGTGATCAACGTGACGCCATCGCGGACTGTTGCGCAGCAGGACGCCGCGCTGGGCCCCCGCCTGTATGGCCGCAACCCCGACCTCTGCTGCTACCTGCGCAAGGTCGTACCGCTGGAGCGCGCGCTGGATCCTTACGATGCCTGGATCACCGGCGTCCGCCGGGAGGAAACGAGCGCACGCAGCGACACCAGGGTGGTCGAGTGGGACGCCCGGCGCGAGATGGTAAAGGTCAACCCGATCGCCAACTGGACGCAAGAGCAGGTTGAAACCTTCATCGCGGAGCAGGGCGTGCTGGTGAATCCGCTGGTCGACGAGGGCTACCCGTCGATCGGCTGTGCGACCTGCACGATGCGGGTGGCGCCGGGTGCGGACCCGCGCAGCGGGCGGTGGATGGGAACGGGCAAGACGGAATGCGGTATTCACACCTGAGGCCCGCCGATCGCGGAGCGCGCCGCGGCTGGCCTGCGCCAGGTGCCGCCCGCCCGCCGCTGGTGGCGGTCGCACATGGGAGCGCCGACCCGCACGCGGGGGCGGCTATCGGGGACCTGATCTCCTTGGCGCGCGCCCGGGCGGCGGCCGGCGGCGGCCCGGAGCTTGACGCCCGTGCGGCCTTCCTCGGGCACGCTCCGCCGCCCGTCACCCAGGTCCTTGCCGCGCTGGACGGCCCCAGCGTCGTCGTACTGCCGCTGCTGCTTACGGCGGCCTACCACAGCGACACCGATATCCCTGGCGTCCTGCGGGAAGCCCGGGATGCCTGGCCGTGGCTGACGATCGCCTACGGCGAGCCGCTGGGCCCGCATCCGGCCCTGCTGCGCGCACTCGACCGGCGCCTCGCTGAGGTCGACGAGGACCTTCGGCCCGCCGCGCGCGGAGCACCGGGCGGCGGCCCGGCCGGCCGCGCGCAGAGCGCCGCCGTGGTGCTGGCCGCCGCCGGATCCAGCCGACCGGCGGCGAACGCCGCCGTCGCACGGATGGCCGTGGACTGGCAGGCGGCGCGTGGCTGGCGCGCCGTGGTCCCCGCCTATGCGTCGGCCGCCTCACCGACACCGGGCCAGGCGGTGGCGGCCCTGTTGCGCGATGGCGCGCCGCGCGTGGTGGTGGCCACCTACCTGCTGGCTCCGGGCTTGTTCGCCGACCGGATCCGGGACGAGTCGCTGACCGCGGGTGCCGCCGCCGTCTCCGCGCCGCTTGGCGCGGCGCCGGAGGTGGCCGACGTGCTCCTGCAGCGCTATGCGGAGGCCCGAACCGCCGCGACGCGGCGGCCTGCTGGCTGGCCGGGCTTGGCGCTGGAAAGACGAGCATCCGCGCGGGCCTGAGTTAGGGTCACCACATGAAGGTCGCTGGCAGCCGAGCGGGGAGCAGAGTCACGCACGACGTCCTTAACCAGGTTCCGCCGCTGACCGGTCATGACGTAGCCGACGACCCCGCGCTGCTGCGGGCGGCCGAGCGGGAGGGGGCTGGCTGGGCATCCGATGACCTGCACGCGCTTGGCTCGCTCGCGGGGCTGGCTACCACCCAGGAGCACGCGCGGCTGGCCAACGAGCACCCGCCCGTGCTGCGCAGCCACGACGCGCGCGGCAACCGGATCGACGAGGTGGAGTTCCATCCGTCCTGGCACGCTTTGATGACCACCGCTGTCGGGCACGGCCTGCACGGCGCGGCCTGGGCGGATCGGTCGCCCGGTGCGCACGTGGCCCGGGCGGCCAAGTTCTACATCTGGGCCCAGGCCGAGGCGGGGCATGGCTGCCCCATCTCGATGACTTACGCGGCCGTCCCGGCGTTGCGCCAGGAGCCGCGGCTCGCGCACCGGTTCGAGCCGCTGCTGGCCGCTCGCGCGTACGACCCGGGGCTGCGCCCGCCCGAGGGCAAGGCCGGGCTACTGGCGGGCATGGCCATGACCGAGAAGCAGGGCGGGTCGGATGTGCGCGCGAACACGACCCGGGCCGAGCAGGCGCCGGCCGAGGGCGACGGCGCGCACGTGATCACCGGGCACAAGTGGTTCTGCTCGGCCCCCATGTGCGATCTGTTCCTGGTCCTCGCGCAGGCGCCGGCCGGACTGACCTGTTTCCTGCTGCCCCGGGTGCTGCCCGACGGGTCCCGTAACGCGATGCGGATCCAGCGGCTCAAGGACAAGCTGGGCAACCGGTCGAACGCGTCCGCCGAGGTGGAGTTCGACGCCGCGCTGGCCTGGCAGGTGGGCGCGGCGGGCCGCGGGGTGCCCACGATCATCGAGATGGTGAGCGCCACCAGGCTCGACTGCGTGCTTGGCAGTGCCGCCTCGATGCGCCAGGGATGCGTCGCCGCGGTCCATCACGCATCCTGGCGCCAGACGTTCGGCAAGGACCTGATTTCCCAGCCGCTGATGGCCAGCGTCCTCGCTGATCTCATCGTGGAGTCGGAGGCGGCGACCACACTCGCGATGCGGCTGGCAGGCGCCGCCGAGCGGGCCGCGCGGGGTGACGCGCTAGAGGCGGCGCTGCTGCGGGTCGCGCTGCCCGCGGCCAAGGCCTGGGTCTGCAAACGCGCGCCGGCCCATGTGGCCGAGGCGCTGGAATGCCTGGGCGGCAACGGGTACGTCGAGGAGTCCGGCATGCCGCGGCTGTACCGCGAGGCGCCGCTGAATTCCATCTGGGAGGGGTCGGGCAACGTGACGGCGCTGGACGTGCTGCGCGCGCTGGCACGGGGCTCAGAGCCCGCTGACGCCCTGTTCGCCGAGTTTGAGCGGGCCGCGGGCGGCGACCGCAGGCTGGATGAGGCCTGCGGCCGCCTGCGCCTCCTGCTGCCCGGGCTGGCCGCCGCGGGCCCCGATGCGGAATACGCCGCCAGGCGGCTCGCCGGGATGATCGCGGTGACGCTCCAGGCGGCTCTGCTGGTGCGGCACGCGCCGCCAGCGGTGGCGGACGCGTTCTGTGCCTCACGGCTGGGCTCCGGATCCTCGGGCTCCGGATCCTCGGGCTCCGGATCCTCGGGTCCGGGATCGCCGGGTGTGCCCGCCGGGCCGGGCGTGCCGTACGGCACACTGCCGGAAGGGATGGATTTTGACGCCATCCTTGACCGCGCTACCGCATCGCCCGGGTAAGGTCGGCTGGTGCGCGTCTGGCCGGGAACCGCCTATCCGCTTGGGGCGACATGGGACGGGACCGGTACCAATTTCGCGCTGTTCTCCGAGGTCGCCGAGCAGGTGGAGTTGTGCCTCCTCGAGGGGGAGGACCCGGGCCAGCTCACCGAGACGAGGATCCCGCTGACCGAGGTCGACGGGTTCGTCTGGCACGGGTACCTGCCGGACATAGCCCCTGGCCAGCGCTACGGCTACCGTGTGCACGGCCCCTACGAGCCCCGCCGCGGTCACCGGTGCAACCCCGCCAAGCTGCTGCTCGACCCCTATGGGAAGGCGGTCGAAGGTGAGGTGCGCTGGCACGAGGCCCTGTTCTCCTACCAGTTCACCAATCCGTCAGCCATGAATACCGCGGACAGCGGGCCGTTCATTCCCAAGAACGTGGTGATCAACCCGTTCTTCGACTGGGGTGATGACCGTGCGCCGCGTACTCCCTACCACGAGACCGTGATCTACGAGGCGCACGTCCGTGGTCTTACCCTGCGCCATCCCGATGTGCCACCAGAGCAGCGCGGCAGCTACGCGGGCCTGGCGCATCCGTCCGTTATCGGGCACCTGATCCGGCTGGGCGTGACGGCCGTGGAACTGATGCCGGTGCACCAGTTCGTGCCCGAGCATGATCTGTTCACACGGGGGTTGACCAACTACTGGGGGTACAACACGATCGGCTTCCTCGCCCCGCACGACCGGTATTCCTCCTCGAGCCAGCGGGGCGGCCAGGTCGGTGAGTTCAAGGCGATGGTGAAGGCGCTGCACGAGGCGGGCATCGAAGTCATCCTGGATGTCGTCTACAACCACACGGCCGAGTCCGACCACCGGGGGCCGACGCTATCCTTCCGCGGCATCGACAACGCCGCGTACTACCAGCTCCGCGACGACGACAAGCGTTACTACCTGGACTACACCGGCTGCGGGAACAGCCTGAACGTCCGGCATCCGCACGCGCTGCAGCTGATCATGGACTCACTGCGGTACTGGGTCCTGGAGATGCACGCCGACGGGTTCCGGTTCGACCTGGCCTCGGCCCTCGCCCGGGAGCTGCACGAGGTCGACCGGCTCTCGGCCTTCTTCGACCTGGTGCAGCAGGACCCGGTGGTATCGCAGGTCAAGCTGATCGCCGAGCCATGGGACGTCGGCGAGGGCGGCTACCAGGTAGGAAACTTCCCGCCGCTGTGGAGTGAGTGGAACGGCCAGTACCGTGACGCGGTCCGGGACTTCTGGCGTGGCCGGCCGGATACACTGCCGGATCTCGCGTCCCGGCTGACCGGGTCGAGCGATCTGTACGAGACGAGCGGCCGCCGGCCCTTCGCCTCCATCAACTTCGTCACCTGCCACGACGGATTCACCCTGACCGACCTGGTGTCCTACAACAACAAGCACAACGACGCCAACGGCGAGGACGGAGCCGACGGCAGCGACGACAACCGGTCGTGGAACTGCGGAGTCGAGGGACCCACCACCGACCCGGCTATGAACGAGCTGCGAGCACGGCAGCGGCGCAACTTCCTGGTCACCCTGTTCTGTTCCCAGGGCGTGCCGATGCTGCTGCACGGGGATGAGCTTGGCCGCACCCAGCAGGGCAATAACAACGCGTACTGCCAGGACAACGAGGTCTCCTGGGTGGACTGGGAACACGCCAGCCAGGAGGAGAAGGATATGCAGGAGTTCACCTGCGCCCTGGCCGCATTCCGGCGAAGCCACCCGGTGTTCCGCAGGCGCCGTTTCTTCGACAGGCCTGACGGCCGGGCCGGGGGCAGCCCGGGGGACATCGCCTGGCTCACCCCATCGGGCCGGGAAATGACTGATGACGACTGGAATACCGGCTACGCCAAGGCGCTGGGGGTATTCCTGAACGGAGACGCGATCAACGAGCCCGACCCGCGCGGCGAGCGGGTCCGTGATGACACGTTCCTGCTGCTGTTCAGCGCGGACAACCAGCCGGTCACGTTCACGCTGCCGGGGGCCCGGTTCGGCCGCGGCTGGACGGTGGTGCTCGACACCGCGTCGTCGGCCATACCAAGCTATGCGCAGGGCTCCCCCGCGCCCCGGCAACGCAAGGCCGGTGGCCGGGTGGTGGTCAGGGCGCACTCCATGATCGTGCTTCGCCGGGTCAGGCCCGAATTGCCGTGATCGGCACCAGCGCGTAAGTGCTCCGCCCCGCGGCCCCGTAGCGCGGCTATGGCGGCAGCCCTCCATCCTCAGCGCCATCGTCGGCCGACCAGCGACTCCCCCGGCTCATGGTCTCGGCTTCGGTCTCCGTAGCCACCGATCCTTCTCTATGTCTAACGCCGTTATTAATAACGCTGTTGTACATTGTGGGCATGCCAGCCGTCAAGACACATACCGAGGAGCTGCGGGCAACGCTGATAGACGAAGCGGGTCGCCTATTGCGCGCTGAGGGTGCCTCCGCTGTCACGTTGCGCCGCCTCGCCCAGGCAGCAGGCACGTCAACGGCTGCCGTCTACACACTGTTTGGCGACAAGGCGGGGCTGCTCGAGCAGATGTACGTCGAGGGTTTCCAGCGCCTGGGGCGCACGGTCGCGGCTGCGCCCGTGACCGATAGCCCCATGAACGACCTTTTCACGATCGGGCAGGCATACCGGCAAGCGGCGCTGCGCGGCCGGCACCTGTACGAGCTCATGTTCGGCCGCCCAGTGCCCGGGTTCACCCCGAGCAGAGCGGCTCGTGCGGTCGCCGAGCGCACATTCCGGCCGCTAGTCGACGCGGTGACCAGGTGCGTCGAAGCCGGCGACTTCAATCCTGAGACGAAAGCCGAGGAAGCCGCCTACCACCTGTGGGCGCTCGCCCATGGGCTCGTCACGCTTGAGATTCACCGGGTGCTCCCGCTGACAGACAGCGAGTTCGACCGTCGTTATGCCGCTGCGGTGGCCGATAGCGCGGTCGCTTACTTCACCACGAGAAACCACGATGTGAGCGGAGGTCTGTGAATGAGGCTCGCGAACATTGCGCACACCTCCCGGCCCTGGCGGATCCACGAGCTGACCCGTGACTTCCGGCTGGAGGACGTGTGGGCGCTACCGGGGGAAGGTGGCCCGGACGACTTCCGGCGGCTGGTGCGGCTGATTGCCTCGTACGACCCGTCGCGCAGTTCCTCGCGCGCGGTCCGCACACTCTTCGCGATCCGGTGGAAGCTGGGAAAACTGTTCGGCTGGGACGGCCCGGGTGACGGTCTCGGCTCCAGAGTGCCGACGCTGCGCGACCGGTTGCCGGTGGATCTGCGCGGGATCCCATCCGCCCCGCAGTTCGCCACAGGTCCCTTCAGTTCGCTCTACTTGATCGAGGACGAGTGGGCGGCGGAGATCGCCAACCGGACCGTGCACGGGGTCATGCACATTGGCCAGGTCACGGACGGGACCGGCGGCGCCAGAGTTCAGATGGCTGTCTTGGTGAAGCCGAACGGACGGTTCGGGACCGGGTACATGGCCGTGATCAGGCCGTTCCGGTATTTGGTCGTCTACCCGCGGATGATCCGGGAGCTCGGCCGGGAGTGGCAGGCTGAAGATCCACGGGATAGGCCCTAGACGCTGGCCACCGTAAGGTGGGCGAGGGCGATCTGATTGACTGCTGGCCGTGCGGCAGATCCATCCTCCGGAAGGCGGCGGCGAGCAACTCAATCTGGCTGCGCTGTACGCCTATCCCAAAGAGAGCGCACACGGGGACGGGCGGTGGCTCCGCGCCAACATGATCACCAGTGCCGACGGCGCTGCCACGGCCGCCGGGCGCTCCGGCGGGCTGTCCGGCGAGGCCGACCGTACGGTGTTCGGCCTGCTCCGGGCCCTCACCGACGTTGTGCTGGTCGGCGCGGGCACGGTGCGTGCCGAGGCATACCGCCCAGCCAAGGTCGGCCAGCGCTGGGCCGGGCTTCGGGAAGGCCGCGCGCCGGCGCCGCCGATCGCCGTGGTCAGCGGCAGGCTCGCCCTCGATCCCGCCAGTCCGCTGCTGGATCGGGCGCCGCCGGATGCCCGTACCATCGTGATCACGGTCGAGTCCGCGCCCGCTGACTGGCGGGCCGCTCTCGCCGCGAAGGCCGACGTGATCGTCGCGGGCGAGCACCGTGTCGATCTGCGGGCCGCGATCAGCGCCCTGACCGCGCTGGGCCACCGGCGTATCCTCACTGAGGGGGGCCCGCACCTGCTGGGCGAGATCACCGAGGCCGGCCTGCTCGACGAGCTCTGCCTCACCGTAAGCCCGCTCCTGGCCGGGAGCGGGGCCGGGCGGATAATCCAGGGTGCCGGGCCGCTGACGGACACGCAGGGGGCGGGTCCGGGCCGGCTGTCCCTAGCTCACGTGCTGGAGGACCAGGGGTACCTGCTCTGCCGGTACCTGCGCCCGATCAGGTAACCCAGGTCAGCTGACTTGAGGCGTGAGGAGCGTGGCCAGGTCGAAACTGACCGGCTCCTCAAGCTGGGCGTACGTGCAGGAGCGAGGATCGCGGTCCGGGCGCCACCGGACGAACTGCGCGGTGTGGCGGAAGCGCGGGCCCTCCATGTGGTCGTAACGGACCTCCACCACCCGCTCCGGGCGGAGCGGGATGAACGACAGGTCCTTTCCCGCGTTCCACCGGCTCGTCTCGGCTTCCCGGGGGGTGCGGGTGCCTGCTTGCTGCTGGGCCCAGTTCCAGGGGTGGTCCTCGAACGTGGTCACGAGGGGCTGCAATTCGGTGAGGAGTTCCTTGCGGCGGGCCATCGGGAACGCGCCGATCACGCCGACGCTGGCGAGGTCACCAGAGTCGGTGTACAAGCCGAGCAGCAGTGAGCCAACAGCATCCGGGCCGGTCTTGTGCGGCCGGTAGCCGGCCACAACGCAGTCGGCCGTGCGCTCGTGCTTGACCTTGAACATGACCCGCTTGTCCTGCTCGTAGGTTCCGGTCAGCGGCTTTGCCACCAGCCCGTCCAGGCCAGCGCCCTCGAACTGCCGGAACCAGTCCTCCGCCAGGGTGCGATCTGTCGTCGCCGGAGTCAGGTGGACCGGCGCCGCCGTCTTAGCCAGGGCCGCTTCAAGGACAGCGCGGCGCTCGGCGAACGGGCGGCCGGTGTAGTCCGTCTCATCGAGGGCCAGCAGATCGAAGGCCACAAAGTGCGCTGGGGTCTGCCCGGCAAGCAAGGTGACCCGGCTGGCGGCCGGATGGATGCGCTGGAGCAGCGCGTCAAAGTCCAGGCGGCGGCCGTCGCCAGCGGGAATCACGATCTCCCCGTCGATCACGCAGCGCTCCGGCAGGTGCAGCCTGATCGCTTCGACTACTTCGGGAAAGTAGCGGGTCATAGGCCGCTCGTTCCGGCTGCCGATCTCCACTTCGTCCCCGTCACGGAAGATGACCGACCGGAAGCCGTCCCATTTGGGCTCGAAGCTGTAGGGGCCATCGGGAATCTGCTTGACCGGCTTCGCCAGCATGGGCGCGACCGGCGGATTGACCGGGAGATGCATGCTCCTATCCTGCCTGGTGCCTGATCGCAGCGCTGCATCACCCGTCATCGATAGCCTGGCCAAGCAACTGAGCCGGCCAGCACGGGGGCTCATCAGTCCATCCAGGGAGCCGGGCATGGCGCTGCACAGGAGGATCGACGACGAGGGCGATCGGAACGAGGTCGACGTAAACCCGCTCTATGTCCAGCTGGCTCGTGATCGGGTGCCCCGGCGGACGATGCCGCAGAGCGGCATGCTGCCCGACACGGCGCTCCAGGTGGTCAGGGACGAGCTGATCCTGGACGGCAACGCCCGGCTGAACCTCGCCACGTTCGTGACGACCTGGATGGAGCCGCAGGCCGCACAGCTAATGACCGAATGCCTCGACAAGAACATGATCGACAAGGATGAGTACCCGCAGACCGCGGAGATCGAGTCCCGGTGCGTGAACATCCTGGCCGACCTGTGGCACGCCCGGGCAGGCTCGGGTGCCACCGGCTGCTCTACCACCGGGTCGAGCGAGGCCTGCATGCTCGGCGGGATGGCGTTGCTGTGGCGGTGGCGGGAGCGCAGGCAGGCCGCCGGGGTTTCGGCCGCCAAGCCGAACCTGGTGATGGGCACGAATGTGCAGGTGTGCTGGGAGAAGTTCTGCCGCTACTGGCAGGTAGAGCCGCGCATGGTGCCGATGGAGGCCGGCCGGCTGCACTTGCGCGGGCCGGAGGCAGCCGCCCAGTGCGACGAGAACACCATCGGCGTGGTAGCCATACTGGGCTCGACCATGGACGGCAGTTACGAGCCCGTCGCCGAGATCAGTGACGAACTCGACCAGCTCGCCGCGCGCGGCGGTCCCGACGTCCCGATCCACGTGGACGCCGCCTCAGGCGGCTTCGTCGCGCCGTTCATCCAGCCCGAACTCGTGTGGGACTTCCAGGTACCCCGGGTGGCCTCCATCAACGCGTCCGGGCACAAGTACGGGCTGGTCTATCCCGGAGTGGGCTGGATCGTGTGGCGGGACGCCGCGGCGCTGCCCGAGGACCTGGTGTTCAAGGTGAACTATCTCGGCGGGGAGATGCCGACCTTCGCGCTGAATTTCTCCCGGTCCGGCGCGAACGTCGCGGCGCAGTACTACAACTTCCTGCGGCTCGGATTCGAGGGCTACCGGCGGGTCCAGCAGGCCTGCCAGGACGTCGCGCTGCACATGTCCGGGCAGATCGCCAGGATGGGACCGTTCGAGCTGCTCAGCGACGGACGTGAGCTGCCCGTGTTCGCGTTCAGGATCAGCGACGAGTCGGCCGGTTACACCGTCTTCGACCTGTCCGAGGTGCTCCGCGAACGCGGCTGGCTCGTGCCGGCCTACACGTTCCCCGCCAACCTGCAAGACACCGCCGTGCTCCGCGTGGTGGTGCGCAATGGGTTCGGCAAGAACCTCGCCGACGCGTTCCTCGCGGACCTGCGCCGCTACTCGCGAGCACTAGCGGCGCATCCGCACTCACACATGCCACTCGCCCCCGAGTCGGTCCGGCACGGATTCGCGCACTGACCCAGGTCACGGCTTCTGCCGGTCAGGCTTTCCCCGGGGCTAAGCGTTCCGCCGCTGGACGTCCCGGAGGTCCCGGAGGCCGGGCCGTCCCCAAGCGGTTAAGCGTCTCTGCGCAGCCTGTCCAGCGCCTCGGCGAGGATCGCGGCCCCATCGGTATCGGTCCGCCGCTCCTTCACGTAGGCGAGGTGCGTCTTGTACGGCTCGCTGTGTGGCGGCCCGGGCGGATTGTCCTTCTCCCGCCCGGCCGGGAAGCCACAGCGCGGGCAATCCCACGTCTCGGGGACCGCGGCATCGCTGGCGAAGCTCGGGCGGGTCTCGTGCCTGTTCGAGCACCAGAAGGAGATCCGTATACGCGGCGCCGCCTCACCACGTTCCGCCTCGCCCATCGGGCCCGCGCCTACGCGGCTGCCCCGGATGGCGTTGCCACTACTCACTACTCACCCCTCGCTTGGTCCGCTGCCAAACCCGGGCCCGGTGGCCCGCCCAGTTGTCGTTCGCCGCGGCACCGCTGCCGCCCAGCGCCCCTGCGGCGCCCGTGCATTAGTGATTCAGTAGCAGGTTCAGGCCGACGATGCAGAGAAACCAGATGGCTCCGGTGAAAATGGTGAGCCGGTCCAGGTTCCGCTCCACCACCGAGGAGGAGCCGAGCGACGAGGTGACCCCGCCGCCGAAGAGGTCGGACAGCCCCCCGCCCTTCCCCTTGTGCAGAAGCACCAGCAGCATCATGAGCAGGCTCGTGATGATGAGGACGACAGAAAGACTGATTACCACCGCTCGTCCCTCCGGGTAGTCTGCTCAGGCTTGGCGTGCCACTTCACGGTACCGGCATATTTTCACGAATTCACCGGCATCGAGGCTGGCCCCGCCGACCAGCGCGCCGTCAATATCGGGCTGCGTCATGATCGAGGCTATGTTGTCGGCTTTCACTGACCCGCCATACAGAATACGCACACCTGCCGCCTCTCCGTCCCCCTGAACCGCCGAAAGCCTGGCGCGGATCGCGCTGCAGACCTCCTGAGCGTCCTCCGGTGAGGCCACCTCGCCGGTGCCGATCGCCCAGACGGGCTCGTAGGCGACCACCAGCCCAGCCACCTGTGCGGGCTCCAGCCCGGCCAGCCCGCCATCGAGCTGGGCGAGCGTGTGGCTGATGTGGTTACCTTCGCGGCGCACGTCGAGGTTCTCGCCGATGCACAGAATCGGCGTGATGCCGACCCGCAGTGCGGCTTTGACCTTGGCGTTGACCAGCGCATCGTCTTCACAGTGGTACTGACGCCGTTCCGAGTGACCGGCCAGCACATAGCTGCAGCCGAGCTTGGCCAGCATCACCCCCGACACCTCGCCAGTGTAGGCGCCTTTGTCGTGCGGCGAGATATCCTGTGCGCCGTAGCCGATCCGCAGCCGGTCCCCCGCCACCAGGGTCTGCACGCTGCGCAGCCCCGTGAACGGCGGGAGCACCACCACCTCGGCCGCCGCGAAGTCCTTGTCGTTGAGCGAGAAGGCCAGCTTCTGGACCAGCGCGAGCCCCTCGAAATGCGTGTTATACATCTTCCAGTTGCCCGCGATGAGCGGCATGCGCCCCGTCATGCCGACTCCTCCAACGCGGTCAGGCCAGGCAGGGTCCGGCCCTCCAGGTATTCCAGGCTGGCTCCGCCACCGGTGGAGATGTGGGTGAAGGCGTCCTGGCGAAAACCAAGTTGCCGAACGGCTGCCGCCGAGTCACCGCCACCTACCACGGTCAGCCCGCTCACCCGGCTGATCGCCTCGGCCACCGCCCGGGTTCCGGCCGCGAACCTGGGGAACTCGAAGACACCGGCCGGCCCGTTCCAGAACACGGTCTTCGCGTCGGCCAGCTTCTGGGCGATCAGCGTCCGTGTCGCGGGACCCATGTCCATCCCCTCACGCTCGGCGGGGATGGCGTCGGCGGACACCACGAGCTGGTCGGCGTCCGGCGCGAACCGGTCGGCGGTGACGATGTCCACCGGCAGCACCAGTTCGACGCCACGCCTGGCTGCCTCCTCCATCAGGGCAGACACCTGCGGGATCTGGTCGGCTTCCAGCAGCGACTTACCGACCTCGTAACCCCGGGCGGCCAGGAAGGTGTAGGACATCCCGCCGCAGATGATCACCCGGTCGGCCCGGCTGAGCAGGTTCCCGATCACCGCCAGCTTGTCGGATGGCTTGGCACCGCCGAGCACGACCACGTAGGGCCGGGCCGGGTCGGTAGTCAGCTGCCGGAGCACGGCGATCTCGGCGAGCACCAGCTCCCCGGCCGCGTGCGGGAGCAGTCCGGGCACGTCGTACACGCTGGCGTGCTTGCGGTGCAGCGCACCGAACCCGTCGCCGACGTACAGCGAGGCGAAGCCAGCGAGCCTGGCCGCCAGCTTGCCGCGGGCCGCATCGTCCTTGCTCGTTTCCGCGGGCTCGAAGCGCACGTTCTCGAGCAGCCCGACGTCGCCGTCGCTCAGCCCGGCGGCCACTTTGGCGGCGGATTCCCCGGTTACGTCGGCCGCCAGCGGCACCGGCCGGCCGAGCAGCTCCCCGAGGCGGCCGGCGACCGGGCCCAGCGAAGGCCCGCCCGCGGCGCGCTGCGCGTAGTCATCCCCTTTCGGCCTGCCCAGGTGCGCGCAGATGATGACACGAGCGCCGCGGTCGGCCAGCTTGGTGATGGTCGGCAGGCTGGCCCGGATCCGGCCGTCGTCGGTGATCCGGGTGCCGTCCAGGGGCACGTTGAGGTCGGCGCGGAGCAGCACCGCCCGCCCCGCGACATCCAGGTCGTCGATCCGCCTCATCCCAGCTGCCCGCCGACCAGCACGCTGAGGTCGGCCAGCCGGTTGGAGTATCCCCACTCGTTGTCGTACCACCCGATCACCTTGACCTGGTCGCCGAAGGTCATGGTGAGGGCGGAGTCGAAGGTGCACGAGTACGGCGTGCCGACGATGTCCGAGGACACGATCGGGTCAGCGGTGTAGTGCAGATATCCCTTGAGGGGGCCCTCCGCAGCGGCGCGGAACGCGGCGTTCACCTCGTCCTTGGTGGCTTCCCTGCTCAGCTGCACGACCAGGTCGGTCACCGAGCCGTCCATCACGGGAACACGCATCGACATGCCGTCCAGCTTGCCCTTGAGTTCGGGCAGCACCAGCGCGGTCGCCTTAGCGGCGCCCGTGGTGGTGGGGATGATGTTCTGCGCGGCGGCCCGCGCCCGGCGCAGGTCTTTGTGCGGGAAATCCAGTATCACCTGGTCGTTGGTGTACGCGTGGATGGTGGTCATCAGGCCCTTGACGATGCCGAAACTTTCCATCAGCACTTTGGCCATCGGCGCGACGCAGTTCGTGGTGCATGAGGCGTTCGAGATGATGTGGTGGCTGGCCGGGTCGTAGGCGCTGTCGTTGACCCCCATCACGATGGTGATGTCCTCACCCGAGGCCGGGGCGGAGATGATCACCTTCTTGGCGCCTGCGGCGAGGTGCTGCCCGGCGTCCGCGGCCTTGGTGAACCGGCCGGTGGACTCGATGACCACGTCGACTCCCAGGTCACGCCAGGGCAGGGCGGCGGGGTTCCGTTCGGCCAGGACTTTGATTGTGCTTTTGCCCACCGTGATCGCGCCGGCGTCGGTGGACACGTCTTGCGCGAGGGTGCCAAGGACGGTGTCGTACTTGAGCAGGTGAGCCAGGGTCGCCGGATCGGTCAGGTCGTTGGCGGCCACGATTTCGATGTCGTCGGTGCCGCCTCCGGCCTGGGCGGCATTGACGGCGCGCCAATAGTTGCGTCCGATACGGCCAAATCCGTTGATACCCACGCGGATGGTCACGGCGGCGTTCTCCTCGTCGCTTGCTGCATGTCGAGTGGCTTTCCCCTTCTGCGACCCTATCGGACAAGCCAGGGCCGGCCCGCTACGACATGAGCATGTCCGGGGTCAGGCTTGCCTCGGTGCCCGGGACGCCGAGATCGCGGGCACGCTTGTCGGCCATGGCGAGAAGCCGCCGGATCCGGCCGGCGATCGCGTCTTTGGTCAGCGGCGGGCTGGCCAGCTGGCCGAGTTCTTCCAGGCTCGCCTGGCGGTGCTCGATCCGCAGCCTCCCGGCGATGGTCAGGTGCTGGGGCGCCTCGCTGCCGAGGATCTCCAGGGCGCGCTCCACCCGCGCGCCCGCCGCGACCGCGGCCCGGGCGCTGCGCCGCAGGTTGGCATCGTCGAAGTTGGCCAGCCGGTTCGCGGTCGCCCTGACCTCACGCCGCATCCGGCGCTCTTCCCAGGCCAGCACGCTGGCATGCGCGCCGAGCCGGGTGAGCAAGGCGCTGATCGCGTCACCGTCCCTGACCACCACCCGGTCGACACCGCGCACCTCGCGGGCCTTGGCGTGAATCTTCAGCCGCCGCGCGGCCCCGACCAGGGCGAGCGCGGCTTCAGGCCCCGGGCAGGTGATCTCGAGCGACATCGAGCGGCCAGGCCCGGTCACCGAGCCATGCGCCAGGAACGCGCCGCGCCAGGCGGACTCGCAGTCGCATGCCGTCCCGGACACCACCTGCCGGGGAAGGCCGCGCACCGGGCGGCCGTGGTTGTCCACCAGGCCGGTCTGCCGGGCCAGGCT
>Ga0070706_100000436_pt1 | contig 50128 bp, 49 predicted proteins | sample KBSK5501metaG_FD_65476 | JGI IMG/M metagenome (GOLD analysis project Ga0070706, IMG submission 65476) | Corn, switchgrass and miscanthus rhizosphere microbial communities from Kellogg Biological Station, Michigan, USA - KBS K5-50-1 metaG | ecosystem: Host-associated > Plants > Roots >... | reverse complement strand
CCAACGAATATAACGATGATACCGATAATGGCGTAAACAACACCAGCAGTGATAATGCCACCCAGAGCTGCAGGGATATTGTGAGTAGCGCCTTCAGCCACGAGCACAACGGCGATGAATGAGAAGCTTGAGCCAAGGTAGCTAGGTACGCGACCACCTACAATAAGAAAGAAGATGAGTGTGCCAATACCGGAGAAGAAGATTGCTGTGCTTGGGTTGAAGCCCATAATGATTGGAGCCAGAACGGTAGCACCGAACATAGCCAGCACATGTTGCAGGCCAACAAAGATAGTTTGTCCCCAGGGGAGTCGTTCATCAGGTGCAATGATACCCTCTCTCTTAAGGGTCCAACCCGTGAAATATCCCCGTCTTTCGGTTGTCTCAGTTGCCATGTATTATCCTCCTTGAGAATAACTAAGGATAAAAAGATGAAACAAATGGATGCACATGGGATTGAGGAACGTGTGTGAAGTTCTGTACACCTCCTTTCTACAGCGTCCACTGCTGTCAAGGGAGAAAGAATTGAGGGATCTTTGCAGGGATTATAACATGGAATAGATGAAAAAGTCGAGTGAAATTGCGGGTCAAAATTTTCCCCACTATTTTGATGCAGATAGCTTTAGGTTTTGGGTACCATCGTTTTCTGATTGAAAAAGCCTTGTGCTTGCTTTTCTTTTTACGCTGGTGCATACTAAATTTGTATTCCTCCACAAACCACATGTTACAATGTAGTAAGATCAAACTAACTAACGTTTGTTAGAGCATTAAATGTGACATTCATTGCTACGTATTGGGATCAGATAAATCAGGTTGATTATTATTTCGGGATATCGCAACACCCACCAAAGGCCGATAAATCGGCGATGGGCACGATAAATCGGCCCCTACGGCTGACCCGATTTATTTGTTAAGGTGCATAATCATGAAAGTATGGCAACGCACGTTTTCTTATAGCCATTTGATATAGAAAGGAAACCACCATGGGTGAAGAATCCGAAATAAGCGCGATGATACGCGTACGAATGAGTGCTAATGATGCCCATTACGGGGGACAGTTAGTCAATGGTGCACGTATGCTTTCACTTTTTGGGGATGTTGCAACTGAACTCGCAATAAATTGTGATGGGGATGAGGGACTTCTAGTTAGTTACGAAAACATAGAGTTCCTCACGCCACTTTATGCAGGTGATTTCATCGAAGCGTATGGGCGTATTACGAAAATTGGTCGCACCTCACGGCGCATAGAGTTCGAAGCACGTAAGGTGATTGCTACAAGACCTGACATAAGCGACTCGGCAGCCGATGTGCTGGCTGTACCCATTCTGGTTGGACGAGCAGTGGGTACGACGGTCGTGAAAGCAGAACGACAACGTAAAACACGCACAGCATAGATGCTTATGCGTGGTATTCACGATGTCAATTTTCTGCTAAAATACTGTTCTGAAATTGCCTTGCGTGAAAAGAGGAAAATTAGATGCTGTCGGAGAATCGTTCGGTACGTGATAAAGTTTTAGCTGCCGCGGTACAGTTGTTCGCAGAATATGGATACCATGCAGCGACCATGCGAGCAATTGCTCGCATAGCGGGTATTCAGGCAGCCAGTATCTACTACCATTACGCAAGTAAGCAGTCGTTACTCGTTGAGATTATGGAGACCCATATGCGACAGTTGAACGCTAACCTGGAGCATATTGTACGAAAGCAGGATACCGTGCAACAACGCCTCTATGAAACGATCTCAAATCATATACGACTCCATACCACTTACAAGTCCGAATTTTTTATCATTGATACCGAAATTCGTGCTCTTGAAGGTGAAAACCGTGGGAAAATACTTGCCCTGCGCGATCAGTATGAAGACCTGCTCCAGAAACTGTTACGGGAGGGTATGGAACAGGGAGTTCTACGCCAGACCGATGTTAAAGTGTCTTCTTATGCGATCATTGCTATGTGTACCGAAGTAGCTCAATGGTTCCGGCCATCTGGGAGGCTGAGTGTCCAGCAGGTAATTGAGATCTATAGCCAGATGGTTACCGAGGGACTTCTGTTGATAACAGATCTTGCTGAAAAGCAGGGGGAATCAGTGCATACTTAACACCTCGCTTACGTACCAACAGTTCTAGTGCTTCTATTGTGGAGGTAAGTGGAAGTCGTGCAGTGATCAGGGCTTCGACATCGATGTAATGACCCTGGATGAGTTCGAGGGCTTGCGCAAAGTGAGATGGAGTATGATGAAAAACTCCTTTGAAAGTTAGCTCGCTGTAATGTATAGGACGAGTTTCGAGGCTCACCCGTGATCCAGAAGGGCACCCACCAAAAAAGTTGACGAGGCCTCCAGGACGGGTAAGCGAAGCTGCCAGTTCCCAGGTCTCAGGTAGCCCGACTGCTTCGATCACTACATCGGCGCCACGCCCTGCATCTGTTTCCTGGAGTATTACATCTCGTTGTTCTTGAAGTGGCATCTGACCGACGTCGATAACCACATCTGCACCAAAATGGTGGGCAAGAGCAAGACGATCGGATCCATGGCCCGTAATCACAGTACGCGCGCCTTTCAGCCTAACTACCGTAGTGAGTAGAAGCCCCAGGGGGCCAGATCCCAAGATAACAACTGTATATCCCGGCACAATCTCGCATGCGTCCACTCCATGGTGCGCGCAGGCCAATGGTTCGGTTAATGCGGCCGCAATAAATGACGTACCGGGTGTGAGGTGGTACAGGTTCTGGTGCACAATGCGTTCGGGCACAAGTAAGTATTCTGCATAGGCGCCATTGAGCAAAAGTAAATCTTCACAGAGGCTAAATCTACCGTGACGGCAGTAATAACACTGCTGACATGGTGCCGAATTCGCGACAACAATAGCATCTCCTTCTGTAAATTGAGTTACCCCTGTACCTATGGCAGCTACAATACCTGCAACTTCGTGACCAAAACCTGCTGGTGTTTTGCGGAAGAGTAGGGGATGACCCCGCAGATATGTTTTCACGTCAGTTCCGCAGGTAGCCGCTGCGGCAACTTTCAGGAGTAATTCTCCAGCTCCTGGTTGGGGAATTGGATGTTGTTCCATGCGTACATCAAGTGGTGCGTAAAACATTGCTGCCAGCATTGTCATAGTATTCTCTCAATTGTTCCTTTTTCTTATGGATGTATCTAAGGAAAACCCTGGAGCGTTATTAATCTGTATCCGAAGCTACAGAGAAAGAGTATACTACTTCGGGCTTATTTGTAAACAGGGAGTACTGAGTGATGAGTACGTCAGAGAGAAAAACGGGGGGAGAGGATACTCAAATGCCTCGGTCTAAGCGAGGTCTAAACGTTCTATTAATTGCAGCAATAATTACTGTGCTTCTCATCTTGAGCTTTAGCGGACTCTTTTTCTTACAGATAAGCAAAGGAAAAGGTCCTCAATCCTCCACAAGCTCTGAAACGCCAACACCTACTCCCACACCTACATCAATATATCTGGAAACCCCCCCGCCACAGGCGGTGTTTTATGACACGTTTAAAAATAACGCTCTTGGTTGGAGTATTTCAAACACGGCAGGGTATTATCGAACAGTCAAACCTGGAAAGTTGATATTAACGAATACCAACCCTGGCAGGACCTTAATAGAGAGTCTGCCCACAAATGCAATCTATGATAACTTTACAGTAAGCGTTGACCTTACAATCCTCAAGGTTAATAGGAACGAGAGCGCCGGTATTTACGTACGTGGTGATAGTAACCTGGATCACGATTATCGGATTGATCTCAACGGCAATGGTTCCTTTGATATCGCAAAAGAGTATATAGATTCTAAGAACAACCCACAGACGATCTTTCTTGACGGGCCACGCGACAGCTCTGCTCTCAATCCTCCTGGAGCGCGAAATACAATCACGGTGGTTATGAATGGTTCCCAGTTGCAATTGTTTCTCAATAATGTAAAAGTCAGTACTGTGGTTGATAGTGATTATACGACCGGGCAAGTGGCGCTTTTTGTGCGGGCAGGTGAGGGCTCGAGTGGTGTAACTGTATCGTTCAGCAGGGTAGAGGTTGATAAGCATCTGGTTTCGCTGGGAAATAGTTCTATCGTGGGGGATATTTCATATAGCCATTAGCTACATATCCCAACTATCGTACATCTCATCCCACACAGCTATAAGCGAAGAACCTTTAGCAGATCAACTGCTGCTCAGACCGTGGCCTCCCCATCCATGCTGCCGTGCATGGCAAGGGGCAACCTAAACCAGAAGGTAGAGCCTTCACCAGGGCGACTGTCCACTCCCACCTGCCCACCATGCCGCTCGATGATTGTTCGACACACAGAGAGACCCACACCGAGTCCTCCTCCTGACCCACTCTGCACCTCGATGCCTGGCACGCGATAGAAGCACTCCCATATCCGCTCGTGTTCCGTCGCAGGCAGCCCCGGTCCCTCATCACGCACCGAGACCTGTGCAATCTGTCCTTCCACATGAAGACTGACTTCGACGGGTCGATCTGCCGAGGAGTATTTGAGCGCATTCGTCAGGTAGTTGGTGACGACCTGCACCAGACGGTCGGCATCGCCATAAACAGACACGTCTTTCCCCGCAGGCGTTTCCAGGAGAATGGCTCGCGCAATGAAAATTTGACGCTGGTCCTCGACTGCCTCCTGGACAACGCTCACCAGATTACAGGGCGCCATCAGCAAGTACATCATCTGCGCCTGGATGCGTGAAGCATCCAGGAGATCGTTGACTAAGCGATCCTGAATGCCAACCTGGTTCCTGGCGCGTTCCAGCAGTGCCAGGATAGGGGCAAACCGCCTCATTTCATCGGGAAGCAGCGCTTCAGAGGAGACGAGCCGCTTTACCTTGCGTTCCGCTAGCTGTAGACTCCCTCGCATGATGGTTAAGGGCGTTTTCAGTTCATGGCAGATGATGCTCAGGAACGCTTCCATGCGGAGATACGCTTCACGCAGGGCAAGCTCATTCGCCCGTGCCTCTGCATGTTCCCGCAGGAGTTGTGCTCGTGCAAGAATCAGTGCTGCCAGCCCTGTAATGGTTCGCGTCAGGGTCATTTCATGTGCGGTGTACGTGTGTCCTCGACTGCCGTCATCGACGCACAGCACACCAATCAAGCGTTTCTCGACACAGATGGGAGCTACCAGCACCGTCCGTACGTAATAGGGAAGGACAGAGGTGTAAAACGGCAAAGTCATCCCATCGAGGATGATGACCTCACCGTCTTTGAGGTGCGAGAGAAGCGTGTGACTTCCTGCTTGATCTGACAGAAGCGGAGCAGCCGACAACCGTTCCTGCCACTGCTGCTCCTCTTGAGGCGTCAACCCTACAGAAGCAAGAGGACGAACGATCTCCTCCTCTGGCTCTACCGCGAGCATGACGACATGCACGCTCTCGACCACGCTCCGCGTCAGCCCGGCCACCCGCTGCCCTAGACGGGCTGCGTCGCTGAGAGGGGGCGTTTCCTCATCCCGCCGGAGGCGCTCTGGGAACTGGATTAGCACCTCTGCCATCGCGAGCAACGCACGGAGTGCTTCGGAAGTACGCCGCTCGAGCCGACGACGCTCGGTCACATCGCGAAAAATGAGTACAGCACACTCGATCGTTCCTGTCTCATTGCGTATGGGAGCTCCACTCATGTTGAGCACCACCTGACGCCCCTCAGGTGTAGACACCAGAACATCGCTGGTTTGCATGCCAGTGAAAACTTCACCTGCGAACAGGCGAGCGAGTGGACGTCGCTTCTCAGGAAGGAGCTGCCCCTGCTCATCGCGCTGCACCGCCTGGAGCAGTAGTTCATGTCTTGCATCGGCTTCATCTTTCGATGGTAATGCGCCCAGTCCAAAAAGACGACGGGTCGCCGCATTGGTATGCAGAACCTGCTCCTGCCTGTTATAGATGACCACGCCGTCGTTCATGGCTTCAAACGTAGCTTCAAGTTGGTTCGCATGCAGCATTGCCTCACGCTCAGCGACCCGCGCTCGCACCCGCGCAAGCTCGCGTTGATTAGTGAGTAGAGCAATGATAATGCCAGCGCCCGCAAACGTAAGCAGTTGAAGCAGGCCGCTCAATCCATAGGTGCCGAGGGTACCAAAGGGAGGCACATACCAGTAATCAAGTACCAGCAAGCTCAACAGCATAGCAAAAAATGCTGGTCCTACCCCCCACGGTAAAGCAACCAGTACGATGGCAAACAGGAGCGGAACGCCGGGAAATGAGAAAGGGAGCAGCAGTTGTCTTTCTACCAGTCCCACACCCAGACCGAGACCTACTAAAAGCAGGCCAACAAGATAGCCGACCAGCGGGTGACGCCAGCGTGGAAGCTGGGCGACAGCATGTTTTTGCCTGGTGACAAGATTCTGCACGTATGCGCGAAAACGGTCTTGACGGTGCGAAGATAACATCTGTATCTCCCTCTCGTTTGTGCTCACAATATGTCTGTTCTCTTTCATCCGTCCCAGGGAGTAAAGAAAGAAACGCCCCTCCTTACCCCTGGTAGAATGAGCATACGCTATTCGTATGAACTAGATCTGTGGAGGAGCTGAGATGGAACTGAGAATCAACAGAAAGAGATCTCGGCAGAATATTCTCAGCTCTGTCTCAGACTTCCCACAGCATGGTCTCACCTCAAGATGGTATGCTCGTATTGTTGGAATGCGTTGATGCCTCATTGTACCCAGGTCTCTTCCCTCAGTTACTGCATATCTCCCAGCAGGTGGAGATAAACGATAGCTTCAGGGAGTGTGAAAGTGAACTATGAAAGCTCGATATCATGCATTATCTTCAGATGAATAACAAGACAAACAGGTACTATCACTCTACCCAGGATCCATTTATGCTAAGGAAGGAGGGAGTAAATGCAGCATGAATTTCCGATACTGATCAATATTACCCTGGCACTCCTGGCGGCATTTATAGGTGGGCTACTTGCTCGCCGTCTGAAGCTGCCATCCATGGTAGGATATATGCTGGCCGGTGTCGCTATTGGTCCTTTTACGCCTGGCTTCAGAGGTGATCTCTCAACAATCCAGCAGCTCGCCGAACTCGGCGTGATTTTTCTCTTGTTTGATGTCGGCCTGCATTTCTCGCTCCGTAACCTGTGGGCAGTCCGAGATACCGTTATTTCTGGGGCACTCATCCAGATAGCCGTGATCACCGGACTCGGCCTACTGCTAGCTCACCTGTGGGAGTGGTCACTCGCCGCTGGCGTCTTGCTCGGATTGGCTCTCACTATTGCCAGCACAGTGGTAATGATCCGCAATTTGATGGATCAAGGACTGCTCAATACTTCGCATGGGCAGGTGGCTGTGGGCTGGCTGGTGCTGGAGGATCTGATCGCCGTACTCATACTTGTGCTGCTCCCAGCGCTCTTTACAGACACGCAGGAGCCTTTCTGGCAAGCGGCTGGCCTTGCCCTGTTGAAAACCGGGGCATTTGCAGCGCTGATGGTAGTGGCCGGTACACGCGTCATCCCCTGGTTCCTGCTGCAGATTGCGCATTTGCGTTCGCGGGAACTCTTCATTGTCGCGATTGTTGTGATTACGGTAGGGACAGCGCTTGGCGCATCGTCTGTCTTTGGTGTTTCCCTGGCGCTTGGTGCCTTCCTGGCAGGGGTCGTTGTGAGCGAATCGGCACTCAGCCACCAGGTTGGAGCTGAGATGGTCCCGTTCCGGGAAACGTTTGCCGTCCTGTTCTTCGTGTCCGTGGGAATGCTGGTCAACCCCTTGTACGTGCTCTCCCATGCCGCAGAGGTGCTCTTGCTCGTCATCGTCATCGTGCTTGGTAAGTTTGTACTGACGGTCCTGCAAGGGTTGCTCTTTCCTCGCCCGGCACGTACTACGTTGATCCTTGCTGCCGGGCGCAGTCAGATCGGGGAATTCTCCTTCATTCTTGGCACGGCTGGTATCGCGTTGGGTGTGTTCAAGGAGGAGCAGTATGCACTGCTGCTGGCTGGTGCGCTACTTTCCATCACGCTCAACCCGTTCCTGTTCAGAGCGCTGCCCTGGATAGAAGCACACCTGCGGAAGGTTCCCGCCTTCTGGTCGCTGCTGGACCGGCATGGCTCTGTACAAGCTCCTATGGAGGAATCATTGCGAGATCATGTCGTAGTCATCGGCTGCGGACGTGTTGGGCAGAACCTCGTGAATGTCCTTGGCCATCTCAGTATTCCACGCCTGGTGGTCGAACAAGATATCGGGCGCGTCACGGAACTGCAGCGCCAAGCAATTCCTACTCTCTATGGAGATGCCGCCAACTCGGACATCCTTTCACAGGTCCATCTGAAGCAGGCTCGTGCTGTGATCGTGACGCTGCCGGATGAAGCTGCGGCAGCCATTGTGGTGGCAACAGCCCGTACAGAAGCTCCACACGTCCCCATAATTGTGCGCGCCTCAACCAAGGAGGGTGTACACCAGCTCTTCGCGTTAGGCGCTCAGCATGTTATCTATCCTGAACTAGAGGGTGGTCTGGAAATGGTTCGGGAGACGTTGGATCGCCTGGGCTACCTCGAAAGCGATGTTCAGGAGTACACCGATGCTGTCCGGCGCAGTCACTACGATCTCTCAAACACCACGGATGTCGAGCAACGTGCCCTGGAGAAGATGCTAAGTGAAAAAAAGCAGGACGAACTGACCGCCTCTCACTAAGCTTGAAAATCAGCCAGGTTTTGGAGAAGCCTCTTCGCATTCTCAGATCTACCTCAGTTCTGTCAAAGCTTCAGTTCATGTAGGTGCGCTATGCTTCTACCAGGGGAGGAAAACATGAGAGTCATTGCCATCGTTTTAGGATTGCTAGCTAGTTTGATTGGTGTCTTTAGCACCATCTCTGCCTTTAGCATTGTAGGAAGTGATCCAGCATATAGTGCTCGCCTATGGGCCGGATGGGCATCTCTTGTCCTGGCAATTCTGGCCGGGGTAGCTGCGATTTTTATGACTACCCGTCCTCGTGCTGCTAGCCTTATCATGCTGTTCAGTGGCATACTAGGGTTTGTCTGCATCAGCTTGTACTACATCGACACCTTTTATATGCTTGCCGTCCCGCTCTGGTTTATCGGTACGGTACTGGCATTGATCAGTACCACAACATCAGCCTCAGAGGCGATGAAAGGAGAAAGTTGAAGCCAACTATCATCTGAGAAAAAGGAAGTTACTCAACGCTGAGGAGAGCATATTCTTTCACACCACCAGGAGTATTCACTTCGACGCGATCGCCCGCTCTATGGCCCAACAACGCTTTCCCGACTGGCGATTCATTGGAAATTAGCCCGGCACATGGATTGGCCTCATAGGAACCAACGATGGTATACCGGTACTCACGACCATCATGTGTAGTCAGATGGATAACAGAACCGAGAGAGGCTACGTCGGTTGATTCCTTCTCAATTAAGGTGGCAATCGCCAGCAAGTGCTCCAGCTCTAAGATGCGCCTTTCAAGGATTGCCTGTTCCTCTTTCACATCCTCATACACTGCATTACCGACGAAGTCACCCGCCTCCACCACTTCACGAAGGTGCTGTGCGACCTCGACACGTTTCACCGTGCGCAAAAACACCAATTGACTGAGGACTCGTTGATGTCCCTCACTCGTGAGAAACTGCATGTCCATACTCTGTTTTCCTTTCTGATTCACGGCCTGTTCATGAGAAAAGCATAATATGTTCAGATGAATTGAAGCTGTGGGTTGACTGAATCAGAGCTAAGAATGTATGTACACGGTTTCAGCTCATTCTCAGATTGACTCATATTGATAGGATTGATAGTTGTAGCCATCCTCACTGGAGCAGCCGCTTTCGCCTCACGCTGGTCATGCAGCACGAGAAAAGACCGATCAGCATCAGGCGAGGGGAAGCCAGACACTGAACGTGCTGCCTTTGCCGGGCGTGCTCTCGGCAGTGATGCGTCCACCAAGCTGATCCACTAAAGTCTGTGCGATAGAGAGGCCTAATCCTGTGCCCTGGCGTGAGCGTGCGGGGTCGGCACGGTAGAAGCGCTCGAAGATGTGCGGCAAGTCATCGGGGTCTATGCCGATGCCTGTGTCACGGACTCGCAGTATGGCCTGTCCCTTAGCTCGCTCCAGCGAAACGGTGATATGACTCGCACCCTCCTCGTCGCGAATCGGAGTGTATTTGATGGCATTGTCGAGCAGGATCAATAGAACCCGGCGCAGGCTCTCTTCATCCCCGAGCACGCGCACTGGTGAAATCTGACCGACCTCTAACTGCAACTTCGATCCCTCGACATCGAGTCGCCGCCGCAGTTGTCGCACCAGCTGGAGTACAGCACGATCCAGTTCAACTGGTGGAACGCTTCGTGTGCGCTCCTCGGCCACTGTCTCCTCCGCTTGTGCTTCGAGTGATGTATCGGCACTGGCATCAGCACGGGCCAGGAGCAATAGTTCCTCCACCAGTTCCGCGAGCCGTAATGTTTCTCCATAAGCATCGGCAAGCATAGTGCGCCGCTCCCCTGGTGGTAATTCATCGAGATGGCGCTGTAAGAAGGCCAGGTTGCCCTGGACGGTGGTGAGCGGCGCTCGCAATTCGTGTGAGGCGTCGGCGACGAAGCGGCGCTGTGCTTGGGTGGCGCTTTCCAAAGACGCGAGCATCTCATTGAACGTCTCCACGACTTGTGCCAGCTCGTCGCGTCCGGTTGGTTGGGGTACGCGCTGGCTCAAGTTGCCAAGGCGTGTTCCCCGCGCCGTGGAGGCAGCGATGGATCGTGCCGTTGCCACCAGTGCCGAAAGGGGATGCAATACGCGTGTCGCGATGAGCCAACTCGCGATCAGGGTTCCCGTCAGTGTGACGACTCCAGAGAGCAGCAAAAGAGCTCGTAACAACAGCATGGTGGCATCGACATCGGAGAGCGACTTCGCGACCAGCAGAATGCCGATGACCGGACCATTGCCCATTGGCACGCCGTTGACATCGCTGCTCACTCCATGTACTTTCGCACGGATGGGGAGCGCTTCCACGCGCACGTGCTGACCATCCACCACCGTATCATACAATACAGGTGGCTGGCCAGCGAGCACGGTATGGGTCGTCTCGTCGCTGAGTGGAATACGCGAACCATTCGTCGAGAGATAGCGCAACTGGCCCTGGGCATCCAGGACCTCGACCACCGCGCCTGGATCGCGGTAGGTGTCGACAACATGCATCGTCAGTTGGCCTGGCCAGTATGGTGGAGCAGCAGACATGTCATCTAACACGTCTAACATGGCGACGCGCGCCTCAGTTCGCAGCGCGCTATTCACGCTCGCATCAATAGCATCGGTCGTCAGCAGCAGGAACAGCAGCGCAAAGAAACCCAGTGCAACGGCGATGAGTGAACCATACCAGAGGATCAGTCGCAGCCGGAGCGAACGGGGGAGAGCCCGCTTTGGCTCCAATGCCTTAGGTGTATGCATAACTGCTTTCATTTCGATGCTCGCTGTCGATAGACTGGACCGCTAGTATCTTTCACTCTGTATGGGAGTATAGCATAGAAATGCAGTTTCTACTCGAGGGCAGTATTGGTCTTATGGTTTGAGACTTACGGCCATACCTCTACACGCAGCAATGAACGTACATTCTCAAACTGATTGACAATAGTTGCAAACGGCGAACCGGCGAAGAGCAATCCCACCGCTCGGCTATCATCCGCACTAAGAACCAATGAACCAGAGTCTCCTCCTGCTGACAATGGCGCTTTGACTCAACCCTGTATTGACCTTGTTGGTGACGAGGACTATGAGACTCGGTTTGCCGGTCGGCTGTCCTTGTGTCCATTTGACTCCAACTCCTACACCTACCACATTAGGCTTGATCATTTGAGGGTCAAGCAATTCCTGGACTGCTACTCCATGAGCTTCTATGGCTGCCTTTAGAGCATCCTGGGATAACATCATTTTGCTATTCAACACTTTTTCCTTTCTCTACCCTATCTTCTTTGGGTAGTCTGTGCTGTAACGTTGCCAATTTCGACGACATCTGTTTTGTGTCCATCTAGGGTCCTGGGAATGATCTCTTGTGGCTGCAAGGAAGATTCAGGAACCTTTTGTGTCACAAAAACGGTAATGATCGGTTCTCCTGCCTTCTCTCCAATGCCAACGCCTACGACATTAGGCAATTGCATCAAATGCTCTTCATACTGTTTTTTCACATTTTCAATGTCCATAAAAATGAACCTCACTCAACCTTCCCTGTATCTTGAACATAATTCAATGTTATAAGACGAAACTGAGATGGTACTGTGTTCATGCTGAATCGAAACTGAGAGCAGCCGACCTTCACCTTGCCAATCAGATCCATACCTCCTACTTAAATGTGTAATCAGATCAGATATGAAGTTTTCTGAAAAACCATACCTTCCATTCTCAACTCCATCTCAGCGAATCCACAGCGCCAATTCACGCAGATACACTATACTTCTTTTGATATGGAGAGCATCATCCGATAGCACAACAATAGAGGAGTTAGGAAGTATGAGCGACAGGCTAAAACACTTGGAACGAACACCATCGCCAGAAATACAAGCAAACTTGTTGAAAAAAGTATCGCACCCTCCAAAGAGTGCTCCAGAAAGTGGTGGAATGCCAAAGGTCGTCATCGCAGGGGATATTCGACTGCGAGTTACCGAGTCGTATGCTGCAGGTAGACCAGTGAAGGGCTACTACCGACTCGAAACGGAGGGCATGCAGGAACCCTTGCAGGTCATCTGGATCATCGAAGGCACAGTGCTCAACCACACAGTGCGTTCTATCGATGTCGAATTTGATGTGAGAGGTATACCAGCTGGAGAAACACTCACACGGGTACTCACCGCGCAGGTGACGGATAAAAACGGGCAAGGGTGCATCGTTCACAGTAGCATCTTCATCCAGATTTTCGTGGTGCGGGGTGATCTTCGCAAAAGCGATTTGTTGCTCAATACAATATCACTGTAGAATCATGTCCCTGGCTCTGCGCCGAGCCTGGCGGCGTTCTTGCCGAAGACGCTTCTTCATGCGCTGTCCAACGTAGCGCCAGGCAAGGAAGAGCAGCAGCAAGACACCAAGGATCACCCACCCCGATCGTTCGAGTATCACCTGCAGGCGGTCAATTTCCGCAGCGATGAAGTACCCCAACAGACAGAAGGCTGTATTCCATAAGGTGGCGGCTACCAGCTCGAACCCCAGAAAGCGCAGGTAGGGCATGTGAGACATGCCCGCGCTGAGTGCAACGAAAGAACGCAGGTGTCCGACCAGATGTGAGACGAGGATTGCCTTTCCTCCATGCTTTTTGAGCAGCGACCGCGCCAGGCGCAGCCGACCGGCTAGCCGTATGCGGCGACCGAACCTGCTAGCACTCCATCGATTGGCGACGCCGACCAGTACGAACCGTCCAATGAAGTAGTCAACGTGATACCCCAGGATCGTTCCAAGCGAGGCCAGCAAGATCACCCACCCGAGATTAAGGGTACCCAGGCGAGCATACGCAGCTCCCAGTAGTGCTAACGAGTTCCCAGGAAGGAGGAAGCCGAGCACTGCGGTATTCTCCCCCAGGGTCCCCAGGAATACAACAAGGTATCCATACTGATCGTAGAATTCTCCAAAAAGTTTGATCCATTCATGGAATGGGAGCGTTGGCATGCTGCTTCCTCCAATTTTCTATCTCTCGTGATTCAGGATCCCTCATTGTTTGCACTTTATCTTCTGGGCATGATTTCCCTGGTAGAAGTTTCGCTCACTTGCGCCTCGGGCTCTACGTTCCTCGTTGCAAGGCGCCGAGTACGCAACATTGAAGCAATAATGGCGACTGTGAGAATCAGTGCGATTACTCCTAGCGAGAGTGCTGTCGGAATGTGAAAGATATCGGCCAGGACCATCTTCACACCAACGAAGGACAGCACTACAGCCAAGCCGAGTTTCAGGTATGAGAACCTGCCCATCACGTTCGCGAACACGAAGTACAACGAGCGCAGACCGAGAATAGCGAAGACGTTGGAGGTATAGACCAGAAACGGATTCTGGGTGACCGCGAAGATCGCGGGAATCGAGTCCAGGGCAAAAATCACGTCTGTGGTCTCGACGACCAGCAACACCAGCAGGAGAGGGGTCACCAGCACGTGACCCGCACGCCGTACCACGAAGCGATCGTGCTCGTAGTCCTGCGTGACAGGGATGAAGCGGCGGACGAGCTTCAGCAAAGGATTGCGCTCCGGATGCACTTCCGCTTCCTGATGGAAAGCCATTCTCACCCCCGTTACGATCAGGAATGCCCCAAACAGGTAGATGATCCAGTGGAACGTGTCGAGTAGGACTGCCCCCAGCACAATCATGATGCCGCGCATGACCAGGGCACCCAGGACACCCCAGAACAGTACACGGTGTTGATAGGCCGCCGGTACAGCGAAGTAGGTGAAGAGCAGCACAAAGACAAAAATGTTATCGACGCTGAGCGATTTTTCGATTAGATAGCCTGTGAAGAACTGCAGCGCAGGTTCTGGCCCACTGAAGAAGTACAGTCCGGCGTTGAAGGTCAGAGCCAATGCAATCCAGACGATACTCCATATCGATGCCTCTTTGATCGAGACAGTATGGGCTTTGCGATGAAAGACGCCCAGGTCGAGGGCGAGCATCGCCAGGATGAAGACGTTAAATCCTATCCATAACCAGATGTTTCCTGAAAGCATTACGTACTTTCCTCTGTGCTTTCCACGTACTCACGCATATCCATAATATCGTGTTCAGTACGTGCAACCCGCAGGCGAGCAATTCGGAAATGGTCCATCGCTTCTACCTGGAGCTGGTACTTCCCTACGGAGATGCTATCGCCCACTGATGGAATGCGACCAAGCTCACCAAACACATAACCTGCGATTGTCGCATAGTGGTGAGTATCCAATTTCACTCCGAAACGCTCGGCGAACGCATCGACCATCATCAGGCCGTCCACTGAGTAGGACCCATCCGCTAACTTCTCCACCTCAGAACGCACGCCTTCCTCAAGCGTATCGAACTCGTCTTGCACCTCTCCGACAATCTCTTCCAGAATGTCTTCCAGGGTGACGATACCAGCCGTCTCACCGTATTCGCCAATGACAACAGCAAGGTGAGCTTTTTGGCTTTGCATCAACGTCATAAGCTTCGGAATCGAAGTTGTCTTTGGCACGGTCAAGATCGGTCGGAGAATGCTCTGGACGGCAAAAGGTTCAACCGAATCTCTCTTGTTGAGAAGAGTAAACACATCTTTGATATGCACCAGGCCAATAATAGTGTCCGGCGTTCCTTCGTACACGGGGAAGCGCGTGTAGCGCTCCTCGGCGATTTTCTGCTGTAAATCCTCGATCGTGATATTGTGAGGGATACCGACAATCTCGGCACGAGGTACCATCACGTGTTGTGCCATCTTCTCACCGAAGTCGAAAATACGCCGCAGGAGTACCTCTTCCTCGTTATCCAGCAGACCCGCTTTGTGGCTCTGTGCGACCAGCATCTCCAGTTCTTTGACGCTGTGAACCGATCCATGCTCACTGGCAGTCTGCAGACCGAATGCACGCACGACCAGATTGCCTAAGCCATTCATGAAGACAATCAAAGGTCGAAAGAGACGCGCAAACAGGTACAACGGGCGCGCAACGAAGAGCACTGTTCCCTCGCTGCGCTGCAAGGCAATCGATTTGGGAACCAGTTCTCCAAGGACGATATGGAACATCGTAATCAGGAAGAAGCTGATGGCAATAGCGGCACTATGGGCGAGCTCTGTTGCGGCTGTGCCCCCGGCGAACGCAAACAGCGGCTCAATGAGGTGTGCCAGGGAAGGCTCTCCTATCCAGCCTAATGCCAGGCTCGCCAGGGTGATACCGAGTTGTGTGGCGGCGATATAGTTGTCCAGGTGCCGAAGTTCATCCTGGACCACCTTCGCAATCCTTTTGCCTTCGGCAGCAAGCTCATCTATGCGTGTATGGCGAACTTTCACCAGGCCAAACTCTGCTGCAACGAAGAAACCATTGGTAGCTACCAGTACGAATACCGCCAGAATTCCTACGAGTGGGCCTGCATCCAATTGAAATGTTCCTTTCAAAAACTGTGGCAGGAGTACTGAATGAGTACTCCTGCACACCAGTAATAGCTTGCTTTCCTATAGGGTCACAACCAGATGTTGCATTCCCGTTTTCTTCATGGAAAGGAGAGAATGAAGGCCCTCTACATTTATCCTTCTTCTGTCCTAGTCACAGCATAACGCATAAAGATGAAGTCTTGCTGTGAGGTAGCTGAGATGAGTCTGAGAATATCTCGTTATTGATCGTCACTGCCACCGAGCAGGTGGAGCAAGCTCAGGAACAGGTTCAGGATATCAAGGTAGAGACTGACGGTCAGCAGAATAGCAGCCGACAGCGTGTCCTCGGTGAACTTTATCCGCTGCACATCGTAGACGATGAAGCCACTGAAGAGTCCCACGCTCACCAAAGCGATGATGAAAGACAGCGGGCCTGTTGCGAAAAAGAGGCTAAAGATGCTGGCGACGACCACCGCTAGCAGCCCGATGAACAGGATCGGTCCGAGAAAACTCAGATTGCGCTTCGTTGTCCATGCCCAGGCTCCCAGCCCTATCGTCAGGATCGCGGTCAACGCCAGGGCCTCATAGATGGCGAGGGCAGCTCCCGCCGCAACAAAGGCTGCGATGATGATGCTAATGGTCATGCCACTGAGGAATGTAAACAGGTAGAGTAAGCTCAGGTTGAGCGCGGATGCGTGTGGCAGCTTATGCGCTGTAATCATGAGAGCAATCAGCACGACGAACTCGCTAATGATCGCTGGTAAAAGAAACGCACTAATCCCTGCATCGAGCAACTGCAATCCTGCAAACAGGCCAAAGCCTGCCGCCACAAGTGAGAAACTCAGGAGCATGAGCACCTTGCTGAGAAGCGATTGATAGGTAGCGCTCCCAGGAACAGTGCCGTAGCTCTCATATGGGGGCTGCTGGTACTTGTTATACTCCTGGCTTTCATTAGGATAATTGTATAGGTAATTGTTCATTGTATTGTTCTCCTTTGAGCTGCACCTCATGCAGCCGTTTGATGAAACTTCTTCACGCGACCGAAATCGCTACCAGTCACCACCCCCATTGAAATCACCACCTCCTCCAAAGTCCGCGCCTTCAGTACCGGATCCACCGAAGTCAGGACCTTCCCCAAAGGTGTCTGCCGGATAGCTCATGCCGGACTCATACCCACCCTGAGAAAGTGGAGGGATTGTATCAGGATTCATAGAATGCTCGCTTTGCGGTTGTGGTTCCTTTTCCCCAGCCATTCTTCCCAGCTCATAACCCAGGAAGCCTCCACCCAGAGCTCCCAGTCCACCGGCCATCCAGGGGTTTATGCCACCTTGTGGCGGATAACCAGAGCTGTAAACCTGTCTTCCAACATACCCATTGGGATCATAGCCTGAGCCATAGGAGGGTGGACTGACATACCTCTGGCTCACATAACCAGAATCGGGATCAATACTGCGACCATATTCATCTTTCGGGCCGGGGCTCTTTTGCCATGGCATTCCCATCACTGGGATCATTGCATTCCGTGGTCCAGAGAGGCGACGAAGGAGGAATAAACTTATTCCAGTCAGTGCCAGGATCAACAGGATCCAGGTAAGCGGATTGCTTAGCACTCGACCTACAAGTTGAAGTGGATTGGCTATACCGTAAACGCTACCGTTTCCCAGGCTGGCTTGTAAGGACTCGAGAGCAGCGAGGGTAGCAGCATTGTAATTTCCATTAGCCCCTGCATTCCCCCCATACGCCTGAGCAAATGCCTCACGAGCCTGTACTATCTGCTCAGCACTCAAGCCTGCCTGTTTCCCAGCAACAATCGCCAGGTATCGCTGCTCGACACTGATACCAAGAGCGATGGCATCCTGACCAGTAAGGGCTTGTTCCGTATTGCTGATAAAATCACTCTTAGGTCCTTCAAACGTACGTACCGTGGAGATTCTCACTGGATGAGATAATTGGGAAGCGGTACTGAGCACCTGATCTTCATCCAGAATCCCGGCATCGTCCTTGATCTGCACGCTGGCGGCATGCGCTATATGTGTGCTGAGGGGCAAAAGGATGCCACCTATACCAATAAGCAGAATGAGCATGCCTCCTATACACCATTGTAATATTTTGATTATCCTATTGTTTCTCATTATGCCTGTCTCCTCCCAGGAGAATCGATGCCCTCTTCCTTCTATACTCTCTACCTGGAAATGGGCTTTCAAGATGAAGTATATTCCCTTTGTATGAACTGGGGCTGTGATTGAACTGAATTGGAGCTGAGAATCTGGAGATCCATTTTTTTACGAAAATGAGGGGGATACAGCAAGGGATACGGTGATTTGACTCAATTAAATTCGTTTTTCGCAGAACTTCGTGAAATTTTACCGATAACCTCGGTACAGTAATCCAGAGAATCACTCACGAGGGAGAGGGCTACCGGAAAATGGCAGCGATCTCCCTGGAGTATCCCCAGCCCCTTCCCTCTCAACGAGAAGCAACGCTCATCAAGAGGCAATCCGGCTTGTAGCCGAAGAGGGCATCGGTCCTGAAGAAAATCAACGTGTGTTTACGGAGCAGGCGGAGTCTGCAAGCTGCTGGGTGCAACCGGCGTAAGCGGACTTTGATCCGATCCCAGTACCTCGACAGACGGATTGAAAATCGCTGCGATGAAGAACCAAATGCGCGCCTGGTCATAGCCTACCTGTGCCTGGATCAGTTGGTGCCTGGCGTAGGCGATCCTGTTGAAGCTACCAGCCGTCTCGTCCAACAAGCCTTGCTGGATGGTGGGGAGACCGAAGTTCGGATAGTTCTCATAGAACGCACGCAAGGCGATTTGCGTTGATGTCGAGGACTTCAGCACCTTTGCCTGGTCACTTCCGTTCACCTGTTCAGCAGCGAGTACGTCACTCCTGGCTGCAGCGATCTTATCGAGCACCTGTTTTTGAGCCTGGACTGTGTACTTGAGCTGCGCTTCAAGCCTTGGCAGTAGCTGGCTGGCTCGATTTGTCTGATTCCACACTTCGCCGACTTTGCCGTCGAGTCCGATCCTTTGGGAAGGGAGGGCAAAAAACCCAATGAGCTGCCCAAACGCGACCAACGCCACGACAGCAATGATGACCCAAACGACAGGACTGAGAGAACGGCGTCTCAGCGTCAGTTTTTCTCCATATTCATACATGTGAACTCATCCTTTCTCAACTTCAGGAATGGTTGCACGTCTAGGGTATGCGCGACACGCGATTAGCCGCCGGAGCCACCGCCGCCGAAACTGCCTCCTCCACCAGAGGAGCCGCCGCCGGAGCTACTGCCGGAGCTACTGCCGGACGACCAGCTTGTCCAACCGCCGGATGAACCGCCGGATGAACCGCCGGAACCTCCCCTTCCAAAAATTCCACGCCGTATTCCGTAGATGATCAACCCACCCACACCAATCAGACTCAGCACTCCGATGAGAATCCCAAGCAGGTCGTTGCCTGACTGGGAGTTTCCTGCCAGCGTTTGCAGATGCTCGTCGCTGAACTCCTTGGCATCTGGAGTTGCCAGGTAGTCAGCAACCTTGTTCGAAAGCTGAATCAAACCTTGTTGCCATTGTCCCTGGGCGCGGAGCGGGTTAAAAAAGGCTGCTCTGAATTCCGTGATTTTGGCATCGTTCAACAAGCCCTCAAGCCCCCTACCAGGAGCCACGAAAATGTAGGGCTTGTTCCCATCCGTACCCGCGCGGTCCAGCAGGACTATGATTACCAGGCCGTTATTCTTGTTCGCGCTGCCGATGCCGTTCGCATTCCCGAAGTCGCTGGCGAACTGCGACGGATCAGATACAATGTCTGAAAAGAAAGCCCCGGCAAGCTGGAACCCCTCCGACTCGATTCTGTCCGAAGCCATACGCAGAGACTCTACTGTGTTGGCATCTACGCGCTCTGTCGGGTCCACCCAGCCACGATCGGCTTGGGTGATGTTGGGGATAGGGGGATCACCTTCCAGCGTGGATGCGCTAACGGGTTTGGCACTCCGTATTACCGAAAACAGAGCCAGCAGCAACGCACAAAACACTGGGACAGCACCCAGTATCCATAGTCGCCGATGCTTCTTGTGCATAGCTTATCTCCTCTCCTGTGAGTGAGTTTCAAAACGAGGGAATCGAGTTCGAGACTCTCGATTGCCTTCGTGCCAGTATGGTACAATCACCCCTTCGTCAACAGATACAAGGTTAGCCAGATCACAGCAATGATGAGAAGACGACCGGGGCTGGAATATGCTTCCCCTCTGTTGGTGCATAGACCATCCCAATCTGAAGCAGGGCTCCCCTTTCTTGTTAGAGAGTTCCCACCCGGTCCCGCTCCTGATCCACCGCGCTTCATGGTGTGGTGTGCCTGTCTTCCGCTTCTGATGGGTTGGTCTACAGCGTTGCTACTTGGATACTTCGGTCTGTCCCTGTGCTTGAGCAGCAATGTTCGACTGAAGAGCAATCTTCTTCGTTGCACCTATTCCTCCGATCATGACTCCCAGCAGAACCGCACGTAGCACCAGGACATTAAACGTCAGGCCACCCACGATGGCTACAAGCGTGTCAAGCCCATAGATCACTACCGCGGCTATCAATGCTGCTTGGGCAGTGAGTACACAGGTCCCCTCACGTATCTTCATTCAGATATCCAGTTAGAAGTGGCCACCTGCGCCACCACCGCCACTATCTCCACCGTAGCTGCCACCTCCGTCACCACTATAAATTCCACTCGAATGATTGCCTGGGGTTGTGATCCAGATCCATATACGACGCCAGCCGCCACCTCGTGGGGTGCCATCACTACCGCCTCTTCTCCGTATGGCCCGTATGATGAATATCACGGCCAAAACAACTAGCACTATGCCTATTATGATTATAATTACCCCTATAATTACATCTGTATTATAAGCATTTTTCATTGAGTCAAGAGCTGCTATGGTCGCACCGGTAAAGTCGCCTCCTTTGTAATTGCTCTGAAAGGTGCTTACAGCATCGCTAGCCTCACTATTGGACAGAGACACATTGGTACCGGCTTCGATAGAGAGATTCCTGTGTACTGTATCAATACCGATAGCGATGGCGTTTTGGTTGGGCAACCGTTCGCGTGTATACTTATTCAACGCATCCTGATCCCCGGTGAACCTGTCTGTTGCGTAGATGAACATACAGTAATCTAACTTAGCCATCTCTGCCAGTACCCTCTCTTCGTTCAGCACTCCCGCTTCATTGTCGATGGTGTCGGAGCAACCTTCAGCGTTAAGGACTTGACCGGAACCTACGTTCAGCACTCCCGCTTGATCGTCAAGAGTGACTGGGTTGGCATGGACATTTACTGTGGTAAGGAGAAATAGCGAAAACACTGTCACGAGAGCCAGGCATGCTAAGAGGTAGCGGCGTATTCGCTCCCGTAAACAGAGACTCATTACAAAGCTCTCCTTCTTGGGTACATTGCAAGATCTATGTTTCTGCGGTATCATGGCTCTCTCTCCTTATGATTATCATAGAAGCATTTAGATCACAGCAGTATCCCGCTTCTTACCACAGGACTACGTGAATTTGAATGAGTTCAGCATCGGCTGGAAGTAGCTCGTAGTTGCCGTGGCGAACAACGACTTTGCCGTGGCGTATATGATGGTGAAATTCTGGGTGTTTGCTGATTTTGCAGGATGATTGTCCGAAAGCACCACGACCTGGACATCAACGCTCTGCCCATTAGAGGGGCCCGTACCGGTTATGGATTTCTGGACCCAACTCTCACCACCCACGGTCGTAGTGGGAGGCATCGTTTCCGTTTGAGGGTTTTTCATCGCCTTTTTGGTCCCTGAAATACTATCATTGGCAAATGTATTGGCACTGATAATGCCATCTAGATTAGAGTTGACCCCGATGCCCAGGCTATAAACGTTTGTTGCATCGATAAAGAATACCCCGTGGCTGTTCGGAGTAACCTTCCATCCCTGGGGATAGCTGATGGAGTACCCCTTGCCCGTATAGAGCGTGAGACTTGGCGTAGGCGTGGGTGAGGGCGTTGGTGACAGCTGGGGGGTAGGTGCAGGTGTGGGCGTTGACGTGGTTCCCCCTCCGCAAGCGACCAGCAGGAGTGCGAGAATCATGCAGCAGCATACAGGCATGACCCTGTGTGGCGTAGGTTGCAAGCGCGATACCATGTTCTTCATGTTGTCCTCCCATTGCTCAAAAACAAACTTGACTGACCACTAAGGTGTCGGAATATCAATGGCAAGATCGCCAAAATCGAAAGGGCACAAAGGGCCAACTTTGGCCTCATAGATCGGTGACCCATTGGTAAGGTAGCCGGTAACGTAGGCCTTTGCGCCATCGCTCCTATCGGTCCCCCACACCAGAATGTACGTTCCCTGTTTCTGGGGTGAAAAGTTGAACGTGCCATTGCTTCGTATCGTTACCGTCGGCGATCCGCTCAGTATCTGGAAGAAGAGGGACGCTGGCGTATTCTGTTTAATGCCTTGCGTGAGAGCGGCTACTGGTCTAAGCGCTGGATCATGTGGGACAACGCCGGTAAAGCGACCTTTGACCGGCTGCGGTGCTTTCAATGCACTGGTGGCGCGTTGCCCCTCTGACGTATCCCCAAACTGTGTCGAGAGTTGTTGATAGGTCGGGACAGCACTTGTACATGAGGTTACCAGTTGCTCTTGCCCGTGCGCCAGCAAGGCCTTCGCATACTCTGCGTGTATCTTGTGCGTTTCGGGCGAATTGGCGAAACGAGACACCAGAATCTGGAAGTTGTTGACGGCATCGGCGTAATGCTGAACGACGAGCTGGCTCTCCGCCAGGTTGTAGTAGGCGGTGGCATCCAGGGAATTGACGTGCGATTGGCAGGTAGCCGTACAGTAGGTCAACTGCAGCAATGCATCGTAGTGGCTGCTAGCCGCAGCATAGTCATGCTGCTGCGAGGCTTGTTGTCCCCATGCCAGGTAGGCTTTGAGCGTGTCTGATTGGGCACGAGCGACGCCAGTTCTGGCAGAGGCATACGTCTGTATCACTCGATTGAATGTACCAAGAGCATCCTGGTAGTGCTGCTGCGTACTGAACTGCTCACCCCACTCATTGTAGACACGCGCAATGTTCTCAGATGTTGGAACACGTTCGCCTGCCAGTTGATATTGAGTGATGGAGGACTGCCACTGCTGCTGCCACTCCCAGGCGTGTGCCTGCAAACTATGGATGGCGGATTGCTGGGTCAGGCCTACCAGGCAGAGCAGCGAAAGAAGTAAGATGGACAAACCTGCGCTGAGAAGCTGGATCACACGTTTTGGGTTGGTCTTGGCCGCCATACCCAACAGCATGCGTACACCCGTGACCAGGAACACCACCAGGGCAAGGATACCAGCTACGATACCTACAAGTATCGCTCCTGCGGCCCAATCGCTGCCCGTTACCAGTAACACCACGAACACCAGGACGACAGCTACACTACTGCCTATGAACGCCCAGCGAGGCAGAGGATTGGGTAAAGCTTTATACCAGTGTTTGTGTATTACTGGAAGAGGCCCTCTTGGACTTTCGGAAAAGCCATCGGGAGCCAGGTTCGGCTGCGTGGCTGGTTCTTGAGAAATGGTTGGAGAGGTCGCGTCAGTTAAAGATACTTGCTCTGCATTGACAGACGGAGGTTGAGGAGGGGGAAGCGGTGTCTCATGTGACTCGTCTTGGTGCTGCATACTACCTCCAAATCTTCGAGGCTGATTATACTCGTACAAGTGTGCTGTATCTTTTCCAGTCTACATGTTCACTCCAAGCTGGAGCTGCTACATACATTGATGTGGAAACAACACTATGCGTGGGGTAGATATCATGATACTAGAAATTATTAATACAAAAAACTCAGAGACTACATCAGCATAATTACCTAACAAGTATAGCTTAGTTATCTGAGATGAAGCTGAGAAAAAGCTGAGATGAAGCTGAGAAAGCAAGGAAGCACTATTCTTGTACGGGATTTGGACAGCGTTTCAGGTCACCGATACCGTGCCTTCTGAGACTGGAATGAAGAGCGTTTTTTGTGCTGTGGATGAAGATGGACAAGTACGCTCATCCCAGCCCGTATTGGGCTGCCACTTTTCCTCGTACCTTGACCGGGTGCTGTCACTCCACGCCCTTAGGCCCTGCCTGGGATGCCGTGGCAATAGACCCGGCAGGAAGCCCGAAGAGAGCAGGATGCTTTATCACGCCTGTAGGGATCAGCAGATCCAGGAAGGTTCTTGTGACGACAAGAGCTGTAAACATGCTGACTAAGACTCCCAGCAGCAGCGTGGTGGCGAAGCCGACGATGATACTTGCGCCGAAGTTGCTGCCGAAAGCATAGAGCACGGCGCAGGTGATACAGGTAGCAACATTCGAATCGCGTATGGAGGGCCAGGCACGTTTCCAGCCAGTATCGATGGCTGAGGCAAGTAATCGTCCCGCGCGCAATTCTTCCTTGATGCGCTCGAAGATGAGCACGTTGGCGTCCACCGCCATGCCGATGGAGAGGATAAAGCCTGCAATGCCAGCCAGGGTGAGCGTCAGGCCGAGCAATTTGAAGAGCGCAAACGCGAAGGCCGCGTAAAGCAGAAGCGCACTATTCGCTAAGAGACCCGGCAGGCGATAATACAAGAGCATAAACAGCATCACTATACTTACGCCGATGATACCGGCGACCTGGCTTTTGACAAGAGAATCCTGGCCCAGTGTTGGGTCGACGGTCGTTTGACTGGCGATCTGCAAGGCGATGGGAAGAGCTCCATAGTGGAGTACGGTGGCGATGCGCTGTGCCTCTTCGTGGGAGAATTGACCTGTGATCACCCCAGGCCCTGTGATGGCGCTGTTGATCGTCGCCGATTCGATGACGTTCCGGTCGAGCGTGACCGTCAGGATGTGGCCGATATACTCTCGCGTGACGGAGCCAAAACGCGAGACGGCATCGCCTTTCATTGCGAAGTTGATTTGCGGTTGCCCGGTCTGCTCGTCCAGACCGACCCCAATTTGTGTCGAGTCCAGGTCTTTGCCAGTGAAGAGAGCCTTGCCACCGGGATTGTAGTCAGCATATTTGGCAGGATCAAAGGATGACCCTGCTGGAACGATACCCTGGGGCGAAGGTCCGGTGTTCCAGAATTCCAGGTTGCCGGTTTTGAGGAGGCTCCTGATGGATTCGTCCTGGTTGCCGCTCGTGAGCTTTGGGAGTTCTACCGAGATACTTGGCTGCCCATTGGTGGTTTGCACGCGAATAATCGGTTCATTGACACCAAGGCCACCATTGATACGCTGCTCAATCTGGTCCCGCGTCGCACCTATCTCCCGCTCGAGCGTCCCCGTACTGTAACTCTGCGCCGGGTCAGGTACAAGGAGGACTCGCACTCCGCCCTGCAGGTCAAGCCCCTGCTTCACCTGAAGTGGATGGTGAATGCCGAGCCAATTGACATGGAGCCCGGGGTTATGTGGCCAGTTGATATAGACAGCACATGCAGCAAGCACCAGGATGCCCAGGAAAAATGTGAGGGTTCTTCGTTGCATAACTTCTGCTTTACTGATCCAAACCTGAGAGAGGTGAACAATCTCGGGCGCGGGATCTTATTCCTTGAAGACGTAGCCAACCCCGCGAATGGTGTGAATCAAGCGTGGCTCTCCCTCCGCCTCGAGCTTGGCGCGCAGGTAGCCCACGTAGACTTCCATCACATTCGAGGAGCCCTCGAAATCCATCCCCCAGACACGATCCAGGATGATCTCACGCGTGAGTACCTGGCGTGGACGCTTCATGAAGAGCAGGAGTAACTCATACTCGGTGGGGGAGAGTTCAATCTCCCGCGCGCCACGGTGCGCTATGCGTGTGCCAGTATCCAGCTCGACATCCGCATAGCGCAACACCTCGTGTTGTTCCTCCTGGTTGCGCCGCAGGAGTGCCTTGACCCGTGCCACCAGCTCCTCTGGAGCGAACGGTTTCACCAGATAGTCATCCGCGCCTGTCTCGAGACCTTTCACACGGTCGGCGACAGCGTCACGCGCCGTGAGCATCAGGATGGGCACGTTATCGCCCGCCGTGCGCAGCCGCTGCGCCACCTCCAATCCGTCCAGCCCTGGTAGCATGATGTCGAGCACGACCAGGTCGGGCGGACGTTCCAGCGAACGAGTGAGAGCCTCGCTGCCGCTCGCAGCAATGGCCACGCTGTACCCTTCATAGGCGAGGATACGCCGCAACAGATCTGTGATGCGTGGATCGTCGTCTACCACTAGAATGTGTGCCTTCATCGTCTTCCTCCAATCTTTCTTTTATGAATACAGAGTCGCCTCCGGGATGGGCAAATGAACTTCTGAGGTCCACTGTCACCTTCTAGTGGACTGCTGATTTTCATGTATTGTATTGCTTGCATCGCTATGGGAAGTATAGCATTGCTTTGTGAAGCAAGGCTGAGATGAAGCTGAGATGAAGCTGAGAATTTAACCGGATAAGTCGTTCTCAGTTTGGTCTCAGGATTCTCACAGCATGATCTCATACTTCGCCTTTAGAATAACAGTGGTGTTCAGGACAAATGATGCTCTGGGTTTATGGCAGGGCACAGTTGCGGCATGTGAAACATGAAAAGGGCGCTCGTGGCGCTGCGAGGGAGGGTACTACCCTCAGTCACGCTATGCATATGAAAGCCCATTTCCCATGCCGCTGTTTTGTCTTGCTACACACGAGTCTAGCTTGCCTCTCTGAGTTGGGCTTGTGAAAATGCTGAGGTGAAGCTGAGAAAGCACGAAGGCTTTGTTCTCCCAATAGAGGAAAGTATGTAAGGAGTTTAATGCAATGTAATAGAGCAAGATGCTTGCGAAAGATACAAAAGCATCCTCTCGGTTAATGAGGATCTGAGAGGTGAGCGAAGCGCTCTTCAAGCAGGCTCGCTCCCGGGTCAGCTGTTCCCATGAGTCCACGCACATAAATATCGGTTGTGGCGATGTTGCTGTGTCGCAACAGACGCTGGAGCGAGCGTACATCTTCCCCTGCCTCGTAGCGCCGTTGAGCGGAGGTATGTCTCCATGAGTGAATTGAGAGCCGCTCGGCATCTATCCCCGCAAGGGAGGCATAATGTTTCAAGGCATGTGCAATGGCACGGCTTGTCAGTGGAGTGTGGTCATCAATAGGAAGAGTTACGCCCCGTTTTCCCCCTCCCTGTTCCGGCCCGATTGCCACAAAAAGCGGAGCATCGGAGGTCATTGTATGCATGCGTCGAGCAGCCCTGAGATACCGGTCGATCGCGATCTTGGCTGGGAGCGGAAGCTCAGCCATATCTTGCTGACCGCTCTTTCCTTTCCCATAAAACCGGTAGCGCCATCCTTGTTTATGCCCACCGAACTCATCAACAATGGTCGCCTGCTCGATGTCTCCCCATCGCAAGCGAGCGATCTCCTCACGGCGGCGCGCTGTCCAGAAATACAGGAGAAAAATCGCTCTATCACGTAACCCTTTGACAGTATCTGTGGGGATCATGCTGAAGAAACGGAGGAAGTCCTCTACATCCTCGCGGGTATGGTCTTCAGGGTGCTTGGGCGGTCCTCCCTGGGCGCTCGAAGCAAAAAAGGCGAAGAGGGTGCGACGGTAATCGCGCACCGATTTTTCGCTGCGGCTGCGGTCGTAGATTTGGCGCAAGAACTGAGCGAAGCAGCGCTCCCAGGGGGGCGCTTCGATATCGCCGCCGCTGGGCAGCCAGGCCGTCGGGGCATCAGCCTCGTATAAGACTACTGAAAAGGGTGAATCATGCTCTTTCATCTTTTCCCCTTTATGATAGGTTGGAAGTATAAAGACAATTGAGGGTAGAGTCAAATTTTCCTTTTCATGTAGGCGTTTTTTGTTATCCTGGTTAGAATAAGTACGTTGACTAAGATGTGAGTACAAGAAATTTGGAGCAAAAGGGGGTTCAGTGCAAATGCCTGTTGAAGAACAAGGGCTGATCGAGTCAGAGCGTGACATAATGAAACTCGATATTATTGATTGGAACCGACTCAATGGTAGTTGGGCCAATTCTTTTGATGCTTTACAGACGATTGCAAGCTGGTTTGTTCAGAAAGCATACTTCACTGTAGTTAAGCATGATCTGAGATTCGCGCCAAATATCGATTGGCCTGGGTGGAAGCATGCTGGTAGCCACGAGTATCTAGGGCATCTGTATTGGAATGATTTCTACTACCGACAGCGAGGAAATCTTGTTTTTAGCGATGAGCCGGACTTTCATGGCACGTTGAACCATCCAGATGGCGGTATTTCTCACTTTTGGGGTGATATTGGAAAGGTGTCTGCACAGATATTTGCGCTGACGCAAAAGCAGTTAGGCGCTCATGATTTATGGATTAGCGTGGTGAATGAGCAAACCCTGATTATTATTGAGCCATTCGTTAACTTGCGTGATCGATGGTCATATATGCTCATGAAATACGCAGGAAATAGCAAGACGATGAAATCATTTTCACAGGTGGCAGAGATCCAGGGCAAATTTGTTTCGCCCTCTCTATGGGATACAGATATATAGGGGTTGCGCCAGGTAAGGTGGTGCGCCGATGAGGCTCCATTGCCCATGCTCGAAAGAGTGCCACGAGGACGTAATGCTTATAAAAGGACGTCTGGCTGCACATATCGTTTTCAGCAGTTTGTATTCGTTAAGTATAGAAAAATACCTAAATACTATATATCCATGGATGATAGCAAAGATGAAGGAGGGGGGACATGACTCGTTGGTGTTCGTGCGAGCATTCAACAGAGGTGCTCATATGATGGGTTGGTTTAAGTGAGCCTGGAGGGGATAATGCAACACGTGAACGCTTTTTGACTCAGTAGAAGATTCTGGATGCGAAACTCCAGGGTGCCGACATACTCCATCATGATCACAATTGGCATCACACAAGGATTTCATATAGACATTTGATTTCTACAATATCGTAACAGATTCGCCCCGAGGAATGAGGAAGATATCTAGAAGCCGTATGGAGGTCGATCTCCGAGTTCAACTGACGCAGACACAAGCATATCGCGGAGCGCATTCCCGGTACTTTTGCCGCTATCACCCCATGCATTCGTTCTGGCTTTGATCCAGCGTTCGTCAGCTCATATCATGCGTATACCAAACCAAGCGCAGTTCTTGTCGGCGATGCCACATCACGACTTGCTACAGGAAAAGTTGTGTGGTACACTTTTTATGGGAGCAAGTGCTGATATGATAGGCATATCAGCACTTGCTCTACAACGAAAAACAAGAGTTGGGAGCGAGATATGAACACGAAAAAACAGGGCGACCATGACGAATTGACGATGATCCCGTTGACGCCAGAGTCTGGAGTGGTCGTCGAAGAGTCAGCGATGCGACGCACCTACGACGACCATCTGGCGCTGGCTGGCGAGGTTGCCGACCGATTCGCGCAATCGGATGCGTTCGACGAGGCGCGATCCACCTGGACGTCTAATACGCGGCGGCGCTACCGCAATGACCTGGAGCTCTTCAGCACCTACCTGGAGAGCGCCCGCATCGATCGCCCGGTCGATGCCCTCTTCAGCAATGCCGAGGCCTGGCGCGGCATGACCTTCGGCCTGCTCAAGGGGTTCAAGACGTGGCTGGAGCAGCGCGGCTACGCGACTGGTACGATCAAGGGAAGCATCTCAACCATCCACGTCTTTTGTAGGCTGGCCGGCCCTGGTCCCGTGGGAGCCGGAGCACTTGACGAAGCCACCCTGGCCGCCATTTTGACCGTCAGGGGAACGAGCGGGAGAAAAGCGCGTAATCTCGACGAGGACCGCAGGCAGCGGCAGATCCCTACCAGGAAGGGCCATAAGAAAGTCGAGCCGACGCAGCTTTCGACGGTCCAGGCCCTCACCCTCAAAAAGGTCACAACCCATCCAGAGAGGCCCCCCACACGCGCACACGATTTGCTCCTCACGGCCCGCGACGCGCTGCTGATGGGCCTGCTGGTGGAGCACGCCCTGCGCTGCAGCGAGGTCGCGCTGCTCACCGTCGACTCGATTGACCTGCGCCGGGGAACGATCAGGATCTACCGTCCCAAAACGGACCGGACGGATGTGCAGAAGCTGCACAGGCACACGCGGCTGGCGGCTGAAGTCTACCTCTCGCAGGTGGACAGAAAGCGAGGGCCGCTCTTCACAGGTTATGACCCGCAAAAGCCACTGTCCACTCGGGCCATCAATAAGCGCGTCGGAGTCCTGGGTGGGACTCTTGGGATCGAACATCTCTCGCCTCATGACCTGCGACACCACTGGGCATTCGATGCTCTCTACAATCAAACGCCGCTCAACGTCGTGCAGGAGGACGGAGGTTGGGAAACCGAGTACATGCCTCTGCGTTACGCGCATCAGGCAGGGGTAATCAGCGGCGGCGCGACGATTACAGAAGAGGACGCCAACCACACAACATAAACGCACCTTTCTAGTGTGCAAGGCATGCACAGCAGGGCTGAGCCGTTCTTGGTGCATACTTTGGCAATCGTTGAGCGTGGCTTGGGGCCTCATCATCCTTGGACGAGCGCTCTTCATCGGCTTTATGGGTTGATCCTGCGCGAAATGGGACGTGAGGCAGTTGCAGATCAGAATCCATCGGTATGATGGTGTGAGACGTGAGTCCCAAGATGAACTGAAGCGGCAGTTCTCTGCCAAAGACGCAGAACTGCGCCAGAAGCAGCGTGAGATTGACCACCTCTATGGGAAACTTGCAGGAGGAAGCCCTTTGTTAGATACTGAAGTAGATCAGTATCTTCTGGATGAGCATCGGCGTCTAAAGACGCAAGAGGAGTCACACTGACTTGGATCGGCCAGACTGACCCAACTTCAGGCAACTTCAGCAACTGTTAATTGGAGTGCGCAAGCGACAGCGATACAAGAGATTGCAACTACATTGGATTTCCTAAGACAGGTTCTACCACATCAATAAGCTGAAAGTACATTTGATTCAACGTTGTTTCCATATGAAAAACCCATCATGACTGGCTGGAGGCTGAATGAGGGTTTTTATCTCTAAAGAACACCGGGGCGGTTAATCGAGTCAAATTACACATTCATCCTATCCGTTTTTGACCATTAAGAGAAGATTGAATGAGTATGGAGATTATTGTTCCGCTTTCCCAAAACAAATATACCGTTATCAGCTGGCAAGATGCAGAACTCGATTCAAATTCCTGGTGCCTTGGTAGTGGTGGCTATGCTGTGCGTCATAATCCAGCCGGCAAGGCGAATATCTGTTTACATCGCGTGGTGATGAGTCGTGTTCTCGGCAGGGCCCTTGAGGAGTATGAATTCGTCGATCACATTGATGGAGACAAATTGAATAACAGACGTGAGAACTTACGCCTGGTTACCTCGAAGCAGAATAGTCGCAATCGTCGCATCAGCAAAAACAATACGAGCGGGTATAAGGGTGTGACGTTTCTCGCGAAGAGAGAAAAGTGGCTTGCGCAAATTTGGCACCAGGGGAAGAATATGAATCTTGGCCTATATGATTCACCTGAGTTAGCCGCACGTGCCTACAATGAAGCAGCTTTGAAGTATCACGGAGAACACGCTCAGTTAAATATCATAAAGGAAAGCAGGGGAAAAAATTTGATTGACAGGTGCGTTTGGGTGAACCTATTATAGCCGAAAAAGGGAGGAGAATCAAGCCCTCTTTGTGGACTGCGACAACCAAGCCTCTGTGTTTGTATCTATGCAAATGGCCCTGTCAATCTACATGGACTCACAAGTCGAGTTATCCATTGGGAGGAAGTTCATGAGAAATGCTGAACCAGTGCTAGTCGTTCTTATTCTTCCTCGCTCTTTGACTACCTGACCTCTACTATAAGCTCTAAAAGCAGTTCACTTGACGCACCTTCTTGATCCCCCTCCCTTTCTCAATCCTCCTCGGGCAAGAAACTGATTGACTAATAACATGGTTATGTGTCAATAGATGTTGTGGTACAATATAAAAGCATTACTAGACTATAAGAAATATTGAATAAGCAATACTAAGTGGTGTTTGTCTGTCTAGTGCATACCAACAAGTACTATGTTATACTGGACTCCATAAAGCTTGAAGAGGAAAAATTGTCCAAAAGGAGCCATCGAATGACTACAGTGTCCAATCAAATAGAGCCTCCTCACTCTGACGCTGGCCCAACACGAACATGGACCAGACGATTGATTATCCTTCTGACCATTCTGGCAGCGTTGGCATTGGCAGTTACGATTCTCTGGGGCATCAGTCACGTCATCACCTCGGTACTAGTTGTCGTCATAGCGGCTCTCGTTGCCTATGCCATCACGCCAGTGGTAGCGTGGTTTCAAAAAGTAATGCCCCGTGCTCTGGCGATTCTGCTTGCCTATCTGATAGTCTTCATTATTTTAGGGTTAATTTCTTATTCGGTTGTAAGTACGACTATTTTCCAGATCGGAGTTATCGTACAAAATATCGGTGGATGGTTGAGGCCTAACACCAGCGGACAAAATACCCTCCTAATATTGCTTCTAAAATTGGGCTTGACACAGGCTCAAATAAATACACTTGAACAGCAGATTGTAGGAACATTATCAAACACCGCGAGTTCGCTCGCAGGCGGGATTTTACCAATGCTTGGTGGGGTTGCTGGTGGTCTCGTAAACATCCTCTTAACAGTCGTAATTAGCATTTATTTGTTGGTAGATGGAGCGGGTGCCATCAGATGGATACGTAATGCGACTCCCAGGTCGCGCCGAGGGCAGTTAGATTCAACAATCGAGATATTCCAGCGTGTAGTGGGTGGTTACATCCGTGGTCAGATCTTACTGTGTGCCATCATTGGAACTCTTGTTGGGGTGGGTTTATTCATTATCGGATTCCCTTACTACGTATTGATGGGAGTACTAACTTTTGTCACAGAGTTTATCCCGGTACTCGGCACGATTTTCGCTGGATCTGTCGCAGTCCTGCTTGCATTGACGCAAGGAGGATGGGTCATGGCCATCGTCGTACTCGTTTTTTTCGTGCTCGTACACATCCTTGAAGGCTATGTTCTGGCACCGCGTCTCATAGGCAATGCAGTACAGCTTAATCCCGCAATCATGCTGATCGCCTTGACTGTTGGGTCAGAGCTTTTCGGAGTCTTTGGCGCCATCTTTGCTGCGCCTACAGCTGGCTTGCTGCAGGCACTGTTCACTGCCTTTTGGATTCAATACCGCAAAACGCACAAAGATGAGTTTTTGGATGACGAAGTTGACAAGCCGGGGTCTACTACACAGAAATCTGACGAGCCCCATACACGACATCTACCCTCATTCTTTCGGCGCACGACATCTACCCTCACTCATCAGGCGAATGAGGACAACTCAAAAGGCAAATAGTCGTTGAAGTGGAACAGACGTCTTATACGCCTACAAATCCCCGCCAATGATGTTCATGTAGTTTGTACCCGGATGTAGATGCTTACATTTCAAGCACCTCGAGAAAGCAATCGCTTTCTCGAGGTATTATTCTATCTGTTTTCAACACAGATTGCGCTCCTCTCATCTGAAACTTCGCTTCTCTTCGGGTCGTGAAAAATGTAGTAGGATGTATAGCCAATTCGGTTAAGCACGCCTTCAATGGAATCAGTATCTTTCTTTTGAGAAGAAAAAGGGGTTTCCATTCTTCATTGCAAATGCAATGATTTGCCAGAAATATTGTTGAACTGCAATCTACTTGATGGAATGGAGTGCGTAATGCCTGACGAGAACAATCAACGCTTAGAGAATAAAAAAACTTCCATCAAAACCATTCTACTCGTCGAGGATGATTCTGTTATTGCTGAGCTACTTATTCAAATGATTACACAAGAGACCCATTACCAGGTCTTCTCGGTACCTGATGGGCTAGAACGGGTCCCTACTATCATGCTTAGTGTGAATGCACCGCTACAGGAGATCAAGCGACGTAAAATCATGTGCATGAGGAAACCGTTTGACATGTACAAGCTTCTTGAAACAATTCACAAGTTATTAGTCTGACAGAGAGACTCCACACTCGGCAAGCTGCTGCATCAGCATATTGAAGCTCACGGCGGAAATCACGAGCCTGCAACTGGTACCAATGCTGGCGAAAAATCCGATAATGTTCTTCACGCAACTGTAACTGCTTGTGCAACAACTGCTCAAGTCCATAACGCTGCTCAGTGAGTGAGCAACATCCGGATCAAGCACACTGGCTACCAGAGCAGGTTGCAGGAGCAACTTTCCTTTGCCTTTCTGCTTTCCGGCCTTTACCAGTGCCTGCTCATAAGCAATACCAGCATCTTCCCCTCCCATACACAAGCGAAGTAAGGCGATCATTACATCACTATCATGGAGTGCACCAAGTTCATCCTGTACCTGCGCCAGTTCATGCGCGATAGCCTGACAGGCAGAAGGTAAGGCATCTTCAAAGATTTCCAAGGTGTGATACAACCGTTTAGCGGCAATGCGCAAATTATGTAATCCACGCACTTCATAAGGTTTATCGACATCGGCTGCCCAACTATACATCTCGTCCAACCGTGTACGGGCGATACACCGGGCATTCTATCCTGTTTTATCTATAAAATGATTCTTTTGCTGTCCTGATGCCTCTTTGCTTCTCGCTATCACTTTCCCATAGATGTGTTTATAATTCTCAGCCATCACCTGAGCCGAGAAATGGCGCTCCACATGCAAGCGAGCTGTCTTCCGGTTGATCTCATCAACCTTTGGAATACACTGAACCATCTCATCGAGATGCTGCACCAGGAAGCCTGTGCAGCCATGCACCACAATCTCAGGAGCAGCGCCGCGAGCAAAGGAGATGACCGGGCAGCCCAAAGCCATCGCTTCGATCATCACTATGCCAAAGGGTTCTTCCCACTCAATCGGGTTGAGGAACCCACGTGCCCGGCTCAACAAGCTCAGCTTTTGTTTCATGTTTACAGGCCCAATATATTTGATCTTTGCACCATCGATCTGTGGTTCAATCACCTCATGGAAGTAGCGCATCGCTTCCTGTTGGTAGCGATCTATTGTCCCAGCCAACACGAGAGGCACCTCTGCCCGTTTTGCCGCCTCAATGGCCAGGTGCGCTCCTTTCTCGGGAACAAACCGCCCCAGCCACACGAAGAAATCGCCTCGTTTCCTGCCGGTAGAGCGATACTGACTCATCTCTATACCGTTATAAACGACTCCCAAAAAATTGAGAGGAACCTTCTCTTGCGTACGAGCACTTTCACTGATGGCGACCATCGGAACAGAAGGCGCCCAATCCATATAATAGCGGTCGGCATCACCAAGCCGGTTCCTCCGAGCACGATCAAAGGGAAAATGGCTATGCAACGTGGTGACATGGGGCAGAACAAGAGCAGCAGTCAGAGGAAAGATGTACATATCCGCAGCCGAGGATAGATGGGTATGCACAATATCGAAATCTTGCGCGCTCACCTGTTCCAAAGCCTTTTGCAAGTGATAAAAGGCTTTGAGATGCATGGTCCAGGGGACTCCTTCCTGAAGTAGAGAGGTCGGTAAAAATGAGACGAGCCGTGCGGATGTCTTTGCGTCACCTGGCGCAAACAATGTCACCTTATGACCTTGTGCTACTTGTTCCTCCACAAGTGTAGAGAGAACACTCTCCGTTCCACCATAGTTTTTCGGTGGAATAGTAATCCAGGGAGGAGCTATCTGTGCTATTCTCATCATTCACCCCTTTTTCTCTATTATCTGGTGCGCAACCCCTCGTCCAAAGGGATATGCAATGCACAATCATATTTTTCCACTCTTTGAGACTCGACAATCATCTTCCATAACCTCTATTTTCACGTATTTAAGGCGAAGAAAGTGACAATCCAACGATTAATAATAATGGGAGAGAATTAAAACGTTCCAAATATCTTGTAGTTAACTTGTACATATTCGTTCTTGTAAGGTTGTTGTAAACACTCAAAGTAGCAGCCGAGCACTTGTACACAGCTCTTTACATGAGATTAATATCCTCTTTTGTATCAGAGACGCAATTCTGCTATCATTTAGGAAAGCAATTTATTCACAATGGGAGTGATACAATGGCAACCCGTATTCTCGTGATCAATGACACCCAAGAAATCTTGGACCTGTTCCGTATCCTGCTGGAAGGAGAAGGATACGAAGTCGTGTTATCTGGCTTTCCATTCCAGCAAGTTAGTGAGATCGAACAGATTAACCCGGATCTCATCATTTTAGACTTCATTTTTGGTGACCAGAAGTCAGGATGGCAGATGTTGCAATTGCTCAAGATGAAACGCTCAACCGCATCCATCCCTGTTGTAGTGTGCACTGCTGCTCTGAATGTTGTACGCGAACAAGAGGGCTATTTGGTCTCACAGGGGGTTCATGTGGTTTACAAACCATTCGACATCGACCAGATACTGACCATCATCAAACTCGCACTTGAGTCACGCAAGAATATTCAATCAAAGCGTGAGCATACGCAGGACACAGAGGACTCAGGCAAATAGCTCTCGTTACCCTGTAAACCATGCCACATCTCCATCAAGTCTTAAAACCAGCGATAACGACGAGGTCGACGGATATAGCCGCCACGCCGGTAGTAAGAGCGAGAGTAATACCCATAAGCATGACGATATGCAAAAGCGCTCCAGATAGCCACCACTACCGCCGCGGCAAGGAGAGAGGTGATTACTGGCACGCCATTCTGGTAATGACCGCGTTAGTGATGTTCGCCGCGGCGATTCTACTATTCTATGGACTGGCAACGGGAAAAGGCGGATAGGTCTCTCCGGTGCGACGGAAAGGCTAATTCGCGCAATGGAAAGCCTCACGTAGTGCAATGGAAAGTTGGTCTTCAAAAAAATACTACCTGATAGATTGCTCTCTATGACGAGCAGGATGTGCCCGCTCCTGCCTATAGCCTTCCTCGTAAGCTTCAATCACGATCTTACAAATCTCCTTAGGGTTATCTGAGAGAAGCAATAGACTGGCATCATCCTGGTGAATCTTCTCGGTCGCCAGCATGGTATCGCGAATCCAGTCAATCAAACCTTTCCAGTATTTTGAGTCATAGAGAATGACGGGGAAATGACTGACCTTCTTTGTTTGAATGAGGGTCAGGGCTTCGAATAATTCATCCATTGTTCCAAAGCCGCCGGGGAAGATGATAAACGCCTCGGCATATTTGACAAACATCGTCTTGCGCACAAAGAAGTAGCGGAAATCGAGAGAGATATCAAGGTATGGATTTGGTCCCTGTTCGAAAGGTAACTCGATGTTACAGCCAATGGAGTAGTTATCGCCCTCCTGAGCGCCCTTATTGCCAGCTTCCATGATGCCTGGGCCACCACCGGTGATAATACCGAAGCCCGCCTTAGCCAGCAGGCGCGCGGTTTCAACGGCTGCTTGATAAGTGGGATCCTCGGGCCTGGTACGTGCAGAACCGAAGATTGCAACCGACGGCGGAATATGTGAAAGTTCGTCAAAGCCCTCAACGAATTCGCTCATGATACGGAATACGCGCCAGGAATCGGTAAGCGTAAAGTCAAAGTGTAGGGCACGATCGAGGGAGTGTTCCTCCTCTTTCACCTGCTCTTGCGGTATTGGTTCTGTGGGGCTAACCAGTTGACGAGTAGGACGATAGAGTAAGCGTTCATCTTCCGTTATTGCCCGTCGCTCTTTTTGCGGACGGTAACGGGACGTTCTACCGTTTTTTCGGTTGTTGCCATTTGATCCTACTGCTGGGATTTTTTTGTCAGAGTTATACTCACGATTCACTGTTGGTATTCCCTTCTTCCTCCGGTTCCTGAGGCCTCCGCTTCAATACTATAATGGCAAGAGGCGGTAAAGTTAAGAGTATTGAGTGCGGGCAAGATTGCCAGAACATTGGCGCGCTTGGCATAGGCTGTTTATTTTCCATCCCACTACCACCGTAATAAATAGCATCACTATTGATCAATTCAAAATATTCTCCCGCATGTGGGACACCAACCCGGTAGCCGTGACGCGGTATAGGAGTAAAGTTACAAATAAATACGAGTGTGTCCTCCTCTTTTTTACTACATCGCATAAAGGATACGACGCTTTGATCAGAATCGTGAGGATCAATCCAGGAGAACCCCTCTGGCTCGTTATCTTGTTCGCTGAAGGCTGGTTCCATCACATATAACTGATTCAGATCACGTACAAAGCTTTGTAATTGTGCATGCAATGGATCACTCGGTGGCTCAAGCAGATGCCAGTCAAGGCTTTCTTTAAAGTTCCATTCTTTCCATTGACCAAATTCTCCTCCCATAAAAAGGAGTTTTTTCCCTGGATGGCCCCACATATAGCCAAAGAATACCCTCAGGTTTGCAAAACGCTGCCAGAGATCGCCTGGCATTTTATTAATCAATGATCCTTTAATATGTACGACCTCGTCATGAGAAAGTGGCAGAACAAAGTTTTCTGAATAGGCATACATGAGAGAGAATGTTATGTTGTTGTGATGATAGCGTCTATGGATAGGATCCATGTGCATGTAGTCTAACATATCATGCATCCAGCCCATATTCCACTTTAAGCTAAAACCAAGCCCGCCAACATAGGTTGGTCTTGTAACGAGAGGCCAGGCTGTAGATTCTTCAGCTATGGTCAACGTTCCAGGTTGCTCTGCGTAAACCGCTTCGTTCATTTGGCGCAGAAATTCCACAGCTTCGAGATGTTCTCTGCCTCCATATTGGTTAGCAACCCATTCGCCTGGTTTGCGTAAATAGTCCAGGTAGAGCATAGATGCGACCGCATCGACACGCAATCCATCGATATGGTACTCACTCAGCCAGAACAAGGCATTGGCAATTAAGAAGTTGCGAACCTCGCTACGACCATAATCAAAAACTAGCGTTCCCCATTCTTTATGTTCCCCCTTGCGTGGGTCGGCATATTCATAGAGATGAGTGCCATCAAAGAATCTTAACGCATGATTATCCCTGGGAAAGTGAGAGGGAACCCAATCCAGAAAGACGCCAATACCTTGCCGGTGCATATAATCTACAAAGTACTGAAAATCCTTGGGTGTCCCAAAACGGCTTGTTGGTGCATAATAGCCTGTGGTCTGGTATCCCCAGGATCCATCGAAAGGATATTCGGCAACAGGCATCAACTCGATATGGGTAAATCCCATGTCTTTCACATATGCTGCCAGAGCGTCGGCCAGTTCACGGTAGGTCATGAAGCGATCCTCTTCAACCTCACCCTCGACATGCCGTTCAGGTACGTGCCTCCAGGACCCTAGATGGACCTCATAGATCGAGATCGGTGAATTCAACTGCTGGTGCTGTCCACGCCCGTTCATCCACATATCATCTTGCCAGACATGCTGATGAATGTCGGTCACGATGCTCGCAGTTTTAGGACGCAACTCGAAGGCAAAGCCGTAAGGATCCGTTTTATCAACGGAGTAGTTATTCACACGTGAGTAAATGGCGAATTTATATTGATCGCCAATGTGAACTCCAGGCACAAAGCATTCCCACACCCCTAACTCTTGATGTCGTAGGTGCATTGGATTAGCATCGCGTCTCCAATTATTGAAGTCTCCAATTACTGAAACTGCCAGAGCATTGGGGGCCCAGGTCGCGAAGTTTGTACCCGTCACGTCATTGACTGTTCGCACATGCGCTCCCATTTTCTCATAGATGCGATACTCTTTACCCTGTCCGAACAGGTAAAGATCGTAATCGCTAAATATGGATGGGATTTCTGACTCTTTTGTGGAGGTTTCATCCTGAGCTTTATTAAACTGTTGTTCTGTCATCAGAAGCATCCTTTTTGTATTATACACGTGTTTTATTGCATCAAGCATAGCACACGTGGGAAGTATTTTGAGGCTTGCTCGCATTGCATACGAAGTGCCTTACTCTTACCATCCAATCAGGGAGTATGCTCTCCGTCACGTTCATCGTACATCCGCTTTACCTTTCTGCTGTTCTGTCATACTATTTCAGCAAGCATAATAAAAGCAAGGAGACGATTCTATGCCTTCCCCTGCCGACTCGGACATCTTGCACGACCTCGGTATTCACCGCGTGATTGAACCCAGGGGCTCGCTTCCTCAGACTGCATGGAAGCTTGACAATACACCAGTCGCGCACCCTTCTGAAACCCTGGTTGATGTCCAGGCATTGCACATCGATTCAGCCAGCTTCACCCAGATTGCAGGGATCTGTGATCATGATCCTACGCGAATGAAGAATCATATTTTGGATATTGTTGCACAACGAGGCAAGATGCATAATCCAGTCACGGGTTCCGGAGGCGTCCTCATCGGCAGCATTCGTGAACTTGATGAGAAGTATGGACACACACACAAACTGGCTATAGGAGATACTATCGTCAGTCTCACATCTCTAAGCTGGCTTCCATTGTATCTTAAAAGCATTAACGCAGTCCATCTGGAGCGATCAGAAGTAGAGGTCACAGGTAAAGCCATCTTCTTTCGCGATAACCCATTAGCTAGACTCCCGGACGATCTTCCTCACAACATTGTTGTGGCAGCTCTGGATGTGGCAGGCGCTCCTTCACGTGCAGCCACGCTAGTGCAACCTGGTCAACGTATCACAGTTCTGGGAGCGGGAGGAACAGCCGGACTTCTAACACTCTGTGCGCTTCGCCAGCGTTTTGGCTCGCAGGGTGAGATTATCGCAGTAGAGCATAGCGAAAAGGCTCTGCTTGACATAGCCTCGCTAAACATGGCAGATGTGCTAGTGCAGGGAAATGCTACACAGGCACTGGAACTAGTTGAGAAAGTGCAAGATGCCTGTCCTGGGCGAGAATACCAGGCTGATCTAGCTATCAACGTCGTCAATGTCCCAAATACTGAGTTTGCCACCATACTGTTGACGAAGCCTGATGGGCGCATCCTCTTCTTCAGTATGGCAACAAGCTTTACTGCTGCGGCGCTCGGAGCGGAAGGCATTGCTCGACAAGTCGAAATGCATATTGGTAATGGCTATATGCCGGACAACGGATCCGTAGCATTACAGTTGTTGCGAGATTACCCTGTATTGAGGACGATCCTTGGCAAGCGTTTTGGTTAATCAGGTAGAGAAGCATATGCCAGCATTACTTGCTCATCTTGTGGCAGAGGCGAACATTCATCGTCTTGCACTTATAGGTCTCTCAAAGAACGTAGGCAAAACTACGGCAACGAATCACCTGCTGGAGACACTCATCAATGAGAAACTCTATTGCTCGGATGAATTAGCGCTGACATCGCTGGGGCTTGATGGCGAAGCCACAGATGCTCTGACCGGTCTCTCAAAGCCACGTTATGTACCCCAGGCCGGGTTACTTGTAGCAACTACTGCTGAACTGGTGCGCCAGGCTGAAGGTGAGGGTGCGCAAGTCGAATTCTTGCAACAACTCCCAGGGAGGACAGCGCTAGGACCTGTGATACTCGCCCGAATCATTTGCCCAGGGCGTGTTATTATCGCCGGTCCGACTTTACTGCGCGATTTACGCAATGCGATGGATCAGTTCCAGGTGTTGGGGGCACGACTAAGTATTGTTGATGGCGCAATTAACCGCCTGGGTGCAGCAGCGCCAAAAATTACAGATGCCTGTATCCTTTGTACAGGAGCCAGCGCAGCAGCCACACCAGAACATGTGGCCCGACGTACTACCGACGTGCTACTTCGTCTTTCTACTCAGCAAACGCAGTGGTTGGATGCCTATAGGAAGCGAACCTCGCAGGCTCGGCTGTATAAGTTCTCTGCCAATGGTGGTGATAAGACCATCGAGATCTATACAGATGTGGCCGAACCGGGATATGAAGCCCGCTGGGTTGCGAAACACATGCAGACATCACCAAAACCCATGTTTGTGCTACATGGTGCCTTTACTGAGGAACTCTCACGGGCAATACTTACTGAACTTCCCAAAAAGTACTCACCTGACCATGGAGAGCTCATCGTTGAAGATGCCACAAAGATCTTCTGCCACTCGGTTGTGTTGCAACGGCTTTCTGAGCGAGGTCTGGATATACGCGTGGCAAGCCCTCTGCGCATCCTGGCTCTCACTGCAAATCCTTACACTTCCGAATACCTGTGCTCTTCCCAACATCTACTCGATATCCTGGCAAAGGAATTACCAGCAGGCAGTCCGCCAATCATCGATGTTATCTCAGGGCACTTCCACGGCTAGTGCTGTGTAACTCGATAACGTATCTAATTTTAGAAAGCAGCAACCAGGAATGCTCATCCGCGCTGTTTGCTTCCTTACGCTGTGAGATAGCTGGTCCTTTCATGCGGCTCCGATAAGATCAGCTATCAATGGCTCTTCCAAATGAGGAAATATCACAATTTTCACACAACTCTTTATAACCTGTACTTAGATCCACTTTGAGACTATGACAATATGCCCAAAATGAGTTAAAATACGTGATATCCATAGGGAATTGTTGGGAGTTGAAAGTAGAACGAATATGACTATTGACCTGAATAGAATGAGAGCCCGTCTTGAGGCTAAACGTGATGAGTTGCGCGCTAACATTGCTGGTTTGACAGAGGCGAATCCTGCGCCGACTGATCCAATCGAAGCGAACGAGGGACCCAACGACTTTGAGGATGTAGCTGTAGACTTTCTAGAGCTACAGAATGAGCAGTCGATTCGTGTTAATGAGCAAGCTCTTTTAACTGAAGTGCTACAGGCTTTGAAGCGCATTGACGATGGAACTTACGGTACATGTGTAACTTGTGGAAACCCCATTCCTGAGAAAAGGCTTGAAGCTATTCCCTGGGCAGCTCGTGATGTCAAATGTGAGCAAGCGATAGAGCAAAGAAACCTGAGCAGAGAAGAGCTGTACGAGGACTAAAGCTATTAAAATCAGATTAAAAACAAGTAACCTTTTCAACAAGCGGTAGATCGGGTACAATAGACATGCCTAATGCCGAGGAAAGGAAGAGTATACTACAATGAAATACAGGCGTGCGCGTGTCTACGATGCTCTTGCATTGCTTACAGCAATTTTAGTATTGGTCCTTGATCAATGGTCAAAGGCATGGGTTGTAACGAACCTGGCTCCGCCTTATATCGGTCCCCGCATTTCTTTAATTGGCGAATACCTTATTCTTTACTACATCAAAAATAATGGAGCAGCGTTCAGTCTATTCGCCGATAGCATTATTTTGGTACTTCTTATAGTTGTGGCTATCGGAGTAATCGCATATCTCTACCTGCGTATGCTTAATACAGGTAGCCTGTGGTATAAGCTTATTTTTGGTTTGATTATTGGAGGAGCGGTGAGTAATTTGATTGATAGGGCAAGCCACAGCGGGTATGTCGTGGACTTCATCTCTTTTAATATTCCTCAATTTAATTTCCATTTTGCTATCTTCAATCTTGCTGATGCTGCCATTTCTATCGGAGTGATACTGCTCTTTGTTACTTTCTTATTCGGAGGTCTAGCAAGACCCGAAGGGACTTCTAAGAAAACTCAACCAACACAGGAAACTGTGCCTACACCTCCCGCTTCAACGGGCGATGAGGTACTCCGGTCTTCGAAAGAACATGATGCACAAAGTTAACCCCGAATCGTCTCAAGAAAAGCGTACATTGAGTATTCAAGCTGAAGAAGCAGGTGTGCGGCTTGATCGTTATCTCACATCTGTACTTTCTGGCATTTCACGTACGGCAGTGCAGCAACTGATAGTGGATGGAGCAGTACTTGTTAATGGTCATACTGGCAAGTCTGGATATACATTAAGAGGCGGCGATGAAGTGCAGGTTTTCTCACTCAAGATGCATACTAAAGCAACCAACATCAAGCCACAATCATTACCCCTCGATGTTGTCTACGAAGACAAAGACTTGCTGGTGGTGAATAAAACCGCCGGAATGGTGGTTCATCCTGCACCAGGACACTATGATGATACGCTGGTTAATGCCTTGATTGCCCGCTATCCTGACCTTCAGAGCGAAGGTTCAGAACAACGGCCAGGTATCATCCATCGTCTCGACAAAGATACTTCAGGTCTGATTATCGTTGCCAGAAATGCGGCAACTCACTCAGCTTTAGCGGAACAGATGAAACGACGGGGGATAGTCAAACGCTATCTAGCTCTTGTTGAAGGTGTTGTAGCATTAGACCAGGGTAGTATCGATGCTCCCATAGGCCGGAATCCGCGCCATCGCCAACAAATGGCGATCACAGCGGTGGGCAGTAGGGAAGCTCGGACACACTTTCGCGTACTTGAACGTTTTCCCCGGCATACATTGCTGTTATTAGAGTTGGAAACTGGACGTACTCACCAGATCCGCGTCCATCTGAAAGCTATTGGTCATCCTATAGTAGGTGATCCCGTCTACGGGTCAGGAAGTATCATTCGTGGTTCAACACTTAAACGCCAGTTCCTCCATGCTTATCAACTCAGGTTTACCCATCCTACTTCAGGGACTATCATAAATCTTGAGGCACCACTGCCAAAAGATCTACAAGCCGTACTCAACCAAAAAAGTTTCCTGTAGCCCTCTGGTAAAACTTTTGTCTCTGGGGTATAATAATGATATCAATCAAATGGAATTAGAGCGCACTATATTTCCCCTATTCTCAGTTGTTAACCGCTTCTAACCTGATTTCTAACCATCGGGTTTTACTATTTCGCTTCTGTCCAATGTGTTTCCGATTACAGGTTTCTCCGACATCGGTCGGTATTTCTTCAGTGTCTTTTTTACGTAAGAGGAAAGGAGCAACCTGAAAATGCCAGTTTTAGAATCAACCGACGAAATAACCCCACGCAGTGTTCTACGTCATCGACCAATAGGAGAGAATACGGCCAAAACAGGGAAAGAGTCAGTCGCTCCCCCTGCCAGTACGACTCCTGTTGCACAGAGGGCCTCGCGACTTCGTCCAAAAATTACAGATGTTACAGAAGATGTTCGTGAATGGCAGCATGAAGAAGTCGATGAAACCAGGGCTGGTCGGAAAACGGCAGCGCCACGGCAAGTAGATACAACGTCTAAGAAACTACCTAAGGCTCCTGGCTCCGGGCGGATACGAAACAAACGAAAGTCCTGGCATGGAGCTCATCCCTTACTTTACCTGGGTGTAGGTATGATCGCGATGTTAGCTTTATGGACATTACTCACCTCAGCGATAAGCTGGTGGAATACCACGTGGGATGATTTACATTATGGGCATCCTCGTACGTTCCAAATTGATGCCTTTATCGGACATAATCAAGCATCGGGCACACCTAGCCATTTTATTGCGATAAATCTAAATGGCCGCATTGAGATCATCGAGTTTCCTGGTGGTGATGGTTCTAAAGCACGTATCTATCTCGGCCCTCAATTGTATGGCACGGGAGATGATTTGATACCTGTGACGCTCAGTTTTGCCGATGTGAATGGTGATCATTTGCCAGATATGATTATTCATTTTCAGTCATCCCGCATCGTGTTTATTAATGACCAGGGAGGCTTTAGACCATTACGACCTGAAGAACGGCTCCCTGTGCAGCAGTTTTTGCAACGAACTGGTCAATAGGTGTTCTTTCTGTGCTTTTAAGAACATCAGTGCTGCTCATGGGAAGGGAAGAGCCGAGAGAGAAAATGAAGCCAGCCCAGAGACGGCTTCAAGAGGAAGGCGACAACATTTGACATTCGCTTCTTGTAGTCAATTACGCATGTTTTTGGGTATTTAGGTGGTCGGCATGTAAGGTTAGTCAATGGCCATGAAATAAGAAGTGAATGTTTATGCCAAACATTCATACCACCAAAAACCCTCTTCCTAACGTGTCCCGCGGATCCACAATAAACTCATGTCGACCTGTAATAAAGGCTGTACCACTTATCTCTGGTACAATTGCTTCGTATAGTCCAACTTTGGTTCTTTCTACTACTCGCCCACCGAACGTGCTTGCAGGGCCAAGAATACTTTCGACTATGATCAACTCTTCGTCTTCGATTTCACCTTTGGCATGATGTAATGCCAGACGAGCTGAGACACCTGTACCGGTCGGTGAACGATCTACTTCAGCATTAGCGAAGACACAGACATTACGACTATGGTGGACGGGGGTTTCAGGTGCATCTGTTAAGATTGTGCCATATATGTAGCTCAGTTCTGATTCGCTGGGGTGTTTGATAGAAATGGTATCGTTGACAGCTCTTTTAATTGCTTCGGCTACTGTCACCAGTTGTATGGTGTTTTGTGGTGTAACTTTTAAACCAACCTGCTTAGCAGGAATGAAGGCGTAGAATGCCCCGCCAAAGGCAACATCTACCAATACCTTTCCATAGTTTGGCAACTCGAGGTCCACGTCACGAGCATACAAAAAGGAGGGTACGTTTAGAAATGACACTCGCTCGACATGACCATTATTGTCGAGGTGCGCGGTAGCGCGGATCAGGCCGGCAGGAGTATCGAGGTTGACCGGCGTATGCTGCCCTTTTGCCGGAAATGCTCCTGTCTCGAGAAGGGCTGTGACCAGAGCTATGATCCCGTGACCACACATTGTACTGTAACCCTCATTGTGCATAAACAATACACCAAAATCGGCCTCGGAAGTTACAGGTTCAGTAACCATGCATCCGTACATATTGTAATGACCTCTAGGTTCCCACATTAATGCACGCCGAACGTAGTCAAGATGTTCCAATGCATAGCGCCGTCGCTCAAGGATGGAAGCACCTTGAATTTTAGGCAAACCGCCTGTAATAATCCGCAAGGGCTCGCCTGCAGCATGAGTATCCAGGGTGGTGATAACGTTAGCGTCTTTAACCGGGCTGTACTTATTCCATGACAGTTCCATGTAATTACTCCTGTTTAGCGAATTCAAATGATTCCCATTTAAATGTCTCGATCTCTCGCATCAATTTGCTAACTGAACCATTCTTATCCAGGAGAACACGGCGAAAGCCAGTTACGATGAAGATAGCTCTTTCTGGTCTGGCAAGCTCACTACGAACCCCTGCAATAGCTTTAAAACCAATACTCACCAGTCGACCTTCGCGATATGTGAACTTCTTCGGTGGTGGCTCCATCGAGTCTGGTACAAAGCAGGCTATATCTACATCGCTAAACGGAGATGCTTCATTGCGAGCATAACTTCCTCCCAAGATAATGCCAATGATGTCATCCTTATCCAGTTCTGCTACAAGTGTATAGAGAAATTCTTCTGATAAAGGTTCAACTGGATTGTAGCCCTGAAGTTCGGTTCGCCCAGGGTCAGGCCGTCCTGCAGTATCAAATGGCTATAAGAAAATTTGTTATTCTATTGGCTGCATCTCCTCTGATACAACACCTCCGATGAGGCTACAAAATGGTGATTGGTTTAATTCTATTTGCAGTAGGGGTGGGAGAAGAAGGGACAACCACATTAAACGTTGCATTGATACCTTGTGTGTCAGTAGCAATGTTAATCAAACAAAACTCAATATTACCAGGCAAGTTATTTTTAGGGATCAATTGCGCCAATTTTTGATTTATCTTATCCTCAAACAAGGCTACAAGGCCCGTTACGGATATGTTAGAGAAATTGGCCTGCAGTATATGTATTTGTGCCTGGCAATTATTCACTAACAATTGGGCATCAAGTGTAAAAGGTTGTGTCACCGGTACACCTAATAAGGATACCTGGTAATCACCAGTAATGTTCATCTGTGTCCCATTTGTAAATTGAACCTGCACGTTGCTAACGCTCCCGTTAGCAGGTAAATCTATCTGCTGTACACTATTTTGAAGCAGAGGAGTAATGATAGATTGATCAGCATGTACAGTTATATTCCCAGATGCAACAGACGTTGGAGCAACAGAAACGGGAGATTTAGTACCACCGATAGTCAGTAGAAATAACAGCATCCCCACCACTCCCAAGACGATGCCAATCAATAGAAAAACCGCATATAGTACAATAGGTCGCACATTTCGTTGACGAGTAGGGGTTGAAGTAGTTCGTGTAGAAATCTGAGCTTCAACAGGAGGACTTAAAGTTTGAGCTGGTGAACTAACATTTTGCTTGTCCGGGAATGCAGTTGCGCCTGCCAGGTCTTCGTCCTCTATTGTTCTATTGGCATCAAGCGTAGGTTCGTCCGGTATGCTTTCATTATCCATAAAGAGCTTATTTCCTCTAATAAATTGCGTTCTCTATGGTGTAGAGTATAGCATATCTAATACCGTATCAGGGCAGGAATTCAGCAGTTGTATACATACAAAGGAGCATCTGATTATGGTCAATGTGGAAGATCGACTAAGCCGTATGGCGCAAGTCCTGGTTCGCTATTCTTTGAATGTGCAACCCGGCGACCTAGTCGCCATCCAGGGAGGAACTGAAGCGATACCACTCTTTCGCGAGGTTTTCCGTGAAACACTGCGAGCAGGAGGGCATCCCGAACTCAAAATAGATATGGAGGAAGCGCGCGAAATCTACTTAAAAGAGGCCAATGAGGATCAACTGAACTTTGTTTCGCCTGTCACACAGCTTCTCACCGAACGATTTGACTGCTTACTCTACGTCGATGCTGAAACAAACACACGGCGTCTATCAAGAGTTGATCCGCTTCGTTCTGCAAAGTTAAGGAAAGCTTACAATGCTGTCGATACACTCTGGTCGCAACGGGCTGCACAGGGCTTGATGCGCTGGTGTTCTACGCAATTTCCAACGCACGCATACGCACAAAATGCAAATATGTCTCTGGAAGACTACTGGGAATTTGTTTGCAATGCCTGTATGCTTAACGAACCGGATCCCGTCAAGCAATGGCAGGCGATGTCTGCACAGCAACAGAAACTGATCACCTGGTTAAATGGACATAAGGAAATACACATACTGGGAGAGGATACCGACTTAACACTTTCGATAAAGGATCGCCCTTTTCTAGCGTGCGATGGACATATTAATCTTCCAGATGGAGAGATCTATTGCGGGCCCGTAGAGAGCAGCGCCCAGGGAACCATTCGTTTCACACTACCAACTAGCTACGATGGCCACGCCGTAGATGACATCCGACTGCGTTTTGAAGAGGGGAGAGTTGTTGAAGCGCACGCTGCTTCGAGTGAAGATTATTTGCACAGCATGCTTACTATTGACGAGGGAGCAAGACGGATCGGCGAATTTGCCTTTGGCATGAACTATGGCATTCGCGAAGCTACCCGCAACATCCTCTACGATGAGAAAATTGGTGGCACAATCCATCTAGCTCTTGGTCGCAGCTATCCAGAATCCGGCGGGCTCAATGTATCCGCCCTTCACTGGGATATGGTGTGTGACCTACGCGAGCAAGGTGAGGTATTGGTTGATGGAGAGTTGTTCTTGAATAATGGGAAGTATGTGCTGCTTCAATGAAGGGCAAGCTATCTAAGTCAAGAGATGGGCATCCCTCGAGGATACCCATCTCTTCAACAGTTCATCACCGGAGTACTGCATTAGTCATTGAGTAGGAGCGTGAGTGCAGGCGGAGGTACCTGGTGATCGGGTGTGACAACAACGACAGCGGTACCAACAGCAAAGTACTCGATGATATGCGAACCCCAACCATGGCTACGCTCGCTGATCTGCGCGCCAACGATACCTTGCGCTCCTAGGCTGACAGCTTCCGCTTGCATACGCTCCATTGCCAGTTCGCGGGAATCATAGATGGCCTGTGTATAGTTGGCCATCTCAACGTTCTGGCCGACCTGCCTCATCATCTGACCTAATCCCTGGTGAGCAACATGATACACGCAGTTCCCTATTACCATGCCCACGGGCCGGTAACCAGTCTGCAATAAGGTCCAGAAATCCTGCCCGGAGAGGTCAGAAGTGAATGGCATGCCACGTGCGTTGCGATAGGATTGACCCCCTCGCGATCGGATAGCTGTACCGATAGCTACAAACTCGGCTAAAGCCTCACCCCACTCGTGCCGCGTGATCTCCAGTCGAACACCGACGATACCATCTGCCCCGAGTGCGTTGGCCTCCTCCTCCATACGTGTCATGGCTAATTCGCGTGCATGATACATGGCCTGAGTCAGAACATTCACTTCCATGTTCTGTCTCCAGCCTGAAAACTGAAACCCGATGTGATAGATCGAGCTTCCCACCACCAGCCCAACCGGGTCAAAACCCGCCTCGCGCACCAATAGGAACTCATTCACGCTTAAATCACTGGTGAACAGCCCACGGTGGGTGGCATCACCATGCATAAGCTTGAGTCGTTCACGCGCGTGTA
>Ga0070706_100000434_pt1 | contig 50174 bp, 38 predicted proteins | sample KBSK5501metaG_FD_65476 | JGI IMG/M metagenome (GOLD analysis project Ga0070706, IMG submission 65476) | Corn, switchgrass and miscanthus rhizosphere microbial communities from Kellogg Biological Station, Michigan, USA - KBS K5-50-1 metaG | ecosystem: Host-associated > Plants > Roots >... | reverse complement strand
TTCGTCCCTGACCACAAGGAATTCATTCGAATCCCTAACAGCGAGGTCACTCCAGTGCCATCAGAGGGAAGCCCACCCATTCGTAATTGTATCAATCTCCCCCGCCCGGCGATATTGCCGTTCAGCGACGCCGTGCTGGTGGGCGACACGCTTTATCTTTCCGGGCGTATCGGTATCGATCCCGGCACTGGCATGGCTCCGGCCAGCATAGACGAGGAGTTGCGACTGCTGTTCGATGACTTTGAAGCGGTGCTTGCCCAGGCGAGTATGACCATGGATGACCTGGTCTCGGTACAGATTTTCTCGCCCGACGTGTCCCTTTGGCAACGTTTCAATACCGCCTACCTCAAGCGCTTCTCGAAAGACCTGCCAGCGCGAGGTTTCATCGGATCCGGACCGCTACTGAAAGGCGGACGGTTCGAGATGATGGGGGTTGCGGTTCGTCGCTAGCAGTCGCTGGTCGTTCGCCGTTGGTCGGGATCGTCGGTGTAGGGCTCAGGATTTCTGGCAGGGAGCCCGCGGCAACAAGCTTGTGGCCAACGACGAACGACCCACGACGAAGTCGGCTTACTTCTCTCGGGCAACTACAAATTCCGGTGCCCACAGCAGCGCGCGCTTGATCTCGCCGTCGGGAAAGCTGCAAATCGCGTTTCGTGCCAACGCAGCATACTGGAAGGCGCGCGCGTTGGCCGCTTCGAGTGAGCCGTAGCGCTCCAGAATGGCAATGATTTCGCGGTGAGTGACGCCGTCGAAGGCACGCTCGCGTAGAACCGTCTCGATCGACCTTCGTTCCTGCGGGGTGCAGCGTTCCAAGGCGTGGATTACGGCCATCGTGACCTTGCCCTCGCGCAGGTCACTGGCCACGGGCTTGCCGAGAACGTTTTCTGAAGCCGTCAGGTCGAGCACATCATCCACAATCTGAAATGCCATCCCTAAATCGCGGCCGTATTGCGCCAAGCTCTCTTCCTGCTCGGGACTGGCTCCGCCCAGAATTCCACCCATCCGCATACACACCGAAAACAGACAGGCGGTTTTCCGGAAGATTAGATTGAAGTGCTCGTCCAGCGAGATAAGGTTACCCAGCTTTTCCATTTGCAGCAGTTCGCCCTCGACCATCTGCTGGGTTAATTCGATCAGCGTGTCGAGAATGCGGAAGTTGCGTTCCTGCACCGCGACTTTGAAAGCCTGCATGTAAAGCCAGTCGCCGGCCAGCACACACTTCGAATTGCCCCATTGGGTGTTGGCGGCTGGACGGCCACGCCGGGTCTGGGCTTCGTCAATGATGTCGTCGTGCACCAGGGTCGCGGTGTGAATGATCTCCACCACCGCGCCCAGCCGGATGGCGCCGCGTCCCTGATAATTGAGCAGCTTTGCCGAAAGCAACAGGAGCGCGGGACGGATGCGCTTGCCTCCGCCTCCACGCAGGTATTCTCCGATCTCGGTGATGGCTTCGACCTCAGAGACCGTATCCCGGCCAAACTCCCGCTCAATGGCGGCCAGGTCTTCGCGCAGAAGCTCGAACAGCTCTTTTCCGTTAATGGCTGCGGGTGTGCTCACTAGTTCGTCCGGTAATTCGTAAACTGCATGTCGATGCCAAAATCATGCTGCTTCAGCAGGGCGATGACCGCTTGCAATGCATCGCGGTCCTTGCCGCTTACCCGCACCAAGTCTCCCTGAATCGACGCCTGCACCTTGTTTTTTGAGTTCTTGATCAGTTTCACAATATCTTTGGCTTTTTCGATCGGGACGCCCTGCTGCATGGTGATCTTTTGCTTGGCGGCGCCTCCCAAGGACGATTCCACAGGCCCGTGAGTCAGCCCTTTCAGCGGCACGCCGCGCTTGGCCAGCTTTTGCTGAAGAATATCACTTACCGCTTTCAGCTTAAATTCGTCGATCGAGTGCAGTATGATCGCGTCCTTGCCCTCGAGTTCGATGTTGGATTTGGAATCCTTCAAGTCAAAGCGGGTGTGAATTTCCTTCAGCGCATGTTGGATGGCATTGGATACTTCCTGTAGATCGATTTTGCTCACGATGTCGAAAGTGTTTTCCGGCATGTTCGTAGTGCTCTCTGAAACACTGTGGAATGTAACCCCTGAGGGTATCAGAAGAAGCGGTTTTAACGCCGCCGTTCTTTGTTTTGCTTAGATTCGGGCAGTTTGAAAAAGTTGTAGAAGTTGACCGCGGTTCGATGGCCGGTCTCTTCCGTCGACAGGCCACGGATCTGGCCCAGCTGCCGGGCCACTTCCTTGACAAACGCTGGCTCGTTGCGCTGGCCGCGATAGGGCACCGGCGCCAGAAACGGTGAGTCGGTTTCGATCAGTATGCGCTCCCAGGGCACTTCCTTCGCGGCGTCGCGGATGGGTTGCGCCTTGGGGAAGGTTAAGTTGCCGGCGAAGGAAATCATGAATCCAAGATCCAACCCACGCTGGGCGTGCGACCAACTTCCGGTGAAGCAGTGCAGGATTCCTCCCAGGCCGCTGGCTCGCCAATGTTGTTCCATCAGTCGAAGACAGTCATCCCAGGCATTCTCGCTCTTGTCGGAGGGCCGGCAATGGATCACGATCGGCAGCTTGGCCGTCCGTGCCAACTCCATCTGCCGCAGGAAGACCTGTTGCTGCAACTCTCGCGGAGAATGATCATAGAAATAGTCCAGACCGATTTCACCCCAGGCAATGACCTTCGGTCGTTTCGCCAATTGTTCCAGTTCCAGAAAATCGGCATCGGTGGCCAGCTTGGCCTCGTGGGGATGGATGCCGATGGTGGCGTAGATCGAGTCGTCCCGTTCGGCCAGTTGAATGCCGCAGTCGAGCGACCCAGGGCCAGTCCCGCTGCCAATCGCGACGATCTTTTCAATCCCCGCCGCGCGCGCCCGCGCAATCATCTGATCTCGGTCCGCATCGAACTGCTCCATTTCGAGATGAGCGTGAGAGTCTATGAACATACGGGGCGCGCTAAGGCTCCCAGCCGGGTGCGGCAGCGGTCAAGATTTGGAGTGCTTCTTTCAGTTTGGAATGTACCTTTCGGAGGCTGTCCGCCAACCCTTGCTGCGCCAGGCTTCGCTTCCGAAACATATCAGAGATCTTGCCCACTTATGCACTTCCCCATCGAGTAGTCGGCAATTGGTTCGGATACTCCTTCACACTCAAGCAACCATGAGAAGGGAAGTCTCCGAGTTCTCTTTGCGCATCAGGTCCGCACTATTTCAGCCGGGTTCCAATCGGCACATCCTCCAGGAAACTGGCTAGAACTGGCTTCCCGCCCTCAGGTGAAGCGGCCACGATCATTCCATTAGACTCTAGCCCCCGCAATTTTCGCGGCGCGAGGTTGACGACAAGCACAACTTTGCGGCCCACTAATGTCTCCGGCGTATAGGCCTCAGCGATTCCGGCAACCACTTGACGCACTTCGTTTCCGAGATCTACTTCCAAACGCAGCAACTTGTCCGCACCCTTTACCCTTTCCGCGACCTTCACTTGGCCCACGCGCAATTCGACTTTGGCGAAATCCTCAATACTGATCTTGCCGTCGGGCACCGTCGCCGCCGGCGTCGGTGGTGGCGCGATGGCCGTGCTCTTTTCTTCAGCCACCACGACTGCAGAAGTATTCCGTCCCTGTTCTTCCATCTGCTGCATCCTTTCGATGGCGCTCTTATCAGCGCGGGGAAACACCGGCTGTATTTCCCCAAGTTTCGTACCCAGATGGAGCTGTCCCCACTTCAAATCCGAAAGCGGGAGTTTTCGAATGTCCCCCAATCCTAGTTGTGTCCAAATCTTCGCCGTGGCGTCGGGAATGATCGGATGCGCCAACGCGGTCACGATCCGCAGAGCCTCGGCGCTGGTGTAAAGAATGGTCGCCAGTTGCGACCGGCTTTCGTCGTCCTGCTTTTCACCCAGGGCCCAGGGCTGATTCTCGACGATGTACTTATCTACGGCCGCGACCAGGCTCCAGGCTGCTTCCAGGGCACGTGAAAACTGACGTTGCTCGAACAGCGCATGAAATTCAGCGATGGTCTGGCGCGCGGCGTCGGCGATGGCGTTCTCTTCCGCGCGCGATCCGGCGCGAGAAGGATAGGGAACTTCGCCTTTGAAATAGCGCGCAATCATGGTCAACGTGCGGCTCGCCAGGTTGCCCAACCCGTTGGCCAGATCGGCGTTGTAGCGCTGCACTAGCGCGTCGAAGGAGAACGATCCGTCCTGTCCGAACACGATTTCACGCAGCAGAAAATACCGCAGCGCGTCAGTGCCCAGCACGTCGAGGATTGTCTCTGTCCGCACAATGTTACCGCGTGACTTCGACATCTTGTTTTCTTCAAACAGCAGCCAGCCGTGGGCCATGATCTTCTGCGGCACAGGCAGCCCGGCCGCCATCAGAAATGCCGGCCAGTAGACGCAGTGGAAGCGCACGATCTCCTTGCCGATCATCTGCACATCGGCCGGCCAATATTTGTCGTATTTGCTCGAGTCATCCGATCCGTAGCCCAGCGCGGTAATGTAATTCGCCAGCGCATCCCACCAAACATAGATCACGTGCTTGGGATCGTCGGGCACGGGAATGCCCCAGGAAAACGTGCTGCGGCTGACAGAAAGATCGCGCAATCCGGAGCGCACGAACGACATTACCTCATTCCGTCGCGTCTCCGGGCGGATGAAATCAGGCTCTCCGGTATAGAGCTGAAGCAGCTTGTCCTGGAATGCCGACAGCTTGAAGAAATAATTTTCTTCCCGCACCGTTTCCGTCGGCCGCCCGCATTCGGGACAGGGTTCGCCGGGCCCAACCGAGTCCACGTAGAGTTCGTCGAACACGCAATACTGACCGGTGTAATGCCCCTTGTAGATGTAGCCATTGTCGCGGATGCGCCGCCACAGCGCTTGCACGCCCTGCTTGTGCTTGTCGGATGTGGTGCGGATGAAATCGTCGTAGGTCAGTCCCATCCGGTCCCACAGCCCGCGGAACGCGGCGGAAACTTCGCCCGCGAGTTGCTGTGGAGTCTTTCCCGCGGCCTGCGCGGCGCGCTCGATTTTCTGCCCGTGTTCGTCGGTGCCGGTGAGAAAATAAGTGTCGAAGCCCATCATGCGCTGCCGGCGGGCAATGGTGTCACACGCAATTGTGGTATAGGCATGCCCGATGTGCGGGCGCGCGTTCACGTAATAGATAGGCGTCGTAATGTAAAATTTATGGCTCATGGTGGGTTCTACGGCGGCTGCGGACATTTATTCCCGAGTCCGCTTTAAATATCCCTGCACCGCTTCCTGCATCACGCTTTTCAGCGGAACCCGGTGCTCGGCGGCCAGCTTCCGGCAATCTTCGTACTCAGGCGCGTAATTGGTAACGGCGCCATTCAGGCTGGCGACTTTCAATCGCACCTCTCCCCAGCGGGTTACGACCGTGATCCATTTCCGCGCCAGCGCTTGACGTTGCTCTTCCCGGCGACGCACGCCGAGTGTCGTCGTTTCGGTGAAAATAATCCGGGTCAGCCGGGACGCATCTTCGGGCCTCGACAACACCGTCAGCAGCATTCCGGGACGGTTTTTCTTCATCTGCACCGGCAAAGCGAAAGTGTCGAGCGCTCCCTCTTCGAGCAAGCGGTCAACCACGTAACCGAAAACCTGCGGATTCAGATCATCGAGGTTGGCCTCGAGTACGGAGATCGTCTCGCTGGAAATATTTCCGACAACTTCTGCCTGGGATTCGCCGATGGTCAAACGAAGTACATTGGGATGGCCGGGAAAGTCGCGCGTGCCTGCGCCGTAGCCCGACTTCTCTATGCTCATCGCCGGAAACGGTGCGAATCGTTTAGCCAACGTCTTCACGATCGCTGCGCCGGTCGGTGTGACTAGTTCCACCTGAACGCCGGACGAATAAACCGGCGCGCCCCTCAGCAACTCCACCGTGGCCGGAACCGGCACGGGGAAAACTCCATGAGCGCACTTCACCGTTCCTCCCCCCACGTTCAGGGGCGAACAAACAATTTCATCCACTCCCAGGGCCTCGGCGCCCACGGCGGCGCCGACAATGTCCACCATTGCGTCGACGGCTCCTACTTCATGGAAGTGGACCTTCTCGATGGCACTGTTGTGAATCTTGGCCTCAACCGCGCCCAGCGCTTCGAAAATCGCAATCGCAGTGCTTTTTGCGCCGTCGCTGATGCCGGCCTTGGCGATCACTTCGCGAATCTCTTTCAACCCGCGGCCGTGTTGATGCTGGTGGGGCGCGGGCCCGCCCGTCCGCGAGCCTTCATTTCGCGTCTGGCTGTAATTATGTTCCCGTAGCTCGACACGCTCGCGCTCATGATCGTGTCCGGGCTCGCGCTCGTGCCTATGACTGCCCTCGTGATCATGTTCCCGTGCCTGACTCTGCTGCGCCCAGAAGACTTCGCGCGGCAACTCTTTTTCGCCGTGGGCGTAGACGTCCAGCTTGGTGGCCGTGATCCCGCTGCGATTCACCCGCGAAATCTCCAGGCGCGCTCCGATATTCAGCGCCGCGACCGTGTCCTCGAACAGCTTCGCCGGCACCCCGGCATCCACCAGGGCGCCCAGAAACATGTCGCCGCTGATGCCGGAAAAGCAGTCGAGGTAGGCTATGCGCATAGGCGTGGGCCGTGGGTCGTTCGTCGTTGGTCAAAACTCTATTTGTTGGTCAAAACTCTATTTGCGGAGAGACCGCTAGCGAAGAACCAACCACCGACGACAGTTTTCATCATAGGCAAGGCGGCATCCCGCGTCAAACCTCGCGCCCGCGCGCAGTTTGCTACAATCACTCTTTTCTTCAACAGCTTAGGGGAATTCTTGTATCGCAATCTGGAACGGCGGCTGGCCCAGCAGGTGCGCGACTTCATAAGCCGCACCTACTCGCTTGAGCTGTCCAAAATCGTCATCGAGCAGCCACCCAAAGTGGAATTCGGCGAGTACGCCTTGCCACTGGCCTTTGAGCTGGCGAAAAAGCTGCGCCAGGCGCCGCGGAAAATTGCCGAAGAAATCGTCAAGGGCATTGGCCCGATCCCGGGATTTGAGAGGTTGGAACTGGCTGGCGCGGGCTACATCAACGCGCGTCTCAAGCGCCAAGAGCTGGCGGCAGCCCTGGTCGCCGACGAAAAGCCAGGCGCCGAAATTTCTTCTGGCAAGATTTTGGTCGAGCACTCCAGCATCAATCCCAACAAGGCGGCACACGTCGGTCACCTGCGCAATGCCATTCTGGGCGATACCTTTGTCCGCCTGTTGAAGTTTACCGGCAGGGAAGTGGATATTCAGAACTACATCGACAACACCGGTGCGCAGGTTGCCGACGTGGTCGTGGGATTTCTGAACATTGAGAAGAAGTCGCGGGGCGAAATCGAGCAGCTGACCCGCCAGCCGCGCTTCGATTATTACTGTTGGGAACTCTACGCCCGGGTCTCACAGTGGTACGCGCAGGACCAGCAGAGTTTGCGGCTGCGCCAGCAGGTGCTGCACTCGATTGAAGCAGGCGGCAACGAGACCGCCGCCGTTGGCGATCTGATCTCCGTCGCCGTCTTGCGCCGCCATCTCCAGACCATGGATCGCCTCGACATCGAATACGATTTCCTGCCGCGGGAAAGCGAGATCCTCCACCTTCATTTCTGGGATGCCGCCTTTGCCAAGCTGAAAGAAGGCGGAGTGATTTTTTTCGAGAGCGAAGGCAAGAATAAGGGCTGCTGGGTGATGCGGCGGGCGGGGACGTCAAAATCTGAAAGCGCTGAAAGCGCGGCAAAATCCGCTGCCAGCACGGAGGAAGACCAGGTCGCCGAAGAAGATCAGAAGGTGATCGTCCGTTCCAACGGCACCGTTGGCTACGTAGGCAAGGACATCGCCTACCACCTGTGGAAGTTTGGTCTGCTGGGGCGCGACTTCGGCTATCGAAAGTTTTATCGCTATCCCAACGGGCGTGATTGCTGGATTTCAACCGCCGTGGGAGCGTTAGACCACCCCCATTTCGGCAATGTGGCGGAAATCTACAACGTGATTGACGCCCGTCAGTCAGAAGCCCAGAACGCCGTGATCGAAGCTCTGCGCGGGCTGGGATATCAGCAGCAGGCCGACCACTACACGCATTTTTCCTACGAGATGGTCGCGCTCACGCCGCGTTGTGCCGCCGAACTCGGTTACCAGCTTTCCCAGGAAGACAAGAGCCGAGCCTATATTGAAGTCTCTGGCCGCAAAGGTTTTGGGGTAAAGGCAGATGATCTGCTGGACCGGCTGATCGCGTCGGCGAAGAACGAAGTGGATTCGCGCCATCCGCAATTGACCGAGGCCGAGCGCGCCACGATCGCCACCCAAATCGCCGTCGGCGCGCTGCGCTACTTCATGCTCAAGTTCACTAAGTCGTCGGTGATTGCGTTCGACTTCGAAGAGGCTTTAAGTTTCGAAGGCGAGACCGGCCCATACGCGCAGTATGCGGTGGTGCGCGCGACCAACATTTTTCGCAAGGGCGGTTTTGATCCCGATAAGTATCCGCTCACGGTCTTGAATTTCGAACCTTACGTTGAGCTCGCGACCGGAGTTTTGGAGGAAGGGGCGGCGCCGCAAAGTATTTCCGAGATCGAGAAAGGGTGGGCTGACAGAGCAGATCTTGCCGCCTATCTCGGTGGTGAAGGTGCCGACGAGATCTGGGAACTGTGGCTGGCGGCCTCCAAGACCTCCTACATCATTGACCAGTGCATTGCCACCACCGAACCGGCTTACCTGGCCAAGCATGCATTCCAGTTGGCTCAACTTTTCAATGCCTTTTACCATCGCCACCCCATCCTGAGTGAAACTAACCAGGGTCGAAAGAAATTTCTGTTGGCGACCGTAGCAGTCGTTCGCCGGGAATTGACCCGGGTGTTGGCTGTGATGGGAATCAGCGTGCCGGCGGTGATGTAATAGACTAAGCGCCCGCTTTTCCGCGCATCCTGATCTGGTCCAGCAACCGAACCAGATGTAACCACTCGGGGGTAACCGGCGTGGCGCCAGCCCTTGGCGCGCGCAAGTGCTTCAAGCAACCTTGCTTGCGTCAGTTCTCACAAAGAAGTAATAACCAAAGTGCCCGGTCGTAACTTTACCGCTCCTCACAACAACCCTAGACTCCTAGCATGCATTCCTGGGAGGGAGATCCGCGGCCAGAGCCGGTGCAAGAATATGGCAGCATACGGCCAAACTCGAGGCTGAAACTGGATCAGTCCATCGATCCCCGAGCTGGCAGCTGGCGTATTTTGTTCGCCGTGGCGGCGGGGATCCTGTTGGCAGTGTTCTGCGCCACAGGCAACGCCCGGGCTGCATTCGAGCAGGTCACCAGGTTCCTTACCCTGCAGGGCAAGCCGCAACCGGCCTCTCCTGCGGTGCTTTCGGAGCATGAGATCGAGATCCTGGATCACAAGACTCCACAGCAGCAAGCGGAGCTCTTGCTGGAGCGCGCAGTGAACCACTATGAGGGTGCCAATGATCAAATTGCCACCCGCGTTGAAGGCTGGTGGGGAAAGCTGAAGTTTACTCCCAGGTTCAATTCACTGATCACCACGGCGCTCAACTCCAACGACTTGCGCGTGCGAGCAGCGGGCATCGAATTGGATTTGGCAGCAATGGGCGCGGTTAAGGCGCCCGCGACGGTGGAGCGGTTGGCGCGGCAGGCAGAAAACGGTCCGCAGTCGCAACGGGTGTGGGCGCTGTGGGAACTGGGCCTTCTGGGCAACCGCGGCGTCGTACCGGAGCGCGTCAATGAAATATTGGTGAGCCAGCTCGGCGACTCGGACCCTGAAGTTCGCCATTGGGTGGTCGAAGGCCTGGCCTATCTGGGAACCAACGAAACCATCGCTCCCCTGCTACAGGCGTTTCACGACGATCCCTCGCCCATGGTGCGCGAGCGCGCCGCCTGCAGCTTGGCGCAATCCGGCATGCTCACTCAGGAGCAGCGCCACAGCGTGATTCCGCACCTGCTGGACTATGCCGACGACACATCGCTGGACCCCCAGACTCAGGGCTGGGTTTACCAGGCCCTGCGCGACATCAGCGGCAAGAACCTGCCGAACGACTCCTCCTCTTGGAGAAACTGGTACAGCAGCGCAGGGAGTTGAAGCGAGGTTCCCCTCCCGTCTGCTACTATTCCGCTGCAAAGAGTCGCCGACGATGCGCTTCTACATCAAGCGCTATCTGAGTCTCGAGGTCGGCGTCACTTTGCTGCTTGGCGGGTTCGGTTACGGGGCATCCGACGAAATGTTCTTCCGCTCAACCTGAGGCCCAGCCCGCAAGTAGTCGCCCTGGGGCTTGCTGGCTCCCTTTGATGGGCACCGTGGACCGGCCTGTGCCGTACGGATACGCCTTGATCATAGGGAAGGCCTATTCGGAGCGACTGACCGCTGTCCTTGTCCGCGAGTATGCGAACGCGAGTTCCGCTCAGATACTCCTCGGAGGCTTAACCGCGCGGATTGCGGCGGGGAAATCTTCTTCCGCGGTTTTGTGCAACCAGCTCTCGGGACTACTTCGCTTCTATTCGTGCTGGCACTTTTGGGAAGAAGGAAATTCGAATCATTAGGTTATGGTCGATATTTCAAGCTCTCTATCTCGGACTGTTCTTGGCATGGTCCAAGAACCGATGGGCGCCAATGATCGCTCCCGCCCTATTTGAGGCTGGTGGAATGATCTATTTCCGACGGTTCATGACTCAACTGGAGCCATCAGAGTGAAGGTACTGATCACTGGGGCGGCCGGCAACATGGGTTCCCATGTGTCTCAGCATCTCATGGCTACAGCGCACCAACTGCGCCTGCTAATACATAAGTCTCCCTTACCGTTCGATATTATCAACCGTTCGAATATAGAAGTGTGTCGGGCTGATCTGGGCCAGCCGAACTCGCTACCTGAAGTGTGTGCTGGGGTTGACTGTGTCGTTCACTTCGCCGGGGTTCTGTTTGCCCCGCTTCCGGAGAGGTTCTTGCCCCAGACCAACGTTGCTTACGTCAAGAACCTGGTCCCAGTAGCCAGGGATGCTGGTGTTCGGAAGTTCGTTCTAATCAGCTTTCCCCACGTTGAAGGAGAGAGTGATCCGGACCACCGAGCGACGGGCCGCCTGGACCGACCGTCAAGCGTAATTCACTTTCGCACCCGCCTCGAAGCCGAGAACTACCTGTTGGAAGCGTGCCGAGGCACTGCCATGGCTCCGGTGGTATTCCGCGCCGGAATAGTCTATGGACCCGGAATTAAGCTGATCCAAGCGGCTTGCTGGATGCTGCGCCATCGACTCATGGCGATTTGGAACAAGCCGACTTGGGCCCACCTGATTGCGCTGCCGGATTTCCTTTCCGCATTGCAGTCAGTCATCGAGAATCAGACGGCAAGCGGCATTTACCAGATTTGCGACGACGCGCCAATCACTTTGCAAGATTTTCTAGACCAGTTGGCCGACCATTTCGGCTTCTCGCGTCCGTGGCGGCTGCCGGCGCCGATATTTCATATTGCCGGTCTCGGCGTCGAACTTGCGGCTCTGATTCTGGGTAGTCCGGCTCCGCTCAATCGAGACATCGTGAGGGCGGGCATGACATCTTGTGTCGCCGATACTTCGCGGATGAAACGTGAACTGCTGCCAACCCTCGCCTATCCCACAATTCAGCAGGGCATAAGCCTGCTGTGACTTGTTTTCCTACTCCGCCATCTTCGCCAAATGCAAATCAAAGCCGGTCTTCGGCAGCAATGACGTCAGCTCGAATGCCCTGAAGCCGTCGCCCGCAATTTCTGTGTGACGATAGAGTCCAGGTTCGCTATCCACCGTCTCGTGACGTCCTTCCAAACGGTTGATAAACTCCTGTGCCCGCCTAACGTCCACTTCGCCGCTTTTCGTGCGGGTTACCACTGCCTCCGCAGCGTACGACCGCACCAACTTGGGCCAGTATTTTTCCAGAAGGTTGGTGCTGGCAAAAATATCGGCCCACACCAGCCGGCCGTTGACCGCAACCACGACTCCCACTGCGTTCTGATCGCGCAGTTGCTGAATCAGGCTCTGATAGTTCTTCTGGATGGGTTCCGCCACCGAGTCCACTCGCTGTTTTACTTCCTCGTTGCCCATTACGCCTGCGTACGAACTGGTGCCGTTGATCGCTTGTGCTGCTGCCTCGAGCGTCACCGTTTCGGCCATTGCTGTCCTGGTTTTCGCCACCTCTGACCATACCTGCTGCTGGTCCTTCTCGGCCATCGCCTTGCCGCGGACATTCGGAGCCGCCATCGGCGCCGGCGCTGGCACTGGGCCTCCCGCCATTGCTCCCACTCCGAATCGGTCGCTGCTGCCGACCCAGCGACCCGGCTCTACGCAGAAGACACCAAGATCGATAGGATCGCTCTCAGGCGGGATAATACGGTCTTTGCCGATCACCCGGTCCTGTTTCCCGCCGGTCACAATCTCGCCCGCCAGCAGGATCAACGGTCGTTTGGAGTTGTTGACCAGAACCAACTGGTTGACCTGTGCGCCGCTCTGCGAGGAAGGAGTTCGACGCCGGCGAATCAACGGTTGCACGCCTCCGGACTCGGTCACAATCACTTCGCCCGAGCGCAGACCTTCGTCGAGCGTGAGGAATTCCTTGGTGTCAAAGGAGCGTGCGGCCACCACCGGGAAGACGGTCAGGTTTCCGTGCCGGATGGGGGCCAGGATTGTGTAGCCGGATGCCGGGGGCATCCCACCTGCAGGAGCCGGGCAGGGCAGAAACAGAGCTATTCCGGCCAACAGCCCTAACGCCGGAACTAAGAACAAAAGCTTAGGATTCATGGTGTTCCTCCTGTATAGCGCCGGCGTCTCGCCGGCTGTCCGGTGGGCGTTCCGCCCACCGCGCCGGCAGTGCCTCCCCGCGCCTACCTGAGGAACGCTGGATTTTCAGGTTCTTGCAGCACAAAAGTTGATAGCATCCGGAGGGGCTCTGCCCGCTATGACCAACCACGGTGTCCAACCCATCAGCGAGGCTGTCTTGGAGTTGGAATCCGTGATCGCGGGGCTGTACGCAAAGAGCGGGAATTTCGGACTCAGTCGCGAACATTTCGTGGCGATTCTTAACGAAATCGCTGCTAAATATTTGCCGTTCGGGGCTTCTCCTCAACAGACCGCGGAGCTCTACGCCAGCTTGCGCGTGGAAGAGCTGGCCCTGGCCCGTGCCTGTGCCGCCGGCCAGGAGCGTGCCTGGGAAATTTTTATGTCGCGCTACCGCGAGAAGCTGTACGACATCGCGGCTTACATCGCCAAAGAAAGTTCCGCCGCGCGCGAACTTGCAGATGCCCTCTACGCCGATCTCTACGGGACAACCACTCGCGACGGCCAGCGTATTTCCAAGCTGTCCTCCTACACCGGCCGTGGTTCTCTGGAGGGCTGGCTGCGGACCGTGATGGCACAGGAATTTGTGAACCGCTATCGCCGTCAACGGCGGCTGGTAAGCCTTGAAGAAGAGAGTGAAGATGGCAAGGAGTTTGCCGCGAAAGAAACGGAGCCGACCGTGGGTATCGATCCTCGAGTCGAAGCCACGACCGATGAGGTCTTATTGGCGCTGCCGGCAGAAGATCGATTCATTCTGGCATCGTATTATTTGGACCAGCGCACCTTGGCGGAGATCGCGCGCACGCTTGCGGTCCACGAATCCACCATCAGTCGCAAGCTCGATAAACTGGCGAAATCGGTGCGCAGACAGATTCTGGCGGCGCTGGAGCGGAAGGGCATGAGCCGCCGCCAGGCCGAGGAAGCTTTGGAGGTGGATGTGCGTGACTTGCGATTGAATATCCGGGACAGTCTGGCGGCGCAAGAATCGGGTCCGCGGACGTTCCCTGAGAAGAAGGCAGAAATTCGGGCGTCGGACGTCGGACCTGAGGCGACAGGCCTCGGACCTCCGGGCTAAGAGGCGGAAGGCGGCGCTTCAGCGCCGCCTAAGCGTTCATCAGGCCCGGCTTTGGCCGCTGCGGTTCGTGGTTTCGGCCGCAGCACCATTTTTCTGCAGGCTGTCAGGGCTTAGAAGAATCGGGACAAACGAGAAATGGAACAACTTCCCAAGATCGTGCAGCAACGACTGCAGGCGACTGTCAAGGTCGGGTTGCACCCCGATCCCGACCTTCTGGCCGGGTTCGCCGAGAAGTCGTTAAATAAGCGCGAGCGTGCCCAAGTTCTCGAACATCTGGGGCAATGTACCGATTGCCGGGAAGTTTTGTCGCTGGCGACGCCAGAGATGGCAGCGTCCTCCACCATTCCGGCGAAATCCCCCTGGCTGGCTTGGCCCGTGCTGCGCTGGGGAGCGCTGGCGGCATGCGTGGTGGTGGTTAGCGCAGCGGTAACGCTTCACTATGAGCGACGGCAAAGCGTCGCGACAAGTGTCGCGGAAAAAGCTCCCGCGCCGGCCCCACCCGCGATGGTCACACAAGAAGGCCAGGCTTCCAACCAGGGGAACGAAAAGTTGGCGGCAAAAATGGCGCCTCCGTCAGCGTTCAAGTCTGACCGCGAATTCGCGGCCGCGGGCAAGTTGGCCCAACAGCGTCAGGATACGGACCCAAGGTCCGCGGCCAGCGCGTCTACGGTCAATGGGCTCGCAACCGGGCGACTGGAAAACTACCGGCGGGAAAAAAATCCGTTGGCAACAGATCAGAACAGGCGTGATCAGCTGACAGAGAATCGGCTCGCAACCGCCGACGCGGTCAAGTCCGCGAATAAGCCTTCGGCGCTGCCGAAGGAGGAACTTGGCGGAGCTGCTCCTGCTCCTTCGTCTCCGCCGGCTACCAGGTCAAAGGCTGCGGATACAGAGGCACAAACTAAACAGAGCAATGACAATCTCGATTACGCCGCGAAAGGCAGCAGCGAAATGGTGACGGTGGAGGCCGAGTCCGCTCAGGTTGAAACCGCGCCAGCCGCGGTGGGCAAGGCGAAGGACGAGTCGGACAAAAAGCTTCAAAATGCTGGCGCCCCAGGGCTGGCCTCAAGGAACGTTTACGACCTGAAAATTTCGAACAAGACCATGCCAAGCTGGACATTGTCTGCTGACGGGGCCTTGCAGCGTTCTCTCGATTCCGGCAGAACATGGCAGACGATTCCGGTGGCGAGCCACGTCGCCTTCCGCGCCCTCTCGGCCAATGATTCCGACATCTGGGTTGGAGGTGCCGCCGGCGCCCTTTATCACTCATCCGACTCGGGCCAGCACTGGACTCAGGTCAAGCCGCTGGCGGACGGTAAGCCCCTAACGGCTGACATCATCAGCGTCGAATTCACCGACGCCCAACACGGCAAGCTGATCACCGGCAGCCGCGAAACCTGGATCACGGGCGATGGCGGAGCAGGCTGGCATCGCAATTGAACACATTTCATCCAGCTTTCGGATTGCCAGCGCCTTTGCTGAAATTGGGTTGCTAACCGGTCGTTCGCCTCTCGTGGTTCAACATACATGCGCAAATGGCGGGGAAACAACCTTTCTAGCGTCGCTTACCGATAGCTAGCAGTAGGTTGTGTTCAATCTTGAAATTGCGAATGTCATCTCCAGTTGGGTTACCGACCCATTACCTCCGCGACCATTTTCGATGTGACCGCGAAGAGATAAACGAGTTACCAAAGTGACGTTTACAGCCGTGCTGGGTGGGCCTACTATCCAAATCGTGGTTTGGCAGTTCTGGGGGAGGGCTGCCGGGCGTCCTGAGCTGAAAAGTTCAGGACGTTTTTAGTTTGAGCTGAGGTTGCAAGTTGCAGCCCGGTCGAGGCCGGTGGTTATCCGGCATAACATCCCAAGCGTTTACTTCCAAGAAACCAGAAACGGGAAGCCTTGTCTTGGCGCCGAACCCACGCCTGCCTTTTGCGACTTCTTCGGCCGCGATGCATCCAATCTGGTGTTACGATACATGCAGCCAGATTGGCTGATCACGCGTTCCCGTACCTGCGTTCGCAGCGGGCGGCGCCACCGGAGGAAAAATGGCAGGTAATGGAATTTTGGAAGTGACCGACGCAAATTTTGACCAGGATGTTCTGAAGTCAGATCAGCCGGTTTTGGTGGATTTCTGGGCGGCGTGGTGTGGACCTTGCCGCGCCCTCGCTCCCATAGTCGACGAGCTGGCCAAGGACTATACCGGCAAAATCAAAGTCGGCAAAATGGACGTGGATAGCAACAGCGCCACGCCTATGCGTTACGGAGTCCGTGGTATTCCCACCCTCCTCGTATTCAAGGGCGGGCAGGTGAAAGAACAGATCGTAGGCTACGTGCCGAAAGAGACCATTCAGAAGGCCATTGATAAGCACGTGTAAGACGGTCGTCAGTCGTCAGCCAAAACCTTCAAACGCCCGGGTGCATGGCCCGGGCGTTGGTGTTTTTAGGGTTGTTTTTTTTTGGCTGAGAGCTGATAACTGAGGAGCCGAGAGCTAGGTCAATACTTCCTCAACACCCCAATCACCTTTCCCTGCACCTCCACCGAGGCCGCGGGCACGATGATGGGCTGCATGTTGGCATTGGAAGGCTGCAGGCGGATTTTCTCGCCTTCGCGGTAAAAGCGTTTGAGCGTGGCATCGGTCCCCTCCACCAGGGCGACCACGATATCGCCATTGTGGGCTGTTCTGCTTTTCTCTACCATCACATAGTCCCCATTGAGAATGGCCTCGTCCTGCATGGAATCGCCGCGGACTTCGAGCACGAACACTTCTTTCGAGCGCACAAAATCGGCGAGAGAAATTGTCTCGTTGCTTTGTACCGCCTCGATGGGTTGACCGGCAGCGATGCGCCCCACCAACGGCAGCACCATCGTGGTATTCACCGCCATGGCCTGCTTGAGCCGGCCCTTGGGAGGCAGCAGATCGATGGAGCGGCTGCGATTGTAGTCGCGCGTCAGCAGTCCTTTTTTCTCCAGGTTGGAGATGTGCTTGTGTACCGTGGCTAGCGAGCTGAGTTCTAAGCCCACGCCGATTTCCTCGAACGAGGGAGAGTACCCGTTCTTCTGCACGAATTCGGAGATGAAGTCATACACCTGCCGTTGTCGCCGCGTGATCGCCATGAGCCAATTGTAGGCGAAGATTAGGCGAAGTCAAGAAACTAATGAGGCACTCGTGGCCGTTGCCTGCCTTGCACCACTCGCCCCACGCTTCCGATATTGCTTAGCCTCAGGGATCTTGATAAATTGAGCCCTCAACCCTCTATTCTTCACGAACGCCTGCGGGCTTTTCGAAGGATTCCCGCCCATAGACCTTCCAAAACGCACTCACCACCTCAATCGCCAAATCCTTCGGCATGGGGGTGAGAGATTTCTTGCCGACAAAGATGTGCCAATAGATCATGGGACCGAGCAGCAGCGCTAACCCTGTATCCAAATTGATCTTGCTGACCAGTTGGCGGTGTTCGATGCCGCGCTGCAGTAAATCCTTCAGGCGGGTTTGTGGACGTTCGATCACGCGCGTGCGCCATTGCTCTCCGAACTTGCGGTTGCGGGCGGCATAAGCCATGACATGCGGCATCATGCGATTTTTCATTTCCTGGCGCTCCGGTGAGGGCTGATAGGTGAGCGCATCCACCAGGTCCTGACGCAGGTCTCCCGAGTCGAACCTGGGAGCCACTTCGTCCAGTCCGAACACCAGCGACAGGGCTTCGAGGGCCAGCGCGTCTTTGTCCCGCCAGTGTTTGTAAATGGTGGCCTTGCTGACCCCGGATTTTTCGGCGATCGCATCCATACTGGTGGTGTCGATCCCGCGCTCGAACAAGGCGAGCGTCGCCTCCAGAACTTTTTCGTGGGCTTGCGTGCTCCTGGTTCTCACCATGGGTGCGGATGATCTACCGGGTTGACGATCTATAACTGAATTCTGGAAAACAAATATCCGCCTAGGGAGAGAAAAGCAACGGCGATGGCGCAGAGCAGGGAAACGTCCAGTGCCAAGCCGAAATGCGATGCATTGATGAGCACTCCGCGCAACGCGTCCACGCCATAGGTGAGCGGATCGAGTCGGGTGATGATTGCCAGGGGCTTGGGAAGATTGCTCAGCGGAAACAGCGCTCCCGAGAGGAAGAAAATGGGAAGGACCATGAAGTTCATGATCAGTTGAAAGCCCTGCATGTCCTGAACGATCGAGCCAAATGCCGTCCCCAAGGCCGCGAAGACGATGGCGATGAGTCCCATGAAGAGAAATGCCAGGGGGAAAAGCGACAAGCGCGCCGGCCGAAAGCCAGCCACCAGGCAGACCGCCAAGATAAGCGTGCCCTGAATCACCGCTACTGTCGCTCCGCCTAGAGTTCTGCCGATCATGACTTCAATCCGCGGAACGGGCGCGACTAGCGTTTCTTTCAGAAACCCGAACTGGCGGTCCCAGAGCATGGCGATCCCGGAAAAGATCGCGGAAAACAGGATGGTCATGCTGATCACGCCGGGCGCAACAAATTGCAGATAGCTTCCATTGCCGGCTTTCTGAAAGACCGGCCCCAGGCCGAAGCCGAGCACCAGGAGATAGAGCAGTGGCTGGCCTAGCGAGGCCACGATCTGTGCGCGTGAGCGCACGTAACGCTTCAGTTCCCGCAACCATAGAATGTAAATGGCGCTCATCGGCGTTGGCTCCACATTTTGGCAACTTGCCGCAGCTGGTCGGCAGAAGTCGCGCTTTCATCGCGAATCGAAGAGCCGGTTAGGGCAAGAAACGCCTGCTCCAGCGATTCACTGTTGGTTTGTTGCTTCAGTTGTTGCGACGTGCCCTGGGCGACGATGCCGCCGTGGTCGATGATGGCAATGCGATGGGCCACGCGGTCGGCTTCGTCCATGTAGTGAGTGGTTAGGAAGACCGTGGTCTTTTGCGTTTCGTTCAGGTGCTTGACGTGAGTCCAAAGCTGATTGCGAGTTTGCGGATCGAGTCCGAGTGTGGGCTCGTCGAGAAACAAAATCTTGGGCGTGTGTAAAAATCCACGGGCGATTTCCAGACGGCGCTTCATGCCTCCGGAAAATGTCTTAACGTAGTCGTCCCGCCGCTCCCAGAGCTCGAACAATTTCAGTAGTTGCTCGATGCGCTCTGCCCGCACCTTGCGTGGAACTTTGTAGAGCACGGCGTGGAGTTCCATGTTCTCGTAAGCGGTCTGCTCGCCATCGAGACTTGGGTCTTGGAACACGATTCCAAATGTTTTCCGGGCTTCGTTTTTCTGGACCGTGGGATCGAGTCCGTCCAGCTCAATCTTTCCGCTGGTGGGATTCAGGAGAGTGGTTAGCATCTTGATGGTGGTGGTCTTGCCCGCGCCATTCGGGCCGAGGAAGGCAAAAATCTCGCCCGCCTCGACTGTAAAAGAAATGTCTTTGACTGCGGTGAAGTCGCCGAATTTTTTGACCAGGTTTTGGACTTGGATCATGCCATCCTCTCGAAGGCTGACAATACTAAACGGTTTAGTTTAGTTATGCAAGGGTCAAGCCTTCGCCATCTTGGCCAATCTTTATGCTCGCTTTGCGGTTAAAGGCTTGTGGCCGCAAAGCGAGCCATGTTGGCGCCTAGGAGCACTCCGATAGCAGTCCTTGGAATCGTAGCTACGGCGAGGTGATCGCCTTCAGAAACCGGTAGTAAAACTCCACCGCACGATAAAACGAATCCGCCCGGATGCGCTCGTCTTTGCCATGGGCGCGAATGTCGTCGCGATCAATGGCTTCGCCGGAGACACAGTACGTGGGCATGCCAGCCGCGTTAGTGTAAACCCCGTCGGAAGCGCCAGTCGCCATGTCGGGGATCACGGGCAATCCCGGCCACATGCGTTCGACAACGTTCTCCAGCGGTTGAAATACATCCGGGCGCAGCGGTGGCGGCGCAAAGGACCGCCGGTTCATCACCCCTCCGAGGCCGCCCAGCTCGCGCACGGAAATCTTGGCATCAGCCAGCACTTTCTCCAGTTCCTGCCGGATTTCTTCGGTCGAGTGGCCCGGCACGATGCGGCAGTTCACGTTGGCCTGCGCGGTTTGCGGCAGCGCGTTGTTGGCGTGTCCGGCGCTTAGGCGCGTGGCCACGCAAGTGGTATGCATGGTCGAATTGTCGATTGGATCCTGCGACAAACGCGCCACTGCTTCCAGGTCCGGAGGATTTCTCAGAATCGCTACCATGTCCGCGGCCCGCTGGCCGGTTGCAACTTTCGCCATGCGCTCGTAATACGCGCGCGTGATATTGGTCAGCTCAAATGGAAACTGGTAGCGTTCCAGTCGTGCCAGCCCGTCGGCGAGATGGTAGATGGCGTTGTCCGGCACCGGCAGCGAACTATGTCCGCCGTGATTGGTTACAGTCAGTTGGTAGTCCGAGTACAGCTTCTCCGACGCATCCACCACCATCATCTGCGGCTTCCCGTGTTCGGCCAGTATGCCGCCACCGTCGTGATTGAGCACGAATTCGGCGTCAACCAGTTCGCGGTTGTTCTTGAGCAGCCAATCCACGCCATTGGAAGTGCCGCCCTCTTCGTCGGCGGTCAGCGCCAGGATGATGTCGCGGTCCGGCACAAAGCCTTCCTTCTTGAACCGGATCAGCGTCGTGGTCATGATGGCGTCGCCGTCTTTCATGTCCTGCGTGCCCCGCCCGTAGTAGTAACCGTCTTTCTCCACAAACTGAAACGGGTCGGTGGTCCAGTCCTCGCGCCGCGCTTCGACTACGTCGAGATGGCCGATCAGCAGCACCGGCTTGTGCTTGCCGCTGCCGTGCAGCCGCACGACCAGATTCTTCTTGCGATCATTCGGTCCGAGGAGGTGAAGGTCGCTCGCGGGAAATCCGGCATCCCGGAAACGTTGCGCCACGGCCTCGGAAGCCGTAGACACGTTGCCGACCGAATCTGTGGTGTTGATTTCGATCAGTTGTTTGAAGATGTCATGAGAGAGCTGCCTGGTGGTGTCGTCAATTTGTGACGGTGAGGCCATTGCCAGCAGGAGACAAATGACAATCAGTGACCAGTTCCGAAATCTCAATCCGGGCTCCTTGGTGGCGCCGTCGTCCCGCCGGCTGTGGTGCGGGCGTCTCGCCCGCGGCGCTGCTCTCCGGAAAAAGGAACGTCCGTCTACAGTACCAAATGACTGTCCTGGCGAACAGGAACGCGGCAACCCCATGATCTTCCAGCCGATCGTTCAGGTGCGAGCGTTTTTGCAAGAATTTGACAAATTTTCTCTTGCGAAAAATCAGCAAACATGGCATCTTCAAATATCTTCTTACGAAAGGACGCCCGATTTGGCTGAACCCAACTACAAATCGCTAAACGGGCAACCACGGCCGGTTACAGGCCAAGGTTGCTTAAAGGGCGTCGTCCGATCGCGCTAGTTAGTCTGCGGCGCCCTCAAACGTAAAGCCAGCAAAACAAAAGTTCTCACCCGGTCAGTGGTGATTGGCCACGGATACTTCTTTGGCGAAACGGCCTTCGGGCTGTGAGGTTCGAATCCTCTCGGGCGCAAGCCCTGTCGTGTCCGCTTGTTCCCTGACCCAATTTCCTGCAGGTGTGGACGCGGGCGACTCGCCGCGCTGCACGGAATTTCATCGATGAGGCGCGGGTGCCGTCACCCCCGCCAGCAATTACTTTCGGCCGGTGGTGAAGACTGCGGTTACTTCGCCTCAGGAGCGGGAGGTCGCAGGTTCGAATCCTGCCGCGGGAATTGTGCCCGCGTAGCTCAGTGGCAGAGCGCCTCGTGCCGTTGTCGCTTGTTCCCCGGCCAATCACCTTAACCTTGTAACTCCGGCGTTAGTTCCGGTTAGAAAGTAAGCAAGTATGGTGGCATCCCTGAAGAGCATGTTGACCGGCCAGAACCAGTTCGCCTCGGGCGGGTTACTGCTCATGATCATCGGTGGCTTGAGTGTCTATCTGCGGGCCGTGCCGCAGCGGTTATGGTATTGGCTCGTCGATCAAACCAGCATGATGATCACGGTGAAGGATGACGATGCGGCCTTTTTGTGGGTGAAGGAGTGGTTCCTGGAGCAGAACTTTCTCCAGCGAATTCGCAGAGTCGACCTGGACACGAGCATGCGCGGCGAGCGCGTTGCGCTCATCCCGGCGCCAGGCAGTCACTGGTTCTGGTATGGCGGCAGACCGTTTGTCGCTTACTTCTTCCGCAGCGAGAACACCCGGGAGCGGTCAGCGAAGCGGATCGAATCGTTGACGTTCAGAACACTCGGGAGAAGGCGTCTCTTTCTCCAGCATTTCGTGGACGATGTGGTGGCATGCCACCGGAGGAGGCTGGGCGTACAGTCGTCTCTGTTCGCATACAACGATGGCTGGGATTTGGTGGAAGGCTATGCCCCGCGGTTGCTGGACTCGGTAATCTTGCAGTCAGGTGAAAGAGAACACCTGGTGCAAGACATCGAAAATTTCCGGAAGTCGAGGCGAAGATATGCGCGCTTAGGAGTTCCTTATCATCGCGGCTATTTGTTCTACGGGCCTCCGGGGACGGGCAAGACTTCTCTGGTTTCTGCGTTGGCGGCGAATTTCGGACTCGCGATTTATTCGATCAATCTGGCCGTTTTTAACGACCGGAGTTTGATGAACGCCGTCAACCAGGTAGCGCCCAGTTCGGTGCTGCTGTTTGAAGACATCGATTGCATGAAGAGCGGTGAAGCCCGCCTGCCTTCGAATACCCGCACAAACGATGGGACGCAGGCGCGCGACCCGAAGGTAAATGTTGCCGACCAGAATGGAGTCACCCTGTCCGGGCTGTTGAACGTGTTGGACGGTTTCTATGCGCCGACGAATGTATTGTTCATGATGACTACGAACAGGATTGAAATCCTGGACCAGGCTCTTTTGCGGCCGGGTCGCATTGATTACAAGCTGTATCTGGGCCGGGCCAGTGACTGCCAAAAGATTGAACTGTACCGCCGATTCTTCCCGGAAGTCTCCGAGTTTGAAGCGAGAGAGTTTGTGCAAGCTTATTCTTCCACGGAAACAATGGCGGAGTTTCAGGGGCTGCTGCTGGGGTGGGAGCGGGAGCATGGACGCGAATTGGTGGCAACACTCTGATCGGCTTACCTTCGGGAATTTTCGCCGCCACCATACGTCCAAGCGCAATAGGAATCACTCTTTGCTGACGGCTGACGGCCGAGAGCTTAAAAGGAGACGAACATGGCTCGACTGAATACCCTCAATCTCGGTCCGCGCACTCACGAGGGTGCGCCTGCCCGGCACATCTCGCCGGAGCTCCAGCTGCGCCGCTCGTTGCTGGCTTGTCTGCTTTGGGAGTCGCAGTTTTACGAGGACGGCGTGGAGATCGGCGGCCGGATTGCGGAACTGGTGCCCAAGGTCGCGGCCGAGAAGGTCGCCGCGCTTGCGGTCGAGGCTCGTGAGCAGATGAAGCTGCGTCACGCGCCGCTGCTGACCGTCCGCGAGATGGCGCGCCACAAGACTCACCGCGCTCTCGTCGCTGGCACCCTGGCTCGCGTGATTCAGCGTGCCGATGAACTGGCGGAGTTCGTCGCCATCTATTGGAAGGACGGACGCGTGCCGCTCTCCGGCCAGGTGAAGAAGGGGTTGGCGGCGGCCTTTCCCAAGTTTGACGAGTACGCGCTGGCGAAGTACGACCGTGGCGGGCCGATCAAGCTGCGCGACGTTCTGTTCCTGTGTCACGCCAAGCCGCGTGATGCGGCCCAGGCCGGGGTGTGGAAGAAGTTGATCTGGGGACGCCTCCATGCGCCTGACACCTGGGAGGTTGCACTGTCTTCCGTTGGCTCGAGGGGAACGCTCGCTCGGGGAGGCGACAAACGCGAGGCGTGGCAGCGTCTGCTGGCGGAAAACAAGCTGGGCGCGCTGGCCCTGCTCCGCAACCTGCGCAACATGCGTGACGCAGGTGTGGAAGATGGCCTCGTGCTTTCGGCGCTGCGCTCCATGAGCACGGCGCGCGTGCTCCCGTTCCGCTTCCTGGCTGCTGCCCGTTACGCTCCGCAGTGGGAGGAGGCGCTCGAGCAGGCCATGCTGAGCTGTGTCGCGGGGCAGGAGAAGCTTGTGGGCAAAACCGTAGTGTTGGTGGATATCTCCGGCTCGATGACGGCTTCGCTCTCCCGTCGTTCCGAGATGCAGCGCACCGACGCAGCCTACGGCCTGTCTGTGCTGCTGCGCGAGACCGGCGAGAAGGTAACCGTGTACAGCTTCTCCGATGAATTGGTCGAGGTGCCGGCGCGTCGCGGCTTCGCCCTGCGCGACGCCATCGACACGTCTCAGCGTCACAACAGCACGCAACTGGGAAAGGCGGTCGAGCAGCTCAATAAGAAGGAGAACTACGATCGCCTGATTGTCATCACCGACGAGCAGGCGCACGACACAGTGCCCGCCCCGCAAGGCAAGGGCTACGTGATCAACGTAGCCAGTTACAAAAATGGCGTCAGCTACGGTAAGTGGACGCACATCGACGGCTGGAGCGAGTCAGTCGTCGAGTACCTCCGCACCCTGGAGGGGACGTCGAATTAGGCAGTGTAAAGGCGGGGCGGAGCCCGACATAGGCGCTAACTTAAAGGCAGAATTCCTTTATAGGGCTCAATCCGTCATCGGCGGGAATCGGCAAACCCTGACTGGAACTTCCAACTTCCCAGAAGCCCGACTTGAACCAAGCCGCTTTGCGGCGGACGCATTCGCGTGTTGCTGAGCCCACGGTGGAGGTGATCTGAGCTAGTTCGTGTCGCAGAGGAGGAACTCCCTCACCCCAGTCGGTCGAAGAGTTCCTACGCCGCTTCCTCCTGCACCTGCTCCGCGGTTTCGTGCGCATCCGCAACTTCGGCTTCCTCGCCAACCGGCAACGCGCTATGCTCTTGGCGCTCTGCTTCCGCTTACTCCAAGATGCAGCAGAGATCTCAACTTCGACAGCATTGCCTGCAGCGGACCATCCTCACTCTGGAACTGCCCGGTTTGCGGCGGCCCGTGACTCGGGAGGGAGCCAGGTCTGAACTCCGACCAACTCCGCACCGCACCCCAGAAAGTATGGCAGCGGCCTTATACTTGTGCCGCGTTTCTCATTCAGTTAGAGTCGCACGACGCACAGAAATGCAGCCATGCCCTCATAGTCGCAGAAGTTTTCTTGTAGCCGCCACTACTGCGGCCGTCGGCTTGGCTCTGAAGCCGGCTTTGGGGGAATCGCAAGATTTGGCGGCCTTGACGCTGAAGCAAGCTTCGGAGTTGCTTCGCAGTAAAGCCACGTCACCGGTGGACCTCACCCGAGCGTGCCTGAAGCGAATTGAACGCTACAATTCCGCCCTGAATGCCTTCATCACGGTGACAAGCGAGCAGGCTCTGGAAGCCGCACGTGAGATGGAGGCCGAGCAGCGACGGGGGAAGTGGCGAGGTCCGCTCCACGGCATCCCCATCGCCTTGAAAGACAACATCGACACCGCGGGAATTCGGACAACCGCGGCCAGCGAATTGTTCAAAGACCGGTTGCCGTCCGAAGACGCCGAAGTTGTTCGCAGACTCAAAGACGCGGGCGCAGTTTTCCTCGGCAAACTGAATCTCCATGAATTCGCCTACGGAGGAACTTCGGACGTCTCTTACTTCGGCGCAGTGCACAATCCCTGGGCGCTGGACCACATTTCGGGCGGATCTTCGGGCGGTTCCGCCGCCGCTACGGCTGCGGATCTTTGCTTTGGGTCACTGGGGACCGATACCGCCGGATCCGTGCGGATTCCATCTTCGTATTGTGGAGTCGTCGGATTCAAGCCCACGTACGGCCGCGTGAGTCTTCGCGGGGTCATTCCGCTCTCCTGGTCACTCGATCATGTTGGTCCGATTTGCAGGACCGTCGAGGATGCCGCCATCATGCTCTCGGTGATAGCCGGCTATGACCAACTGGACCCCACCACGGTCGACGTGCCGGTGCCGGATTACACTGGCGCACTCAAGAGGGAAACTTCCAAACTCCGTCTGGGTATTCCGAGGGCGCTGTTCTATGAGAACCTCGACCCGGAAGTCGCCAAGGCGGTGGAGCAAGCTGTTGATGATCTGCGAAAGTTCTGCAATAGCGTAACCGAGACGAAGCTTCCGCCAACGCCCTCCATCGTACCAATCGTGGGAGCCGAAGCGTACGCCTACCACGCTAAATGGATCGCGGAGTCTCCCGATCGATACCAGTCTTTTACTCGCGACCGCATCATTGGACTGGCCGATGTCAAGGCGCCGGCCTATGCTGAGGCTCTTCGCCAGACCAACCTGCTGCGCCGGGAAATCACAAAAGAATTTTCGCGTGTGGATTTACTCATCACTCCCACCATGCCTCGCCCGGCGGAGACTTTTGCGCAGAGTAAGAATTTCGATCCGATCGGCATTCGCAACACATCGCCCTTTGATATTCTCGGGCTACCGACCATCTCGGTCCCTTGTGGTTTCACAAATTCCGGGTTGCCAATTGGTCTCCAGATCAGCGGTGCTCCGTTCGCGGAGTCAACGGTTCTTGCTCTGGCGCGCGCCTATGAGCGGGAAACCGAGTGGCACAGAAGGCGTCCGGAGTTAACCCCAGCGTAGGAATTCTCGCCGCCCTTTCCCTTTTCCAGCAATTGACAGACAAAGCGGATTTCGAGACGACTTCAAGGAAGAAGTGGTCACGCAAGTTCATTCACATACCAGTCCGGGATGAGTGTTCGGCAACTCGGATTTATCCAGAAACGACATCCCCCCCGCTCGCTTGAACTGGAGTTGAAGTTTTGATAAAAAGGTCTGGAGAATCGACCTCGCTTCATCCGTGGGTGGGATCTAGAAAAAGCCCAGGCAACTGGTTCCTGAGTGATCTGCATCCCAAACGCGATCATTTGCCAAATCCGGCACCTACGGAACCCCTGAAGGCAGTTCCGCCGGTGTAAGACTTCGAACCTCCTAGCCATTTTGTTTTAGGCAGTTCGGATGCAGTGCGCTAGAAAATCTGTAGTGACCGGGATGTCCTCTCGTCCCACGGTCGGCTGTGTCCTGCCTTCTGCGGGCTTCGCTCGGTGGCAGCCAAACCGGCGATCCCTCCACCATCTGACAATCACGTTCAGAGCCACTCCTAACATTCAAAGCACTGCCGGAGGATCTTATGGTGACGAATTTCGTCCAGATTGAGAATGACTCGGAAATCAAGAAGCGCTTAGAAGCGGAACGAATACGCCTGCGGAAGATTGCCGGACTTGACCAGCCGGCACACTTCCATCGTCCGATCGAGCGAGCCTTTACCGCAGAGGAGCGCAGCCGTGTGACCATCCTGTTCGGCGGCTTTACCTGGAAGCACGAAGACCTGATTCGCGCGGTATTCCAAGGCTGTGGATATCGGTGCGAGAAGCTGCCCGTGCCGGACGTGCCTGCCTTCCAGACCGGCAAAGAATACGGCAACAATGGGCAGTGCAACCCGACATACTTTACGGTGGGGAATTTGGTGCAGTATCTCCAGTTCCTGGAGAAGGAAGGCATTTCACGCCAGGACATTCTGGACAATTATGTCTTCTTTACGGCGGGTTCGTGCGGGCCCTGCCGCTTCGGCATGTATGAGGCGGAGTATCGTTTCGCGCTGAAGAACGCCGGCTTCGACGGCTTCCGCGTGTTGTTGTTCAAGGACAGCGATGGAATCAAGGCGGCTTCGGGTGAGCCAGGATTGAAGTTCACCATCGACTTCGGATTCGGCATGCTGAACGCCATGCACCTGGGTGACGTGTTCAACGACCTGATCTACCAGATTCGTCCTTTCGAAGTGAACAAAGGCGAGACCGACCGGGTATTCCGCGAGACGGTGGATGGGCTTTGCGAGGATTTGAGAAACCGGGATGCGTTTGAAATCGAAGAGCGGGCTGCGAACTGGGCCAAGCCCAAATTCAGGAATAATAAAATTCTGCGAAACACCTTCAACGTGTTCGGCAAGATGAACGAACACCTGCGGGGCAAAGACTATCTCAACGCTCTGGCCGCAGCCCGGGAAAAGATGGACGGCATCGAAGTGGACCGCACCAAAGTGAAGCCGGTGGTAAAGATCACGGGCGAGTTCTGGGCCCAGATCACCGAGGGCGACGGCAACTTCCACATGTTCGAATTCCTCGAGCGGGAGGGCGCGCAGGTGCTGGTCGAGCCGATCGCAACCTGGGTGGCGTACCTAATGTATCAGGCGAAGGCGCACGCCAAGGCCAAGTGGCCGGTGAATCGTCCGCACCGCAATCCGCAGTGGTGGGAGTTGAAAAAGCTCCTCGCCAATGATCTGGGGTTGCGCAAGAAGCTGATGGGCATCGGGGTCGGCGAATGGATGTGGAACGGCCTGTATCACCGGACGATTAAGAATCTCGGCGGGATTGCCCACCACCTGGTGCCCCAGACGGAGTTGGCCGAAATGGCGCATCCGTTCTACAACCAGTTTGCCCGCGGAGGAGAAGGTCATCTTGAGGTGGGGAAGAACGTGTACTACACGGTCCACCATCTCTGCCACATGGTGCTGGCGCTGAAGCCGTTCGGGTGCATGCCCTCGTCGCAGTCGGACGGGGTGCAATCGGCGGTGGTGAACAAGTTCAAAGACATGATCTTTCTTCCGATCGAGACTTCGGGTGAAGGCGAGGTCAACGCGCACAGCCGCGTGCAGATGGCGCTGGGCGAAGCCAAGGTAAAGGCCAAGACGGAGTTCGAACAATGCCTGAAGTCTACCGGCAAGAGCTTGGACGAAATCAGAGAGTACATCGCCGCGCATCCCGAACTGAAGCGGCCGTTCTACCACGTGCCACACCGCGGGGGCATTGCTGGCACGGCAGCGCAGTTCATCCTGCAGGTGAATGATCGAATGGATAAGAGCACCCGGCTCTGGCGCCGTGCGCGCGTGCCGGGGATTGCGCTCCCCAACGCAGCTTAACCGATCTGACCGGCGGTGCCATACGCGGCTGCCGGTGCCTTACTTTTCTCGCTGGAACCTGATGGGAGAGATCGAATGCACGACCATCTTGCAGGACGCGATGACAAACCGCCCCAACTAGTTCACATCGCGGCGGCGCCGTATCAAAAACCCCAGGACCACCACACCCAGTTCCTTGTCGGGCTCGACGTTGGATCTACCACCGTGAAGGCGACTGTAGTAGATGCCGCGACAGACGAGATTCTGTGGCAGGACTACCAGCGTCATGAGACCAAGCAACCGGAGAAGACCCTTGAATTCCTGCGCCGCATGGACGCGGAGGTCGGGATCAACCGGCACAACACACGCATGTTCATGACCGGTTCCGGTGGCGGCGGGATTGCCGAGCAGATTGGCGCGAAGTTTGTGCAGGAAGTCACGGCGGTGTCACTGGCGGTCGAAAAGCTTCATCCCGAAGTGTATTCGGTCATCGAACTGGGTGGACAGGACGCGAAGATCATCGTCTTCAAGGATGACGATGAGACCGGGCGCAAGAAGAAAATCCCGTCGATGAACGATAAGTGCGCGGGCGGCACGGGGGCCGTCATCGACAAGATCAACGCGAAGCTGAAGATTCCGGTGGCCGAGCTCGCGGTGCAGGGCTACCGCGGGATCAAGCTGCACAAGGTGGCCGGCAAATGTGGTGTGTTCGCCGAAACCGACATCAACAGTTTGCAGAAAGTGGGAACTCCACCGGATGAGCTGATGGCTTCACTTTTCGAGGCGATCGTGCTCCAGAACCTGAGCGTCCTCACCCGCGGCCACACGCTGCGCCCTCACGTGTTGTTGCTGGGCGGGCCGAACAGCTTCATCAAAGGCATGCGCGAGGCGTGGCAGGCGAACATTCCCCGCATGTGGCAGGAACGCAAGGTTGCGATCCCCGACGGCGCCAAGCCGGAAGATCTGATCAAGGTTCCAAACAACGCGCAATATTTCGCGGCCCTGGGCGCAATTGAATTCGGCAAGAGCGAAGAGGATTGCGTCGGCTGTTACCAGGGTTACGAAAAGCTGGTGTACTACATCGAGTTCGGCCGGCAGGAGGAGAAAGCCAAGTCCGGCGCCAAGGGCCTGGTTTCGAGAGAAGGAGAACTCGAGGGGTTTAGGGAAACCTACCGTCGTAAGAAGTTTTCCCCGGCGACGTTCCAGAAGGGTCAGACCGTCGGCGGCTTTATCGGCATCGACGGAGGGTCAACATCAACCAAGGCGGTACTCTTGGATGATCGCGGAGACATCTTGTGCAAGGCCTACCAGCTCTCAAACGGAAACCCGATCCAGGACACGATCGAGATGTTCGAGAATTTGCGCGGCCAGGTCGAAGCGCAGAATGCCAAGCTCGAAGTGCTGGGTGTGGCCACAACGGGCTACGCCAAGGACATCCTAAAAGACGTGTTGCATGCAGATGTGGCGCTGGTAGAGACCGTAGCTCACACCGAGTCCGCGCTCAAGTTCTATGAGGATCCGCACGTCATCGTCGACGTGGGTGGGCAAGATATCAAGATCATCATTCTTCACAACGGCCGCGTCAAAGATTTCAAACTGAACACGCAGTGCTCGGCAGGCAACGGTTATTTTCTGCAATCGACCGCGGAAGGTTTTGGGCTGGGCGTCGAACAATATGCCGATCTGGCTTTCTCCGCCCGGTCCATGCCCGTTTTCGGCTACGGCTGCGCAGTGTTCATGCAGTCGGACATCGTGAACTTCCAACGTCAAGGCTGGAGGGCGGAGGAAATCCTGGCAGGTCTAGCCGCCGTGCTTCCCAAGAACGTGTTCCTGTACGTAGCCAGCATTCCCAATCTCGCGGCGCTGGGCACGCGCTTTGTTTTGCAAGGCGGGACGCAGAACAACATGGCGGTGGTGAAGGCCGAAGTGGATTTCATCCACAACAGCTTCCGCGCAGCGGGCAAGAAGCCGGAGATTATCGTGCACGAGTTTTGCGGGGAGTCTGGCGCGATCGGCGCTGCGGCTGAGTCTCTGCGCCTGTGGCGTAATGGCCAGCAGACCACGTTTGTCGGTTTGGATGCGGTTCGAAAAATTCAGTACCGCACCACCCGCAACGAATCAACCCGCTGCAATTTCTGCAAGAACAATTGCCTGCGCACCTTCATCGATATCAGAACTGCTCCCCAGGATGAGATGAGCATTGTTCCCATTCAGAAGGTCACCAAAGTTCCGCTGATGCACGGGGAACAACGGCTGATCATTGCAACCTGCGAAAAGGGATTGGTTGAAGATGTCAACGACATGAAGGACATAAAGGCGGGAATCGACCAGATCAAAGATAAGTATCCCAACTTTGTGGACTTCGCGGCGCGCGAGGTCTTCCGGCCGGTCAATGCGAAGAACGTAGCCGATCCCATTCCGGTGGCAAACTTCTGGAACAAGGCGGCCAAAGAGCGCATTCCGCTGATGGAAAGCCGCAAGAAACTTCGCGTAGGCATTCCGCGCGTGCTTAACATCTACACTTACGCGCCCCTCTTCAACGGATATCTTGAGAGCCTGGGTGTACAGCCGGAGAACGTCGTTTATTCCGACTACACCAGTTCCGATCTCTACCGGGCGGGAGCGAGCCGGGGCGCCATCGATCCCTGTTTCCCCGCGAAGATCGGCATTTCGCATGTCTACAACCTGATTCAAGAGAAGCATCGCAAGAAGCCGCTGAACGTCATCTTTTTCCCCATGTACGATGTGCTGTCTTCGCCGCTGGTGAAAATCGTGGGCGCGAATGCGTGCCCAACCGTGACCGCGACGCCGGAAACGGTGAAGGCCGCATTCACGAAAGAGAATGACGTCTTCGCCGAGCACAACGTCAAGTACCTGGATCCGGTGCTGAACTTTGCCGATCGCAAGCTGTTCGCCCACCAAATGCTGCAGGCGTGGCAACCGATCCTCGGGCTTTCGCAGGAGGAAAACGATCGTGCGGTTGAGGTAGGTTACAAGGCGCTCGATGACTACGAAAGCAGCATCCGTCGGAGGGCCCGCGAGGTTCTTGACCAGCTTGAGCGCGAGGACCGCATCGGTATCGTCATGCTGGGCCGGCCGTACCATCATGATCCGGGATTGAATCACGAAATCATGGAAGAGTTTCAGAAGCTGGGCTACCCCATCTTCTCGCAGAATACGCTGCCACTGGACGAAGACATGCTGGAGCGCCTGTTTGGCGAAGAAGTACGCGCGGGAATTATCAGTCACCCGCTCGACATCACTGATGCCTGGAAAAATTCGTACTCCTGCAGCACGAACCACAAGGTATGGGCTGCGAAGTTTACGGCGCGGCATCCCAACCTGGTGGCGCTGGAGATTTCGAGCTTCAAGTGCGGGCACGATGCGCCTATCTACGGAGTCATCGAGGGCATCATCGAGCAGTCGGGCACGCCATACTTCTGCTTCAAGGATCTGGACGAGAACAAGCCCTCGGGCTCGATTAAGATTCGCGTCGAGACCATCGATTACTTCCTGCGGCGGTATCGCGAAGAAGTCATCCGCAAGCGCAAAGCAGCGCAGGAGGTTGAGGTTCAACTGGCGGCGCTCGAAGCGGAACTGCGCCGGCCAACGGCGTCCCGGCCACTTCAACTAGAGCCGGAAGTGCAGGAGATGGCGGCCGATTGATTTGTCACCTACGGCCCATCCTAACTGCGGTCGCCAAGAATCGAAACCCGCTGAGGAACAGGCAGGCGGTTCGAAGCAACCTCCGTCGGTTGGATACGAGCGCGATCTTCTTGTGTCGACCGTGGTCCGGTGAAGCGGCTGGCCTAAAGTTACCGAACCCGGCTATGATCCTGAATGGGTGAAGTCTTCGTCGGAAACTTCCGGAGTTGAGACGCGGCCGGGGCTTTGTGCGGACTGCGCCCATGCGCGGCGCATCGAATCCGATCGTGGCTCAATCTTTTTTCTCTGCCAGCTCGCTCTGACCGACGGTCGCTTTAAGAAATACCCGCGATTGCCGGTCCTTTCCTGCATCGGATATGAGCGCAGGACGGAGTCAACCGCGTGAGAGATAGCCATGGCTTGGGCGAAACTTTTGTTCGTCTCGGAACTCTAATTGGTTGGCAGGCCAAGATGGTCGCGCGGGGGTGTTTTGTGTTCAGATTCTCTGCTCCTATTTTCTTACTATTTTTGCTCGTGGTTGCGGGTACCGTGGCCTTTGGCGCGGGAAATGCTTCCGGGGTGGTTCCGCCTCCAGCCGTGGACGCCACCAAGGCAACCAGCTCGGGCCAGCAAACCGCAGTAGTGGCGGGAGGGTGTTTCTGGGGCATCCAGGCTGTCTTCCAGCACGTAAAAGGAGTGATCAGTGCGACCTCAGGGTATTCCGGAGGAGAATCCAAAACCGCGGAATACGAACTGGTCAGCACCGGCGAAACCGGCCATGCGGAGTCGGTGAAAATTGCCTATGATCCCTCGCAAATCACCTATGGCGAACTGCTGCGCGTGTTCTTCTCGGTGGCCCACGATCCCACCCAGTTGAACCGGCAGGGTCCTGACCAGGGCACCCAGTATCGGTCGGTTATTTTTTATGGCAATGACGAGCAAAAAAAGGTTGCGCAGGCGTATATCGCCCAGCTCGATCAAGCCAAAGTCTTCGGGCATGCAATTGCGACTCAAGTTGTGCCGCTGAAGGCGTTTTACCCGGCGGAGGCTTATCATCAGGATTACGCGACGCGTCATCCGGACCAGCCCTACATTGTTTATAACGACGCACCCAAGGTCGCGCATCTGCGTCAGCAATTTCCGGAGCTGTACTCGGGAAAGTAACGCCACAAGGCAGATTCCTCGCGGCTGAAGCCGCTCGGAATGACAACAGTGGGGACCCCGACCGCGTGCCAAGGCGGTGCCGCCCAATGGTTTTGACGAATAATCTGGGAGTTGTCTATGTTCGACTCCGAGCTTGATCGGGATGCTTCTTCGATGAGTGTGAGGCGGCGGGCCTTTCTGGGAGTTTCTGTTTCTGCCATCGCCGGAGCTGTCTTGTGGACGTTGCGCAAGCCACGACTCATCGAAGCGGCGATACCAAAAGGCGATCCCGGAGAAGTCACAATTGTGCAATTCTCCAATTCGGGGCAGCGGCTGCAGAAAGTCCGCGTGTCAAAAGTGGTTAAGAGTGACGACCAGTGGCGCCAACAGTTGTCTCCGGGGGAGTTCGATATCACCCGCCATGCGGACACGGAAATTGCCTTTAGCGGAAAGTATTGGGACCTGCACGACAAGGGTCTCTACCGCTGTATCTGTTGTGACAACGCGCTGTTCAGCTCGGCCGCCAAGTTTGATTCGGGTACCGGCTGGCCCAGCTTCTGGGAGCCGATTGCGGCCGAGAACGTGCGGACGATCAACGATAGGAGCTATGGCATGGTAAGGAGCGCGGTTGCTTGTACCGAGTGCGACGCCCATCTGGGCCACGTTTTCGATGACGGACCGCAGCCCACGGGCCTGCGATATTGTATGAATTCCGCTTCCCTTAAGTTTGTGAAGCAAACGTAGATCCACATTTCTTCCCGGGAAAGTTTATGAATTCCACTGTTCCCGCATTTCGTGCGCCCAGCGCTGCCGAGCGCATGTTCAATCGGGTCTTTGGGTTTTTGGTTGGGCTAGGCCTGGGATTTTCCTACAACTATCTGCTGCAAGTCCGGGGACGCAAGAGCGGAAAAATCTACTCTACGCCGATCGATTTGCTGGAAGTTGGCGGGAAGCGGTTTCTGGTGGCGCCGCGAGGCCAGACGCAGTGGGTGCGCAACGCGGAAGCTGCGGGAGAAGTAATTCTTAAGAAGGGAAGCCGGCGACAGCGGTTTAGGCTTCGGGCCTTATCCGATCAGGAGAAGCCGGAGATACTGAAAGCTTATCTGGATCGGTTCAAGCGGGAAGTTCAGAGCTATTTTCCCGTGCCTGCGGGGTCGCCTGTGGAGGTTTTCCGGGAGCTGGGGCAGAGCTATCCCGCGTTTGAGTTGATTCCTGCGTGATGGTCGGGAGGGTCCGGTCGAGTTGTGCTCGACCGGACCGGCGAGGGCGGCTGCCCCCACGTGGTTCTTGTTGCGGTCCGAGGTCTGACGCCCGAGAGCAAGGTCCGACTACTCCAGCACGTAGTCATCCAGCTTCTTTCTCCCCCAGTCGGCGGCGGCCTGGATAAAGGCTAGCACCAGTGGATGGGGTTTGCCGGGTTTGGAAGAGAGCTGCGGCTGGAACAGGGTCGCAACATAGAAACGGTGAGTGGGGGACTCGATGGCGCGTATCTCGCCTTGCGGGCCGCGGGCCACTACGGGAAAGCCCGCTTCCATGGCAGCCCATTCATAGTCGGGATTGACTTCGAAGTTGCAGAAGAATTCTTCGGCGACCGTGTCCTGCGAATAGAACGACTGCAGGTAAGAGCCGGGGCGCAGGCGAATTTCCGGGATCGGGCCTACGAGCTTGGGGGCGCCCTTTGCGCGATCCGGGACGGCGCAAGCGACCGGATAGATGACGATGTTCTTCGATCCGGAATTGTTCTCGGCGCTATCGGCATCTTTGATCCCCAGGACGTTGCGGACGCACTCGATGAGCGTGTACTGAAAGCCGCCGCAGGTTCCGAGGAAGGGCCAGTCGCGCCGGCGGGCGAATTCGATGCCTTTCAACATGCCGTCAAAACTTTTGTAGGGACTGCCTGGCGCTGCCCAGAGTCCGTCAAAGCTCTCCAATCGTTTTTGTGCGTGGGGCTCGAGGACGCTCGGAGTTGCGATCCACTCCGCTTCGACGGGTAGATCCAGCGTGGCGGAGGCGTGCTGTAATGATTTCTCGACGGCGGGAAGCGTCGGTGACTTGGGGTCGTAGTCACCGAGAATTCCGATGCGCACAGGGTCACTCACTAAGCCATTTTATATGGAGAAGTTCGGGACTGCAGGGAAGGGGAGGTGAGAAGGCTGGTGCCTTGGCGAATGTCAGGTTGAATCTTTAGGATTAATGCGGGGGTGAATCCCGGAGGCGGGCGGGGGCCCCCCTAGAGAGGGTCTGGTTATTTTGCGACCACGGCTCGCTCTTTCAGGATTTCATCCACCGCCGCGAGGGCGATCTCCAGTTCGTCATCTTTATTGTAGAAGTGCGGAGCCATGCGCACCCCTGCTTTGGGGCGATAGTCCACGAGGATGTCGCGCTTGAGAAGTTCGCGGCAGACCTCTTCGGCATCGGGCATGTCGATGGAAACGGTGCCGCCACGGCGCTCTGGGCTCGTGGGGGAATTTATTCGCCATCCCCGCTGCTCGGCCATGGCTATCAAGCGCGAAGTTTGCCGCTTCGATTTTTCTCGAATTCGCTCGACGCCCACCTCGGCAATGATCTTCAATCCCGGGCGCGCCGCCTCTAAAGACGGGATGTGCGACGTGCCATTCATGAAGCGGAACGGGGGCTCGGCGTAGCGAGTGGGGCCAACCTCGAATCCGAATGGATTCTGATGGGCGAACCAGCCGGTGAATTTCGGTTGCAGCGCTTTCCCCATGTCTGGACGAACATACAGATAACCCACACCCGGCCCACCGCACAGCCACTTCAAAACGCCGCCACAGGCAAAATCTACATTGAGCGCTTGCACATCCACCGGCACCGTGCCCAGCGACTGAAAAGTGTCCAGTACCACGTGCGCGCCTACTTTGTGGGCCTTTTCGATGATTGCTTCCGCGTCCTGGAGATAGGAGCTACGGAAGATCACGTGTGAAACCGGAACGAGCAAGGTCTGTTCATCAATCGCGTCCAGCAATCGCTCCACGGGGACCGTAATCCCGTCGTCGGTCTTCACCATGTGGACGCGGGCCCCGTAGGTTCGTTGCGCTTCCCAGAAATACATCACAGAGGGGAAATTCATGTCACTGTAGACGACTTTGTTGCGCTGGCCGGAAAAGTCGAAGCAGGAAGCTACCAGCGCCTGGCAGGTGGTGACATTCTGGTGAGTCGATACCGAACCCGGGAGTGCGTTCATCAGCGCCCCAATCTCGTCGCCGACCTGGGCGGCCAGCATCCACCATCTCTCTTCCCAGGCGCGTATACCGCGCGTGGCCCAGGTGTCGGCATATCCTTTCATGGCGTCGTACACGCCCTGCGGCATCGCGCCCAGCGAATTGCTTATCAGATAGGTTGTTCGTTCGAGAATGGGAAACTGGGAGCGATAGCGGAGAAGCTCATCGGCCATGCAACCTATTGTACTGCGCGTCCCGGCTGCAGGCTCCGCCCCACATGGGGTCTTCTCAAGGCAATCTTTTGCTTAGCAGGAAATAGGCCGCCGTCAGCACTACCACGTACACCGCGCCGCTGATCAGCGTCAGGTGAGAGCGCCAGCCGGTTTCGAGCACTGCCACGATGATCAGCAAGAACCCTAGCATGGAACCCCAGGCCCCTAATGGCGAACGCATCGGCAGGGCGGCGACCTGACTGGATGAAAGTTTCTGGCGGAATTTGACGTGAGCCGCCAGAGAGACCAGCCAGGACAGCAGCATTCCCACCAGCGCGGCGCCCAGGATGGAGACGAACGCATTCTTCGGCGCCCATTTTTCCAGCACTAGCGCCACCACGATTCCATAAGACGAAGCCAGCAGAGCCAGGCGGGGCGATCCCGAGGCATTGAGCCGGCCGAACACTGCCGGGGCCCATCCTGTCCTTGCCAGGGAAAACAGAACTCGCGAAGCGGCATAAATCGCAGCGTTCGCCCCGGACAGCGCTGCCGTAAGAATCACGAAGGTCATGATGTGGGTGGCGGCCGGGATGTGAGCGTGCCGGAACACGGTGACGAATGGGCTCTCGGTGACACCGGCACGATTCCACGGCATCACGCCCACCAGAATGATGATTGCTCCCAGATAGATGGAAGTGAGGATGGCGAAAGTCAGCTTGATGGCGCGGGGAATCTCGGTCGCCGAGCGTGATTCTCCGGTTGTAATGGCCACGAACTCAACTCCGGCGAAGGTGTAAATGGCAAAGCCCATGGCCAACCAGGGCGCCTTCGACCCGTGGGGCAGAAATCCGCCTTGCGTCGTGTACTGGGGCGCCACGCGGCCGCTCAACAACAGCCCCACTCCCAACACAATGAATGCCACGATGGCCGCCACCTTGATCATGGCGAACCAGTATTCGAAGCGCGCGTAGTTCCCGACGCTACGAAGATTGATCAGCAAAAGCATAGCGGAAAAAATCACCACCCAGAACAGCGCCGGGACCGAAGGGAACCAAAAGGCAAGATAGGTGGCAGAAGCCACCAGCTCGGCGCCGATGGAAATGGAAAGCGCCGCCCAATATCCGGCGCGAGCGATAAATCCTGCCCATTGATTGAGGTAAAGGTCGCCATAAAGCCCGAACGATCCGGCGCCGGGGTGCACGCTAGACAGTTCGCCTAGCGCCATGGTCACGGTCAAAGTGATTACTGCGGCCAGAGCGAAACTCAGGATTACTCCCGGGCCGGCGATTTCGAGCGCCGCCGCCGATCCCAGCAACAGGCCGGTCCCGATTGACCCACCCACCGCGATCATGGCCATCTGGCCGGCGCCGAGCTGGTGGCGAAGCCCTTTTTCCTGGTCTGCTTTATCGGCCGCAGGCATCCGGCACGTATACCAGAAACTCATTTTCGGCCAAAGCTATATTCTCCTGTGACCTTAGTAATCTCGGCCGGGCCCGACTTCGTTGCCGCTCGGGGGACCGGCTTCTAAAATCTCACCTGGGTTACTCCGCACATTACCCTTTTTCTCTCATGCCTGATCCGACCAAGCGAATGGACCGAGCCGAGATCGCCCGACGCGTCGAGCGCGCCGAAAAGCTCTTGCAAAAAGGCAAGACCGTCGACGCTCTGGACGAATACATGCAGGTGCTCGGGGAGGACCCGCAAAATGACAATGTGCGCCAGATGGCGGCTGATCTTTGCCTCTCCTTGCAGCGCACTCCGGAAGCGGTGCGGTTGCTGGGTGAGTTGTTCGAACGGCAGCTCGAGGCGGGAGAAAACACGCGTGCCAGTCTTACCTACAAGAAGCTGGCCCGCTACGCCACTCCGACTAGTGTCCAGAGGCTTCACTTCGGGCAAATCCTTGAGACGTCGAATCGGAAACTCGCGCTTGAAACTTACGAGAGTGCGCTCGAAGATCTGACCAAGAATGGACGCCCGCAGGATTGTGTGCTGGTGCTACAACGGCTGGTTGCCCTGGAGCCCTCCGAACAAAACTTTTTGCGTCTGGGTGAACTCTGCTCGCAGGCGGGAGACAAGCAGGAAGCCGCCATCGCCTTTCTCAAGCTGGCGGAGATGACGGAAGCTTCTGGCGCTGACGCCGCGCAGTGGTATGAACGCGCCTACACCGAAGATTCCGCCGATACCAGGATCGCGCTGGGATACGGAAAGAGTCTGGTCGCGCAAGGCCAAGTCGGGGCTGCCATCTTTGTCTTGGAACCGCTGGCCAAGGCGGATGGGGCCGCTCTGGAAGTTCTGGAGAGCTATGCGAAGGCACTCCTGTCCGCAAATCGGCTGAACGATGCGGAACCGCTGGTTTGGCAACTCTTTCAAAAGAACCCTTCGCGTCTGCAAGAGGTCGGGAACCTGATCGGGCTGCTGGTGGATGCGCAGCAAGATGCCGAGGCGGTGGCGCTGGCGCGCAAGCTGGAACAATTTCAGCGCAGCCGGGGAGAACGGCGCTCTTTTGTCGCGATGATGCAGGAAGTCACTGGCCAACATCGGAGTTCGCCCGAATTTCTGGAGTTCATGAGTGAGTTGTTCAATGCCTCTAACCGGGAAGGGGATTATTCTCAGACGCTGCTGAAACTTTTCGATCTGCACTGCGGCATGGGAAATTACCCCAAAGCCGCGGAGTGTCTTGACCGGGCCGCCGACGTGGATGCCTACGAGCCGGGCCATCAGAAGCGTCTGGAAATTCTGCGCGGAAAAATCGATGAGAACCGGTTCAAGGTGATTGCTTCACGGTTCACCAGCATGGCCAAGCCGGCCGAGCCGGTTAAAACCGAGGGCCCAACGCTGGGTGCCGCTGCCCTGCAGGACCTGATGTTGCAGGCGGAGATCCTGGTGCAGTACGGGATGCGCTCCAAAGCGATTGAGCGCCTGCAGCGCATTCAGGAACTTTTTCCGGGGGAAGAGGAACACAACCAGGATTTGCAACAGTTGTACCTGGCAGCGGGAATGACTCTGCAACGTTCAGAAGTTGTGCCGGCGCATGCCACGGCATCGTCGAAGCCCGCGGTGAAAGCGCCGTTGCCAGCGTCCGTTCCTTCTCCAGCGCCGGCGCCGGCCGAATCGGCCGACGTGAATAGCTTCACCAAAGTGGCGGAAATCACTCGCAAGCTGTACCGCCAGACCAACGCCGACGCAGTCATGACCACGGCGGTCAACGAAATCGGTGCGCAGTGGAAGCTGAGCCGCTGCGTCGTTGCTATGCGCAAGCCCGGAATGGCGCCCAGCGCGGTCAAGGAATATCTGGGCGAAGGCATCAAACGCGGAGAGACAAAAGCACTGAATCAGTTAGTCACATCTGTGCAGGACACGGTGGTGAGCCTCGGCACCTTGACCCTCACCCATGCGGCCACCGCGCCCGAACTGGAGGAGATTCGCGAAGTCGTGGCGGAGTTGGGCACCGCGTCGCTGCTGGCGCTGCCCCTCAGCGACGGAGAAGACCAGATGGGAGTGCTCCTGCTGGTGCAAAACACGGTACGCAGCTGGCACTCCGGCGATATCGTCGTGCTTAAGACGATCAGCGAGCAGATTGTGATCGCACTGAACAATGCCGGCCTGCGCCGCCTGGTGAAGAGTTTGTCGGTCACCGATGAGCAATCGGGACTTCTCAAGCGCGCCTCCTATCTTGATCTGTTGATGGCGGAGACGCGCCGCGCCTTGCAGCAGAGCACCCCGGTGACAGTAGCGTTAATGCAGTTCGGGAAAAGCCCGGCCATGGTGAAAGAGCACGGAGAAAAAACTGTAGAAGCGGCCATGCAGAAGATTGGTCAAATCTTCGCGGCCAACATCCGGCAGAATGACCTTGCCTTCCGCTATGAGATGACCACGATTGCGCTGGTGCTCGGCGAAACCGGAGAAAAAGAAGCGCTGATGGCGGTGGAGAAGTTGCGCAAACTGCTGGTGGACGTAAAGCTCTCAGACGAGATTCTCCCTTTTAGCGCAGGGCTGGCGGAGGCCGTCGTGCGCCAGCAGTTCGATCCAGTAGACATCGTGACCGAGGTCATCAACCGCGCTGATATCGCGCTGGCTATGGCCGTCGCCCAGGGCCTGGGCCGGATCGTCTGCCTGGCTCCGTCGGCTGCTGCCGCAGCTGTCGCCTAGCCACCTTCCTCTCCCGCCTTTCTTAACGCGCTTGGGCTCTCCCGCTGATAAACTCACAAGTCTTATGGAAATCAAAAAGGTTGGCGTGCTGGGCTGCGGCCTCATGGGTTCCGGCATCGCGCAGGTTGCGGCCACGGCGGGTTTCGCCGTCACCGTGCTTGAGGTCGAGCAGAAATATCTCGACCAGGGCCTGGCCGGCATCGAGAAGTCGCTGGCCAAATTCGCCGAGAAAGGCACGATCAAGGAAACACCGCAGGCGGTCCGCGCGCGGCTGAAGGGCACCACCAACAAGCAAGACTTGGCGGATTGCGACATCGTCATCGAAGCCGTGATCGAAAACGTCGACGAAAAGAAGAAGATATATGCGGCGCTTGACGGAATCGTGAAGAAAGATGCCATCTTCGCCTCCAACACTTCATCCATTTCGATTACTGAACTCGTAACCTCTACGAATCGCCCGGAGCGATTCATCGGTCTGCATTTTTTCAATCCCGTGCCCCTGATGAAGTTGGTCGAAGTGGTGCGCACCATTGCCACTGCCAGCGAGGTCTATGACGCGGCCTACGAGTTCGGCAAGAAACTTGGCAAAGTTCCCGTGCGTACCCGCGACAAGACCGGGTTCATCGTGAACCGGTTGCTGGTGCCGTACCTGCTCGACGCCATCCGCGCGTATGAAGAGGGCGTGGGCTCGATCGATGACATTGACAACGCCATGAAGCTCGGCTGCGGCTATCCCATGGGGCCATTTACGCTGTTGGATTTCGTTGGTCTCGACACGACTTACTACATCACCCAGGTGATGTACGACGAATTCAAAGAGCGCCGCTTTGCCTCACCGCCGTTGCTGAAGCGACTGGTGATGGCCGGCTGGTACGGGCGGAAAACGGGCAAAGGATTCTACGACTACGCGGACCCGAACAGTCCGAAGCCAAATCGGCTGTAAAATCGTCGGGTTAGAGGCTGAGGAGTGCGGTTCGGATGTGAGGTGCTAAATGACAAAGGAGTCGGGCTGGGTCATGGGGGCCGTTGTGGTGCAGTTCCTATGGGCTTTGCTGCTGCTGGTGCTTCCCGCGTATCTTCTCTTGCTTACACGTTCTTCCGCGATTCTGAGGGAGCCGGATGCGACGCAGGCAATTGCAGGCTTGAAGATCGCCGCCGCGATCCTCGGTCTGCCGGCGCTCGTGGCCGCCGCCGCTTGGATTGGTTTGTTGAAGAGAAAGCTCTGGGGATGGTGGCTGGGTCTGGCGGGCGACTTCGCGATCGTCGGGCTGCTGGCCTACAGCATGCTCGACGATGGCTGGCGTAGTCCCGACTGGGAGCTGGCTGGCCTAACCGTGGCGGCTGCGGTCCCTTTGGTGATTTTACTGCTGCCGATCGTGCGAAAGGCTTATTGGCAAAGCACGGTGCCCGAAGGTGCCTCCGTGGTGGCTCAGCAGGCAACGATCTGAGCAGCGCTGGGAGATCCAGGGCAAACGAGAGTCACCCAAAGCAAGGCTAAACCTGAACCTATTGAAAGCCCGCTCCAAAATTCGGGTCAAAGCTCTCGAAGGCAACCTGAGCGCCGACGGAAAGCGCTTCGGCGTCGTCGTTTCGCGCTTCAACGCTTTCATCACGGAGCGGCTGCTGCAGAGTGCTTTGGACGGGCTTCTGCGCTGTGGCGCGAAGCAGAAGGATGTGCAGGTCGTCCGCGTCCCCGGCTCTTTCGAAATACCCTCCGCCGCCCGTACTCTCGCCGCAACCAGAAAATACGACGCCATTATTTGCCTCGGATGCCTGTTGCGCGGCGACACCGCACACTACGATGTCATTGTCAACGAAGTGACGCGCGGCATCGGACAGTCGGCGCAAGAGACGGGCGTGCCGCACGGGTTCGGCGTCCTCACCTGCGAGACGCTGGAGCAAGCCATCGATCGCGCCGGCCTGAAGATGGGCAACAAAGGTTTCGAGGCGGCGTTGGCGGCAGTGGAGATGGCGAATCTAAGAGCAGTCGTCAGTCGTCGCGCTTCGGTGGTCAGCCAAGCTGTCAGCACTCAGCCTTCAGCTGTCAGAAAAGCGCAAAAGTCCAAACCGAGTGCCCGCCCCGCGAAACGCAGAAGCAAACAATAACTTCATCGGTTGTACACTGATAGCTGAAAGCTGACAGCTACCCTTGGGAACTCGCCGCAAATCTCGTGAACTCGCACTGCAGATGCTTTTCCAGGCTGACATGGGGAAGCAGGATCCGGACCAGGTCCGGAACTCGTTCCGGCGTGAGCGGGAAGATGTGGGTGCTGATGTGCGCGACTTTGCCGAAGACCTGTTCCGGGTCGCGACCAGCCGCGCCACCGAAGTCGATGGGCTGATCGAAGGTCACGCCGAGCATTGGCGCATGGAACGTATGGCCGCCGTCGACCGCAACCTGCTGCGCGGAGCGGTCGCGGAACTGCTAGGCTTTCCCGCCACTCCGCGCGCTGTCGTCATCAATGAAGCCCTGGAAATCGCGCGCAAGTTTTCCAGCCCGGAATCCGTGCAATTTATCAATGGCGTGCTGGACAGTGTCGGCAAGGAACTGGAAAAGACAAAAGCTTAACCACGAGGACACTCAGGACACGGGGGAGAGTCCTCGTCCCCGAAGACCTCCCGCAGGTCAACGACCAACGATGCGGCTACGGCTTAACCGCGATCAAGTCCGGATTACAAGTGAACGTCGTTCCTACACAAAGGCCGGCTTGTAGAGTTGTGGCATCGGTGGGGAAGGAAATCTGCTGGATATCGCCGCCACTCTGGGTGTCGAGAACATGTACCTGACCATCGGCGGCCGCAACATAGAGCCGGTTTCCGTCGGCCGTGAGCGAAGCCTGGATGGGGATGGCATCTCCGGACAAGGGAATGGCCGAGGAAGTCTGGTTGCCCACATTAAACACCAACACGCTGCCCAGGTTGCTGGCAATGACGTAAGCCCGGGTGCCGTCCTGAGAAACGATCAACTGCGTGGGTAGGAAACCGCCCTGCCCGAGATTGAAAAAGGCTGAGCTGTTTGTAGTGATGTTCAGCGTGCTGTTGGCAAGGTCGAGCGGGCAAGAGGTGGTGAAGGGCGGAGCCGGAACAGTGATCTTGACCCCAAATAGGTCAATGCCAGGAGAATCGACAGCCAGCACGCTCTCGTCATAAGTAACATTGCCCAGGGTCAAGCTCTTCGATAGTGCTCTCATGAACTTCGGAGTGGAGGGAGTAGTAACGGTTTGAGCCGTTTCCTCCGCATCAGTACAAGTCCTCCAGGCGGTGACGGAAGAAGCTGTGCCTCCGGCTAAATACGCGAACCCACCCTCCGGAAGAAATGACACCTCATTGGCTGGCGCGCCTAGAGCTATCGTTTTCAACGCTTCGAGCGTGGAATAAACGTAGAGTGTACTGCCCGCCAGAATGTAGGCCTTCAGATTGTCGGGAGAATAGTCGGCGGCCGTGGCTGCGGCGATGGGCAAGTTAATCGAGGTGTTGCTGGTGGTGTCGAAGACAAAGACTTGATTGGGGGAAGATTTGGTGTCGGACACGATGACCTTCTTCCCGTCGGGAGAAACGGTCAGCACTCTACCGGTGACGGCTTTGAACTCCGAGACTGTGGGCGGTGATCCCGGAGTAATCGCCATGAGCCCTCTGCTTCCCAGGAATCCAAAATCGGTGCCCAGATATGCCTTCGCGCCCTGGCGGTCAAAGACCAAGGAATTCGGCGTCGCCGGGAGCGTGACTGCCGTGCCTACCGTGTTTGCGGGAGCGGTTATCGGGACCAGCGTACTGAAGCAACCGCTCGTGGTGGCGCAGTCACCGGAAGCAGAAACGCCGGTGCTCGAGACATAGATGGTTTCGGCCGGCGCCGTAGTCGTAGTGCCGCTGCCAGCGACCACGACATCCACCGCGCTTTCGGGGTAAATCGGTAAAAGAGGCTGAAACCCGATATTGCAGGTCGGCGGAGTGCAGGAGGCGATCACGCTGCCTCCGCCCACCTTGGAAGTCGTCACGCCGCCGGAGCTGCTCGCGCCGACGGTTGCGGACTGCGACGAACTCCAGGTTAAAGGAACGCCAGTGATCGTGTTGCCTAGCGTGTCGATCACCGTCGCGGTAACGGTCTTGCCCGCCCCTGAGGTTACGTTGATGGAGTTGGTGGTGCTGCCGGTAACCGCAAGCGTAATCGCTTGGACAGCGCACGTCGTGAAATCCAGAGGCTGGCTGTTTACGTTGCTGACGCTGGCATACAGCTGCGTTACTCCGGGAGTATTGGCCACCGCCCGAAGCTGCCCGGGCACCAGCCCGCTCACCGGAACGCTGACGCTGGCGGTGGTGAGGGTGGCCACACTGGCGGTCAGTGCTTGCCAGTTAAACGGCCCCGCGCTGGCGGTAACATCGAGGCCGTGGCTCAAGGCGGTAGCCTGGTAGTTCACGATCTGGCCCTTCGAAAAGCAGGGACCGGAAGGTAGGGTCTGCCCGGGCACTAGACTGATCGAGATATTGTCAACGTGCTGGTGGACGTACACGGTGGTCGGCGGACTGCTTATCCCATGCGATGTTGCGGTTACCGTAGCCACTCCTACCGGACCCGGAGTACAGATCTGCGGTGTCGTGAGCGAATCCCATGTGCCGGCACAGGCAAGACCATTGCTGGCTACGGTCAGGACGGAAGTGTTGCTCGACAGGAAGGATACGGGTGTGGTGACCGTCGTACCCTTGTTGTTCTGGGGTGTTGCCGTAAAAGTCTGCGTAGCGCTGCCCACGTCCAGCGAAACTTCGGTCGCGGGCGAGAGAATGATCTTGGCCGGAACCGGGAAAGGTGTGTTTACAGTAGGACTACTGCTGCTGCAGCCGGTCAGGGCTGCGATCAAACTAGCTATCATGCAGATGAATGCAAACCTGACCAAATCGAACGACCTACCCATGCACCCTCCCCGCCCAGTGGACCCACGGGGCGAGCTGTCTGGACATTGCCGGAAAACCCCAAGTGTAGAGGCTAGAATTTTTTTCAGCAAGTTGAGCCGTCTTGCGAGCCCATTCGACAACCTCGCTTCGCTCCGTTGCTCGGAGCAGGCTAAGTAAGGAGCCCGCAGGCGAAATCCGGAACGAAGTGCAGGTCTCCTCCAGCCGGGAGCCGGTCCCAGCCGGGCACCGCGCAGTGGGGGCGTCCAGCCGCAACTTCAGAGTCGAATCCCCGAGTTTGAGGATTGAAGAATTTAGAGGCCAAGATTCGTCAACTTGAAAATCCGACAATTCGCTAATTCTGCAGCAAATTCCCCTTCCCCATCTGATGCAACAGACTGACATTGACGATGTGTCGCGCGAGTTGCTATATTTGTAAGGTTCCGCGAGCTAAAGTCTGGCTTACCTGTACGCGGTGGCTTCTGATCCGCACGCGCTGGTTCGTGTGTGGAAAGACCCCGAACAAAGCAGTTGAGCTTTAGCAATACACGTCTCCGGGAAGGAACACACCACCGGAGCCGCCCTCGCTGAAACGCCCTGCGCTCACCTTTCACCCGTTGAAAGGCTATGCGGGGCAGTGCTGACGAAACGGAGCAACTCCCGGACCAAAGAATTCGGGCCTGGTGCCACCGTCGGCGGCGTTTAGTCTGAACGGGATACTGAAATCTCTCGCCGGTTTTTTGTGGCGCGCGAGAAACATGGTTGGCGCATCCGCCATCCAGCCCCTGAAATGCGGGGAACAGCGAAAAGCAGAAGCGGCGTTCTTTCGCGCCTGGGGGCCTTGATAACGCCCCGAGCGAGACGGAAAAGCCGGAGGTGGATAGGAATCAAGCATGCCTACTTTCAATCAGTTGGTACGTAGCGGCCGCAAGCGGCCGCGGTACAAGACGGCGAGCCCCGCCTTGCAAGGATGTCCGCAAAAGCGGGGTGTGTGTACTCGCGTCTACACGCAGACGCCCAAGAAGCCGAACTCCGCCCTGCGCAAAGTTGCCCGCGTCCGATTGACCAATGGGATTGAGGTTACGACCTACATTCCCGGCGTGGGCCACAATTTGCAGGAGCACTCCATCGTGCTGATTCGCGGCGGCAGGGTGAAGGATCTCCCCGGTGTTCGCTATCACGTAATCCGGGGCACGCTGGACGCCGTCGGCGTCGCCGGCCGCAAGCAGAGCCGTTCGAAGTACGGGGCCAAGCGGCCGAAAGCATAAGGGCGGTGGTTGGCGGTTCGTCGTTGGTCGTGGGCAAGAAAAATTAAGGGCGAGCAATAACTTATCGCCCGACAGCTCAAAGCTAGAAGCTAAGAGCCAGGAGCAAGAAGCTGAATGCCTCGAAAAGGATACATAGCCAAGCGCAAAGTGGAGGTCGATCCGGTGTACGGGTCAGACCTGGTGACCAAGTTCGTCAACTCGATGATGTGGCAGGGTAAGAAGAGCACAGCGGAGGGCATCTTTTACGAAGCCTTGACCAAGCTCCAGCAAAAGGGTGGCGATGAGCCCCTAAAGCTGTTCAAGAAGGCGGTGGAGAACGCCAAGCCGCTGCTCGAAGTCAAGAGCCGCCGGGTGGGGGGCGCCAACTACCAGGTTCCGGTGGAAGTGAATGCCGACCGGCGTACCTCGCTGGCCATCCGCTGGCTGATCACTTACTCCCGCGGCCGGGCCGAAAAAGGCATGGTCGACAAACTGAGCAACGAATTGCTCGACGCCAGCAACAACCGCGGCGCAGCCATCAAGAAAAAGGAAGACGTGCACCGCATGGCCGAGGCCAACAAGGCCTTCGCTCACTATCGCTGGTAGAGGGGTTTCGTTCGGTAGAGGCGTAGGTAGCTACGTCTGGCAGCGTAACGGTGGGAGAGCTAACAAGTTAGGTCTCTACGGAGAGATAGAGAAATCGAGAAGGATAGGATTTGACGGGTTCAATCGCCAACGAGCAAGAGTCACGGAAAGAAGAGAGAAAGAAAGCTGTGTCCAGACAAGTTCCATTAGAACGGTGCAGGAACATCGGCATCATGGCCCATATCGATGCCGGGAAGACCACGACCACCGAGCGCATCCTGTTTTATACGGGAAAGACGCATCGCATCGGAGAGGTCCACGACGGCACCGCCACCATGGATTGGATGGAGCAGGAGCAGGAGCGCGGCATCACCATTACATCCGCCGCCACTACCTGCACCTGGCGCGACATTCGCATCAACATTATCGATACCCCCGGACACGTGGATTTCACCGCTGAAGTGGAGCGCTCGCTGCGGGTTCTCGATGGTGCGGTGGCGGTGTTCGACGCGGTCCACGGAGTGCAGCCGCAATCGGAAAAAGTCTGGCGTCAGGCCGATAAATACGGTGTCCCGCGTATCTGTTTCATCAACAAAATCGACAAGATGGGCGCCGATTTCGAGCACGCCGTCGATACCCTCCGCAAGCGCCTCAACGCCAAGCCCGTGGCCATCCAGATTCCCATCGGCCAGGAAGACAAGTTCAAAGGCGTAATCGATCTCATCGAAATGAAATCGATTGTCTGGCAGGACGACACCATCGGCGCCGAGTACAGCACCGGCGAAATTCCTGCCGAACTGCAGAAGAAAGCTGAAGCCTTCCACACTGCGCTAGTCGAGACCGTCGCCGAAAATGACGACGAAATGTTGCACAAGTTCCTCGAGGGCGAGACCATTTCTCCCGCCGAACTGCGCGCCTCGCTGCGCAGGTCGACCATCGCCTTGAAAGTGTTTCCGGTCGTGGTGGGAACTGCCTTCAAAAATAAAGGTATACAGCCACTACTCGATGCGGTCGTGGATTATCTGCCTTCGCCGCTCGATGCCGGCGAGGTCAAGGGCACGAATCCCGATAACGGCGAGATCATTACCCGCAAGCCTGCCGATAGCGAGCCGTTTTCCGCGCTGGCTTTCAAGATCATGGCTGATCCCTTTGTCGGCCAGCTGACGTTCATTCGGGTTTACTCCGGCCAGCTCAAGTCGGGCGACTCCGTGCTGAACGCCGGCCGTGGACGAAGCGAACGCATTGGGCGCCTGCTCAAGATGCACGCCAATAAGCGCGAGGATATCAATGAGATTCTGGCGGGGGACATCTGTGCCGCGGTTGGTTTAAAAAACGTTTCCACCGGCGACACCATCTGCGACGAAAAACATCCCATCGCTCTCGAATCCATTACATTCGCCGTGCCAGTGATATCGGTGGCGGTCGAGCCCAAGACCAAGGCCGACCAGGAAAAAATGGGCATGGCGCTCTCCAAGCTGGCCCAGGAAGATCCCACCTTCAAAGTTCATACCGACCCCGATAGCGGACAGACCATCATCAGCGGTATGGGCGAGTTGCATCTCGAAATCATCGTTGACCGCATGATGCGGGAGTACAAAGTCGAAGCCAACGTAGGCAAACCGCAAGTGGCCTATCGCGAAACCATTCGCAGGAAGGCGGAAGCCGAAGGCAAGTACATCCGGCAGACTGGTGGTCGCGGCCAATATGGGCACGCCAAGATTCGCATCGAACCCAATGAGCCGGGCAAGGGCTACGAATTTGTCAACGATGTGGTGGGCGGTTCGGTGCCCAAGGAATTCATCAAGCCCATCGATCAGGGAATCAAGGAAGCCATGGAAGGCGGCATCCTGGCCGGTTACGAGATGGTCGATGTGAAAGCCACCCTGTACGACGGCAGCTATCACGATGTTGATTCCAACGAAATGGCGTTCAAGATCGCCGGTTCGATGGCCTTCAAGGAAGCTGCTCGTAAGGCCTCTCCGGTGCTGCTGGAGCCGGTGATGGCGGTGGAAGTGGTTACGCCGGAGGATTACGCCGGCGTCATCATGGGCGACCTTAGTTCGCGTCGCGGGCGAATCGAAGGTATGGAGCATCGTGCCGGTTCGCAGGTAATCAAGGCCATTGTGCCGCTGGCTGAAATGTTTGGCTACGCCACTCACATGCGCTCGAGCACGCAAGGCCGCGCCGAGTACTCGATGCACTTCGCGCGCTATGAAGAGGTGCCGCGCGGCGCGGCGGACGAGATCATTGGGCGTTCCCAGGGACCCAAGAGGTAACCGAGCAGGCAAGGGTGCCTGCTCTACACGGAGCTAGGAAATGGCGAAAGAGAAATTTGATCGCAATAAGCCGCACTGCAACGTAGGGACGATTGGTCATATTGACCATGGCAAGACCACGTTGACGGCGGCCATCACCAAGGTGTTGCAGAAGCACAAC